>Ga0209902_100189_pt1 | contig 103775 bp, 83 predicted proteins | sample FECB27metaG_FD_188304 | JGI IMG/M metagenome (GOLD analysis project Ga0209902, IMG submission 188304) | Cyanobacterial communities from the Joint Genome Institute, California, USA - FECB-27 (SPAdes) (version 2) | ecosystem: Environmental > Aquatic > Thermal springs > Hot (42-90C) > Microbial... | reverse complement strand
TGCTTCTACATGCTCAAGCGCTGGGACGCGTTCACCCGCTTCCTCGACGACGGGCGCATCTGCCTCACCAACAATGCCGCCGAGCGCGCCCTGCGCTGCATCCCGCTCGGCCGCAAGGCGTGGCTGTTCTGCGGCTCGGATCGCGGCGGCCAGCGCGCCGCCGTCATCTACACCCTGATCCAGACCGCCAGGCTCAACGATGTCGATCCGCAGGCATGGCTCGCCGATGTCCTCGCCCGCATCGCCGATCACCCCGCCACCAGGCTCGATGAGCTCCTGCCCTGGAACTGGGAGCCGCGCGCAGCAGCGCTCGCCGCATAAACCCGGCCCACACACCGGTCGGGATCAGACCGCGGCCTTCACCGGATGGATACGTCGCGGCGGCGGGCCTGCTGCCAGCGCGCCTCGATCCGCCCGACCCGGGCGATCACCACCTCGTTGTAGCGCCGGTGCGGACCGCGGTGGAGCGGCATGCCGGTGCGCAGGCTCGCCGCCTCGGTGGCAGGCAGCAGCAGGCCGTTGGCGCGAAAATCGTCAAACCCCACCCGCTCGCACCCGATCGCGGCGAAGAGACCGGCAAAGCAGCGCTGCGAGAGCAATTGCCGAGGCAGGAGATGATGGCGTTGCAGCCCGGGATCATAGCCCGCCGCGCCCGGGCAGTTGACGGCCCGGAAGGCGATCACCGGGCGGCATGGACGCCCCTTCTTGCGCATCTATTCGCGCCACACGCTGATGCGCCCGCGCTGGCGCGCCGGGCGCAGCAGCAGGCGGGTGCCGTCAGGCGCGGTGATGCGCTCTTCCTCGGCGAGGCCGCCGATCAGCACCAGATGATTGACCAGCCTGACCCCGAGCCGGGTTGCCGCCACCCGATCGGTCGCCAGCGGCGGCTCGATTCGCAGCTCCTGCCCGATCCAGAAATCGAGCCCGATGGTCTCGAGCGCGCCATCGATACTGGCGACGAAGGAGGTGAGCCCCAGCGCCGGGAACGGCCCGCCATCGAGCCAGGCGGCGGTGACCGATTCGAAGAAGCGCCGCCCGATGGCGCTGCGCGCCGGGCCCCATGCGAGCGCTTCGAGAGCCTCGAACTGGCGCACCATGTGGCAGCCAAGCGCGAGCAGCGCGCGCATCACCGGCATGCTCGCGCCCCCCGGGGCGAGATGCGGCCCGGGGCGCAGGGTCAAGACCTCGTGGCTGGCCGGGCCGGGCAGGCCGGAAAGATCGAAGCGGTGCTCGATCACCGGGAAGGGGCAGGAGGGGCCCGGGGCAAGCCCGGCAAGATCGAAACTCAGCCCATCGCTGAGCAGTTCGATCCACAGCGGCTGCCCAGGCCAGGCGGGTTCCTCGGCGATCCCCCGATCGCTCACCGGCGCGTGGCTGATGCTCAGACCCGCAAGCGTAGCGGCAAAGCGCCGGAGGGCAGGCAAATCCGGCCGTTTGCCCGCGACAAACAGCAGGTGCAGATCGGCATCATCAGCGCGCCGCGACAGTGAAATTTGCAAAGACCCCCTGCTATTGCCCGCAGGCACCGAACCTCGTGCAAACATTGGCGCTTTTGCCGGTGAGCGTCGAGTCCCCAAAGGGGTGGATTGTCCCGTTTCGGGGCAATCTCTAGAAGATGCCGAGCCGCAGCCCCTCGGCCAGCGCCGCGCCGAGATCGCGGCATTCGGACAGCACCCCCTGGGGCACCTGCTTGGGCGCGGCGATCTCCTCGGGGGTTTGCGCGGCAAGATTGGCGATCAGCCCCGGGGCCACGCGCCGCAGCCGCCAGCCGGTGACGATCCGGTCGATCTGGCGCTCGGCCCCGGTGCCGTCCGATCCGGCGGCGATGAGCGTGGCATAGGGGCGCCCCGCGATCCGCCCGAGCAGCGGATAGTAGCAGCGGTCGAACATCTCCTTCATCGCCCCGCTGGCGGTGCCGAGGTTCTCCGGGCAGCAGAAGATGTAGCCTTGCCCTTCAAGCAGCAGCGGCGGATCGGCCGCCTCGGCCGGCACCAGCCGCGCTGCTGGCCCCGCCCCATCGGCCGCGGCGCGGGCCATGGCCGCGGCGGCGCCGGTGCGGCTGTGCCAGAGTATCAGAAGGGGGGGCGCATCATCCATCCATCGCTGGCTGGCCGCTTTGCCTGTCGATTGTCAACGCCGCGCCCTGTCAGCCGCGGCGTGCTTGGGCTAGAGCAGCGCCATGGCCACCCACCCCCTGCCCCCGCGCGGGCCTGTCCCGGCGCTTGGCGTTGCCGCCTCGCTTTCGGGCAAGGCCTGGCGCTGGCGCGGCGGCAACATGGAAATCGAGGGCGATCCGCGCGGGCTGGCGCGCTCGATCACCGAGCAGCTGCTGCTCACCCGCGGCGTTGCCCCGGCCGATCTGGCCCGCCACATGCGGCCCACCTTGCGCGCCTTCCTGCCCGATCCCTCGATCTTCCGCGACATGGACGCGGCGGCAGAGCGGCTTGCCGATTGCGTCATGGCGGGCGAGAGGGTGACGATCTATGGCGATTATGATGTCGATGGCGCCACCAGCGCGGCGCTGCTGATCGATCTGCTGCGCCAGCTTGGGCACGAGGCCGATCATTACATCCCCGATCGCCTGCTCGAAGGCTATGGCCCTTCCGGAGAGGCGCTGGTGCGCCTTGCCGAGCGCGGCACGCGGTTGATCGTCACCGTCGATTGCGGCGCCATGGCGCACGAGGCGCTGGCGATGGCGCGCGAGGCCGGGGTCGAGGTGATCGTGGTCGATCACCACAAGTGCCCGCCCGAGCTGCCCCCGGCGCTGGCGCTGGTCAATCCCAACCGGCTCGACGAGAGCGACGCCGCCGCCGCCCATGGCCACCTTGCCGCGGTGGGCGTGGCCTTCCTGCTTGCGGTGGCGCTGGTGCGCACCCTGCGCGCGAGGGGCTGGTTTGCGCAGCGGCCCGAGCCCGATCTCATCGGCCTGCTCGATCTCGTCGCGCTCGGCACGGTGGCCGATGTCGCCGCGCTCCACGGGCTTAACCGCGCCTTCGTGGCCCAGGGCCTCAAGGTGCTCGCCCGGCGCGCGCGGATCGGCATGGCAGCGCTGATGGATGCAAGCCGCCTCACCCGCGCGCCGCGCTGCAGCGATCTTGGCTTTGCCCTCGGCCCGCGCATCAACGCCGGGGGGCGGATCGGCGAGGCCACGCTCGGGGTGCGGCTGCTCACCACCACCGATCCCGAGGAAGCCCGCGCCATCGCCGCGCAGCTCTCGCAGCTCAACGAGGAGCGCCGCGCAATCGAGGCGGCGGTGCAGGAGGCCGCCGAGGCGCAGCTTGCCGGGCAGCACAACATGGCAGTGCAGGTGCTGGCCGGGCACGGCTGGCATCCCGGGGTGATCGGGATCGTCGCCGGCCGCATCAAGGAGAAGACCGGCAAGCCCGCGATCGTGATCGCACTCGACGAGGCGGAGGGCCAGGGCAAGGGCTCGGGCCGCTCGATCAGCGGGGTCGATCTCGGCGCCGCGGTGATCGCCGCGCGCGAATCGGGCCTGCTGGTGGCGGGCGGCGGGCATGCCATGGCCGCGGGGCTGACGATCGAGGCGGCGCGCCTTGCCGATTTTGCCGGCTTTCTGGACGAGCGCCTCGCCCGCGAGGTCGATCGTGCCCGCGCCGATCAGGCGCTGCTGCTCGATCTCGCGCTTGCCCCCGGCGGGTTGACCGCCGAGCTGGTCGAAACGCTCGAGGCCGCCGGGCCCTATGGGGTCGGCTGGCCCGCGCCGCGCGTCGCCATCGGTCCGGTGCGGATCGTCAAGGCCGATGTGGTTGGCAAGGATCACCTGCGCCTGATCGCCAGCGGGCCGGATGGCCGCAGCCTCAAGGCAATCGCCTTTCGCGCGGCCGAAAGCGAACTCGGCCAGACCCTGCTCCACCGCCATCAGGGCCGCCGCTTCTACCTTGCCGGGCGGGCGCGGCTCGATGACTGGGGCGCGCGGCCGGCGGCCGAATTGCAGCTGGAAGATGCGGCCTTTGCCGATTGATGGGGCCGCGGGCTGATGATTTTTGCCATGGGCGCCGCCGGCAGGGCTTGACCATACCAGCGCGCCCCCCTAAAGGCGCGCTCTCTCGCAACCGCGGCGGCCCCTTCGTCTAGCGGTCAGGACGCGGCCCTTTCACGGCTGAAACACGGGTTCGATTCCCGTAGGGGTCACCATCCCCGGTTGAGACATGATGAGGGCGGCAGGCTTGGCCTCGCCGCCCTTTTTCGTGTCGGCCCGCGTGCGGCTGCGCAGCTCGCGCCGCCCTTCCCACGCCTGCCGCTTGCCTGTAAGGCAGGCGCGCCATGCCGAGCGGCCAGAACATCCCGATCGCGGGCATCCTGCTCGCCACGGTGACCTTTGCCGTGATGCTGTCGGCAGGGGTCGATGTGGTGATTGCCCTTGCGGTGCTGACGGTGTGGGTCGGCTCGCTGCTCGTCGCCGCGGGCCGCCCGCCCGAGCCGCCCAAGGTCAAGGAGCAGCAGCGCTTCACCCTCGCTGCGATTCGCGATCTGATCGAGAACTCCTCCACCCCGCTGATGATCACCGAGCGCGGCACCATCGCCATCGCCAACCGCGCCGCGCGCCGGATGCTGGGGCCGCATGTCGTGGGCCAGGATGCGCGGGTGGCGCTGCGCCAGCCCGAGGCGATCTCGCTGCTCAACGAGAACCGCCAGGGCGAGGCGATCGTGCGCGGCCTGGTGCGGCGCGGCGACGTGTGGCAGATCAACCGCCAGGCGATCGACGAGCGGCTGGCAATGCTCGAGTTCATCAACCAGACCGCCGAGGCCGATATCAGCCGCGCCCACACCGATTTTGTCGCCAATGCCAGCCACGAGCTGCGCACGCCGCTCGCGGCGATCCTCGGCTATGTCGAGACCCTGCAGGAAGGCGATGGCAAGCTCGACACGCCCACCGCGCGCAAGTTCCTCGGGATCATCGAGCGCGAGGCCAAGCGCCTGCAGGCATTGGTGAGCGACCTCATGAGCCTGTCGCGGGTCGAGGCGGAAAAGCACGATCCGCCCACCGAGCGGATCGATCTGGCCTCGCTGGTCGAACGGGCGGCGCGCGATGCCGCCGGGCCGGGCCGGGCCGAGCGCCTGATCTTCACCATCGCGGCCGAGCCGGTGGTGCTGGGCGACCTGCAACAGCTCGAACAGGTGGTGCGCAATCTCGTTGACAATGCACTCAAATATGGCGCGCCCGATCGTCCGGTGACGGTGGCGCTCGATCTGGCGCAGGGCGATCTGGCGCGGATCGCGGTGATCGACGAGGGCGAAGGCATCGCGCCCGAGCAGATCCCGCACCTCACCCGGCGTTTCTACCGCACCGATCCGGGGCGCAGCCGCGCCTCGGGCGGCACCGGGCTTGGGCTGGCGATCGTCAAGCACATTGTTGATCGCCACCGCGGGCGGCTCGACATCACCAGCGAATTGGGCAAGGGCACCCGGGTGGTGGTGCGCATCCCGCTCGCCGAAGCCGAGGAGGCGCAAGCCGATGCGTCCGGCGCCGGCGCGGCGGCCTCGGATGCCGCCCCTGATGCGGCGCACCCGGCGCAAACCGAGCAATTGTCATAGCTGTGTCTTATTTCTTCAACATCCGCGCGCCATGGCACGAGCGGGCGAGGGCATGGGCCTTGCCTTGCCATCCAGCCGTGCCGCGCTCCTGCGGGATGAACAGGTCTCTTTGATGTCGCCGATCACGCTGATCCTGATTGCGATGGGCCTTGCGCTCGCGGGCTGGCTCGCGGGCCGGGCCAAGGCCTGGAGCTTCCAGTCCGCCGATCCGGCGCGCCGACCGGTGTCGCGGCCGATCTACCATGCCTGGTATGTGGCGCTGTGGGTGATCCTGCCGGTGCTCGGCTTTGTCGCCCTGTGGGCGGTGCTCGCCCCGCAGCTGGTGCTGCAATCGGTGCTGGCCTCGAGCGCGGCGAGCGCCCTTCCCGCCAGCGGGTTCGAGCGCGACGCCTTCCTCGGCGAAGCCCGCGCCGTGGCGCTGGGGCTGGCGCCGGGGGTGTTCAACGACGAGGCCGAGCCGCTGGTCGCCCCGTTCCGCGCCGCGATCGCGCATTACAACACCATCGGCATCATCGTCACCGTGCTGATCGCGATTGCCGGGGGCGCGCTTGCCTTCCTGAGGCTGCGCCCCGATTTCAGCGCCCGCACACGGGTGGAACGCACGGTGATGATGATCCTGCTCGTCGCGTCGCTGGTGGCGATTCTCACCACGCTCGGCATCTTCGTCAGCCTGGTGTTCGAGACTGTGCGCTTCTTCCGCATCGTCTCGCCGGCCGATTTCCTGTTCGGCACGGTCTGGGGGCCGGACACCATGGCCAGCCCCGATCGGGTCGATACCTCGCGTTACGGGGCGGTGCCGCTGTTCTGGGGGACGATCTTCATCGGCGCGATCATCGCCATGATCGTTGCCATTCCGCTGGGGCTGATGAGCGCGATCTACCTTACCCAATATGCCGATCCGCGTGTGCGCGCCTGGGTCAAGCCGCTGCTCGAGATCCTCGCCGGGGTGCCCACCGTGGTCTATGGCTATTTCGCCGCGCTCACGCTGGCACCGCTCATCCGCGATGCAGCCGTGGCGGTGGGGATCGCCAATGCCTCGACCGAGAGCGCGCTTGCCGCGGGCATCGTGATGGGGGTGATGATCATCCCCTTCGTCTCCTCGATGGCCGATGATTCGATGGCCGCGGTGCCCAGCGCGATGCGCGATGGCAGCCTGGCCATGGGGGCCACCAAGTCCGAGACCATCCGCAAGGTGCTGTTTCCGGCGGCGCTGCCCGGGATCATCGCCGGGATCATGCTGGCGGTGAGCCGTGCCATCGGCGAGACCATGATCGTGGTGATGGCCGCATCGCCCGCGGCCAATCTCACGCTCAACCCGCTCGAGCCGATGTCCACGGTGACGGTGCAGATCGTCAAGCTCCTGACCGGCGAGCAGAGCACCGATCATCCCGCCACGCTCAGCGCCTTTGCGCTCGGCTTTGTCCTGTTCATGGTCACGCTCGCGCTCAATTTCATCGCGCTGCGCGTGGTCAAGCGCTTCCGGGAGGCTTACGAATGAACAGCGCCGCCCTGCCCGCGGCCGCGGTCGCCGCCGCGCAATCGGCGCCCGCCGGCCCCACCCGCACCGCCGCCTTCCAGAAGCGCCTCGCCCGGCGTTATCGCGCCGAGCGCAATTTCCGCCTGCTCGGGCTTGGCGCGGTGGGCTTTTCGGTTGCGGTGCTGATCTTCCTGCTCGGCAACATGCTGATCAACGGCCTTGCCGGGTTCCAGCGCACCGAGCTGGCCGTCACCATCGATTTTCCCGCGAGCGGGATCACCGGCGATGAAGTCTCCCTGCGTGCGCCGAGCGCGATGCAGACGCTCGAGTTGCAAGGCCTTCCTGATGTCATCACCTTCCTTGCCGAGGAGCAGCTCGGGGCCGAGGCCGCGCGGCAGATCACCCCTGATGCCTGGCGCGATGTCGCCGCGGCGCTGGCTGATGATCCCTCGCTCATCACCCGCAGCGCAACGCTGAACCTGCCGGTCTCCTCGGCGCTCGCCGCCGGGCTCGAGGGCGAAGGCAGCCCCGCGATGCAGGCGCTCGCCAAACGCCTTGCCGCTGAGGGCAAGCTCGCGCGCAACTGGGACTGGGGCTTCCTGGCCCGCTCGGATGCCACGACCCCGCAGTCAGTGGGGATCTGGGGGGCGCTCAAGGGCACCATGCTGACCATGCTGGTGACGCTGGTGCTGGCCTTCCCGGTGGGGGTGCTGGCGGCGCTCTATCTTGAGGAATATGCGCCCCGCAACCGCTGGACCGATCTCATCGAGGTCTCGATCAACAACCTTGCCGCCGTGCCCTCGATCATTTTCGGCCTGCTCGGGCTTGCGGTGTTCCTGGCGCTGTTCCCGAGCCTGCGCTCGACCCCGCTCATCGGGGGCATGACCCTGGCGCTGATGACCATGCCGGTGATCGTGATCTCGGGCCGCAACGCGATCAAGGCGGTGCCGCCCTCGATCCGCGACGGGGCACTGGCGATCGGCGCCTCGCCGGTGCAGGTGGTGTTCCACCACGTCTTGCCGCTGGCGCTGCCGGGGATGCTCACCGGCACCATCATCGGCATGGCCCGCGCGCTGGGCGAGACCGCGCCGCTGCTGCTGATCGGGATGCGCGCCTTCATCGCCACTCCGCCCGATGGCTTCGTCTCGCGCGCCACGGTGCTGCCGATGCAAATCTTTCTGTGGTCTGACGAGATCGATCGCGGCTTTGTCGAGCGCACCAGCGCGGCTATCATCGTGCTGCTCGCCTTCCTGCTCGCGATGAACGGGCTCGCCATCTATCTGCGCAACAGATTCGAGAAACGCTGGTGACTGTAATCCATCCCAACATGACCGACGCGAACGCCAAGATCCGGGCGCGCGACGTGTGTGTCTATTATGGCGACAAGCTGGCGATCGATCATGTCTCGATCGACATCTCGCCCGATTATGTCACTGCCTTCATCGGCCCTTCGGGCTGCGGCAAGTCCACCTTCCTGCGCTGCTTCAACCGCATGAACGACACCATCGGCGCGGCCCGGGTGACGGGCAGCATCGAGCTGGAAGGGGTGGACATCCATTCGGGCGCGATGGACGTGGTGCAGCTGCGCGCACGCGTGGGCATGGTGTTCCAGAAGCCCAACCCCTTCCCCAAGTCGATCTACGAGAACATCGCCTATGGACCGAAGATCCATGGCATGGCCGAGAAGAAGGCTGATCTGGACGTGATCGTCGAGCGCTCGCTCACCCGCGCGGGGCTGTGGGACGAGGTCAAGGATCGGCTCGGTGATCCGGGCACCGCGCTTTCGGGCGGGCAGCAGCAGCGCCTGTGCATCGCCCGGGCGATCGCGGTCGATCCCGAGGTGATCCTGATGGACGAGCCGGCCTCCGCGCTCGATCCGATCGCCACCGCCAAGATCGAGGAGCTGATCGACGAGCTTTCAGGGCGCTATGCGATCGTGATCGTCACCCATTCGATGCAGCAGGCCGCGCGCGTCAGCCAGCGCACCGCCTTCTTCCACCTCGGCAAGATGGTGGAATATGGGCCGACCTCGGAGATCTTCACCAATCCGATCGAGGAACGCACCAAGGACTACATCACCGGGAGGTACGGGTGATGGCCGAGCATACCGTCAAGGCCTTCGACGAGGACATCACCCGCCTGCGCGGGCTCATTGCCGAGATGGGCGGGCTTGCCGAGGTCGCCATCGCCGAATCGCTCGATGCGCTGGTGCGCGGCGATGAGGCCCTGGCCGAGCAGGTGGTGGCGCGCGACAAGCGCCTCGATGCGCTCGAGACCGAGGTTGACAAGCTCGCGGTGCGGATCATCGCCCTGCGTGCGCCGATGGCCGACGATCTGCGCGAGGTGATCGCCGCGCTCAAGATCGGCGGGGTGCTCGAGCGCATCGGCGACTATGCCAAGAACATCGCCAAGCGCACCGGCATGATCGAGGGCCGGGCCCGGTTCGAGCCGCTCACCCTGCTGCCCACCATGGGCGAACTGGCCGGCGAGATGGTGCACGACGTGCTCACCGCCTATGCCGCGCGCGATCCCGATCTTGCCCGCGAAGTGATCGCCACCGATGCCAAGGTCGATGGCTTCTACAATTCAATCTTCCGCAATCTGGTGAGCTACATGGTCGAAAATCCTTCGACCATTTCGAGCGCGGCGCAGCTGTTGTTCGTGGCCCGCAACATCGAGCGCATCGGCGATCATGCCACCAATGTCGCCGAGATGGTGCATTTCGCCGCCACCGGCACCTATCCGCCCGAAACCGACCGCTAAAGGCCCGCATCTTGCGGCATCGCGTTTCATCAAATTGTCGCGTAAATGAAACATAGGCCCGAAAAAGCGCGCTCCAGGGGGACGCGCGAGGAGGCATAGAGCGCATGTCCGCTGCCAAGTTGCTGCTGGTCGAGGATGACCCGGCCCTGTCCGAACTGCTCGAATACCGGTTCCAGAACGAAGGCTATTCGGTGCGCTGCACCGGCGATGGTGATGAGGCACTGGTGCTGGCGAGCGAGGAGGTCCCCGATCTCATCATCCTCGACTGGATGATCGAGGGCACCAGCGGCATCGAGGTGTGCCGCCGCCTGCGCCGTGACAAGGAAACCGCCCACGTCCCGATCATCATGCTGACCGCGCGCGAGGCCGAGGATGACCGGGTGCGCGGGCTGGAGACGGGCGCGGATGACTATCTCACCAAGCCCTTCTCCCCGCGCGAGCTGCTCGCCCGGGTGGCGGCGGTGATGCGGCGCATCCGCCCGGCGCTTGCCGGCGAGGTGATCGAGGTGGGCGATCTGCGGCTCGATCCGGTGGCGCACAAGGTGCAGCGCCGCGGCCGCGCGCTCCAGCTCGGGCCGACCGAATACCGCCTGCTCAAGTTCTTCATGGAAAGCCCGGGCCGGGTGTTCAGCCGCGGCCAGCTGCTCGATGGGGTGTGGGGCACGGGTTCGGATATCGAGCTGCGCACCGTGGACGTGCATATCCGCCGCTTGCGCAAGGCGATCGGGATCGAGGGCGCGAAGGACCCGATCCGCACCGTGCGCTCGGCCGGCTACGCGCTCGAGGCCAGCTGAACGCGCCGTCCGCGGCGCGTTGCCACGGCTCAATGAAAATCGCGTGAGCGCGGCAGGATGCGCTGATCGCGCGGATGGCCCCTCGTTCCCGGGCCAGGCCGTGCCAGATCGTGCAGCGCTGGTGGCCGCGCCCCGGTGAGCGGGGTGTTGACGTGATCGGCACGGGCGAGCGGGGTCTCGAGCAAATCCTCCGAAAGCGCGTGGAGCGCATGGGTGGCATCGACAAGGTGCGCGGCGATCACGTGGATCACCGCATCATCATGTTCCACCCGCCCGCGCACTTCCATCAGCCGCGCGCCCATCACCACCTTGCGCAGCCGTTCCTTGAGATCGGGCCAGACCACGAGGTTGATGATGCCGGTCTCGTCCTCAAGCGTGATGAAGGTCACGCCCTTGGCCGATCCGGGGCGCTGACGGATCAGCACCACGCCTGCGACCTTGACCATGCTGCGGAATGTCCGCTGCTTGAGGTCGCAGGCGCGCACGAAGCCGCGCGCGGCAAGATCGGCGCGCAGGAAGGCCATGGGGTGCGCCTTGAGGCTGAGGCGCATGGTCTGGTAATCGGCCACCACCTCCTCGGACAGCGGCATGGCCGGCAGGTGGATGGCGGCGCGCTCGGGCCCGTCGGAGCGCACCCCGGCAGCGCGGAACAGCGGCAGATCGGGCGCGGCGATCAGGCTCCTTGCCTGCCACAGCGCCGCGCGGCGGCTGAGGCCGAGCGAGCCGAAGGCATCGGCGCTCGCCAGCCGCTCGATCTGCGCCGGTGACAGGCCCGCACGCTGCTGCAGTTCGGCAAGATCGCCAAAGGGCCCGCCTGCTGCCCGCTCGCTCACCAGCGCGGCGGCGACATGTTCGGGCAGGCCATCGATCTGGCGCAGGCCGAGGCGCAGGGCAAAGGGCTCGCCTTCGCTCTCGAGCGTGCAGTCCCAGGCCGAATGGTTGACATCGACCGGCAGCACCCGCACCCCGTGTGCCACCGCATCGCGCACGATCTGCGCCGGGGCGTAAAAGCCCATCGGCTGCGAATTGAGCAGCGCGCAGGCAAAGGCCGCCGGATAGTGGCACTTGAGCCAGCTCGAGACATAGACCAGCTGGGCAAAGCTCGCCGCGTGGCTTTCGGGAAAGCCATATTCGCCAAAACCCCTGATCTGGTTGAAGCAGCGCTGGGCAAAGTCGCGGTCATAGCCGCGCGCGACCATGCGCTCGACCATCATGTCCTGCAATTCATCGACCATGCCGCGGCTGCGGAAGGTGGCCATGGCCTTGCGCAGGCGGTTGGCCTCGCGGCTGGAGAACTTCGCTGCATCCAATGCGATCTTCATCGCCTGTTCCTGGAAGATCGGCACCCCCAGGGTGCGGCCAAGGATGCTGGTCAGTTCATCAGGCGGGCCGTGCTGCGGGGCGGGCGCGGGGATGGTGACAGGCTCCTCGCCGCGGCGGCGCTTGAGATAGGGATGCACCATGTCGCCCTGGATCGGCCCCGGGCGCACGATCGCCACCTGGATGACAAGATCGTAGAACTCGCGCGGGCGCAGGCGCGGCAGCATGTTCATCTGCGCCCGGCTTTCGACCTGGAACACGCCGAGCGAATCGCCGCGGCGCAGCATGGCATAGGTTGCGGGATCCTCGCGCGGCACCGTGGCCAGCGTCAGCGCCCGGCCGTGATGCCTTTCAAGCAGATCGAGGCATTTCCTGATGCAGGTCAGCATCCCCAGCGCCAGCACATCGACCTTGAGGATGCCCAGCGCCTCGATGTCGTCCTTGTCCCATTCGATGAAGGAGCGCTCGGGCATGGCGCCATTGCCGATCGGCACGGTCTCGCTGAGCGGGCCTTGAGTGAGCACGAAGCCGCCGACATGCTGGCCAAGGTGGCGCGGCATCCCGATCAGCTGCCGGGTGAGCTTGAGCACGCGCCTGAGGTGCGGATCGCTCAGATCAAGCCCGGCCTCGGCCACGTGCTTCGCGCTGATTTCGCGCCCCCACCCGCCCCACACGGTGCGCGCCAGCGCACTGGTGACATCTTCGGACAGGCCCATGGCCTTGCCCACCTCGCGGATCGCCATGCGCGGGCGATAGTGGATCACCGTGGCGGCGAGGCCGGCGCGGTGGCGACCATATTTGCGATAGATGTACTGGATCACCTCCTCGCGCCGCTCGTGCTCGAAATCGACGTCGATATCGGGCGGCTCCTTGCGCTCCTCGGAGATGAAGCGATCAAACAGGAGCTGGTGCCTGGCCGGATCGACCGCGGTGATGCCCAGCACATAGCACACCGCCGAATTGGCCGCGCTCCCCCGCCCCTGGCACAGGATCGGCGGATCCTGGCTGCGAGCGAAATCGACGATGTCCTTGATGGTGAGGAAATAGCGCGCCAGATCGAGCTTGGCGATCAGCGCCAGCTCGCGCAGCAAGGTCTCGCGCACGCTCTCGGGCACCCCCTCGGGGTAACGCCGCGCCGCCCCGGCCCAGACCTCGGCTTCCAGATATTGCTGCGGGCTCTGGCCTTCGGGGACGATCTCCTCGGGATATTCGTAGCGCAATTCCTCGAGGCTGAAGCGGCAGCGATCGGCCACCTGCCGGGCAGCGGCAAGCGCATGGGGCCAGCGCGCAAACAAGCGCTGCATCTCGGCCGGAGACTTGAGATGGCGCTCGGCATTGGGGTGGAGCAGGTGCCCGGCCGCTGCCAGCGTGGTCTTGTGGCGGATCGCGGTCATCACGTCGTGCAGCGGGCGACGGCAGGGGGCGTGGTAGTGGACATCATTGGTGGCCAGCAGGCCAAGGCCATGGGCGCGGGCGAGATGGTCGAGCCGTTCGATCCGGGCGATGTCATCACCGCGATAGAGGTAGCTTGCGGCAATGTGCCCGAGCCCGGGCAGCTGGCGGACAAGCTGCCGGAGCAGCTCCTCGAGGCCCGCGCACAGCCGGCTTGCGGCGCTCTCCGGCACCGCCGCCCCGCCATGCAGCGGCACCACATTGCTCGGCACCGGGATCGCGCAAGGCGCATCGAGATCCGCGGGCGGCAGCAGGATCAGCTGCACCCCTTCGGCATGGGCGGCGAGCATGGGAAGCGTGATCTGGCACACGCCCTTTTCCTGCCATTGCCCTTCCGGCGTGTGCATCCGCCCGGCGCTGATCAGCCGGGTGAGACGGCCATAGGCAGCACGATCCTCGGGATAGGCGAGGAAGGCGAGGCCCTCGACCGTCTCGATCCGGCAGCCGATCACGGGCCTGAGCTTCATCGCCCTTGCCTCGGTGTGGAGCCGCACCACCCCGGCCATCGAATTGACATCGGCAATCCCGATCGCGTCATAGCCCTGGGCATGCGCGGTCAGCACCAGATCGACCGCGTCCGAGGCTCCGCGCAGGAAGCTGAAGGGGCTCGTCACCCCCAGTTCGACAAAGGGCGCGCGCGGCGGGGCGACACACGCCTCGGGATCGCGCGCCAGGGTGCGTCGATCGGGGGTGAGCGGCGGCTCGGGCACCTAGGCCGCCTCCAGCCGCGCCCGCACCAGCGCCAGATCCTGCGCGAACAGCGCCGCCTGGCGCGCGCGCGCCTCTCCCTCGAGCCGCAGCAGATAGGAAGGGTGGAGCGTCACCCACAGCTCGGCCCCATCCTCGAGCCGGATCGCCTGCCCGCGCGCGCGGGTGACGCTGACCGTCTTGCCCAGCAGGGCGCGCGCCGCGCTGGCCCCCAGCGCCAGCACGATCCGCGGGCGCACCAGCGCGCGCTCGGCCTCGAGCCACCAGCGGCAGGTGTCGATCTCCTTGGCGGTAGGTGACTGGTGCAGGCGCTGCCGGCCCTTGGCCACGAACTTGAAGTGCTTGACCGCATTGGTGACATAGGCCGCGCCCCGCGCGATCCCGGCAGCTTCGAGATGCTGGTCGAGCAATTGCCCCGCCGGGCCAACAAAGGGGCGCCCGGCGATGTCCTCCTGATCGCCCGGCTGTTCGCCAAGGATCATCAACCGGGCCCGGGGCGGCCCCTCGCCTGCCACCGCCCGGGTGCCGCAAGCAGCGATCGGGCAATCGCGGCAGGCGGCGATGCCCTGCGCCAGCTCGGCCAGCGATGACGGTCGTGGCCGCTCGCTGCGCCCGCCCGCCGCCACCATCGCCGCCGCGCGCGCCTGGGCGGTGGCGACAAGCCCGGGGATGAGCGCGGCCTCGGGCAGGTTCTTCCAGTATTTCCTGGGCATTTCCGAGAGCATCGCGCCGAGCTTGAGCCGCGCCGGGTTGAAGATCGAGGCATAGTAGGAGCGCCACAAGGCTTCGACCGGATCGCCCCCGGGCGCATCCTCTCTCCGCGCAGGCGGGCCTTCGTGCATGGTCGTGCCGTCCCAGTGGATGCTCCCGCGCGGGGTGAGGATCGACCAGCGCATATTGGCAAAGCGGCGCATGAAGAAGCCCGCCTCGGCGCGCAGGATGTGGTGATCGGGCTCGAACCAGGCGACGAAATGGGCGGTGCCATCGGCCTCCTGCACCTCGCGGAAGCGGACGAAGGCGTGCATCTTGTGCGCATCGCGGCGCACCGCCTTGGCGAGCTGTTCGAGCCGGCGCACCTGCGGATCGGCGCTGTCCTCCATCAGCCGGGGCTGGCGCTGCAGGCGCCAGAGCACCTGATAGAGCAGCGCGAAGCGGGCCGGATCGCGGTTGAGCGCGGCGCTGCGGGCGATGGCAAGGAAGCGCTGGCTGGCGCGCACCGGCGGCGCATCGGCCGGGGGCTGCGGCAGGCGCGCGCTGCCGCGCGCCGCACCCCCGGCAAACAGGTCGCCGGTTGCGCCCGGCTCCACCCAGCTCACCCGGTCGGGCGGCACTTCGGCCTGCACCAGGGCGCGGGCGCGGGCGCGCCAGAATTCGAAATCATCCGGCGCGGGCAGGTGAACGGCGTAATGCGCCCCGAAACCGGCCTTGCCCATCGCCGTCATCCGAACAGCTCGAGCTGCTGCGCGCGTGGGGCCAGCAGCTGGCGCAGATCGGCACGGTCGGTGAGCATGGTGGGGCGCCAGTCGCTCGCGGCGATGAAGGGGCGCACCTTGGCAAGCGAGGTGGTGAGGCGCGCGACATCCTCGAGCCGCAGCCGCCGGTGGCGCCGGACGCTGAGGATGCGTGCCACCGCCCTGGTGCCCAGCCCCGGCACCCTGAGCAGCATCTCGCGCGGGGCGCGGTTGATATCGACCGGGAAATGCGCGCGGAACTGCAAGGCCCAGGCCAGCTTGGGATCAATATCGAGCGGCAGGTTGCCATCGGCCCCGGCGGCGGCGGCCACCTCCTCCGGGGCAAAGCCATAAAAGCGCATCAGCCAGTCGGATTGATAGAGCCGGTGCTCGCGCTGCAGCGGCGGGCGCTGGAGCGGTAGCACCGCGGAAGCATCGGGGATCGGCGAGAAGGCGCTGTAATAGACGCGCCTGAGGCCGAAATTGTCATAGAGCCGGCGCGCCTTGCCGATGATCGCGGCATCGCTGGCCCCATCGGCGCCGATGATCATCTGAGTGGATTGGCCCGCCGGGGCAAAGCGCGGGGCGTGGCGGAAGCGCCGGCGCGCCGCGCGCGCCTCGGTGATGCGTGTGCGGGTATGCGCCATCGCCTGCTCGATGCGCGCCTCGTTCTTGTCAGGAGCGAGCCGGGCCAGTCCGGCGCGGGTGGGCAGCTCGACATTGATCGAGAGGCGATCGGCATAAAGCCCGGCCTGGTGGATAAGCTCGGGATCGGCCTCGGGAATGGTCTTCAAGTGGATGTAGCCGCGAAAATCGTGTTCTTCGCGCAAGGCTCGGGCGACCTCCACCAATTGCTCCATGGTGTGATCGGCGCTCTTCACGATGCCCGAGGAAAGGAACAGCCCCTCGATATAGTTGCGGCGGTAGAAATCGAGCGTGAGCGCGACCACTTCGGGCGGGGTGAAACGCGCCCGGGGGGTGTTGGCGCTCTTGCGGTTGATGCAGTAGTGGCAATCGAAGATGCAGTGATTGGTCAGCAGGATCTTGAGCAGCGAGATGCAGCGGCCATCGGGCGCATAGGCATGGCAGATGCCCATGCCCTCGGTCGAACCCATGCCCCTGCCGCCGAGCGAATGTTTGCGTGCGGTGCCCGAGGAGGCGCAGGAGGCATCATACTTGGCGGCATCGGCAAGGATCTCGAGACGCTGGCGAAGGGTCTGCTGGGCCATGGGTTTGCAGGAAGCCTGAGGAACATGCGGATATGTTCCTTATATGTTCCTACAGCGCCACTGCCAAATGCAAAGCTTGCAAGCCCAAAGGTCAGATGATGCGGCGCAGCCGCGCGTCGGGCTCGCGCGGCTGCTGCTGGCTGCACAGATAATCGATCACCGCCGGGTGCATCGTGCCTTCGAAAGCCACCCCGGCAAGCCCGCCATCGACCCAGGCGATGCTGCCCAGCGGGGCATTGATGCCGGCCACTTTCATCGTCACCCGGTCGCCCACCTGGGCAAAGCCGGGCTTTGCGCGGATCTTGCAACCGCCTTCGGACAGATCGACAAGCTCGACATAGACCACGCGCGAACGCACCCGGCTCTTGACCGTAAGGCCCATCGGCCGCCTTTGGGAGGCGCGGGTGATCGTGTGGATGCTCATGCGCGAAAGGATCGCACAGAGCCGTAAAGAAACCCTGAGCACGGGGGTCCGCAGCAATCAGGCGAACAGCCCGTGCAGGAACCAGTCGGGCGGCCCGCCGCGCCCGTCGCCAGCGATCCCGCGGCGATAGATCCAGTAGCGCCGCCCGGCCTCGTCCTCGATCCGGTAATAGTCGCGCAGCCGCGCCCGCCCCCCTTCGCGCCACCATTCAGGGGCGATGCGCTCGGGCCCTTCCACCCGCACCACCTCGCGCACCTCGCCGCGCCAGCCGAAGCGCTGCGGCACCCCGTCGGGCGCGGCGTGGAGCACCGCGATCGGCTCGGGCCGGTCGAGCAATTTGAGCGGCCGGGCATGGAAGGCCAGCGCCGCCTGGCTGGGGGCCAGCGGGGCGAGCGGCGGCTGCCAAGCCTGGGCGCGTTCGGGGATGTGGCTGGCGCGTGGCACCGGGCGGGTGACAGCGCCCCTGCCCAGCCGCATCACCAGCCGATCGATGCAGGCAGCAAGCGCGGTGCCATGCTGCTGGGCAGCGGTCTCGAGATCGGCCTGGGACAGCGCCAAAGGCTCGCTCCAGCTGGCGCGCAGCTGCACCAGCTCGATCCCGAAGCCAGCCTCGACATCCTCGAGCCGGCTTGCCAGCAGGCGGGTGATGTGCCCGGCATCGCGGGTGGCGGCCGCAAGTTCGACGCGGCGCGCGAGCACCGCGCCATCGAGCCGCCAGAGCATCAGTTCGAGCCGCCTTGCCCCCTCGCTGCGCGCCTCAAGCGCGCGCACCATGGCCTCGGCCAGCTCTGCGACCACCCGATCGAGCGGGCTGCGGTGGCGCAGCGGTTCGCGCAGGCAGCGCTGCACCAGCGGCACCGGCCGGGCGCGCACCGGCAGCAGCGGCTCGGGCACCTTGCCAAGCAGTTGGTCCAGACGCAGCAGCGGGTTGGCCGCGCTCGTGCGATGGTGGCGGAAACGGCGGGCGAGTGCATCGCGCATGGCCGCCTCTGCGCCCGCCCCTGCGCCCGCGCCGCCAAGCCCGGCAAGCTGGCCAATCCGCTTGATCCCGAGCCGCCGGAGCACCGCCAGCACATCCGCATCAAGCCGGAGCGCTGCCACCGGCAGATCGCCGAGCAGCCGCAAGGGATCATCCCCGGGGACAAGGATCGCCTGGGCCGGCCCATAGTGCGCAAGCGCCCAGGCAGCCCCCGCGGTGGGGGCGAGCGCGGGGCGCGCGACCAGTCCGCGCCCGGCAAAGGCGCGCACAACCTCGCCAAGCAGCCGCTCCTCGCCCCCGAACAGATGGGCCGCGCCGGTGACATCGACAAGGAGGCCATCGGGCGGATCGATCGCGCTCCACGGCCCCCAGCGCTGGGCCCACAGCGCCAGCCGCTCGAGCAACGCCAGATCGCCCGCCGGATCGGCTGGCACCGCCGCCAGATCGGGGCACAGCGCGCGGGCATCGGCCAGCCGCATCCCCGGCCGCGCCCCGGCGGCAAGGCCAGCATCATTGGCGGCGGTGATGCGCGGCCCCTGCGCGGTCTCGGCGATCAGCGCGGTGGGCCGGGCCGCAGCCTCAGGCGGGCAGGCGCGCTGCCAGCGATCGACCGACAGTCGCGCGAGCCACACCGACAGGATCCGGCGCTGTGGCGGCGGGGGCGTCTGAAGCGGTGCGATCGGGCTGGAGGCGCAAGGTTCCATCGTCATCGCAAAGCATCCATTCACCCGGCGGATAGGCGCGGGCGCGGAACAGCCGGGCGTGCCAGGTGGCAGGACCGGGAGCCGCCGGGTTCCAGCGCGGGGCGGCCGAGGGCGCGGCGCGCACCTGCCAGCGCATCCGGGCCGAGGAAAGGTCAGCCGCCGCATCGAGGCGCACCAGCCACAGCCGCACACCATGGCGCTCGGCCGTGAGGCTCAAGCGGCGCGAGGCAGTGAAATCGAGCACGCGCGGATTGCCGGCGATCTCGCCGATCACCCCGGCAAGATCGCGGCATCGCACCCCTTCCTCGAGGGCGAAGAGCGCATCGGCGGGGGTGCGGGCGGCGACATGGATCAGGCGGTGGCGCAGATCGGGGGGAAGGCCGTGGAGGAAGGGCCGTCCCCCCAGCCGGATCGCGGCGCGATCCTGCACCCAGAGCACCTCGCCCGTGCCATCATCCCCGCCCGCCGCGGCCAAGGCATCGCGCGCCAGCGCCAGGGCCAGCCCCGCCCCGCTCGCCTCATGCGCGGGCGCGAGGATTTCCGAATGGAACGGCTGCGCGGTCAGGCCCGGGCGCCAGCGCGCATCGGCGAGGCGGGCGGGCGCGGCACAGGCCACACAGGGGCGAGAGGACATGCGGGAACGACTCATTTGTTCCTATTATGTTCCAACATCGCCACGCTTGCAACGAAAAGGGCGCGGGAGAAGCACCCGGCTCCCCCGCGCCCCTTGTCGCATCCGGACGGGCGGCTCAGTCGCCCACCACCGGCCCCGGAAATTCCCCCATGTCAGGGGCCTCGTCCTGCCCCTCGCCGTGCTGGAGGTTGGAATTGCGCATCCCGTAGAGGAAGTAGAGCACCACCGCCCCCACCAGATACCACAGGAAGAACTGCAGCACCGACCACGGCACGGTGGAGATCAGATAGACGCAGGAGAGAATCCCCAGCACCGGCAGCACCGGATAGAACGGCACCGAAAAGCCGCGCGGCAGCTCGGGCGCGGCGCGCCGCAGGTAGATCACCGAGAGGCACACGATCGCAAAGGCCGCAAGCGTGCCGACCGAGGTGACATCGCCGAGCACGTTGATGTCGAAGAACCCGGCCGCCACCGCCGTCACCAGCCCCACCAGCACGGTGTTGATCGCCGGGGTCTGGAAGCGCGGATGCACCCGGCTGAACACCTTGGGCAGCAGCCCATCGCGCGCCATGGTGTAGAAGATGCGGGTCTGGGCATACATCAGCACCAGCACCACCGAGGTGAGGCCGATGATCGCGCCGACCTTGATGATCTTGGCAAGCCAGCCCCATTGCGGGCCGAAATTGTCCACCACCACCGCCACCGGATCGGGCACGTTGAGGGTCTGGTAGGGCACCAGCAGGGTCATCACCGCGGCGACCAGCATGTAGATCACCGTGCACACCACCAGGCTGCCGATGATGCCGAAAGGCATGTCGCGCGCCGGGTCCTTGGCCTCCTGCCCCGCGGTCGAGACCGCCTCGAAGCCGATATAGGCAAAGAACACGATCGAGGCGGCGCGCATGATCCCGTCAAACCCGAACTTGCCGTCGCCCTGGTTCTCGGGGATGAAGGGCACCCAGTTGGTTGCCGCAAGCTCGGTGAAATTGCCGAGCACGATCGCCCCGCCCACGAGGATGAAGGCGGCAAGCACGCTCACCTTGATGGCCACGATGATGTTGTTGACCTTGGCCGATTCCGACACCCCCACCACCAGCAGCGCCGCCAGCAGCGCGCAGACGAGGAAGGCGGGCAGGTTGAAGAGCGTCGTCACCGGCGCGCCGTCGGCCAGCACCGGCACCCCGTCGCGCACCAGCGGATAGCCGGTCGGCCCGGTCAATTGCGGCGGGATCACCACCCCGAAATCAGCCAGCAAGCTGACCACATAGCCCGACCAGCCCACCGCCACCACCGAGGCGGCAAGGCCGTATTCGAGCAGCAGCAGCGCCCCCATCACCCAGGCGACGAATTCGCCCAGCGTGGTGTAGCCATAGGTATAGGCCGAACCCGAGACCGGCAGGGTCGAGGACAGTTCGGCATAGCACAGGCCGGCAAAGGCGCAGACGATGCCGGCGACGACGAAGCTCAGCAACACCGCCGGCCCGGCATGGAGCGCCGCGGCGCTGCCCGTGCGCACGAAGATGCCCGCCCCGATGATGCAGCCGACCCCGAGCAGCAGGAGGTTCCACTTGCCGAGCGAACGCTTGAGCTCGCTGGTCTGGGTCTCGCGTTGCACCTGGGCGATCGATTTGCGCGCGAACATGCGCTGGGCGATGGTTCGGTTGGGTGCGCTTGCCATCAGAGCGCTCCTGCGCCGATCGGGCGCTGCCGTCGCGCCGCAGCCGCGATGCGGCAGCGGGCTTGCCGTGTCATCCTGTCACAAAGCATGTGGATTTGGTCTCCTCCCGATCGCGCATGGAACCCCCGCACGATCATCCGGAGGCCGACGCTAGCGCAACGCCAGCGCAACACAAGCGCCAATGCATGGGCTTTCCCCCGGCGCGCCCAGGCGCTAGAGCCTCGCGCCATGTCCACCACCTTCCAGCTCGACACCAGCACCAGCCGCGCCAACCCCACGCCGGCACCGATGCGGCGGCTGACCGTGCCGGCGATCCGCGCGCGCAAGCAGGATGGCCGCACCGCCGAGCCGCTGGTGATGCTCACCGCTTACACCGCCCGCCAGGCCCAGCTGCTCGATGCCCATTGCGATCTCTTGCTGGTGGGCGATTCGCTCGGGCAGGTGATCTATGGCCTGCCTTCGACCGTGCCGGTGACGCTCGAGATGATGGCCAATCACGGCGCGGCGGTGGTGCGCGGCTCCTATCACGCCGTGGTGGTGATCGACATGCCTTTCGGCTCCTACGAGGCCTCGCCCGAAAAGGCCTTCGAAAGCGCCGCCTTCCTGCTCAAGGCCACCGGCGCGGCGGCGGTGAAGCTCGAGGGCGGCGAGACGATGGCCCCCACGGTCGCCTTCCTCAGCCAGCGCGGCATTCCGGTGATGGGCCATGTCGGCCTCACCCCGCAGGCGGTCAACGTGCTCGGCGGCTATGGCGCGCGCGGGCGCAGCGAGGCCGAGGCGGCCAAGATCCTCGCCGATGCACGGGCGCTCGATGCAGCCGGGGCCTTTGCCATGGTGATCGAGGGCGTGCTCGAGCCGATCGCGGTGGCGGTGACCGAGGCGGTCTCCTGCCCCACCATCGGCATCGGCGCTTCGGCCCGGTGCGACGGGCAGGTGCTCGTCACCGAGGACATGCTCGGCATGTTCGAGCGCGTGCCGCGCTTCGTCAAACGCTATGAAGACATCGCCGGGCTGATCGATCGCACCGTGGCGCGCTATGCCGCCGAGGTGCGCGCGCGCGCCTTCCCCGGCCCCGAACAGACCTATCAGCCCAAGGGCTGAGCGCACCTCCCCCGCGCCGCCCCGATCCGCCGCCCACGATCCAAGGCTTGCCCCGCACCATGCAAACGCTGCTTCGCTACTACACCTTCTCGCTCGTCTTCACCCTCATCTGCCTTGCCCTTGCCGCCTGGTATGGCCTGTCGAGCAGCGGCACGATCATGGGCATGGCCGAGGTGCTGTGGATCGTCGTCATCCTCTCGGTGCTCGAGGTCTCGCTCAGCTTCGACAATGCCGTGGTCAATGCCTCGGTGCTCAAGGAGATGGATGCGGTGTGGCAGCGCCGCTTTCTCACCTGGGGGATCGCCTTTGCGGTGTTCGGGATGCGGATCGTCTTCCCGCTCGCGATCGTGGCGATCGCGGCCAATATCGGCCCGATCGAGGCGCTCCACCTCTCGCTCAACCGGCCGGATCAGTACGAGGCGCTGGTCAGTTCAGCACATGTCGGCATTGCCGGCTTCGGCGGAGCCTTCCTTGCCATGGTGGGGATGAAGTTCTTCTTCGATGCCGACAAGGAGGTGCACTGGATCGCTAGCATCGAACAGGCACTGGCGCGGGTCTCGAACCTGCCGGCGATCGAGATCGCCATCCTGCTGCTTGGCATGTGGGGCATCTCGAGCCTGATGCCGGTGGAGGAGGCGCACACCTTCCTCGTTGCCGGGATGCTCGGGCTCGTCACCTTCATCGCGGTCGAGGCGGTCAGCCACTGGCTCGAGATGCGCGAGGCCGCCGCGCGCGCCGCCGGCGCGGTGGTGCGCAGCGGGCTTGGCGGGTTTCTCTATCTCAACATCCTCGATGCGAGCTTCAGCTTCGACGGGGTGATCGGGGCCTTTGCGCTGTCCAACAACATGATCGTGATCGCGCTTGGCCTGTCGATCGGGGCAATGTTCGTGCGCTCGATGACGGTGCACCTCGTGCGGCAGGGCACGCTTGCCGAATATCGCTTTCTGGAGCACGGGGCCTTCTGGGCGATCGTGGTGCTCGGCGCGATCATGCTGGTCTCGGCGGTGTTCCACATCCCCGAGACCATCACCGGGCTGATCGGGGCGATCCTCATAGGCCTGTCCTTCTGGTGGTCGGTGCGCCACGCCCGGACCGAGCGCGGCGCGGCCTAGCCCCGCGCCAGCCGCGCCGCCAGGGGCGCGGCGATCACCAGCTGGGCAAGGTGATAGAGCAGCAGCGGGGCGATGATGAACCCGGCGCTCGCCGCAGGGAACAGGATCGCCGCCAGCGGCGCGCCCACCGCGACGCTCTTTTGCGAGGCGGCAAAGACAAAGGCGATGCGGTCGGGCCGGGCAAGGCCGATTAGGCCGCCGAGGCCCCAGGCCGCCGCCAGCGCCAGCGCCAGCAGCGCCAGCACCAGCCCCACCAGCACCACCCAGTCGCGCGGGGCGAACATCTGCGCGAGCCCCTGCTCGACCGCGCCCGAAAAGGCGACATAGACCGCAAGGCCGATCACAGCGCGATCAAGCCAGGCGATCCGCGCGCGGTGCTGCGCCAGCTGCCCGATCACCCGGGGCTGCACGATCTGCCCGAGCACGAAGGGAAGCACGAGGATGAGGCCGATGCGCAAGATCGCCTCGCTGCCGATCGTGCCCGCCCCGCTGCCGCCGATGAGGGCAAAGAGCGGCGCGCTCACGAACACCCCAACAATGTTGATCAGCGCCGCTCCGACCACCGCGAGCGCCACATTGCCCCCGGCAAGGCTGGTGTAGGAGGTTGCCGATTGCACGGTGGAAGGCAGGCAGCCGAGATAGACGAAGCCGAGCGCCACCAGCGGAGGCAGCAGCGCCCCGCCGATCGCGGCCAGCCCCAGCCCCGCGAGCGCCATGGCCCCGAAGACGAAGGCGAGCAGCGGGCCGAAATAGCGCGCATTGGCAAGCGCCCGGGCGATCTCGCCGCGCGGCACCCGCATCCCGTTGACGAGAAAGAGCACGAAGATCCCGCCATTGCTGATGAGGCTCACCAGCGCGCGCGCCTCGCCGCTGGCTGGCAGCAGCAGGGCGAGCAGCGTGGCGATCACCAGCACGGCGATCATCGGATCGGAGAGGAACGGCAGTCTCGGCATGATCGCGGCGCCCTGCCCCGAACGCGCGCGCTTGTCGAGCCGCGGCGCGAAGCCTACCGCGCAGCAAGCGGCGCCGGGCGCACCTCGGCGATGAGGGCGGCAAAGCGCGCCGCGGCCTGCCTGTCCCCCATCGCGCGGGCGGCATCGCGGCGCAGCGCCAGCAGGGCCGGATCGTGCCCTGCGCCAAGCGCAATCGCATGATCGAGCAGCAGCGCCGCGCGGCGCCAGCCACCGCGCCGCGCTTCGGCCTCGGCGAGCGCGACCAGCCCGCTCGCCCCATCGGGTTCGCCCGCGACATGGCGGGCGAGCAAGCTTAGCGCCGCGGCCTCATCACCCTGCGCGCGCGCGGCGAGCACCGCCTTGCGGGTGAGCGGCCAGGGGCGCTTCACCCGTGCCGCCCGGGCATAGGCGGCGAGCGCGCCTGCCGCATCCTTGCCGGCCAGCGCGGCATCGCCGGCAAGGCTGGCGACATCGGCCGAGGCGGGAAAGCGCGCCGCGAGCCGCGCGGTCTCGGCCGCCAGCGTGCCTTGCGCCCCCCTGCCTGCCGCGGCGCGCAGCGCCATGGTCGGCTGCGGCAGGCCCTCGCGCGGGGCCAGCACCGCCAGCCGCGGCCTTGCCCCGGCGTAGGCGCGCGCCAGCAGCGGCGCTGCGGCGGCGCGGTTGCCGAGCTGTTCCTGCGCCCGCGCCACCACCATCACCAGATAGGGCGACGCCTCGGCCAGCGCGGCCTCGGGCCCGAATCGCGCCACCACCTCCCCCGCCCGCCCGCTCTCCAGCAGCGCGCGGGCGAGAAGCTCGCGCAGCCGCGCATTGGCCGGCTGGCGGGCGGCCAGCGGGGCGAGCGCCTCGGCGGCGCTGTCGGGATTGCCTTCCTCGAGGCTGATGAGCGCATCGAGCAGCACCGCCGCGGGCACGGCGCGCGCGGCAAAGCCGCTCCTGTCCAGCAGGCTGCGCGCCAGCCCCAGTTCTCCGGCGCGCGCGGCGAGCACCGCCTGGAGATAGAACACCCGCGGATCGCGGGGCGCGAGTTCGGCGAGCCGCCGCACCGCTGCGAGCATGGCGCCGGCCTCGCCCCCATCGCCAAGGCTCGCGGCATATTCGGCCCAGACATCGGGGCTGTCGGGATCGGCGGCCAGCGCCGCCACGAACCAGGGGCGCGCGGCGGCAAAGCCATGGGCATCGCGCACCATCAGCGCGCGCAGCAGCAGCGCCGGGGCATGATCCGGGCGCAGCGCGAGCGCGTGATCGGCCGCCTCGAGCGCGGTGAGGTGTTCGCCCCCGCGAAAGCGCAGCCGCGCGATCGCCACCCACAGGTCGGGATCCTCGGGCGCGCGCGCCAGCGCCGCATCGAGCGCTTGGGCTGCCTCACCGAGCGCGCCGCTGGCCATCGCCGCCTCGGCCTTGCCGAGCAGCGGCGCGATCGCGGCGGACGGGTCAGGGGGCGGCGGCGCGCGCTCCGCGCCGGCGCAGGCAGCCAGCAGCAGCGCAAGGCCCAGCGTCGCGGGAAGCGCGCGGCCCTCAGGCCTGCAGGTCATACTGCTTGAGCAGGTCATAAAGCGTCGGGCGGCTGATCCCGAGCAGCTTGGCGGTGTTCGAGATATTGCCCTGGCTGCGGGCAAGCGCGTGGCGGATCACCCGGCGATCGGCGGCCTCGCGCGCGGCCTTGAGGTTGAGGACATGGGCATCGGCCTCGTCCTGCCGAGCAAGATCAAGATCCTCGGGCTGCACCAGCTTGCCATCGGCCATGATCACCGCGCGCTTCACCCGGTTTTCCAGCTCGCGGACATTGCCCGGCCAGTCATGCGCATCGATCGCGGCGAGCGCATCGGCGGAAAAGCCGCTCACCGCCGGGTTCATCTCGGCGGCAAAGCGCTTGAGGAAGGCCTTGGCCAGCAGCACCGGATCGCCGGGGCGTTCGGCCAGCGCCGGGATGCGAACGACGATCTCGGCAAGGCGGTAAAACAAGTCCTCGCGGAAGCGGCCCTCGCGGATCATGGCTTCAAGATCCTGGTGGGTGGCACACACGATCCGGGTGTCAACCGCGATCGCGCGCCGCCCTCCGACCCGCTCGATGGTGCGCTCCTGCAGGAAGCGCAGCAGCTTGACCTGCAGCGGCAGCGGGATATCGCCCACCTCGTCGAGGAACAGCGTGCCCCCGTGGGCGCTCTCGATCTTGCCCTCGGTGGTCTTGACCGCCCCGGTAAAGGCGCCCTTCTCGTGGCCGAACAGCTCGCTTTCGAGCAGGGTTTCGGGGATCGCGGCGCAATTGATCGCGACAAAGGGGCCGGCGGCGCGCTCGCTCGCCTCGTGCAGGCCCTGGGCGAGCAGTTCCTTGCCGGTGCCGCTGGCGCCGAGCAGCATCACCGAGACATTGGTGCGCGCGACGCGCTCGATCGTGCGGGCGACCTTGACCATCTCGGGCGCGGCGGTGATGAGGCGGCCGAGCACGGTCTTGTCGGCGCTGCTCGCGCTCTGGAGGCGGCGGTTCTCCTGCGCGAGCGCGCGCACGTGGAAGGCGCGGCGCACGATCAGGCCGAGCGTGTCGATGTCGATCGGCTTCTGGTAGAAGTCCCAGGCCCCGCGCGCGATCGCGGCAAGCGCGCTCTCGCGCGCGCCGTGGCCCGAGGCGACGATCACCTTGGTATCGGGCTTGAGGGCCATGATCGCATCGAGCACGGCAAAGCCCTCGCTCACCCCATCGGGATCGGGCGGCAGGCCAAGATCGAGCGTCACCACCTCCGGCGCCTCGGCGCGCAGGGCAGCGATGGCGCTGTCTCGGTCGCCCGCAATCACCACGGCAAAATCGTCATAGGCCCATTTGAGCTGGGCCTGCAGGCCCGGATCGTCCTCGATCACGAGCAGCACCGGCTTCTTCTCGGCCATCAGGCGACCTCCTCTCGGGGATCATCGGGAACATCCTGCACGGCGCGCAGCCGTGCCGTTTCTGCGAGGGGCAGGGTCACGACGAAGCGGGTGCCCAGCCCCTCGCGGCTTTCCACCGCGATCCGCCCACCCATCGCGCGCACCAGCTCGCGCGCCTCGAAGGCGCCGATGCCAAAGCCGCCCGGCTTGGACGAGACGAAGGGCTTGAACAGCCCGCTGCGCACGAATTCGCTGCTCATGCCGCAGCCCTGATCGACCACCGCGATGCTGGCATGCAGGCGCTCGGCCACGACATCGAGCAGCACCGGGGTTTCGGCAGGACTTGCATCGATGGCGTTCTGGACGAGGTGGATGAGCGCCTGTTCCAGCGCTTCGCGGTTGCCGATCACGCTGACCGGCGCCTCGCGGGTGAGCAGCACCGGGTGGAGTGGGCCAAAGCGCGCGGCCACGTCGCGCGCCAGGGCGGTAAGATCAAGGGGCGCAAGGCCCGCAACCTGCCCGGTGCCATAGCGCCCGAGCCGTGCCAGCAGCGCCGAGAGCTTATCGGCCGAATTGCGCAAGGTCACCAGCATGTCGGCACGGAAGGCGGGATTGTCGGCGTGCCTTTCGGCATTGGCGGCGAGCAGGGAAAGCTGGCTTGCGAGGTTCTTGATGTCGTGCATCACGAAGGCGATGCGGCGGTTGAACTCGTCAAAGCGGCTCGCTTCCATCAGCGCCTGCTGCCCGGCCTGTTCGGCAAGGTAGCTGGCCAGCTGCTGGCCGGCGACGCGCAGCAGATCGAAGTCCTCCCAGTCGAGCTGGCGCGGGCTGCGCGGGCGGGCGAGCACGATCGCCGCCACCAGCCGATCGAAGTGGAGCAGCGGCACCAGCGCCCAGGCGTCCTCGGCCTCGCGCAGCCAGGCGGGCACTTCGGCGGCCTCGCCGTGGTGATCGATCCCGCGTCGCACCTCGTCGAGCGCGAGGATGAGGCCGTGCTGCTCGAGCAGGGCGGATAGCCGGACATCGCCCGCCACCGCCGGCACCTCGAGCGTCGGCCAGTTCCAGCGGGCCACCAGTTCGAGCCGCGCATCCTCGCCCGGCATCAGCAGCAGTCCGCCCGGGCTCTCGGTGATATCCGCCAGCGCCTGGATCGCGCGTTCCGCGAGGCTCGCGCTGCCGCTGCCGGCGCGCCCGATGGTGCGGGTGAAGCGCAGCCATTCCTCGCGGTAGTCATAGCGGTGCTGGAACAGGTGCTTGCTCGCCACCACCTTAAGCCAGCCGCGCAGCCGCGGCGAGATGAGCAGCAGCGCCGCGGCCAGCGCCGCCGCCAGCGCGAAGAGCAGCTCGCCCGCACGGGCAAGATCGCCGCCGATCAGCGCCAGCAAGCGGGTGACGAGCGCCATCGCAGCAAGATAACCGCCGATCAGCACCAGCGAGAGGGTGCGGAACGTCACCGTGCGCGAAGGGCTGAACTGCAGGCGCGGGCCGGGCGCATTCATGCCGAGGGCAAAAAGCGCCGCCATCGCCCCGGCAAACAGCCCGCGCAGATCGGCGAGCACCGCCGGCTCCTCGCCGCCCAGATAGGCGAGCGCGGCGAGGTTGAGATCATAGGCGAAGATCGAAGCGAGCGCGATGCCGGTCCAGCGCAGCACCGGGCGCAGGCCGCTCGCCGCGCCGGCGTAGAGATTGTGCAGCAGCAGCAGCGCCCCGATCGCCACCAGCATGTCGATCAGCGCCCGCACCTCGAACGCGGCGGCGCCCGCGCCGCGCTGAGCGATCAGCATCATCAGGGGCTGGAGCAGCTGCACCAGCACCAGGGCGATGATCATCGGACGCACCGGCCTCAGGCTGGCGCTGCGGCCGTCGGCGCCAAACAGGCAGAAGATCGCCGCGATCAGCGCGAGATTGCGGCCCGTCACCGCCAGTGCTGCGCCGGGGTGCTCCGCCCCGAGCGCGGCAGCGAGCGCGCACCACAGCGCGCTCGCCCCGGCCGCGGTCATCAGCGCGAGGCGATCGGGCCGGGCGCGCTCGCCATGGCGCAAGATCCACACCAGCGCTCCAGCGGCGAGGGTCGCCCCTGCGATCCACGCAAGCTGCGCCGCCAGCGGCCACAAGCCTCCCCCACCCATCAGCGTGCTCCCTCCGGCCAGAGGATCACCCGCAGCGTCTGCAACAGGATCACGAAATCGAGGAAGGGGGTGTAATTCTTGGCGTAATAGAGATCATATTCGAGCTTGGCGCGGCTGTCCTCGACCGAGGCGCCATAGGGATAGTTGATCTGCGCCCAGCCGGTGATACCGGGTTTCACCATGTGCCGCTCGGCATAGAAGGGGATCTGCTCCTCGAGGCTTTCAACGAAGCTCGGCACCTCGGGCCGCGGGCCGACAAAGCTCATGTCGCCCTTGAGCACGCTCCAGGTCTGGGGCAGCTCGTCGATCCTGACCTTGCGGATGAAGCGCCCGATGCGGGTAATGCGCGGATCGTCCTGTTCGGCCCACTTGGCCCCGTCCTTTTCCGCATCGACGCGCATCGAGCGCAGCTTGATGAGCGTGAAGGGCTCGCCATAAAGCCCCACGCGGGTCTGGCGGAAGAAGGCCGGGCCCTTGCTGTCGAGCTTCACCAGCGCGGCAAACAGCACGATCACCGGCAGCGTCAGGGTGAGCAGGATGAGGCTCGCGGCAATGTCGAAGATACGCTTGACCGCGCTTGAAAACATCCGCCCGCTGGAAAAGCCGTCGGAGAAGATCAGCCAGCTGGGATTGACCGTGTCGAGATCGACGCGTCCGGTCTCGCGCTCGAGAAAGCTCGAGAAATCATTGACATGCACGCCCTTGGTCTTGATCCGCAGGAGATCCTTCAGGGGCAGGGCGTTGCGCCGCTCCTGCAATGCCAGCACCACCTCGGAAACCCCGAGGTTCTCGACGAAGCGGCCCAGATCATGGATTGCGCTGCGCGGGATTGCCTCCTCGACCACGCGCGCATCCTCGCTCATGGCGATATAGGCGACGATGGCAAAGCCGGTCTCGGGCCGCTCGGCGAGCGCGCGCAGGCGCTGCGCCCGATCGCCCGCGCCCAGCACCATCACCCGCCGGCGAAAGGCCGAGGAGCCGAGAAAGGAATTGAGCAGCAGGCGATCGGCCATCAGCACCAGGATCGCAAGGCCCATGGTGTAAAGCAGGGTCGAGCGCCAGAACAGGTCGGTGGGGAAGATGAAATCCACCACCGCCAGCGCAATGATCCCGAGGCTGATCGCCACCAGCACCCGCGCCCCGGCAAAGCGCAGCGAGCGCAAGGCGTGGGGGCCATAGACCCCGACCGCAATCATCGCCAGCCAGATCACCAGCGCGGTGCCGACCAGCGCAATCCCGCGATGCGCCACCGCGCCGATCTCCATGCCGATCTGCGCAGCGCGCAGCTGCCAGGCGAGTTCACTCGCCATCACCAGAAGCGCAAGATCGAGCAGCCCGAGCAGCAGCACGGCATGGGGAATATAGTGCTTGAACAGGCGGATCATCGCGCGGGCGGGCCTTTGCTGGACTTGGCCAGCCTTCTAGGCGCGAGAGTTTAAGTGTCGGTAAATTTTACACCGCCTGTCGGCGCCCGGCGTTTTTGCGGGGGTTGCACGGTTAATGCCGCATCAGGATCGCGGGCGCGGCAGGGTGCTTGCCAGCCGCGCTGGAGCCGGGGTCAGGCATTCGCGCCGGCCGCAGCGCCCGCAGGGGGTGCCGAGCGGCACCGCATCGAGCCGATCGAGCGAGACCCCGCGGGCATGGGCAAGCTCGCCGGCAAAGCGCGCCTCGATCCCCAGCACCACCGCCCGGCGGGCCGCGCAGGTGACCCCGTCGCCATCGACGGTGCGGGTGATGATGAACCAATGCCGCGCCGCCGCCTCGCCCTCGCCGAAGGTGACCGCCTGAGTCAGCAACGTGCCCGGTCGCTCGAAGGCGGAATAGGAGATGAAGGCGGGGGCACGCGCGGCCTCGAGCACGCCGAGCGCGCCGCTGCCCCCGGCGGTGTAGCTCACCACCTGGCCGGCGCGGTCGATCACCGCCATGAAGAAGGGCAGGCCGCGCTCACCCACCCGGCCAAGCGTGGTGAGGCGCTGCGCCACCTGATCGAAGCTTACGGCAAAGCGGCGCTGGAGCACGAACAGATCATAGCCGGTGGCCTCGCATGCGCGCAGGAAGCGGCGATAGGGCAGCAGCAACGCCCCGGCGAGATAATCGGTGACATGCTCGCGAAAGGCGTTGCGCGCCTCTCCCGCGGCAAGGCCCGATCCGGCCACGAGGGTGTCGATCTCCTCGCGCATTTCGAGCGCGCCGACCTGGCGGGCGATCTGGAAGCGCCGCGCCGCGCCGGGCAGCATCTCGGACAGTTGCAATTGGCGGGCGTGGAGATCGAGGCGGCGGGCCTGGCCCGGCATGACCTCGGCGGGCAGGATGCGCACCTGCAACTGGTGGCGCTCGCGCAGCCGCTCGGACAGGGCGGCGCTGATCTCCCCGCGCGAGAGGCGCAGCTCATCGGCCAGCGCCTCGGCGGCATGATCGAGATCGGCAAAGTGGTTCTGCCAGCGCTCGACCGCGCGGCGCACCGCCACGGCGCTGTCCTCCTGCGCTTGGGGCTGCGCGCCGCTGCTGTCGTAGAGCCGCACGAAGGCGGCCGCGATCTGCGGCGCGGCGGCGAGGAACTCCTGCATTTCCTCGCGGTCGATGCCAAGGTCGGCAAAGCGCCGGTCGGCCAACCTCCGGGCCAGCCCGTCGATCCCCCCGATCGCCTCGTCCTCGCGCAGCGAGCGCGGGTCGAAATCGAAGCGCTCGATCACCTGCACCAGCACCCGCGCCGAAAGCGGGCGCTGATTGCGCTCGATGAGGTTGAGATAGGACGGCGAGATGCCGAGCATCGCCGCCATTGCCGCCTGAGTGAGGCCTTCGCGCTTGCGCAGGCGGCGCAGCGCGGGGCCGGCAAGGATGTTGGTTTCGGCCATGGCGCTGTGTAAACTTATTTACTGATTGACACAATATCTTTGGGAAATGTGGGTATAGCGACACGATTTTCTGTAAGTTTTTCTGTTTTTGCGCCCCGCCTTGCGTCACAGCCCTCCCGACGCCCGCGGCGAGTCCTGCCCCATCAGGCCCGCCCAGACGCACAGGAGATGCACATGACCTATCAGAACACCATCGCCCGGCTGCAAGGCGTGATCGGCGCCAATGGGCCGAGCTGGGCCGCGATCGACCCCGAGAACGCCGCGCGCATGGTGATCCAGAACCGTTTCCGCACCGGGCTCGACATCGCCCGTTACACCGCCGACATCATGCGCGCCGACATGGCCGCCTATGATGCCGACCCGGCGCAATACACCCAGTCGCTCGGCTGCTGGCACGGCTTCATCGCCCAGCAGAAGCTGATCGCGATCAAGAAGCATTTCGGTTCGACCAAGCGCCGCTATCTCTATCTCTCGGGCTGGATGGTCGCCGCGCTGCGCAGCGAGTTCGGCCCGCTGCCCGACCAGTCGATGCACGAAAAGACCAGCGTGCCCGCGCTGATCGGCGAGATCTACACCTTCCTCAAGCAGGCCGATGCGCGCGAGCTGGGCCTGATGTTCCGCGCGCTCGACAAGGCGCGCGCGGCGGGCGATGCGGTCGAGGCCAAGCGGATCGAGAACGCCATCGACAATTACGAGACCCACGTGGTGCCGATCATCGCCGATATCGATGCCGGTTTCGGCAATGCCGAGGCGACCTACCTGCTCGCCAAGAAGATGATCGAGGCCGGGGCCTGCGCACTCCAGATCGAGAATCAGGTCTCCGACGAGAAGCAGTGCGGCCACCAGGACGGCAAGGTCACCGTGCCGCACGAGGATTTCCTGCAGAAGATCCGCGCCATCCGCCACGCCTTCCTCGAGCTTGGGGTGGACAATGGCATCATCGTTGCCCGCACCGATTCGCTCGGCGCCGGGCTCACCAAGCAGATCGCCTATTCCAAGGAGCCGGGCGACCTTGGCGACCAGTACAACAGCTTCCTCGATTGCGACGAGGTCGATCCGGCCAACATCACCAATGGCCAGGTCTTCATCAGCCGCAACGGCAAGCTGCTGGCGCCCAAGCGCCTGCCCTCCAACCTCTACCAGTTCCGCCCCGGCACGGGCGAGGACCGCGTGGTGCTCGACTGCATCACGTCCTTGCAGAACGGGGCCGATCTTTTGTGGATCGAGACCGAGAAGCCCCATGTCGAACAGATCGCCGGCATGGTCGATCGCATCCGCGCGGTGATCCCCAACGCCAAGCTCGTTTACAACAATTCGCCGAGCTTCAACTGGACCTTGAACTTCCGCCAGCAGGTCTATGACAAGTGGGTGGCCGAGGGCCGCGATGTCTCGGCCTATGACCGCGCGCGCCTGATGAGCGTCGATTATGACGGCACCGAGCTTGCCGCCGAGGCCGACGAGAAGATCCGCACCTTCCAGCGCGATGCCTCGGCCCGCGCCGGGATCTTCCACCACCTCATCACCCTGCCGACCTATCACACCGCGGCGCTCAGCACCGACAACCTTGCCCGCGAATATTTCGGCGAGGCGGCGATGCTGGGCTATGTCAAGAACGTCCAGCGCGAGGAGATCCGCCAGGGCATTGCCTGCGTCAAGCACCAGAACATGGCCGGCAGCGACATCGGCGATGACCACAAGGAATATTTCGCCGGCGAAGCTGCGCTCAAGGCCGGCGGGGTGCACAACACCATGAACCAGTTCGAGGCAGCCTGATCCCGGGGATGTAACCGGAAGGCCGGCACAAGCAGCCTTCCGGTTGCCGCCAAAGCCGATTAAGGCTGGCGGCACGCACCCGAGGAGAGTGAGCGATGAGCGATACCGAGACCCCCAGCAATCCCGAACCTGCCCGCGCCCGCGCGCTGCTGTCCACCGCCGACATGAAGCTGCTGCGCCGCGCGCTGGAAAGCTATGCCCGCGCCACCGAGGACCGCGAGGAGCTGGCCCGGATCAACGCCCTACACCACCGGCTCGGCACCTACGTGCCCTCCTGAAGCGCGCGTCACACAGTTCTCCTGGGGAGGAGAAACGGCCGCCGGAATGTGCCCCGATGGGGTGCGCTCCGGCGGCCGGATTTTTTCTGTCCCTGCCGCTGCGCTGCTTCAGGGCTTAGCCTTTCTTCAGCAGTTCCAGCACCGCTGCGGTCAGCGCCTCGGTGGCGGTGGCGATCACCACCGGGGCATCGGGCGCCCAGAAGGGCGAATGGAGCGAGGGCAGTTCGATCTCGCCCTTCTGCGCCTTTTCCCATTGCTCGGCCCTTACCCCGCCGACCCAGAAGATCAGCGATTGCACCTTCTCGCGATCGGCCCGGTAATATTGGCTGAAATCCTCGCCCCCCATCACGCTCGGCGTTTCGGCCACCCGATCGGGAAAGCGCGCCTTGAGCAGCGCCATCACCTGATCGGTGAAGGCGGGGGTGTTGTAGGTCGCCGGGGTATAGGGCTCCTGCACCGTCACCCGCGGCAGACGGTCCTCGGGCATCCCGGCGGCGAGCGCCTCGGCCCGGGCGATGCGGGCGATCCCGTCGAGCAGGTGCTGGCGGGTGGCATCGGCATAGCTGCGCACGGTGATCTGCAGGCGCGCCTCATCGGGGATGATGTTGTGCTTCGAGCCGGCCTGGAAGCTGCCGACCGTGACCACCGCGGGCTCCTGCGGATCGAGTTCGCGGCTCACCAGTGTTTGCAGCCGGGTGACGATATGCGCCGCGATCACGATCGGATCCTTGGCGGTGTGGGGATAGGCCCCGTGCCCGCCCACCCCCGGCACCACCACATCGACCGAATCCACATTGGCCAGCGCAAAGCCCTTGGTGTAGCCGATCATCCCGGCCGGGGCCTGGGCGGCATCGTGGAAGGCAAGCACGTAATCGGGCTTGGGAAAGCGGACGAACAGCCCATCATCGAGCATCGCCTTGGCGCCCTCGCCGATCTCCTCGGCGGGCTGGAGGATCATCACCAGCGTGCCCGACCATTGGTCGCGCCGCTCCGCCAGCAGCTTGGCGGTGCCGAGCCAGGCGGCCATGTGCGTATCGTGCCCGCAGGCGTGCATCACCCCGGTCTCGATCCCGGTGGCGGGCACGGCGCGGCGCTTGGAGGCATAGGGCAGCCCGGTCTGCTCGATCACCGGCAGGCCGTCCATGTCAGCCCGCAGCATCACCGTGGGGCCGGGGCCGTTCCTGAGCACCGCGACCACGCCGGTGCGCCCCACCCTCTCGGTCACCTCGAAGCCGAGCGCACGGGCACGGGCCGCGAGCTTGGCCGCGGTCTCGAACTCCTGGAAGCTCAGTTCGGGATTGGCGTGGAGATCCTGGTAAAGTTCGACGAGCGCCGGCAGCTCCGCCGCCACCGCCTCGCGCAGGCCATCCGCCCGCGCCGGCCCCGCCGCCACCAGCGCCAGCAACCCCACCGCACCAAGAAGCCTCACCTTCCGCATCGCCCGTTTCCTTTTCATTTTCTTGTCCTTGTGCCGCCGCAAGGCCCATGAGGGCGCCCGCCGCGAGCGCTGCTAAAGCCCGTACCACACCACCAGCAGCACCGAGAGCAGCATCACCATCAGCGCCACCAGCGGCCCCCCGGCGCGCAGGTAATCGCCGAATTCATAGCCGCCTTCAGACATGATCAACAGGTTGGTCTGATAGGCGATCGGGGTGGCATAGCACAGGTTGCAGCCGAACAGCACCGCCAGCACCAGGGGTTCGGGCGGCAGGCCAAGCTCACCGGCGATGCTGTAGGCAATCGGGGTGCCGATGGTGGCCGCGGTGGCGTTGGAGGCGAAGTTGGTGAGCAGGGTGACGAACAGCATGATCGCCGAAAGCACCAACGCCGGGGGGAGATAGGCAAGCCCCAGCGCCAGCGCCTCGCCAAGCCAGGCCGCCGCCCCGCTGGCATCGATCACCCGCCCGATCGCAAGGCTCGCGGCGATCAGCACGATCACCTTGGCCGAAAGCGCCCGGCCCACCCGGTCGAACTTCACGCAGCCGGTCACGAACATCAGGATCGCACCCGCCAGCGCCGCGATCGCGATCGGCAGCTTGATCGGGGCATAGGTCATCCCGTCAAACCACGGCAGCCCGAGCGAGGCGGTGGCGATGGCGCCGAGCATGATCGCACCCGCCAGCGCCGCCTTGGAGCGGCGCGGCAACTCGCGCGCGCCCTCGAGCCGCAAAAGGCCATCATTGCGCGCGAAGTTCTGCAGATCCTCCTCGATCCCCATCACCAGCAGCACATCGCCCTCAAGGATCCTGAGATCGCCGGCCTCGGTGTAGGTGTCGCGTTCGCCGAGGATGCGGTTGGGCCGATGAATGCCGAGCACCGCGACCCCGTAGAGATCGGCGATCCCCGAACTGGCGAGCGTGCGGGTGACGAGGCGCGAATCCGAGGTGACGGTCATCTCCACCGCGACGATATCCTCACCCCGGGCCTTGGAGATGCGGCGGATGCGGTCGAGCACCCAGGAAGGAGCAAGCTCGCCCTTGAGCACCCGGGCTGCTTCCTCGAGCGCCTCGTGGGTGCCCGAGATGTGCAGGCGCTGCTCGGGCTGGAGCGGGCCGGAGGGCACATCGTGGAAGGTGATCCCCTCGGGCAGCTTGCTGCGCACCGCGGCGATGTCCGCACCGGCAAGCAGGCTGCTGCTGCCCACGCGCAGGCGGGTGTGGAAGGTGCGGCGCAGATTGTCGGGCAGCACCGAATTGTCGCGCAGCATCCGCGGCATCACCAGCCACAGATAGGGCAAGGCGATAAGCCCGGCGATCAGCACGATCGGGGTGAACTGGAACACCCCGATGGCAGGCATCCCGAGATCGGCCGCGATCGAGACCACGAGGATATTGGTCGAGGTGCCGATGGTGGTGGCCATCCCGCCGATCAGCACCGCGGTGTTGACCGGCATGAGGATCTTGGAAGAAGCCATCAACCCCTTGGTCGCAATCGCCACGATGATCGGGATCAGCAACACCATCACCGGGGTGTCGTTGACGAACATCGAGAGCGTGAAGGCCACGATCAGGGCGGTCAGCAAGCCGATCTGCGGGCTGGCGCGGAACACGCCTTCGAGCATCCGCGCGAAGGGCTCGAGCGCGCCGGTCACCACCAGGCCGCGGCCCATGATCATCAGCGCGCAGATGGTGATCAGCGCCTGGTGGCCAAAGCCGCCAAAGGCAATCGCCAGGCCATCGGTGGGCTTGGTGCCCTCGAGCGGGGCGAAATAGAGCCCCACGCCGATCACCGCGATGGTGACGAGCGAGATGATCTCCTCGGGATAGCGCCCGCGGGCAAAGGCGATGAACATGGCGATGGTGACCGCCATGGCCGCTATCGCGTGATAGGAAGGAGCTTCGAGCATGGCGTTGCCCCAAGGGCTAACCAATCATCGCCGCCCAAGACAAGCGCTTTATCGCCGCGCAGCGCGACTGGTGCCCCTGGCCAGACTCGAACTGGCACGGATTTCTCCAACCGATTTTGAGTCGGTCGCGTCTACCAATTCCACCACAGGGGCATGCCGCAAGGGCCGGCTTGCGCCTTAGCCCGCGACGCGCGCCGCATCAAGCGCCCTGGCGCAGCGCTCCGGCGAGCAGCTTGTGCAGCCTGGAATGGAGCGCGTCATTGGCGGCGAGCACCTCGGCCGCCGGGATCGTCTCGCTGCGACCGCGATAATCGGTGACAAAGCCCCCCGCCTCACGCACCAGCAGGCAGCCGGCCGCCGTATCCCACGGCGAAAGGCCGCTTTCCCAGAAGCCATCGAAGCGCCCCTGCGCGACATAGGCAAGATCAAGGCTGGCCGCGCCAAAGCGGCGGATGCCAGCCACCTCCGGCCCCACCGCGGCAAAGATGCGGTGCCATTCGTCGAAATCGCCGTGGCCGAAATAGGGCGCGCCCGTTGCCACCAGCGCATCGGCAAGGCGCCGGCGCGCCGAGACCCTGAGGCGCGCATCGTGCAGCCAGGCCCCACGCGACTTTTCCGCCCAGAAGGTCTGGTCGGTGATCGGCTGATAGACCACGCCGGCCACCACCTCGCCCCAGCCCTTGCCATCGGTGCGCGGCTCCTGCACCGCGATCGAAATGGCAAAATGCGGGATGCCGTGCAGGAAATTGCTGGTGCCATCGAGCGGATCGATGATGAAGCGCGGCGCCCCGGGCTCGCCCGCGATCTCGCCCGCTTCTTCCAGCAGGAAGCCCCAGCCCGGGCGCGCGGCGGCAAGCTCGTCATAAAGCGTGCGCTCGGCGCGCATGTCGGCCTTGGAGACAAAATCGGCCGGGCCCTTGCGCGAGACCTGCAAGTGCTCGACCTCGCCGAAATCGCGCCTCAGGCGCGCGCCCGCCTTGCGCGCGGCGCGCTCCATCACCCGGATGAGGCCGGAAATCGCTGCCATGTGCCGCTCAGCCTTCAGCCGGCCTTGCCGACATAGGTCTGTTCATAGACATCAACGATGATGCGCGTGCCGGCCTCGATATGCGGCGGCACCATGATGCGCACGCCATTGTCGAGCACCGCGGGCTTGTAGCTCGAGGAGGCTGTCTGGCCCTTCACCACCGCATCGGCCTCGACGATCGTTGCTTCGACCTGCTGCGGCAGTTCGACCGAGATCGGCTTTTCGTCCCACAGCTCGAGCATCACCTCCATCCCGTCCTGGAGGAAGGGCCGGGCATCGCCGAGCAGGTCGGAGGGCAGGGTGATCTGCTCGTAGGTGTCCTTGTCCATGAACACCAGGCTGTCGCCATCCTCGTAGAGGAACTGGAAATCCTTGGTGTCGAGCCGCACCCGCTCGACCGTGTCGGCGCTGCGGAAGCGCACGTTGGTCTTGCGCCCGTCCTGCAGGTTCTTCATCTCGACCTGCATATATGCCCCGCCCTTGCCGGGCTGGGTGTGCTGGATCTTGGCGACCTTCCAGATGCCGCCTTCATATTCGAGGATATTGCCGGGGCGGATATCAACGCCGCTGATCTTCATGGGGCTGTGGGCCTTTGTGTGGAGGTGGAAAGAGCAAGGCCGCGCGGCCGGCCCGATCAAGGCCCGCCACCGCGCAGCGCCCGGCGCCCATAGCCGAGCCCTGCGCGCCCGGCAAGCGCGCAAGGCCATGGCCTTGCAGCGGCAAGGCTGCTAGGGGCACGGGCGATGAAGACCCGCACCATCCTGCTGATCCTGCTGTGCGCCGCGGCGCTGGCGGCCTATCTGCCCCCGGGCGCGGCCGGGCAGATGCGCGATCGCGCCGCCCCCTCGCCCGGCGGGATGCTCGGCATCCTCCAGCACGGCGAATGGCAATGCGCCCTGCCCGGCGATGCCGCGGGTGCGGCCTATGTGCCGGTGCCGGAAGAAAGCTTCCGCATCGCCGCCGCCTCGAGCTATGTCAGCCCCGCCGGGCGTGGCATCTATCTCATGCGCGGCGCGGAGGTGGTGTTCACCCGCGGACCCAAGAAAGACCAGCGCTTCCGGGTGCTGGGGCAAAACACGCTGCAAAAGCTCAACCCCGATGGCAGCCTCAGCAATCTGATCTGCACCCGCCTGGGCAGCGCGGGCTGACCGCAACCGGCGAGGAAGGCGCCGGATGCGGCCAGCCGCCAGGCCTTCCGCTCAGAACTGCGCCGTCACCCGCACCCAGGCGCCGCGGCCCGGCCCGGGCAGACGCGCGCCCACCGGCACGTCGGAGGCGCCCACGCGGCTGCGCCCGGCAAGGTGCGGGGCATAGGCCGCGTTGGTGAGGTTCTCGACCCCGCCCTCGAGCGCCAGCCCCCGCGGCAACGCCAGCCGGGCGAACAGCCCGAGCGTGGCAAAGCCCTGGCTTGGCGCCTCATCATTGCTGCGCGCCACGCGCCGCTGCGCCGCGGCGGCAAAGAGCTCCGCTCCCAGCGCCAGCGCTCCGAGCGTGTAGGTTGCCGAAAGACGCAGGTTGGCTGGTGGAATGCGGTAGAGATCATCGGCAAGGTCGCGCCGCTCCCCGCGCACCAGGCTCGCCGTGCCGGCAAGCTCAAGGCTGGCGAGCGGGCGCAGAACGAAGTCGAGATCGACCCCGTAGAGCGCCGCATCGGTGTTGCGGAACATGAGCGGGGTGGGATCGCCGTTCATGCTCGCCACCATCTCCACGGTCGTATCGATCACCCCGGGGGTGGCATCGAAGGGCGTGCCCTGGATGAAGCCATCGATGCGGCGGAGCCATGCGGTGGGGCGCAGCCGCACCCCATCGCGTTCGAGATCGAACCCGACCTCGGCAATCCATGCGACTTCGGGCGCAAGCGCTTGATTGCCAACATAGATATTGCCATCGGCAAGACCATAGCTCGCCTCGGTCGGCAGCCAGGCAAAGCGCTCGAGCACGCTTGGCACCCGGGTCTTGCGCGCGAGCGACAGGCGCGGGACCAGGGCGCCGCCCGGGAGCCACAGCCGCACCGCCGCATCGAGCGTGGTGTCAGAAGCCGCGCGGGCCGAAGCGCTGAAGGCCGCTGCCAGCGCGCGCGGCCCCATCGGCACCGCGCTTCCCAGCTGCGGCACCCCGGCTGATTGCACGGTGCGATCAACCCTGAAACCGGCCTCGATCGCAAGGCGCCCGAGGCTCGCCCGCCCCTCGACAAAGGCGCCCAGGCGCTCGGCGCTCACGTTGGGCTGGCTGTCGATGAAGAAGGCGGGATTGACAGGGTTGGTGATGGTGACGAAGCGATCGACCAACTCGACATCGCCGCCAAGCGCAAGATGGCGCCCTGCGCTGCCCCAACGCAGCGCTGCCTCGGCGGTGAAGGTGTCGGCCTTGGCATAGCTGGCGCGCGCCTGGGCCGGCGCCGCGGCGGGCCGGCGCAGGGTCTGGTTGTCCATCAGATGGCGCACTGCGACATGGCCGAGCCGCAGCGTGAGGCCAAGGTCCTCGGCGATCTCGCCGCGAAAGCCGCCCTGCAGGAAATCGGTGTCGAAATAGACGATATCGAGCGCGAAGGGCGGATTGCCCGAAGGATCGGTCTCGCTGCGGCGATATTCGACGAAGAGCTCGCCCGGCCCGCGGCGATAGCCGGCGTGAACGCCATAAAGGTTGCGGGCAAACGACGTTCCGCGCGCCCGCCCGCCGGGAAAGCGATAGTCGCCGCCCTCCTCGCGGCTGGCGATGAGGCCAAGCCGCCAGCGATCATTCGCCAGCGCGGCCAGCGCGCCGAGGGCGTGGCTGTCATCGACGCTGCGATATTGCGCCGCGGCGCGCAGCTGGGCGGCAAGCCGGTCGCTGCCGGTGAACTGCGCCGCCACCAGTTCGGCATTGGCAGCCCCGCCAAGCGCCGGCCCTTGCGAAACCGGGGCCACCCCGCGAGCCACCTCGATGCGGTCGACGAGGATTGCGGGGGCATAGTGGAGCGGCGGGTCCATGGCATTGGGCCCGCCGGTGGCAAAGCGCTGGCCATTGACCCGGCCGAGCACGCGCTCGCCGGCAAGGCCGCGATAGCTGAGCTGGCCCGAAAGCGCGCCATTGCCATAGAGCTCGCCCCCGGCAACGCGCGCGGCGATCGCGGCGGCATCGGCGGGCAACGCCACCTGGTGCGGGGCGGCGAGCGTGTCGCTGGTGTTGGCCTCGCGCCGCGTGGCGCTGGCGGTGACGATGATGGTGTCGGTAAGGGCGGCCTCGCGGGGATTTGCCGGGGCAGCCGTTTCGGCACGCGCGGGCGGCATGGGCAGAAGTGCGCATCCGGCCAGCAGGCTGGTGCGGATCATGGAAGCAAGGTGCATTGTCTTGGTCCGGTATTGTTAGGGAAAGGCGCGGTCGGCCTCGGCCTGCCGCGGCGCAGGCGCGCGCACAGCCCGCCGCCAGCGGGCGGCAGGGCGCAATGGGCGCCAAGGATCAGGCGAGCAGGAGCGGCGGGCCGCGCAGCGGCGGGCGCAGGAAGGCGGGCGGGCGCGGCAGCGGCGCGCGGGCCGGCGCAAGGCCCAGCAGCAGCACGAAGGCGATGGCCGCAGCCAGCAGCAGCGGATCGGCCCCGCCGAGCGCCGCCTTGCCCAGAGCGGCAAAGGCGCAGGGCTGCTGCTTGTCTGCTGGCGCGCCGTGCTCCTTGGAACCGGCGTCCTTGCCGAGCGGAACCGCGATCGTCATCTGCCGCGGCGCGCCGCTGGCATCGGCGCAGATGGTAACGGTGAGCAGCCGCTCACCCGCCGGCGCCAGCATCGTGCCCGCCGGCAGCAGCGCCTTCATCGCCAGCGCTAGCGCGAGCAGCGCCAGCACGGTGCGGGCATGGCGGCAGAGGAAGGCGCGCAGGCGATTCATGCTGGCGCGCCCCTAGCGGGGATCGGCGGCGCTGTCACCCGTGCCGTGGGACTCGGGCCGCAGCACCCGGGCGAAAGCCTCGATCGCCGCGACTTCATCGCCGCCCCACACCGCGTGGCTCACTGCGAGGAAATCAGCCCCTGCCTCAACCAGCGGCTGGCAATTGTCAGGAGTGATCCCGCCGATGGCAACGCAGGGGATCTCGAACAGGCGCGCCCACCAGGCAATGAGCTCGGGCGTGGGGCGCGCGGCCTCGCCCTTGTCCTTGGTGTGCGACGGGAAAAAGGCCCCGAAGGCGACATAATCCGCCCCCGCCTCGCCCGCTTCCATGGCAAGGTGCTTCGAGGCATGGCAGGTGACGCCGATCTGCGCCTGGTGGCCGAGCGCGGCGCGAGCATCGCGGGGCGAGCCGTCCTCCTGGCCCAGATGCACCCCATCGGCCTTCAAACGCTTGGCCAGCGCGATCGAATCATTGACGATGAAGGCCACATCATGCGCGGCGCAGATTTCCTGCAAGGGCGCAGCAAGCCGCGCGGCCTCTTGGCTGTCCACCCCCTTCACGCGAAACTGGAAGGCGGTGACGAGATCGCCATGGCGCCGCGCGCCCGCGGCCAGCGCGCGCGCGAGCCGCTGGGGAAAATCACCGCCGACATCGAGCGGGGAGATGAGATAAAGCTGTGTCTGGGTCATGATCCCGCTTTACCCAAACCCGCGCCAAGGTCAGCCAGACCAACGAGCATAGCTCACGGGAAAGCAAGGTAAATCCACACTGGCGTATAAATCGGCCGCCCCTGCGCATCGCGCGGTGTCACCGCATCGACAACGGGAGCGCCGTGCGTCGGCGAAACGCTCGGCCCGATCGGATTGGGATTGGGCGGTGCAGTCGTCGTCAGCTGGCGGGCATTGCCGAAAGGCGCGCTCACACCGTCGACGCTGGTCAAGTTGCCGAAGGCCTCCAGGCCGATGGCTCTCCAATTCGCGCTTACATTGGCGAGCGGGGCGAGATTGTCCCGCACATGGGTGAAGCCGAACTGGCGCGCGGCCGGGGTAACATTGGGGAGTGCGCTCCACTGCGCCGGGCTACCAGGCGCTGCACCAGTATCGCCCGGGGCCGAGAACATAACCGCCCGGTCGAGCTCAACCAGCTTGGCGAAAAAGCCTGCATGCCCACCGCCCTGTGAATGCCCGGCAATCGTGATCCGCGACCAGACGGGTTGCCCGCCCGCAAGAAACTGGCCCCATCCTTCCCTCGGAAAATTCCTTTCGAGGAACTGCAGGAGCGCAAAAAGGCGGTTGGTGATCGCATTTGCTGGAGCCACATTGACCAGCGAGCTGGTGTCTTCGCCCGTGATGATCTCGCGCCGCGCCTTGCCCGCGCAATCAGGATCGCTCGAGGCGCCGCACAATCCTTCGATCGCATCGTCGTTCGGATAGGCGAGGCCAACCGCATGATAGCCTCGCGCCGCGCCGGTGCGCACAATGTCCTGATAGGTGTTTGGGACTGCAAGGGTACCCGGCAGCATCACGAATAGTCGCCCCTTGGCCATGACTTGCGGATCAGGATTGATCACGAAATGCGGCGAGAGATTGGTCGTGATCGCCGCGCTGGTTTCGGCAGGTCGGATGCTGCGTTCGATGGACGCAGGTGGCGGCGTGAGCGTTGGCGTTGGCGATGGTGATGGTGATGGTGATGGGGTCGGCGTCGACATTGTAGGCGGTGCGGTTGTGTCATCCCCGCCGCATGACGCAAGCAGCGCCGCACCGAGAAAAACCAGAACCGGATGGCGAAGTTGACGGAATGGCATGGATGACCCTCGTCATGTTGGTGGATGTGACGTCCATCCAACTGACCACAGGCATGTTCCCTTCGCGCGGCAGAACAATAGTTTCGATATGTTTGCTGCCTTGCGCCTCAGCCAGTGCAGCTCGCGCTGGCAATCTGGTCGATCGCCTTGGCGAGCACCGCGTTGAAGGCCTCGTCCGACTGGTCGCGGCGCAGATCCTGTAACAGGCCGCGGCTGAAGCTGGCGATCATCCCCGGGTTCTGCGCCAGGCGCGCGCAGGCCTCGTCGGTCGAAAAGCCGCCCGAAAGCGCGACCACGCGCAGCACCTTGGGATGGCTGATGAGCGGCGCGTAAAGCCCGGCACGCGCCGGGATCGAGAGCTTGAGCATCACCTGCCGGCCCTCGGGCAGCGCCTCGAGATGCTTGAGGATCTCGGCAAGCAGCAGCTCCTCGCCCGCCTCGCGGTCGGCGGCGGTGATGTCATATTCAGGCTCGATGATCGGCATCAGCCCGGCGGCGAGAACCTCGTCAGCGACGGCAAATTGCTGCGCCACCACCGCGGCGATGCCCGCAGGGTTGGCAGCCTTGATCACCGAGCGCATCTTGGTGCCGAACATGCCCGCGGCCACCGCCTTGTCGAGCAGCGCTGCGAGCTTGCCCATCGGCTTCATCAGCTGGACGCCATCGGCCTCCTCGGCGAGGCCCTCGTCCACCTTGATGAAGGGCACGATCCTGCGGGCCTTGAGCGCCTCGGCGGTGGGGCGCCCATCGACCTCGCCGTCCATGGTGCGCTCGAACAGGATCGCCCCGATCACCTTGCCGCTGGCAAAGGCCGGCGCGGTGATCACCCGGGCGCGCATCGCGTGGATGAGGGCGAACATCTCCTCCTCGCTCGCCCATTCGCTGTCCGCCACGCCATAGCCCCTGAGCGCCTTGGGGGTGGAACCGCCTGATTGATCGAGCGCGGCGATGAACCCCTGTCCGGTGGCAATGCGCTTAGTCATTTCCTCAGTGTTCATCGCAGACGCTCTCCAAATGGCTCGAAATGGCTGAATGTGGCCCCTTGCCGCCTTTGCATACCTATGCATTGCGCGGCCGGCCTGCCCTTAGCGAGGCGCCCGCGATGCTGCAACCGCGCAGGCTCAGCGCCTGGAAATGCGGCGGATGATCCCTGAAAAGCTCAGCGCCGGCTGGCCATCGCCGGTGACAAGGCCGCGCACGAAGATGGTCTTGCCGCCCCCACGGGTGACTTCGCCGCGCGCCTCGACCAACGCCCCGGCGCTGATCGGGCCGAGAAAATCGCCCGAAAGGTTGAGCGTCACCGCATGGTCGCCGGCAAGCGCATCGGTGGCGATGGCGAAGAGCGCGAAGTCGGCAAAGGTCATCAGGCAGCCGCCATGCATGAAGCCGCCCCCGTTCATGTGGCGCGGCTCGGCGCGAAAGGCGCTGACATAGGCGCCATCGGCCTCGCGGCGGAAAAAGAACGGGCCGGAGCGGGTCTCGAAGGGATCGCCCTGCCAGAAGCGCCACCCGGCAAATTCGCCCTCCTGCATCACCGTGAGGGCGCCGTAGCTGGTTTCGAGAGCCTCGCTCATGCGCCCCCACCCGCCGCAGTCAGAGCCGCAACGCCCGGTAGCTCGCGCCCTTCCATCCATTCGAGGAAAGCCCCGCCGGCGGTTGAGACATAAGAGAAATCCTGCGTCACCCCGGCAGCGGCAAGCGCCGCCACCGTATCGCCCCCGCCGGCAACGCTGGTGAGCGAGCCTTCGAGCGTGAGCGCTGCGGCGGTGCGCGCGAGGGCCACGGTGGCCGCTTCAAAAGGCGGGGTCTCGAAGGCGCCCAATGGCCCGTTCCACACCAGCGTGCGGCAGGTCTTGAGCACATCGGCGAGCGCCTCGACCGCCTGGGGGCCAAGATCGAGGATCATCTCGTCATCGGCCACCTCGTGGACATTGCACACCCGCACGGAGGGCGGGTTGGCGGCAAATTCCTGGGCCACCACCACGTCATAGGGCAGGTGGATGGTGCAACCGGCGTGATCGGCCTCGTCCATGATCCGCGCCGCGCTCGCAGCAAGCTCGTGCTCGCACAAGCTCTTGCCCACCTTCACCCCGCGCGCGGCAAGGAAGGTGTTGGCCATGCCCCCGCCGATGATGAGGTGCTGCACCTTGCCGACGAGGTTTTCGAGCACGGCCAGCTTGGTCGAGACCTTGGCTCCGCCCACCACCGCCGCGACTGGCTGCTGAGGCTTACCGAGCGCCGCGTCGAGGGCCTTGAGTTCGGCCTCCATCGCCCGCCCGGCATAGGCCGGGAGCAGGCGCGCGAGGCCCTCGGTGCTGGCATGGGCGCGGTGCGCGGCGGAAAAGGCATCGTTGACATAGAAATCCCCGTGCGCGGCGATGGCCTTCGCGAGCTCGGGATCGTTCTGCTCCTCGCCTGGCCAGAAGCGGGTGTTTTCAAGCAGGCCGATGTCGCCTGCCCGCAGGATGCCGATCGCCTGGGCCACCACCGGCCCGGCGATCTCGGGAATGAACATCACCTCGCGCCCCAGCACACGCTCGACATCGCCCACCACCATGCTGGTCGAGAGCGTGGAAGAACGCTGCCCCTTGGGCCGCCCGAAATGGGCAAGCAGCAGCACCTTGGCGCCGCGGCCAGCGAGCTCGAGAATGGTGGGCTTGACCGCCTCGACCCGCGTCACATCGCTCGCTGCGCCATCCTTCATCGGCAGGTTGAGATCGACCCGCACCAGCGCGACCTGGCCGGCAAGATCGGCGGGCAGATCGTCGAGCGTCCTGAACTTGGCCATGAGTTTCCCGTCCTTGTGACGAAGATGCAGGCCCGCCAGGGCCCGCCACCGCCCTTCACGCCCCGGCCCCGCGCCGGAGCGCCGCACCGCGCTTAGAGGAACCTTGCCATCACCCCGGCGGTGTCGATCATGCGGTTGGAAAAGCCCCATTCGTTGTCATACCAGCTCACCACGCGGGCAAGCTTGCCTTCCATCACGCTGGTCTCCAGCGCATCGACGGTGGAGGAGGCCGGGTAGTGGTTGAAGTCGCTCGAGACCAGCGGCTCCTCGGTGTAGTCGAGCACGCCCTTCATCGGGCCTTGGGCCGCGGCCTTCAATGCGGCGTTGATCTCCTCGGCGGTGGTATCGCGCGAGGGCACGAAGACGAGATCGACCATCGAGACATTGGGCGTGGGCACCCGCACCGAAGAGCCATCGAGCTTGCCCTTGAGTTCAGGCAGCACCAGGCCAACAGCCCGCGCGGCGCCGGTGGTGGTGGGGATCATGTTGGCCGCCCCGGCCCGGGCACGGCGCAGATCCTTGTGGATCTGGTCGAGCATCCGCTGGTCATTGGTGTAGGAATGGATCGTGGTCATGAAGCCGCGCTCGATCCCGATCACGTCGTGGAGCACCTTGGCCACCGGCGCGAGGCAATTGGTGGTGCAGCTGGCGTTGGAGACGATCACGTCATCGGCGGTGAGCGTCTCGTGGTTGACGCCATAGACGATGGTCTTGGAAACGCCCGTGGCCGGTGCCGAGATCAGCACCCGGCGCGCGCCCGCGGCAAGGTGCGGACGGCTCGCCTCGTCCGACTGGAAGAAGCCGGTGCATTCGAGCACGATGTCAATGCCCATGGTGCCGTGGGGAAGCTTGCCCGGATCCTTCTCGGCCGTCACCGCGATGCGCTTGCCGTTGACGATGATGGCATCGCCCGCCGCCTCGACCGTGCCGGCAAAGCGGCCATGGATCGAATCATAGGCAAAAAGCAGGGCGTTGGACCGCGCATCGGCCAGATCGTTGATCGCAACGAGTTCAAGATCATGGTCATCGCGCTCGAGGATCGCGCGCGCAACCAGCCGACCGATCCGGCCGAAGCCGTTGATGGCAACCTTGGTGGCCATGAAGAATTCTCCTGCCTATGCCTTGAGTTTGTTCAGGATTTGCGGGACGATCGCCGCCGCGGTGAAGCCGAAATGGGCAAACAGATCGCCCGCCGGGGCCGAGGCGCCGAAGCGGTCGATGCCGATATTGAGCCCGTCCCTGCCAGTATAGCGCTCCCAGCCGAAGGTGCTGCCCGCTTCGATCGAGACGATCAGCGCATCGCGCGGGAGGATGGCGGCACGATAGGCCGCATCCTGCCGGTCAAACAGCTCGGTGCAGACCATCGAGACCACATCGGCGCCGATGCCCTGCTCCTCGAGCCGTTCGGCGCATTGACAGGCGAGCGCCAGTTCCGAACCGCTCGCCACCAGCACCACCTGCCGCGGCGCGCTGGCGCCGCGCAGGCGATAGCCGCCGCGTTGCACCTCGCCCAGATGCGCCGGCCCGAGCAGTTGCGGCACATTCTGGCGAGTGAGCACCAGCACGCTCGGCGTCTCCTCGGCGCGCAGCGCCAGCTCCCAGCACAGCGCGGTCTCGATCGCATCGGCCGGGCGCATCACCAAGAGATTGGGCATGGCGCGCAAGGAGGCCAGATGCTCGATCGGCTGGTGGGTCGGCCCGTCCTCGCCCAGCCCGATCGAATCATGGGTCATCACATAGATCACGCGGCAATGCTGGAGCGCCGAGAGGCGGATCGCCGCGCGGGCATAGTCGGTGAACACCAGAAAGGTGCCGCCATAGGGGATCACCCCGCCATGCAGCGCCATCCCGTTCATCGCCGCGGCCATGCCGAATTCGCGGATGCCGTAATAGAGATAGCGCCCGGCATAATCCGCGCGCGTCAGGGCGGTAATGCCGCCCGCCAGCGTGTTGTTCGAGCCGGTGAGATCGGCGCTGCCGCCGATGGTGTCGGGAAGCTGCGGGTTGATCGCGGCGAGCGCGAGCTCGCTGGCCTTGCGGGTCGCCACCTGCTGCGGCTTGGCGAGCAGCGCCTCGACATGGGCCTTGAGGCTGAAGGTGGCCGGAAGATCGCCCGCCATGCGCCGCGCGAACTCGGCCTTGTGCGGGCTTGCCGCAAGCCGCCCGGCCCAGGCCCCGTGCGCCGCGCGCCCCGGCTCGCCGGCCATGCGCCAGTCAGCCAGGATCGCCTCGGGGATCTCGAAGGGCGGGTGCGCCCAGCCCAGCGCTTTGCGCACCGCCGCGGCCTCGGCCGCGCCCAGCGGGGAACCATGCACGCCGCTGGTGCCCTGCTTGCTCGGCGCGCCCTTGCCGATCAGCGTGCGGCAGGCGATGAGCGAGGGGCGCGGGTCAGCCTTGGCCTCGCCCAGCGCGCGGTCGATATCGGCAAAATCATGGCCATCGCAGCTGGCAACGTGCCAGCCGGTGGCGGCATAGCGGGCGAGGATGTCCTCGCTGGTCGAAAGATCGGTGGCACCGTCGATGGTGATGCGGTTGTCATCCCACAGCACGATCAGCCGCCCGAGCCCGAGGTGCCCGGCAAGGCCGATCGCCTCGTGGTTGATGCCTTCCATCAGGCAGCCATCGCCGGCGATCACCCAGGTGCGGTGATCAACCAGCTCATCGCCAAAGACGGCGTTGAGGTGCCGCTCGGCGATCGCCATGCCCACCGCCATGGCCAGGCCCTGCCCCAGCGGCCCGGTGGTGCATTCCACCCCTTCGAGCAGGAAGTTTTCCGGGTGCCCGGCGCAGGGGCTCGACAGCTGGCGAAAGGCGCGAATGTCCGCGATCGTCGGGCGCGCATAGCCGGTGAGGTGGAGCAGGCTGTAGATCAGCATCGAACCGTGCCCGGCCGAGAGCACGAAGCGATCGCGATCGGGCCAGCGCGGTGCGGAAGGATCGAACTTGAGATGCCGGGCGAAGAGCACGCTGGCGACATCGGCCATGCCCATCGGCATGCCCGGATGGCCCGAATTGGCCGCCTCGACCGCGTCCATCGCAAGCACACGGATGGCGTTGGCCATGGGCTGAAGCCGGGTAGGATCGAGGCTGATCGGCACGAAAATCTCCTGCGGCGCACCGGACGAGGTGGGGTGCCCGCGCTGGCAATTGCGCGATTCGACCCCCGCCACGGTGCGCCGTGCCATTGCCGAGCGGCCCCGACAGGTCAACCTTGCGCAGCGCTGCTGCGGGGTGAGCGGCCCGTGCCAAGCCCCGCTGCACCCGCCCGCTTGCCCTCGTCCACTTATCAACAGCCCCGTCCAAGCCTTTGCGTGCAGCCCCTTCTCTTGGTATCGCTCGCGCCCATGGACGCCGCGAGGATCGAGAGCGCGCTCAAACGGATCGAGGCCGCCATGGCGCGGATCGCCGCGGCGCGCGCGGGGCTGGCTGCGGCGGGCCCGCGCGCCGGGGCAGGTGGCGGCGCAAGCCCGGGTGGCGGATCGGCGCGGGTGGTCGAACTCGTCAATGCCCATGAAAAGCTGCGCGAGCAGGTGGCCGAAAGCCTGCGCGAGCTTGATGCCGTGCTTGCCAGCCTCGAGGAACAGGCATGAGCACGGTGACGCTCACCATCGGCCCCAAGAGCTATGCGGTCGCCTGCGCCGACGGGCAGGAGCCGCAGCTCGAGGCGCTGGGCGCCATGGTGGCCGAGAAATATGCCCAGATCGGCGCGGCGCGCGCCCCGCTCGAGGCGCAGAACCTGCTGTTTGCGGCGCTGTTCCTGGCCGATGAACTCAATGAATTGCGCAGGCGCGCAGCCGCGCTCGAGGCCGTGCCGCGGCTCGAGGCCGAGATCGCCCGGCTCGAGGCCGAACTGGCCGAGGCGCAAAGGGCCGCCGCGGCGGCTGCACCAGTGCCCGCGCCCGAGCCGACAGCCGCTCCGCCCCCCACTTCTGCCGCGGCCATCCGGCCCCAGGGCGATCTCTTCGCGCCGAGCGCGCCGCTTGGTGAGCTTGCCGAGCGGCTCGAAGCGCTCGCCGCCGAGGCCGAGGCCAGCGCGGCCGCGCTTGAAGCGCTCATCGCCAGCGCCTAAATAGGCCCGCGGCGGGACTGCCCGGCACGAGCCGATAGAATATCCCTGAGGCTATAAGCAATCCATGGGAGCTGTCCCTGCCCCTGTCTGCCGGTTCGCCCGGAAGGCTCGGGTACATGGCGCCCACCTGACGTTACTGGCGTCAGAGGATTTCGAGCGCAACCGACCCATGGTGGTTCCGCCACGTCTTTGTTGCCCTACCGCTGCGCTGCTTGAGGGCGGGTTTGTTGCCCTACCGCTGCGCTGCTTGAGGGCGGGTTTGTTGCCCTACCGCTGCGCTGCTTGAGGGCGGGTTTGTTGCCCTACCGCTGCGCTGCTTGAGGGCGGGTTTGTTGCCCTACCGCTGCGCTGCTTGAGGGCGGGTTTGTTGCCCTACCGCTGCGCTGCTTGAGGGCGGGTTTGTTGCCCTACCGCTGCGCTGCTCGAGGGCGGGATTGGCGCCAGCCTGCTCGTCCTCGCCCCTAGGCGCATGGCTGCGGGCGTGCAGCGGGCAGCCTTGCAGGCCACCGGCGCGCCGTTTACCGCCGAGCGACATGACTATGCCATCCAAACCGGAGCTGCGCCGCGCCTTGCGCGCTGCGCGCCGCACCCATGTTGCCGCCCTGCCCGAGACGGTGCGAGCGCTGGTGTTCCACCGCCCACCCGCCGCGCTCCTCGCCCGCATCGGCGATGAGGCGGTGATCGGGCTCTACCATGCCGCCCCGGACGAGGCGCCCGCGGCCGCCTATGCGCGCTTTTTCCTCGAGGCCGGGCACACCATCGCCCTGCCCCATTTCAGCGCCCGCAGCGCGGCGATGCGCTTTCGCCGCCACACCGATCCCTTTGGCGAGAGCGATCTTGTCCCCGGCCCCTTCGGCGTGCTCCAGCCCGCAGCGGATGCCGAGGCGCTGGTGCCCGACGTGCTGATCGTGCCGCTGCTCGGCTTCACCCCCGCGCTGATGCGGCTTGGCCAGGGCGGCGGACATTATGATCGCTGGATCGCGGAACATCCGCCGCGCCTTGCGGTTGGCCTCGCGTGGGATGTGCAGCTGTGCGAGGCCCTGCCCGCCGAGCGGCATGACCGCCCGCTCGATGCTGTTGTCACCCCCACCCGTGTCTATGGACTGGATTGATGCGCGAGACCCCGACCTGGCGAATCCCCTTCGGCATCCTTGCCCTGCTGATCGCGCTTGGCGCCTATGGCCTGGTGATCGCACGCTATGCCCCGGGGCTGATCGGCACCTGGCCGGGCCTGGCGCAAAGTGCGGTCTATCTGGTGCTGGGCCTCGTCTGGCTATTGCCCTTGCGGCGCTTCCTGATCTGGATGGAAACCGGGCGCTGGAACCCGCCCCGGAAGGGCGATGACGACAGCCGGGCTGGCTGAACCTATTGGGAAACAGGCCCTTCCCGCTTCTGGGGGAAGTGGCGCGAGTGACGGGGCTCGAACCCGCGACCTCCGGCGTGACAGGCCGGCGCTCTAACCGACTGAGCTACACCCGCGCTTGGGCTTTCCGGGCTGGGCAGCGGCGCCGCCCGTGTCCCGTGGAGCAGCGCCCTTAGGCTTGGGCGGGCGGGCTGTCAACGCCCTCATCGCCCCCGGCGCTGCAATATTTCTCCCTAATCGGCGATGATGAGCGCCGGGCTTTCGATCAGGCGCTTGATCGCCTGAATGAAGCTCGCCGCATCATGGCCATCGACCACCCGGTGATCGCAGGAAATCGAGATGTTCATGAGCTTGCGCTTGGCCACGCGCTCGCCGCCCAGCCCGTCGGGGACGAACATCGGCCGCTCGACGATGCGGTTGGGGCCGATGATCGCCACTTCGGGCCGGTTGATCACCGGGGTGGTGGCAATCCCGCCCAAGGGCCCGAGGGAGGTGATCGTGAGTGTCGAGCCGGACAGCTCCTGCGATGTCGCCTTGCCGGTGCGCGCGGCCTCGGCCAGCCGGGCGATCTCGCGCGCCAATTGCCACAGGTTGAGGCTCTGCGCGTTGCGAATCACCGGCACCATCAGCCCAGCCTCGGTCTGGGTGGCCATGCCCATGTGCACCGCCCCGTGGCGGGTGACGATCCCCGCCTCGTCGTCATAGCGGGCGTTGATCATCGGATAATCGGGCAGCGCCTTGCAGATCGCACGAATCAGCAGCGGCAGCAGGGTGAGCCTGGGCCGCTCGCCGCGCCCGGCATTGAGCTGCGCGCGCAGGGCTTCAAGCTCGGTGACGTCGCATTCCTCGACATAGGTGAAATGCGGGATGTGGCGCTTGGCCGCGGCCATGTTCTGGGCGATGCGCTTCCTGAGGCCGATCACCCGCACCGCCTCGTCGGGCCGTGCCGCGCCCGCCGGGGCAAAGCCCGCTCCCGCGTTATAGAGCAGGAAGGCATCAAGATCGGCATGGCGCACGCGGCCATCCGCGGCGGGCTTCACCTGCGCAAGATCAATCCCGAGCGCGCGCGCGCGCTGGCGCACCGCGGGGCTGGCAAGCACCTTGGCTGCTGCCGCCACCGGCGCGGGCGGCGGGGCCGAGGCTTCGGCGGGCGCCTCCCGAGCAGGTTCGGGCGCGGGCGTTGGCGCGCGCGTTGGCGCGGGCGCGGGTACCGGCTCCTGCGCCGCGCCGGCATCTGCAACCGCCTCTGCGATCTCGTCTGCCGCCGGCTCAGCGCGTTCGGGTTCGGCCTGCGGGGCTTTATCGGCGGTCTCGATCACCAGCAGCATCGCCCCGATGGCGATACTCTCCCCCACCTCTCCAGCAAGTTCGGTGACCACGCCTGCCACCGGGCTTTCGATGTCGATCGTCGCCTTGTCGGTCATCACGTCGACAAGGTGCTGGTCTTCCTCGACCCTGTCGCCGACCTTGACATGCCAGGCGACGATCTCCGCCTCGGCAACCCCCTCGCCCACATCGGGCATGTTGAATGTGAACCTGGCCATGGCGGATCAGTCCTTGAGCAGCGTGTCGATCGCCTCGCCGATGCGCACGGGCCCGGGGAAATAGGCCCACTCGAGGCTGTGGGGATAGGGCGTGTCGAAGCCGGTGACGCGCACGATCGGGGCTTCGAGGTGATAGAAGCAGCGTTCGGCAACCAGCGCGGCAAGCTCGGCGCCAAAGCCGCTGGTGCGGGTCGCCTCGTGCACGATGAGGCAGCGCCCGGTCTTGGCGATCGAGGTCTCGATCGCCTTGATGTCGAGCGGCACCAGCGTGCGCAGATCGATGATCTCGGCATCCACGCCCTTGGCGCGGCACACCGCCTCGGCCACGTGCACCATGGTGCCATAGGCGAGCACGGTGAAGGCCTCGCCCTCGCGCACCACCCGCGCGCTGCCGAGCGGGATGCGGTAATAGCCCTCGGGCACGAGGCTGTCGGGATGGGTCTTCCAGGCTGCGACCGGCTGGTCATAATAGCCCGAGAATGGCCCGTTGTAGATGCGCTTGGGCTCGAAGAAGATCACCGGGTCATTGTCCTCGATCGCGGCGATCAGCAGCCCCTTGGCATCGTAAGGGGTCGAGGGGATGACGGTCTTGAGGCCCGCCACATGGGTGAACAGCGCCTCTGGCGACTGGCTGTGGGTCTGGCCGCCGAAGATCCCCCCGCCGAAGGGCGAACGCACGGTGAGCGGGGCGGTGTAGTCCCCGGCCGAGCGGTAACGCAGCCGTGCGGCTTCGGAGATCAGCTGGTCAAGCCCGGGATAGATGTAATCGGCAAACTGGATCTCGGGCACGGGCCTCAGGCCATAGGCGCCCATGCCCACCGCCACGCCGATGATGCCGCATTCGGAAATCGGGGTGTCGAACACCCGGGTCTTGCCATATTTGGCCTGCAGCCCGGCGGTGGCGCGGAACACCCCGCCGAAATAGCCCACATCCTCGCCCATCACGATCACATCGGGATCGCGCGCGAGCATGATGTCGAGCGCCTCGTTGATCGCCTCGATCATGTTGAGGCGGCGTTCGCCTTGGTCCGCGGGCACGCCAGCGGCGCTCTGAGCGGTGTCGGTCTCGGCGCTCATCCGAAGGGCCTTTCGCTGCCGAACTTGGCAATGCGCTCGCGGATCGCCTGTTCGGCCTGTTCCTCAAGGTGCCAGGGCAGTTCCTCGTAAACATCCTCGAACATGGTGTGGAAGGGGTGGTGCAGGCCATGGCCGAGGATGCCGTTCTTCTCGGCCTCCTTGGCGGTGGCCTTGACCTTCTCGGCGCAGGCAAGATCCATCGCCGCGTGGCGCTCCTCGTCCCATTCGCCGATGGCGATGAGATGCTGCTTGAGGCGATTGATCGGATCGCCCAGCGGCCATTCCTCGCGCTCCTGGGCCGAGCGATAGGCGCTGGGATCGTCCGAGGTCGAATGGCCCTCGGCGCGGTAGGTGAAATATTCGATGATGGTCGGCCCGTGGTTGCCGCGCGCGCGCGCGGCCGCCCAGGCCGCGGCGGCATAGCAGGCGAGCGCATCATTGCCATCGACCCTCAAGCCGGCGATGCCATAGCCGAGGCCACGCGCGGCAAAGGTGGTGCGCTCGGCCCCGGCAAAGCCGGAAAAGCTCGAGATCGCCCACTGGTTGTTGATGATATTGAGGATCACCGGGGCGTTATAGACCGCGGCAAAGGTGCAGGCGGCGTGAAAATCGCCTTCGGCGGTGCTGCCCTCGCCCACCCAGCTTGCCGCGATCCGGCTGTCGCCGCGCATCGCGCTCGCCATCGCCCAGCCCACCGCCTGCGGGCACTGCGTGGCAAGATTGCCCGAGATCGAGAAGAAGGAATGGGCCCGGCTCGAATACATGATCGGCAGCTGGCGGCCCTTCAGCTTGTCGGCGCGGTTGGAATAGATCTGGTTGATCATGTCGATCAGCGGATAGCCGCGCGCGATGAGGATGCCCTGCTGGCGATAGCTGGGGAACACCATGTCGTCGGCGGCAAGCGCCATGGCCGTGGCCACCGAGGTCGCCTCCTCGCCGGTGCACTTCATGTAGAAGCTGGTCTTGCCCTGGCGCTGGCCGCGGAACATGCGCTCGTCAAAGGCCCGCACCAGCGCCATGTGGCCGAGCATGGTGCGCAAGGTTTCCGGATCGAGCCGCGGGTTCCACGGCCCATGGGCCTGGTGATCCTCACCCAGCACCCTAATCAGCCCGAAGGCCAGATCGTGGATCGCACTGGGATGGACGCTTTCGTCAGGACGCGGCTGCGCGCCCGCCGGCGGGATCGAAAGATGCGAGAAATCGACCTTGTCCCCCGGGCGATATTTGGGCTCGGGCACGTGCAGCGCCAGCGCCGGACGGTTGGGCTTTGCCGGCGCTCCCTCGCCCGGTGATCGCGGTTCGGCCATGGCTGCGCTCTCCCCCGTTGGCGGGCGGCACGGCGCCGACCCGTTGGTGCAATCATTGCTTGATTGCGTATTTTTATTTCAAGCTCGCCAAGCGGTCAAGCACGCCGCGCCGCGCCGGCTCACACCGCAACCGGGGCGCTGATCGGCGGCCAGGGGGCGTAATCATGCACCACGAAATCCTCGATCCGGTAATCGAAAATTGCATCGGGCCGCCGCAGGATCTCGAGCCGCGGGGCGCCGCGCGGCTGGCGCGCCAGCTGTTCAGCGACCAGCGCGGCGTGGTTCTCGTAGAGGTGGACATCGCCCCCCATCCACACCAGCTCGCCCGGCTGCATATCCACCTGCTGCGCGATCATCGCGGTGAGCAGGGCGGCCGACCACAGGTTGAACGGCAGGCCCAGCGCGACATCGCAGGAGCGTTGGTAGAGCAGGCAGTTGAGCCGCGCCGCGCCGCCCTCGCCCGCGACATGGAACTGATAGGTCTTGTGGCAGGGCGGCAGGGCCATGCGGTCAAGCTCGGCGACGTTCCAGCCCTCGATGATGTGGCGGCGGCTGGTGGGATCGCGGCGCAAGCTCTCGATCACCTGCGCGACCTGGTTGATCGGCGTGCCCGGCTCGTAGAGACCATCGGGACGGTAGCGGAAGGTGGGCCAGGCCGTCCATTGCTTGCCATAGACCGGCCCCAGTTCGCCCCAGCGCCGGGCGAAGTCCTCATCTTGCGCGATTCGCGCGGCGAAGTCCTCGAGGCTGATGGCATCGCCGGTCTCGCGCACATAGCGCGCGTGGGGCCATTCGTTCCAGATCTTCACCCCCTGGAGCACCAGCGGGCGGATATTGGTGGAGCCGGACAGGAACCACAGCAACTCGCGCGTCGCGGTTTTCCAATAGACGCGCTTGGTGGTGATGAGCGGCATGGCGCCGCCCGAAAGATCGAAGCGCAGCATCGCCCCGCAGATCGAGCGCGTGCCCACGCCGGTGCGATCGGTCCGCGCGCTTCCCGTCTCCCAGATCAGACGCATCAGGTCGAGATACTGCTGCTCGGGATGGGGCGGCGAGGGGTGGGTGCGGGGAATCGCGCTGCTGGCCATGACAAGCTGACTATAGGGCGCATTTGCCCGCTTGCCACCCCGCCCGCGCGCCCCTATAGGGCCCGCCTTGCCTCGACCCGCGCGGGCCAGCGCCAGCGCGGGAACGACACGGTCGGGGAGTAGCTCAGCCTGGTAGAGCACTGTCTTCGGGAGGCAGGGGCCGGAGGTTCGAATCCTCTCTCCCCGACCAATTCGTCCCCCTTGCATCGCCGCTCCGATTTGCGGCCTAAGCGCCCAGCGGTGCTGCTGCGCGGCAATGTCCGCAACGCAGCGAAGCGTCCGCAACGCAGCAAAGCGCTTGCTGCCAGCATGGCCGCGGGCCTAATCTAGATGCCCCGGCACCACGCGCCGGGGCCGGATCGGGGAGGGGCCGCAGGCCGCGCAAGGCGCATGATCGGGGCGAGGATTGCCAGGATCAACCTCGTGCTGGTGGGTTTGCTCGCCCTGCTGGCGGTGCTTGGCCTTGCGCTCGCCATGCCTGCACTTGCCACCCGCCTGCAGCTCCTGGTGTTCGACACCTATCAGCGCCTCGGCCCGTGGGAGGGGCCCGAAAGCGCGCGCGTGGCTCTGGTCGATATTGATGAGCCATCGATCCGCAGCCTTGGCCAATGGCCCTGGCCGCGCCCATTGCTTGCCCGCCTCACCACAAGGCTGGGCAAGGCCGGTGCCGCGGCGATCGCCTATGACATCGTCTTTTCCGAGCCTGATCGCACCTCGCCCGAGGTGCTTGCCCGCACCTATCCCGATCCCGCGCTCGGCGCCGCGCTCAAGGGCCTGCCGCGCCACGATGCCCTGCTGGCCGAGAGCTTTGCCGATGTGCCGGTGGTGCTCGGCTATTTCTTCCTCGCCCCCGGCAAGGGCGGCGATGATGTTGCCGTGCGCGCGCCTTTCACTCTCTCGGGCACCCTGCCCAGCCGCGCCGTGCCGACCTATGCCAAGGCACTTCTGCCGCTCGCGCCCCTGCGGGAGGCGGCGGCGGGCACGGGCTTTGTCACGCTCCAGGGCGATGCTGACGGGATCGTGCGGCGGGTGCCGCTGGTGGCGATCCAGAACCGGCAGGCGGTGCCGGGCCTCGCGCTCGAGGCCCTGCGCGTTGCCGAGGGCGTGGCAGCGCCCCACCTCATCGCCAGCGACGGCAGCGGCGAGAGCCTGGCCGCGCCGGGGAGCGCGGTGGCGGTGCGGCTTGGGGCGCGCACCATCCCGCTCAATGATGCTGGTGAGCTGTGGCTCCACTTCCCCCGGCGCCTGCCCGGCCCGGTGCTGAGCGCCGGGGCGATCATCTCGGGCCAGCTTTCCGATGCCGCGCTGGCCGAGGCGGTCAAGGGGCGGATCGTGTTCGTCGGCGGCAGCGCCGAGGGCCTGCAGGATCTCGTCGCCACGCCCTTGAGCCGCAGCGTCGCCGGGGTAAGCGCCCATGCCATCGCCGCCGAACAAGTGCGCGCGGGCCATTTTCTCGAGCGGCCCGATTGGGCGCGCGCGCTCGAGACGGTGCTGGCGCTGCTTTTGGGCGGGGTGCTGGCGCTGGTGCTGCCGCGTCTTGGCGCGGCGATCGGGCTGATCCTCGCCCTTGCCGGCATGGCTGGGGTGGTGCTGGCGAGCTGGCTTTCCTTCACCAAGGCCGGCTATCTCTTCGATCCGGTGCTGCCGCTGCTGGCGATCCTTGCCGTCTATGGGGTGCAGACGGTGCTCGCCTTCTACCGCGAGGAGATGCAGCGGCGCTACATCCATGCGGCCTTCGACCGCTATCTCTCGCCCGAGCTGGTGCGCCAGATCGCCGCCGATCCCGGGCGGCTCGAACTCGGCGGCGAAGAGCGCGACATGACTGTGCTGATGTGCGACATCCGCGGCTTCAGCCATATTTCCGAAAGCCTTGCCCCGCACGAGGTGATCGGCTTTCTCACCGCCTTCCTCACCCCGATGAGCGATGTCCTGCTGGCGCATAAGGCCACGCTCGACAAATATATCGGCGATGCCATCCTCGCCTTCTGGAACGCGCCGCTCGACGATCCCGATCACCCCGTCCACGCCGCCCGGGCGGCGCTGGCGATGGTCGCGCGGCTCGAGGCGCTCAACCGCGAGATGGCCGCGCAGCAGGAGATCGTCTGGCCCGGCCCGGTGGCGATCGGCATCGGGCTCAACAGCGGGCTGTGCTGTGTCGGCAACATGGGTTCGCGCGAGCGGCTGAGCTATACGCTCATCGGCGATACCGTGAATGTCGCCGCACGGCTCGAGGGGCTGACCAAGGCCTATGGGGTGCCGATCATCCTAGGCGAGAACCTTGCCGAAAGGCTCGGCCATTTCGCCCTGCTCGAGCTTGACCGGGTGCGGGTGGTGGGGCGCGATCAGCCGCTGACGATCTTTGCCCTGCTGGGTGATGACGCCCTTTCGCAAACACCCGAAATGGCCGTGCTGGTGGCCGCGCATGGGGCGATGCTGGCGGCCTATCGGCAGCAGGAATGGGCGCGCGCGCAAGCCCTGCTCGACGAGGCCCGCGAGGCCTACGAAGCCCGCGGCCTTGGCCCCTTGCACGCGCTTTTCGCCGCGCGCATCGCTGCGCTCGCAGCCAACCCGCCGGGGCCGCAATGGGACGGGGTGTTTCAGGCAAGGGAGAAATAGCCGCGCGCCCCGGCGAGGGCCTGGGCCACCCGCTGCCCGGCAGGGCTGCGATCAGCGCGGCCGATCGGGCCCCCTCTCGGTGGGCCTGTCGCTGCGCGGCTGGCCGGTCGGCTGCTGGCCGCCCTCGCGCCTGTCATCATCATCGGTGGCGATCAGCACGCCCGTCGCCACCGCCGCCACCGCAGCCGCGCCGAGCAGGGCCTTGCCCAAGCCGCCGCTCGAAAAGCTGCGCGCCCAGGCCGGGGAAATCTGCTCGTGCACGCGCAAGAGGCTGGCATTGCCGAGCCGGAACGGGCCGATCGGCGCGGCGCCCGCGCGCGGGATGAAGGCCGCCTCGCCCGGGGCCTGCAAGACCACCGTAACCCCGGCCCCGCTCACCTCGGCGCGGCCCGGGGTGAGCCCGCTTGCCGCTCCTGCCGCCGGGCCGCGCAACACCACCAGCGTGGCGCTGGCCTTGTCCGCCCGCACGCGCGCAAGCGCCGGTTCCTTGCCCGCAATCGCCGCCGCACCCTCGCCCACCAGCGCATCGAGCGCAGTGCCGCGAATGCCGATGCGGCCCGAGGGCGTGGCGATCTCGCCGCTGCGCTGGCCACTCTCGCTGCCCGAGAGAAAGCGCAGCGCGCCCTTCACCAGCGTTGCCACGAAGGAGCGTTCGCGCCCCGGATCATAGACATAGCGATCGATCCTCAGCCGGGTGCGCTCCCCGATCCCGAAGCTCGAGCGATCAAGCAGCAGCAATTGCGCCTGCGCCTTGGCCTTGGTGGCGATCACATCGCCCCAGGCGACCTTCTGGCGCAGCCGCAGCGCTGCCGGCCGGGCTGCGCCCGCGGCCTCGATGCTGACTTCGCCGGTGACGCTCGCGGCGCTGCCCACCTCCACCCGCTGCTGCGCGCCCGCCGCCCCCGGCGCCGCCAGCATCAGCGCCGCCAGCAGTGGGCCGAGCGCCCGCAGCGATGCGTGCCGCGCGCTCACCGCGAAGCCTCCGGCCTTCCGGGGGTGCAGAAACCCTTGGCCTGATCGAGCAGGCCCGCGGGGTAATCCTTGGGCTTGAGCCGCGCCAGTTCCACGCTGCCGCCCTGATGATCGCCGAGGCGGCAGAGCACCAGCGCCCGATCAAGCCGAGCCGCGGCTGAGCGGGGGAAGCGCGCCAGCACCCGGTCAAGCGTGGCGAGCGCCTCGACCAGCGCCCCGCCCTGCGCCTGCTCGCGCGCCAAGGCCACGCCCTCGGCCTCGCTCAAGCTGGCGGCGATCAGGCGCTCATTCGCATCGTTGTTCTGCGCGAGAGACATGGCCGGCCACAGCACGGCCAGGGGCACAAGGAAACTGAGCCTCTTTCGCATGGCTTTTCAGCCTTTTCGACTTGTTTCGGGCTCGAATTATCACGGCTGCGGCACGCTCTCAAGCCGGGATCGCCCGCAGGTCTCGCGGCGCGGCGGCCTATTGCACCAGGGCGCGGAAGCGGATGGTGAAATTGGGTTGATTGGTGCCGCTGGTTGCTGCCGCCATGGTCCCGGTGGGGGCGATACGGATCGCGCGGACATTGGGATCGGCCGTGCCCGTGGGGGTGTAGGTGAAGGGCCCCGAGGTTCCGACCGACGAGAATCGCACCATCGTGGCCGCGTTGAAGGCATTGAGCCCGCTTGCAGGCGTGCCATTGGTGAAGGTCACCGGCGTTCCCGGAATGAAGGCCATCTCGGCCGGCATGTCATCGAGAATGACGATCGAGTTTGCATCAACCGTGCCGGCGCCGACATTGCGCACGGTGATCGCATATTCGACGATCGCCCCGGGGATGAGCTTGGGGTTGGTGGTGCCGCTGACCGGATCGGAGATCACCGTGCTCGCCTTGCTCACCACCAGGAAGGCCGCGGCGCGCCGGGTGTTGGTGATGGTGCAGGTGATGAGATCGCCAAGCTGCGGCACGATCGCCCCCGGCACGGTGGTGGGCAGGGTGGTGCCGGTGCCGCTCGTCGCATTGGTGCAGCTCATCGTCGCGGTGTAGTTGCCGAGATTGGTGGTGCCCGCGGCAACCTCGTCAAGGGTGTAGCTGGTGCCCGCCACCAGCTGCACCACGCCGGTGTTGCCGCCGGTGACGGTGGTGCCTGTGCCGCTGGTGGTGGCGGAGGCCACCACGCTCGCCCCATCGCGGATGCGCACGGTGAACTGGTCGGTATCGAAGCGCCGACCGCCCGTTCCCAGCGCCTTGCGCAAGGTGAGGCGCGGATGGGCGCCATTGGTGAAGGTGCACACCAGCGCTTCGCCGAATTCAAGCTGCCCGATATTGACGCTGGTGGCGGCAAGGTTGTTGGGCAGGCTGGCGCGCGTCGGCCCCATGGTGTTCACGCAGGTGAGGCGCGCGCTGTATTGCGACAGGCTGCTCGCGCTTCCCGCTGCCATGGTTTCGCGCAGGGTGATCGGCACCCCGGCCGACATCACCACCGCGTTGGTGGAAAAGGGGCCAGCGCCGCTGCCGCTGGTGGTGCCGCTGGCCAGCGCCACCCCGGTGGCGGTCGAGGCGATCTGGAACTGGAACTGGTCGGCCGTATTGATGCGCGGGCCGGTGATGGTCTTCTGCAGGCGGATCGAGGCAAAGCGCACCGCGAACATCACCCCTTGCAGCCCCCCCGCCACGGTCTCGACCGTCACCGAGGTGGGGCTGTTGCTGCCAAGGATATGGGCCCCCACCGTGCCGGCAACGCCGGTGATGGTGACATTGCTGGTGCCGACCCCGGAAATGCCCGGGAAGGTGCTGCCGCTGATCGGCGGCACATTGTCGAGCAGCTGCCAGGCGCCGCCATTGGTGGACAGGCGCAGGGATTCGCCCTGGTTGCTCGATTCGGCATCGGCGACGATGAAGGAAAAGACCGAGGCGCTGGCCCCCGCGGGCGGGATCACGGTGATGTTCGAGACGATGATGCTGCGCGTGCCGGCGCTGGCGGTGTAGAGCACCGGGCGACCGGGAATGCCGATGAAGGCGGTGTTGCCCACCGCCGCCCCGCTCCACGAAGGGGCGGTAACGGCGTTGTAATGGGTGGTGGTGCCCCCGCCGGTGACGCGCAGGTTGAAGCTCAGGGTCGAGCCATCGGGCAGGGCAAAGCTGAGGTTCTGCCCCGCGCTGCTGCGCGCGGTGGCATCAGCATAATTGCCAAGGTTGAGCCAGCAATAGGTCTGCCAACTGGCCGGCGCGGTGCCCTGGGTGGTGGCCTGGCCGCAATTCTGCGCCTTGGCCGCCCCGCCCCAGGCAACCAGCACCAGCATCAGTGCCAAGGCCAGCACCCGGCGCAGCCTGCCCGCGATCGCAATCATGCGCCGCGCATAGGAAATCATGGTAAATGCGCGGTTAGCGCGGCGCGGCATGGCCCTGGTCATTGCCCACCCCTGCGCAGTCCGAGCAGCCCGAGGCTGTCGGCGTCAAACATCATCCGCACCGCGGCATAGACGCCCTCGTCGGTGCTGCGCGCCGCGCCGAAATCGGCATCGCGAAAGCCCGCGATGTTGTAGCCCAGCGTCACCAGCACGCCATCGGCAGGCACGAGGCCGATCAGCGGCCCATAGGCAAAGCTGGTGACCTCGTCCTCAAGATTGGTGCGGATCGTGGCGCTGGCGCCGATCTCGATGCGCTCGCCGATCCCGATGCGCCCATCGGCGCCCACCAGCAGGCTGGTGCCCGAAAAGGCGATCCCGTCGAAGCGATCGAGATTGTAGCGCCCGCCCACGAACAGCGCGAGTTCGTGGCGCCGCACCGCGGCCCCGGCAACCTCAGCGCGCGGGGAGAAATTGGCCGAAAGGCTCGCCACCAGGCGGCGCGCGGTGGCATCGCCATCGACCACCAGCGCGCTGCGCCCGGCCGCGCCCCCGGCCCCGGCCTCGCCCGCGCGCGCGCCGATCACGCGGTCGCTGCGGTATTCGAGCCGCCCGAGCAGCGCGAGCGGCGCGGCATCGGGGCGATGGGCAAAGGCGATGCTGGCATCGATGATCGCGCTTGCCGCCCCGCCCGCGCTCTCGGCCCGGGTCCAGGTCGCACCCGCGCCCACCATGCTGCCCGCGCCGAGCTGGCGGATCGCGCCGAAGGTGAGACCGCGGCGGTCGGCGCTCTCGCCCTCGCGCAGTTCGCCGCGGGCAACGATGCTCCAGCGGTCCTTGCGCCAGGCCGCACCCAGCGTGACGGCGGTGAAATCCTCGAACAGCAGCCCGCCGCCAAGCTGGCCGCCGCTCGCGGGCGGCTGGGCCGGGTTGATCACCCCGCCCGCCGCCGGCGCGCCGCCCAGCGTGCGGTTGCCATCGATGGTGGCATCGATCAACAGCGAGGGGCTGACCTGCAGGCTCTGCGACAGGCCGAAGGCGGCAAAGCTGCGGCTGCCGTTCTCGCCGATGGTCTCCTGCCCGATGGTGGTAACCACCTGCGCCCCGCTCCAGGGCGAAACCTCGATCCCGCCGCGCAACTGGCGCGCATCGAGCGCGGCGCCATCGGCGATCTCGTAGGTGCCCACCAGCCGCACGTCGCGGGTGATGGCATAGCGCACCCCCAGCCGGTGGCGCGCGGGCAGATCAAGGCTCTCGCTCTTGCCCAGCGCCAAGGCAGTGGCCGCCGAAAGCTCGAGCCGGTTGCCAAAGAGGCGCTGGGTGGCCCCGGCCTCGAGCACGGTCGAGGTGGCGCTGCCGCCATCGGCGAGGCGATCATCGAAATGGGCGATCCCGATGCGCAGGTCGGTGTGCTGGCGGGTGAGCACCAGCTGCGCCTGGCCGGCGCGGCGGCGGGCGGCATCGGTAAGGCTGTCATCCTGCCACAGGCTGCCGACAAGGCTGAGATGCTCGTTCAGCAGCACGCGGCCATCGAGCCCGAGCTTGCGGCGCCCACGTTCGGCGGCGTTCTGCTGGCCGATGCCGTAATCGGCATCGATCTGGCGGGCATAGGCGAGCATATCGACCTTGCCCGTCTGGTGCTGGGCTTCGACGAGCCAGCCCGTGGCGGTCTCGCCGGCGCGGCGGCTCACCCCGAGTTCCGCGCGGATCTCGGTGCTCTCGCCGATCCGGGCGCGCAGATCGATGGCGCCAAGATCGGTGCGCGCGGCCTCACCGCGGCCATCGACCAGCCCGGCATCGCTGATCGCGCTGGCGCCGATCCGCAGCGCCCCATCCGCGCTGGTCCAATCGGCCCGCACCCCGGCGTTCCATTCGGCCTCGCCGGCCCCGTCGGTTTCGAACTCGATGACGATGAATTGCGGGTTGAGCGCCTCATCGCGGCTCAGCACCGGGGCGGCAAAGCGGATCGTGCCGGCGATGAGATCGATGTCGTAATCGGTAAAGCGCACCAGCTCGCGCGTCGAGAGGATGAGCTCGGGGCGGAAGCGGTCGCGCACCTCGATGGTGACGCGCTCGGAATTGGCAAGGATGCGGCGGCTCGCCAGGGTGTAAGGCCCGGTGATGCCCTGGCCCTGGATCTCCTGGCGCTGGAAGCGGCTGGCGATCTGGGCGGCGAAGCCTTGCGCGGTGACCAGGCCGAAGCGCGCCTCGCCCTTCACCCCCGTGGCGGTGCGGTTGTAATTGGCAAGCCTGGTCTGGTTGAAGGCGGTCTGGAAGTCGCCATAGAGCGCATAGAAGGTCGCGGTCTCGATGCGGACATAGAGCTTCTCGCGGCTGGCGGCGTCGAACTGGCGGGTCGAGCCATCGCCGAACACGGTGTAATAGGCGCGCGGATCGATCGCGCCCAAAACCGGGCTGTCCTCGCGCTGGCGGGCGCTGTCATAGGCAAGGGTGAGCAGATATTTGCCCAGCACCCGGCCCTTGGCATAGAGCGCAACGCGCGCATCCTTGCCCAGATCGCTGTCGAAGCGGCCGGCGCGCTCCATGTTCTCGGCCACCGACCGCGCGCCGAGCGTGCCTTCGGCAAGGCCGATCAGCGTCCATTCGACCTCGCCCGGCACGATCCAGGCCTCAAGCTCCTGGCGCCGGGCGATGCGCCCGTCCTCGAAGGTGAAGCCGAGCCGCAGCGCGCCGCTGACCATGGTGGGTGCAAGTTCGATGAGCGCCACCCCATCATCGCCCGCCACCACCCAGCGCGCCCCGCCAGAGGCAAGCCGGGTGAGCTGGTTGAGCTGCTGGCGGTCAAGCTCCTCGGCGCTCTGATAGGGGGCATTGAGAGTGAAGCTGCCCGAAATCCCTTCGCGCAATGGGCGACCGTTGCGATCGAGCACCCTGACCGCCACCACCGGGCGGGTGCGGCCATCGGCGATCAGCCGCGAACGCTCGGCCAGGAACTCGACCCGCGCCGGGGTGCTGGTGAAGAACACCTCGCGGGTGAAGCTTTTGGAAACCTCGCCCTGGCTGTTGACGATCCGCGCCTCGAGCACGGTGCGCTCATCCAATAGCGGCACGCCGCGCCATTGGCTCACGGCAAAGCGGCCCTTTTCGGGGGTGAGCACTCCGTCGAAGGCGAGCGGATCGACCGGCTTGCCATCGACGAGCAATTGCACGCTTTGCCCGCGGCGATGGCGCACGGCGACGCGGATCGCCGGGGCGCGGGGGTTGGCATCGGGGGCAGGCGTGAGGAAGCCATCCTCGCCATCGCCAAGCGCAAGGTAATCGGTGGCGGCGGGCTTGCCGGCCTCACCCGGCGCGGTTTCCTGCGGCTTGTCCCCCTTGGCCGGGGCCTCGGCGGCGGGCGCTGTGGCCGGCGCGGGCGCAGGGAGGGCGGCACCGGGGGGCAGGAGAACGTGGAAATCGGCCACCACCAGGCCCCCCCCCTGCCCGATTGCAAAGCGCGAGGAGGCGCTGCCGGCATTGCGGGTGTTGGCCTGGCAATCGATCAGCCGTGCGCCCTCGGGCAAGGTCATGCGCGCGACCTGCACCACATGGGTGCCGGGCACGATCCCCTCGAAGTGATAGCGCCCCTCGGCATCGCTGACGGCAAAGCTGCCATCCTCGAGCATCACGCGCACCCCGGGCACGCCGATGCGCTCGGCCTCGGGCATGGTGCAGGGGCCGGCAGTGATGCGGCCGATGATGGTCATGCGCTCGGCAATGCCGCGCCGTTCGAGATCGAGCGCGGCGCTGGCGCGCGCTTCGCGGCCGAGCGCATCGGTGAGGCGCGCGTCATTGACCACCCGGCCCGCGGGCGCATCGGGCCGCACGCTCATGGCATAGGTAATCCTGAGGCTCGCGCCGCCGGCAAGATCGCCGAGCGCGAGGGTGAGGCTGCGCCCATCGGGCGCGATGGAAACGCCGCCGGTCGCGGGCGCGCCGTTGATGCGGATCGAATCGCGCCGCAGCCGCAGCCAGGACGAGGGCGTGTCGGTCAGCACCAGCGCCCGGCGCGCCCGATCGGCATCGGGATTGCGCAGGTTGAGGGTGTAGAACACCACATCGCCCGGCGCGGCGCGCAGGCGCGAGACGGTCTTGGTCAGCACCAGCGGCCCGGCGGCGCGGTCAACCGGCAGATCGATCTCGACCGGGCGCGGATCGGTGAGCACGAAGGGATCGGCAAAGGAGCCTTCGCGGATGACGAAGGGCCGGCCATCGGGGCGGGTGAGCCGCGCCAGCACCTCAGGCGCCACCGCCGAGGGCGCGCTGTAGGGCGCCGGCGGCTCGATCACGAAGCGGTAGCGGCCCGGATTGGTGAGCGGGAACCAGAATTCGCCCGGCCCCATCGGCGTGCTGCGCCCGGACCCGTCGATCACCGGCGCGCCGGTGACCACGCTGGCGGGCCAGGAGGTCACCCCATCCGGGGCAAAGACCGTGGCGGGCGCGCCGCTCGCCGCGTCGACCAGCGTCACCCGTGCGCCATCGATGAGCGCGCCGGTCTCGCTGTCGAACACCACGCCGAAGGGATCGACCAGCACCGCAACCTCGGCGCTCACCATCGTGGCCTCGCTGTCGGGGCTCATCGCGGTGAGCGTGATGCGCGAATCCGGCCCGACGCTGAGGCGGCAATCCTCTTGAACCACCGGGGGCGGGATGCGGCGGGTCTCGATCATCCCGGCAAAGACGGCGCTGTCGGGCGCGGTCTCGAACACGGTGATGGTCTCAAGGTCGCCCTCGCGGGTGGTGATGCGCAGGCGCAGCTGGTCGATCGCGGCGGGATCGCGGTTGGCCGCAGGCGCTGCGATCTCGAAGAACAGGGGCTCGCCCCCGCGCAGGTGATCGGTGGGGATCACGCGGGCAGTGGCGATGGTGGCGGTGCTTCCCGCGCTGGCACCAGGGGCGCTGGCGGTCAGATTGGTAAAGGCGACCGGGCTGGCGCCAGAGCCGCAACCGGGCTGGCGATAGGTAAGCTCGGCCCCGCCGTCACCGCCGCGGCGATAGACTCTGATGACAGGGGCCGATGCGACAGGCGCGGCGCGCACTTCAAAGCGCACCGGGTTGCTGGCGACACGCCGGCTGGTGCCGTCCGCCTGCCAGCTCGCCTCGGCGATGTTGGTGATGATGCGCGAGGCTGGGGCGCGATCGCTGCCCTGCGCGAGCGCCTCCCCCTGCGGCACGCCGAAAGGCAGCAGCACTGCCGTGAGTGCTGCTGCCACGCGCCACAAGGGGGAGAACACACGCAAGACCTGTTTCCGGATCAGGGGGTTAGTCGATCTGAACCCGGAAATAGACCGAGCGGGTCTGGCCGGCCGCGACATCGGCGAGACCGGCCAGCACCTGGTCATCGCCCCCAGGGCCGGTCCCGGCGCTGAAGGTCCCGCCCGGGGTGCCGGCGCTGCAGGTGGCATTGCCGTTGACGAAGATGCCGAAGGCGCTGTCATAGGTGACGTCGAAGGGCAGATCGTCGGTCACGCTGACATTGGTGGCGGTCGCCGCCCCCGCGGCATTGGCCACGGTGATGCAATATTCCACCGTCGCCCCGGGGATCGCCTTGGGATTGGTGGTGCCGTTGACCGGATCGCTCACCACCCGGCTGGTCTTGGCGAGCGTGATCACCGCGCCCGCGACCGAATATTGCCCGGTGGCGGAGAAATCGCCCTGGTTGGCAAGGTCGGTCGCGCCAGCGCCATCGGCGAGCACCGTATCGATGCCGCTGGTGTTGGCCCCGGCGGTGGCGGTCAGCTCGCCGCCCAGCGCCCCCGCGCCGCCGCCGGCGTGGGCATTGGCGGTGAGCGTCACGTTGAAGACATCGGCATTGACGGCGTTGAGGCCGATATCGGCGAGCACGAACACCCGCACGGTGGCATCTTCGGCCACCTCGTCGAGATAGGTCACCAGCGCATCGCCGGCATCGAAGGTGTTGTTGCCGTTGCTGTCGCGATAGATGCGGAAATTGCTGATGTTGGCGGCCGCACCGGCGGTCAGCGCGGTGGCGAGCGCAAGATCGACGGTGTCGTTCGACAGGTTGGTGACATCAAAGGCGATCACCGCATCCTGCTGACCGGGCGAAACCGAGGTGGCCGGGCCGACATAGCTGACGGTGACATTGACCTTGCGGTCGACGGTGAAGCTGTCGCTCGCCGCCTGGGCGTTCTGGGTGATGCCGCCGACATTGTAGCTGACGGAGACATTGTTGGTGATGGTTGCCCCTGCATTGGTCCCTTCGGCCAAGGCAGGCGCGCTGGACATGACGACAAGCGCAAACGCGCTCACCGCCCCCAGCAATTGGGAGGTGGTCTTCATGGCTTGGTCCTTTGCGTGCGCCCCGCGTGATCACGGCCGCCCGCAGGGCCTGGCGGTTATCGCCCGCTCTTTTCAGCGGATGATGGCTGGATAGGTGAGCCGTCCCTTCTCTCCTGGCGCGATTGCGGCAATCACCCAGCGCACGTGGGTGACATCGGCGTGGGTGGCCGGACGGGTGGTGCCGTCAGGCTGGGGGATGGCCAGGTCAGCGAGCCGGCCCCAGGTCTTGCCGCCATCGACCGAGACCTCGAGCGCCGGATCGGCATCGGGCGCGAGCCGCACGGCGGCGGGCAGCGGGTTGGTGACGGTAAAGCCGGTGACGGCCTCTGCGCCATTATTGGCATAGTCGGTGCTGAACACCAGCCGGTCACCGGGAACGATCGCGGCCGGCGCGACCAGTTCGGTGCGGGTGGTGCCATCGGCCTCGGTGATGGTCTTGACCGCCTTGACATCGCCGGAAAGGCTGATCGGGCTTGCATCCTGTGCGGCCAGCGGGCTCAGCGGCAGCAACGCCCCGGCCAGCGCCGCAAGCAGCTTGGCGTGAAATCTGTTCATCTTGGCAACCCCCTGTTTCAAAAAGATTGTTCCTGTTATTCCTGAACCACCACGGCAAAGCCGATGGCGTGGCTGGTGCCGCCGGTGACGGTGCCGAGATCGACCCGCACGCCATCGGCATCGCTGGCGCTGCCGGCATCGCCATCGGCCGCATCGCTCAAGGCGGCGGAATCGAGCGTGAGGCTGCCGGGCACGTAGCGGGTGCCTGCGGGGATGGCGTCGGTGACGGTGAGCCCCGCGACACTGCCGCTGCCGGTGACTTCGGCAGTGATGGTGAAGGTGGCGATCGAACCGGGCACCGCGCTGGTGCCGCCAAAGGGATCGCGCAGCGCCACCGACTTGATCAGCCGCACGCTGGCAACCCCGGCGAGAAGTTCGCCGCGGGCCAGCGCGCTTGCCGAAGTGGTGCCGACCACGGCATCGCCCCCGCCGCTGCCCTGTCCGGCAAAGATCGTGCCCGGCGCGCCGGTGCCCGTCACCGCGGTGGCGGTGAGTTCGACGCTGCTCTGTGCCCCGTCGCTGACCGAGGCGGGCACCGCGACAATCACGAAGACGCGCAGCAGAGCATCGGGCGCAAGCTCGGCGGTGGTCTGCGGCGCGGGCAGGATCGCATCGACCCCCGGCTCGTAAGTGCCATTGCCATTGCTGTCGATGGCGATGGCGACCACGCTGGTATCAAAGTCATTGCCCGCCACCGCCGGATTGGCGGTGAGGCGATAGGCCTCGGGGCCGTTGCCGGGATTGGTGAGTTCGAACGCCAGCACCGCCTCGCCCGGGCGCGCCGCGACCGGCCCGGGATCGAGCGAGGTGAGCGTCACGTCGAGCAGCTCATCAACCCGCACCTGCACGGTGTTGGAATTGATGGTGCGCGCGCCGCTGCCATCATCGTAGCTGGCAATCGCGGTGTTCTCGATCAGCGTGCCAGCGGTGACGCCCCCGGCCTGCGCCGGAACGGCGGCAATGCCGAGGCCGATCGCGGCCATGCTGGCGCTGGCCGCACGCAGGTGCCTGAAAGTGCGGGTCTTGGTCATGCCCCGAGCAAATACGCAGGAATAGTTAGCAAAGCGTTAGGCTTACCGCCCAAACCACTGGCGCCTGCGCATTTGCCCGTATCGCCCGGCGATGGGTTGCAATTGACAATGATTTCACCTTGCCGCAGACCCGCGCGCCTGAAGGGGTCAATCAGGGGAAATGGCGATGCAGGCACAGATGCTCGCGCCCGCCGCGGTGCTGGTGGTGTGGACGCTGATCGTGCTCTTGTGGATCATCCCGGCACGCTTCGGCGCGATCGCCAGGGTGGCCGACAAGTCGGTGCTGCCGAACAAGCCGGGCGTGCGCGGCTGCGATCTGGAAGGGGTGATCCCCGACAAGGCCAATTGGCCCGCGCACAACCACACCCACCTGCACGAGCAGCCGACGCTGTTCTATGCCACGGTGATCATCCTCGCGCTCACCGGCCCGGGCGCGCTCGATGTCGCGCTGGCCTGGGCCTATGTGGCGCTCAGGATCGTCCATTCGCTGTGGCAGAACCTCGTCAACACCATTCCGGTGCGCTTTGCCCTGTTCCTTGCCAGCACGCTGGCGCTGATCGTGCTGGCGCTGCGGGCGGTGATGGCCACCGTGCTCGCCGATCCTGCGGCGCTGCCGGCTTGAGGAGCGGACGATGATCGGAATGGAAATATTGAAGCCCGTCGTCACCCTTCTGGCCTGGACGATGGTGATGTGGGTGTGGATGTATGCCACCCGCATCCCGGCGATGATGAAGGCCGGAATGGATGCCAAGAGCCTCGTCGGCACCACCGGCGCTTCGCTGCGCGCCCAGCTGCCCGAGAAGGTCAGCTGGAAGGCCGACAATTACAACCACCTGCACGAGGCGCCGACCCTGTTTTATGCCGTGGCGATCGTGCTGGCGGTGATCGGCCAGGGCGATGGCATGAACGCCATCATCGCCTGGGCCTATGTCGCCCTGCGCATCGCCCATTCGCTGGTGCAGGCAACGATCAACAAGGTGGCGCTGCGCTTTGCCCTGTTTGCGCTCTCATCGCTGGCGCTGATGGTGCTGATCTTGCGCGCCGCGATCCCGGTGTTCGATTTGCACCTCGGCGGCTGAGCGGCGGATCACTCCGCCGCCTGCGCCGTGCGCGCCTCGGCATGGGCGCGCGCGGCAAGGAAGCGCTCGGCATCGAGCGCGGCCATGCAGCCCATGCCCGCCGCCGTCACCGCCTGGCGATAGGTGTGATCGGTGACATCGCCAGCGGCAAAGACCCCGGGGATCGCGGTTTTGGGCGTGCCCGGCTCGGTCAGGAGATAGCCGCTCTCGTCCATCGGCAGCTTGCCCTTGAACAATTCGGTCGCCGGGGCATGGCCGATCGCCACGAAGGCGCCATCGACAGGAAGATGGCTCGTCTCGCCCGTCAGCGTATCGGTGAGCGCAAGCCGTTCGAGCAGGCCCGAAGGCCCGGCCTCGAAGGCGCTGACCGACTTGTTCCACAGCACCCGGATCCTGGGATTGGAAAAAAGGCGCTCCTGCAGGATCTTCTCGGCGCGCAAGGCATCGCGGCGGTGGATCAGCGTCACATCATCCGAATGGTTGGTGAGATAGAGCGCTTCTTCGACCGCGGTGTTGCCCCCGCCGATCACCGCCACCTTCTTGCCGCGATAGAAGAACCCGTCGCAGGTGGCGCAGGCCGAAACGCCCTTGCCGCCAAGTTCCTGCTCGCCCGGAACGCCCAGCCACTTGGCCTGCGCGCCGGTGGCGATCACCAGGGTTTCGCCGACATATTCATCGCCGCTGTCGCCGATGGCGCGAAACGGCGGGCCGCCTTCAAGCTCGACCGACGTGATCGTGTCCCACACCACCTTCGTGCCGACATGCTCGGCCTGGGCCTTCATCTCCTCCATCAGCCAGGGGCCCTGCACCACCTCGCGAAAGCCGGGATAGTTCTCGACATCGGTGGTGATGGTGAGCTGCCCGCCGGGCTGGAGGCCCTGCACCACGATCGGCGCCAGCATCGCCCGCGCGCCGTAGATCGCCGCGGTGTAGCCCGCCGGGCCCGAACCGATGATCAGCATCCTGGTGTGGTGGGTCGCCATGGTGCCTTGCCTCTCGTTTGCGAATGTCTGGTTTGGGGGCGCGATATGGGGGCGCGGGCGGCGCTTGTCACGCCACCAGCCGCGCGCGCAGGCGCGCTCTTGTTTGCGCGCTGACACCCAGGCTTTCAGCCAGATAGGCATCGAGCGAGCCGTGGGCGCGCGCGACCTCGTCGAAAAAGGTCTCGATATATTCGGGGTGGACACCCATCAGGTAATCGAGCGCCTCAGGCGCGATGGCACCATAATGGGCTTCCATCCGCGGCAGCGACTGGCGTTCGAGCACGTGGCGGGTGGGCGCCTCGTTGGTGAGCAGGAACTCGGCGATCACATCATCGCGGTGCACGCCGAGCACGTGGAGCAGCAGGCTCACCGCAATCCCGGTGCGATCCTTGCCGGCAAAGCAATTGACGAGGCTTGCCCCTTCATGCGCGGCAAGCGCGGCGAAATAGCGGGAAAAGATCGCGTGCATCGCCGGGTTGTGCGGCATGCGGCGATAGACCGCGAGCATCCGTTCGCGCGCGCGCTCCACCGTCATCTCCACCTGCCCGCCGCCGCCCTCGTGCGGGGGCGAATTGCTGGTCTCGCCCTCATGCGCGATCACCTGCGCGGCAAAGCCGGGCGGGCGCCGGCAGGGAAAGCCGCGCCGCTCGCTTGCCCCGCGCAGGTCAATCACGGTGCGGATCGCCAGGCTCTCGATCAGCGCGAGGTCGGCATCGCTCGCCTCGGTGTGCTGGCCCGAGCGCAGCAGCACCCCGCGCACCACCCGGCCCCCGCCCGCTACCGCATAGCCGCCATAATCGCGCAGGTTATGGATGCCCTCGGTGACATAGAAGGGGCCGATGCGGGTGGGATCGGGGGCGGGCTTGAGGCTGTCGCGAATCATGGGCCGACACTGGCAGCCGCGCATGACCGGGGCAAGGCAGCCACCCGCAAGCCTAAGCGATTGTCCGGGGGTGCGCACCAAGGCGGCTGGAACCGCCGCATGGTTAACAGCACGGGTGAAACCCATCACCAAGCAAGGCCCCTGCCATGGCCCGCATCTTGATTGCCGATGATGATGAACTGATCGCCGAACGCGCCAGCGAGGTGCTGATCGATGCCGGCCATGCCTGTGGCTGGGTCACCAGCGCCGCGGCGGCGTGGATTTGCGTGCGGCGCAAGCGGCCCGATATCCTGCTGCTCGATCATGCCATGCCGGGCGAGAGCGGGATGACCCTGCTCGGCCGGCTGCGGCGCTCGCCGCTGCTCTATGATCTGCCGGTGATCATGTTCACCGCGCTGAGCGGAGAGGAAGACGAGGCCCAGGCGATCTTTGCCGGGGCGCAGGATTTCATCCGCAAGCCGTTTGAACCGGCCGAACTGGTGCGCAAGGTGACGCGGATGCTGCGCCTGCGCGCGGGTCGCCCGCGCCACATCGATCTGCGCACCGCGGTGATGACCCCGCCGCAAAGCGCGCCAGGCGCCATCGCGGCGGGTGCGCGCCGGTTGATCTAGGCCGCGCGCTCGGCCGGGGCGGCCGGGGGCTGCGCCGCCTGTCCCTGGCCCGCCAAGAGACCGCGCGCGATCACCTGGGCCTGGATCTCGGCCGTGCCCTCGAAGATGTTGAGAATGCGCGCGTCGCACAGCACCCGGCTGATCGGATATTCGAGCGCATAGCCATTGCCGCCGTGGATCTGCACCGCATTGTCGGCGGCGCTCCAGGCGGCGCGCGCGGCGATGAGCTTGGCCATCCCCGCCTCGATGTCGCAGCGCACCGCGCGGTCCTTGGCGCGGGCGGCGGCATAGGTGAGCTCGCGCGCCAGCACGGTTTCCACCACCATCAGCGCCAGCTTGTCGGCAATGCGGGGAAAGCTGACGAGCGGCGCGCCGAACTGGCGGCGGCCGAGCGCATAGTCGCGGGCGAGATCAAAGGCATTCCAGGCCACCCCGATCGCGCGCGCCGCGGTCTGGATGCGCGCGCCTTCAAAGGTGCGCATCAACTGCTTGAAACCCTGCCCCTCGACCCCGCCGAGCAGGCCATCGGCCGCCACGGCAAAGCCATCGAGCCCGAGCGCATATTCCTTCATTCCGCGGTAGCCGAGCACCGGGATCTCGCTTCCGGAAATGCCAGGATCGGGAAAGGGATCGTGCTCCGTGCCGCGGGTCTTGGCGGCGAGCAGCATCGACAGGCCGGCATGGCCCGGCGCGCTGGGATCGGTGCGCACCAGCATGGTCATGAGGTCAGCCCGGGCGGCATGGGTGATCCAGGTCTTGGCCCCCGTCACCCGCCAGCTGCCATCGGCCTGCCGCTCGGCGCGGGTGCGCACCGCAGCCAGATCGGAGCCGGTGTCAGGCTCGGTGAACACCGCCGTGGGCAGGCAGGTGCCATCGGCGATGCGCGGCAGCCAGCGCTCCTGCTGGGCGCGGGTGCCATTGGCGCTGATGAGCTCGCCCGCGATCTCCGCCCGGGTGCCGAGGCTGCCGGCGCAAATCCACCCGCGCGACAATTCCTCCGAGACCACCGCCATGGCGAGCTTGCCCAGGCCAAGCCCGCCATGCTCGGCCGGAATGCAGATGCCGAACACGCCGAGCGCGGCCATGGCGGCGATCACCTCCTCGGGGATCAGCGCATCGGCAAGGTGCCAGGCATGGGCGTGGGGGGTGATTTCCGCCGCGGTGAAGGCACGCAGCTCGGCGCGGATGAGATCGAGCGTCTCATCGCCGAGCGCCTCATGCGGCCGTGCGCCCTCGGCGAGCAGCGCGGCCAGCGCGGCGCGACTTTCGGGCGTGTTGCCCCGGGCAAGGAAATGTGCGACCGCGGGATCGGCAGCGAGCGCGCGCGCCTCGGCCTCGCAGCCGAAGGCTGCCGGGCGCACGATCTCGCTTGCGCTCATCGGCAGGCCGTGGACGATCTGGGCGAGATATTCGCCCATGCCGATGCGCAGCACCAGCGCCTCGAGCGTGCCGAAGCTGCCCTGCGCGGCCGCGCGGGCGGCCCAGTCGAGCCCCGCCTCGAGCATCGAAAGCGTCGCGGCGAGCCAGGCATAGCCGTGGACGGCGTGCTGCGCGCGGGAAAGCAGGGCCGGATCGATCGTGCCTTGCGGCGCCAGCTGGGCGCGCAGACGCTCACGCACGGTTTCGGCATAGGCATGGGCGGCGCCAAGCGCGGCGCGCGCGGGGGCAAGTTCGTCGGTCATGCCCGTCTGCTAGCAGAGCCGCGCGGCCAAGGCGAACCCCTCAAAAGAGGTCGGGCGTCCAGCCTCGCCCGCAATCGGCGCGCTTGGCGCGATGTTGCGCGTAGGTCACAGTCTGCAAGAAAAACCGCGGAAATCCAATCGCTGCTGGGCATTGCGCCTTACACTTGCGAGCAGAACCGATCATGATCCGGGCAGGGTGGCGCAGTTAACGGGTGCCATTCACATCGTTCGTCCATCGGGCAGCGCTGGCACGCGAGCAAATCCCGGCCCGGCCCGTCACAGGTGGAGCGGTCGCGGGCGCTGGGTCCGCAGCGGTGCACGCACGGCTGCGATCACGCGTGCGGCGGCCACAGGCTCGCGGCGCTGCGCTTGCAGGGTCGCAAGGCTGTTTTGCAGGCAACTTCGTTACCGAGGACCATCCATGCACATTTCCAGAGAGTCTTTCCGGTCTGCGTCGCGCTCGACGCTGGCTGCCGTCCTGTTCCTGGCAACCACCGCGCAAGCGCAAGACGCCACCGACGAGGCCGAGGCGAGCGAGACCGAGGGCGAAACGCGCATCGTGGTGACCGGCTCGCGGCTGGCGCGCGATCCCAATGCCACGGCGCCGCTTCCGATCAGCACGCTCGATGCGGGCGATTTCCAGAACTTCGGCGCGACCGACGTGACCGCCGCCCTGCGCCAGATCCCGGCGCTGATCTCCTCGGGCACGGTGGCCGATTCGCTCGAGCGCGGCGCCGGCGGGGTCGGTCAAGCGACGCTCAACCTGCGCCAGCTTGGCGCCAACCGCACGCTGGTGCTGGTCGATGGCTGGCGCCATGTCTCGGGTGTGGCCGGGTCGCAGACGGTCGATGTGGCGACCATTCCCAATGCGCTGATCGAGCGGGTCGAAGTGCTTACCGGCGGGGCTTCGGCGGTCTATGGCGCCGATGCGGTCACCGGGGTGGTCAACTATGTGCTCAAGCGCGATTTCGAGGGCCTGGCCATCAACGGCCAGATGGGCATCGCCTCGGCTGGCGACGGGCGCAGCGCCCGGCTCGAGGCGGTGGTCGGCCAGAACTTTGCCGAAGGGCGTGGCAATGTCACGCTCGCCGCGGGCTACACCAAGGACAACGAGGTGCTGATGGGCGCGCGCGACTTCACGCGCGACAATGGCCGGGGCAACAATTCGACCACCTATGCCAATCCGCTGCGCCGCTTCCAGCGCGGGGACATCAACCCGGCGACCATGCCCAATTTCGCCAACTACTATCGCGTGGGCGGTCCCGGCGTCTTTCCCTATGGCCCAGTGATCCCCAGTCTGGCGCTGGCCAACATCCTGTTTCCCGGTGGTCTCACCGCGGCCGAGCGCGCCCTGATCGACCGCGCCGCCAATGCCCCGGCCTTCGTCATCGGGCGCGATCCGCGCTTTGCCATCTCGAGCAATGCCGGGCTCGTCTTCCGGCGCGACTTCGGCTTCTTCACGGCTGACATCAACAACAATGGCATCCCCGATTGCGACGAAAGCTATATCGGGCAAACCGGGTTTGGCGGCGGCGGCTGCTATGTCACCGCCCCGAGCGGCGGGGTGCGGATCTTCCAGGACGGGATCATCTCGACCGATTCCAACCAGTTCGGCGGTGACGGCGCGGTCGAGCGCACCAACCAGACTTCGCTCATCCCCGGCTCGGAACGCATCTACGCCAATCTGCGCGCCAGCTACGAGTTCTCGCCCGCGGCCCGCATCTGGGCGGACGCCAAGTATGTCCGCAACGATGCGATCAGCCGCAACAACTACAACAGCTTCTACGACAGCCTGCTGATCTTTGCCGACAACCCCTTCATTCCCGACGTGCTGCGGGCCGATGCCGATGAGGCGCGGGGCCTGCGCATCAGCCGCGACTTTCTCGATCTGGGTGAAGGCATTGCCGAGGCCAGGCGCCAGACCTATCGCATCGTCGCCGGGATCGAGGGCGAGATCACCCCGCATCTGCGCTACGAACTGGTGGGCAATTATGGCCGCACCGACAACAAGACCACCGATCGCAATGCGGTGCTCTATGATCGCCTGTTCGCCGCGATCGACGTGGTGACCAACCCTGCGAACGGTCAGCCCATCTGCCGCTCGACCCTCAATCCATCGGCAGCGCCCCATCCGGGATCGCAGTTCTTCCCGGTGATCCGGGGCGGCTTCTTCACCTTCAGGCCTGGTGCCAACAGCGGCTGCGTGCCGGTCAACCTGTTCCGCGGGGAGAACGCGGTGACGCCCGAGGCGGCCGCCTGGATCACCGCGCCCACCACCACCCGCGCGCGGCTCGAACAGACGGTGGTCACCGGCCTGCTCAATGGCGATACCGGCGGGTTCTTCAACCTGCCTGGCGGGGCGGTGCAGTTCTCGCTCGGGGCAGAATATCGCAAGGAAAAGTCTCGCACCATTTTCGACCCGCTGGTGCTCGGGCTGCTGCCCGAGGGCTCGCCCGCGGGGCCGGCCGGCACCTTCATCGGGACGATCTCGCAGAACCAGTCGCTGGTGTTCGACGCGACGCGCACGCTCAATGCCGGCGGTTCGTTCGACGTTGCCGAAGTGTTCGGGGAAATCCTGCTGCCGATCCTGAGCGACAGGCCGTTCTTCCATGAGCTGACGCTCGGCGCGGCCGGCCGCTATGCCGATTATTCGACCGTGGGCGGCACCTTTACCTGGAATGTCAACGGCACCTGGGCACCGCTGCCTGACCTGCGCCTGCGCGGCAGCTATGCCCGCGCGATCCGGGCCCCCAACATCGCCGAACTGTTCAGCCCCGAACAGACCGCCTTCTTCCGCCCGGCCGATCCGTGCAGCCAGTCGCTGATCGACACGCTGATCGCCAACAACGATCCGGCCGCGCAGAACCGGCTCAACAATTGCCGGGCCGATGGCATTCCGGTCGGCTACGAAGACCCGCTGACCGCACGCTTTGCCGGGGTCTCGGGCGGCAATCCCAACCTCAACGAGGAAACCGCCACCACCTTCACGGTGGGGGCGGTGCTGCAGCCGCGCTTCATCCCCGGGCTGACCCTTTCGGCCGACTACTATTCGATCGAGATCGAGGATGCGATCGCGGCGGTCTCGGCGCAGGACATCGTCAACAACTGCTATGACCTGCCGACCTTCCCCAACGATTTCTGCGCGCTGTTTACCCGCAACCGCGATCCCAGCTCGCCCACCTTCCTCGGCTTCAACTTCCTGCGCCAGTCGCAGATCAACTTCGCCAGGCTCGACACCCGCGGGATCGACGCGCAGGTGAACTACAGCTTCAGTCTGGGGCAGAACAACTTCAACATTACGGTCAACGCCAACTGGACCGAGCGGCTCAACCGCTTCTTCGATCCGCGCCGACACGATGTCGCCAACCCGGGCCTGCGCGAGCTGGGCGCGCCCGAGTTCTCGGGCTTCGGCAGCATCACCTGGAACCGCGGCGATTTCACTCTCAACTACGGGGTGCAATTCATCGAATCGACGGCGGTTGCCTCGGTGATCCAGATCGAGCGGATCGACTTCGAGTTCGGCCCGGCCGGCTTCGCGCCCGATTACTGGATCCACAACGCTGCCTTCAATCTCGACGTGACCGAGCAGCTGAGCGTCTATGGCGGGGTCAACAATCTCACCAACAAGGAACCTTACCTGTCCAGCTCGGCCTATCCGGTTTCGGGCCTTGGTCGCAATTTCTTCCTCGGGATCAACGCCCGCTTCTGATCCTCCCGGCGCAAAGATCAATCTGGCCCGGCCCCGCTCCGCGCGAGGCCGGGCCATTGCCTTGCCCTGCGCTTGCCGCTCGGGCGCGGCTCATTCGTGGGTGCCGAGCAGGCCGCGCGCCACCACCCAGTTGTGGATCTCGCTCGGCCCGTCATAGATGCGCATGGTGCGCAGCTTGTTGCTCATCAGGTAAAGCGGCAGCTCGCGGGTCATGCCCATGCCGCCATAAAGCTGCATCGCATGGTCAACGATCCTGTAGGCTTCCTCGATGCAGAAGCTCTTGATCATCGAGATTTCGCTCCTGGTGTCGCGGCCCTCGTCGATCTTCCACGCGCAGTCATAGGTCATCAGCCGCATGGCGTGGATCTTGGTTGCAGCATCGCTCACCCAGTTCTGCACCGTCTGGCGCGCGGCCAGCGGCTTGCCGAAGGTGGTGCGCTGCGGGGCATAGTCGATCATCATCTCGAGCGCGCGGCTGGCCATGCCGATCGCCCATGAGGCCATCTCGATCCGCCGGGTGCCCAGCCGCACCTGCATCGGGGCAAAGCCCTGGCCCCGCTTGCCCAGCAGCTTCCAGCCGGGCACCCGGCAATCCTCGAGCGCGATCTCGTAGGTGGCGGTGCCATCGATCATCGGGATCTTGCGGGTGACGTTGAAGCCGGGCGTGCCCTTGTCGACAAGGAAGGCCGAAATGCCGTTGCGCCCGCCCGGGTTCTTGTCGGTCACCGCCATGAGGATGGTGAAATCGGCCTCGGCGCCCTTGGTGATCCAGATCTTGCGCCCGTTGATCACCCAGTCATCACCGTCCTCGACCGCGGTGGTGGTCATCCGCGCCGGATCGGCCCCGGCGCCCGGCTCGGAAATGCCGATCGCGCTCACCGTCTCGCCGCGCACATAGGGTTCAAGATAGGCGGCACGCTGGCGCTCATCGGCGGCGACCATCAGCATCTTGAGGTTGGGCGAATCGGGCGGCAGGTAATAGGGCACGATGGTGCGGCCCAGCTCCTCGCCGACCCCGACCATCGCCACCATCGGCAGGTTCATGCCGCCCACCTCCTCGGGCGCATCGAGGCCCCACAGCCCCAGCTCGCGGCTGACGGCATCGACCTCGGCGGTCTCCTCGGGGGTGAGATAGGTGCCCAGACCCTGGTTCTCGCGCGCGATCACCGCCGCCTCGCGCGGCAAAAGCTGATCGCGCACAAACTTGCGCACCAGGTCCTTGAGCATTGCGTGTTCTTGCGCGAGTTCGAAGTTCATGAAGGCTCCTGCTTTGGGCTTTCGTGCGTGTTGCAGCGTGCTGACACCACAAGAAACGCGCGCTGTCACCCGCCGGATTGGGGAGCGGGCGGGAAATTCTCGCGCGCCGCGCCCGAGGCGACGCGCCGGGCGCTGCGGCTGACAACAATGCCCGGGCGCGGCGATCCGGGTGGGGGCAGCCAGACAAAGCCATCGGTGGCAGGGTCCTCCCACTCGTGCGGCGCCAGCGGCCTGCCGGCGGGCGAAAGCCAGCGCCCGCCCTCGGGAAACTGGGCATAGGCGTCGCGGCGCGCCGCCCGCGCTGCGGCAAGGTCGGCAACATGGGCCTCGAGCGCCGTGTCGCGCGCCTGCCAGTCGAGCGGCATGTCCTGGCAATAGGCATTGTTGTTGCCCTGCTGGCTGCGGCCGCATTCATCCCCGGCGGTGAGCATGATCGTGCCGGTCGCGGCAAACAGGGTGCCAAGCAGCGCGCGCAGGTCAGCCGCGCGGCGGGCCAGCACCGCCGGGTCATCGCTCGGCCCTTCGACGCCGTTGTTCCACGAATGGTTCTCGGCGTGCCCGTCGCGCCCGCCCTCGCCATTGGCCTCGTTGTGGCGGCGTGCGTAGGCGACGAGATCGGCGAGGGTGAATCCATCATGCGCGGCGAGAAAATTGACGCTGCGGCAATCGGCCCCGAAGATGTCGGAGGAGCCGGCAAGGCGGGTCGCCAGCACCCCGGCCGTGCCCGCGCCCTGCCAGAAGCGACGCACATCATCGCGGAAGCGATCGTTCCATTCGAGCCAGCCTGCCGGAAAGCGGCCGAGCTGATAGCCGCCCGGGCCAACATCCCACGGCTCGGCGATCATCACCCGGTCGGCAAGCAGGGGCTCTGCCGCCAGTTCGGCAAAGATCGGCGCCTCGGGATCAAAGCCCGGCCCGCGCGCCAGCACCGGGGCAAGATCGAAGCGGAAACCATCCACCCCGGCATGGCGCACGAAATGCACCAGCGCATCGATCACCAGCCGCCGCACCCAAGGCCGGGCAAAGTCGAGCGTGTTGCCGCAGCCGGTATCGTTGATGAGGCTGCCATCGGGGGCGCGGGCATAGGCCTCGGGATCGAGCCCGCGCAGCGACAGGGTGCCGCCTTCGGCATCGCTTTCGCCCGTATGGTTGAAGACGAGATCGAGGATCACCCCGATCCCGGCGGCGTGGAGCGCGGCCACGGTATTGCGCAATTCGGCGATCCCGCCCGGGCACAGGCCGGGATCGAGCGCCATCAGCGCCACCGGGTTGTAGCCCCAGCGGTTGGCAAGGCCAAGCGGCGGCAGGTGGCGCTCATCGATCCAGGCGACGATCGGCATCAGCTCGACCGCGCTGACGCACAGCCGCTTGAAATGCGCAATCACCGCCGGGTGGGCGAGCGCGGCAATCGTGCCGCGCTGGCGCTCGGGAACGTCCGGGTGGCGCAGGGTGAAGCCGCGCACATTGATCTCGTAGATCAGCCCGCCCCGGGCAAAGCGCGGCGGCGCGTGGGGCACCGCGGCAAGCGCGCCGGGCACGATGGCGCGCGGCACGAAGGGCGCGGTGTCAACGCCATATCGGGAAAGCTGCGGCACCTGCACGAAGCGCCGGTCAAGCTCGAGCGCATGGGGATCGACCAGCAGCTTGGCCGGATCGAACCACAGGTTCTGCGCGGGTGCATAGGCGCCGTGGGCGCGGTAGCCATAGCGCACTCCGCTGCGCGCCCCCGGCACCTCGCGCACCCAGACCTCGCCCGCGCGCGCCATCGGCAGGCGGGTTTCACCCGCGCCGTCATAGAGGCACAGCTCGACCCGCTCGGCGCGCGGGGCACGCACGGCAAAGCGCGTGCCCGAGGCGAGCACCTGCGCGCCGAGCCGGGCGCTCACGTCACCACGTCAGGCGCGCTGCGGCCGGTGTGGCGGGCGATGCCGGCCATCGCCTCGGCCGCGGCGACAAGATCGGCGAGCATTCCGGTCGTGTCTGCGGCAAGCCTGCCGCTGGGGGCCTCGTAATGCTCGAGATAGAGGCGCAAGGTCGCCCCTTCGGTGCCCGTGCCCGAAAGGCGAAAGACGATCCGCGCCCCGCCCTCAAAGCGCACCCGCACTCCCTGGCGGGTGCTGACCGCGCCATCGACCGGATCGGTATAGGCAAACTGGTCGGCGGTGCTGACCGTGAGCGGGCCGAAACGCTTGCCCGGAAGGCTTGGCAGCGCGGCCTCGAGCGCGGCCATCAGCGCCTCGGCCCGCTCGGCGGGAAGCGCCTCGTAATCATGGCGCACATAGTAATTGCGCCCGAAGCGCGCCCAGTGCGCGCGCGCGATCTCGGCCAGAGGCTTTCCCGTCACTGCAAGGATGTTGAGCCACAAGAGCACCGCCCACAGCCCATCCTTCTCGCGCACGTGGTCGCTCCCGGTGCCGGCGCTTTCCTCGCCGCAGATCGTGGCGAGCCCGGCATCGAGCAGGGTGCCGAAGAACTTCCAGCCGGTGGGCGTCTCCCACAGGGGCACGCCGAGCGCCGCGGCGACGCGATCGGCCGCGGCGCTGGTGGGCATCGACCGGGCAATGCCCGCAAGGCCGGCGCGATAGGCCGGGGCGAGATGGGCATTGGCGGCGAGCATGGCGAGCGAATCGGACGGGGTGACGAACAGCCCCTTGCCGATGATGAGGTTGCGATCGCCATCCCCGTCGGAGGCCGCGCCGAGCGTCGGCGCCGCATCGGACATCATCAGGTCATGAAGCGCGCGGGCATGGACAAGGTTGGGATCGGGGTGATGCCCGCCAAAATCCTCGCGCGGCACGCCATTGCGCACCGTGCCGGGGGCAAAGCCGAGCCGCCGCTCGAAGATCTCGCTGGCATAGGGCCCGGTCACCGCGTGCATGGCATCGAAGGCCAAGGTCAGCCGCCCGGCGGCAACCGCGGCGCGGATCGCCTCGAAATCGAACAGGCGCTCCATCAGCGCGGCATAGTCGGCCACCGGATCGATCACCTCGACCAGCATCTCGCCCACCCGCGCCGTGCCGATGCGGTCAAGGTCGATATCGGGAGCGTCCACCGCCAGCCAGCGGGTGATTTCCATGGTGCGCGCGTGGATCGCCTCGGTCACCGCCTCGGGCGCGGGGCCGCCATTGGCGATGTTGTACTTGATGCCGAAATCGCCCTCGGGCCCGCCGGGATTGTGGCTGGCCGAAAGGATGAGCCCGCCGCTCGCGCCATGCTTGCGGATCACGTGGCTGGCCGCCGGCGTCGAAAGGATGCCGCCCTGGCCCACCAGCACCCGGGCATAGCCATTGGCCGCGGCCATGCGGATCGCCTGGTTGATCACCGCGCGGTTGTGATAGCGCCCGTCCCCGCCGATCACCAAGGTGGCCCCGGCGGGCGGCGATGCCACGTCAAACACGCTCTGGATGAAGTTTTCGGCATAATGAGGCTGCCGGAACACCGAAACCTTCTTGCGCAGGCCCGATGTGCCCGGCTTCTGCCCGGCAAAGGGCGTGGTGGGGTGGCTGATGATCATGCCCGCTCCGCCAACAGCGCGCGGTAGAGCGCGGCATAGGCCGCCCCGCTCGCACGCCAGGAAAAATCCGCCTTCATCCCGTTCCTCTGGATCCGCCGCCATTCATCCGGGCGGGCGTAAAGCGCGATCGTGCGGTCGATCGCAAGGGCGATTGCCTCGGGCGAGACCGCGTTCATCTGCACCCCGGTGGCCACCCCGGCAGCAAGCGCGGCCGGGTTGGCATCGATCACCGTGTCGGCCAGCCCGCCGGTGCGCGCCACCACCGGAACGCAGCCATAGGCAAGGCCATAAAGCTGGGTGAGGCCGCAAGGCTCGAACCGGCTCGGCACCAGGATCGCGTCGCCCCCACCCTGCATCCGGTGGGCGAGCGGCTCGTCATAGCCGATGCGCACCGCAAGGCGCCCGGGATGGCGCGCCGCGGCCGCGCGCAGCGCCGCCTCGATCTCGGCATCGCCGCTGCCGAGCAGCGCCAGCCGCCCGCCGCGGGCAACGAGCTGGTCGAGCGCGCCGGGCAGGAGATCCATGCCCTTCTGCCAGGTGAGCCGGCTGATGACGATGAACAGCGGGCCATCGCCCGGCTCGAGCGCGAAGTCCTGCTCGAGCGCGCGCTTGTTGCGCGCCCGGGCGGCAAGCCGCGCCGCGGTGTAGCGCGCCGGCAGGTGCGGATCGCTGGCCGGGTTCCACAGCGCGGTATCGATCCCGTTGAGGATGCCGTGCACCCGCCCCGCGCGCGCCAGCACCACGCCTTCGAGCCCCATGCCAAACTCGACGCTGCGGATCTCGCGCGCATAGGTGGGGCTCACCGTGGTGATCGCATCGGCGAGCTGCATCCCGGCCTTGAGAAAGCCGACCCCGCCATAGCTTTCGACCCCATCGAGCGCCCAGGCCGCATCCGGCAGGCCGAGCGCGCCAAAGACCTCGGCTGGAAAATAGCCCTGGAAGGCCATGTTGTGGATGGTCATCACGCTCGGCACGGCGCGGGCGTGGATGAAGGCCAGATAGGCCGGCACCAGCCCGGCCTGCCAGTCATGGGCATGGACGAGATCGAAGCGCCCGGCCGCGGTCAGCCCGCAGGCAATATCCGCCGCGGCCCGGGCAAAGGCGGCAAAGCGGCGCCAATTGTCGGCCCAGTCGCGCCCGGAAGCATCGGCATAGGGCCCACCCTCGCGCGCGAACAGCTCAGGGGCATCGAGCACCAGCAGCGGGTGATCGCCAAGACGCCCCTCGAGCAGCCGCGCCGCTGTGCCGAGCAGCGCGTCCCAGTGCCCCTGCACCCGCGGCCGCTTGAGCGCCGCGCGCACCGCCGGATAGCCGGGCAGCAGCGTGGTCACCGCAACGCCCTCGGCCGCGAGCGCGGCAGGAAGCGCGCCGGCAACATCGGCGAGCCCGCCGGTCTTGACCAGCGGCGCGGCCTCAGAGGCGACCGAGAGCACCCGCACGGCCATTGCCCCCTAGAGCCGCGCCATCATGCTGCGCGTGACGAGCACCACGCCCTTGTCCGAGACGCGGAAGCGCCGCGCGTCCTCCACCGGATCCTCGCCGATCACCATGCCCTCGGGGATACGCACGCCCGAATCAATGATCACGCGGGAGAGCCGTGCGCCGCGCCCGATGTTGCAATAGGGCAGGATCACCGCCTCGCGCACCCGCGCATAGCTGCCCACCTTGACCCCGGTGAACAAGAGGCTGCGCCAGACTTGCGAGCCCGAGACGATGCAATCGCCCGAGACCAGCGAGGAGACCGCATGGCCGCGCCGCCCATCCTCGTCATGGACGAACTTGGCCGGGGCGGCGACCACGGCATCGGTCCAGATCGGCCAGTCGCGATCATAGAGGTTGAGCTTGGGCACGGTGTCGGTGAGATCGAGATTGGCCTCGAAATAGGCATCGAGCGTGCCGACATCGCGCCAATATTCCTCGATCTCTTCGGCCGCGCGGATGCAGCTGGTGGTGAAGCGATGAGCCACGGCCTTGCCGTGCCTGACGATATAGGGGATGATGTCGCGCCCGAAATCGCGCTTGGAATGGGGGTCTGCGGCATCGCGTTCGAGCTGCTCGAACAGGAAGCTGGTGTTGAACACATAGATCCCCATCGAGGCGAGCGCCATCTCGGGATTGCCGGGAATGCCGGGGGGATCGGCGGGCTTTTCGACAAAGGCGGTGATGGTGTCATCGGCATCGACCTGCATCACGCCAAAGCCGCTCGCCTCGCGCCGCGGCACCACGAGGCAGCCCACGGTCACGTCCGCGCCCGAATTGACATGCTGCTGGAGCATCAATTCGTAATCCATCTTGTAGATGTGATCGCCCGCGAGGATCACCATGTAGCGCGGATCGTGGCTGGCGATGATGTCGATGTTCTGGAACACCGCATCGGCCGTGCCCTCATACCATTGATGCTCGGAAACGCGCTGGCTGGCGGGCAGGATGTCAAAGCTCTCGTTGCGTTCGGGGCGCATGAAGTTCCAGGCGCGCTGCATGTGGCGGATCAGCGAATGGGCCTTGTATTGCGTGGCAACGCCGATGCGGCGAATGCCCGAATTGATGGCGTTGGACAGGGCAAAATCGATGATCCTGGTCTTGCCGCCGAAATAGACCGCGGGCTTGGCGCGCCGGTCGGTCAGCTCCATCAGGCGGCTGCCGCGCCCGCCGGCGAGCACATAGGCCATGGCCTCGCGCGCCAGGGGCCGTCCAGAGGTTCTTTCCTGCATCCCAACTCTCCCCAGAGCCTGTTCGGCCTTATCCGGTAAATTGCAGCATTATCGTGGCAAGCGGCGGCAGCACCAGGCTGGCTTGGCCGCCCTGCGCGATCACCTGGCCGAGGTTCCCCTGCCCGCTGCCGCCATAGTGGGCGGCATCGCTGTTGAGCACCTCGGCCCACACCCCGTCATGCGGCAAGGGCACGCGGTAGGCGCGGTGAAGCTGCGGGGTGAAATTGGCAATCACCGCCACCGGCGCCGCACCGGGGGCAAGGCGCAGCCAGGCGAACACCGAATTGTCGGCATCATCGGCAATCAGCCAGCGGAAGCCCTCCGCCTCGCAATCGCGCGCGTGCAGCGCCGGGGTGGTACGATAGAGGCGGTTGCAATCGCGCACCAGCGCCTTCACGCCCTGGTGCGCAGGCGCATCGAGCAAGTCCCAGTCGAGTGCGCGCGCCTCGCTCCATTCGCGGCGCTGGGCAAATTCCTGCCCCATGAACAAGAGCTTCTTGCCCGGATAGCCCCACATCATCGCATAGTAAGCGCGCAGGTTGGCAAATTGCTGCCAGTCATCGCCGCTCATCTTGGCGATCAGGCTGCCCTTGCCGTGCACCACCTCATCATGGCTCAAGGGCAGGACGAAATTTTCCGAAAAGGCATAAACGAGCCCGAAGGTGATCTCGTTGTGGTGGTATTTGCGGTGCACCGGATCGCGGCCCATGTAGGCGAGCGTGTCGTGCATGAAGCCCATGTTCCACTTGAACCCGAAGCCGAGATTGCCGCGTGGCCCCTCCTCATGCGCCGGATGGGAGACGCCGGGCCAGGCGGTCGATTCCTCGGCGATGGTGAAGATGCCGGGATGGGTGGCATAGAGCGTGCGGTTCATCGCGCGCATGAACTCCACCGCCTCCCAGTTCTCGCGCCCACCCTCGGCATTGGGGATCCACGCGCCTGCGGGGCGGGAATAGTCGCGGTAGAGCATCGAGGCCACCGCATCGACCCTGAGGCCATCGACATGATAGTGCTCGGCCCAGAACAGCGCGTTGTTGACGAGAAAGGCGCGCACCTCGCGCCGCCCGAAATTGTAGATCGCGGTGTGCCAATCGGGGTGAAAGCCGAGGCGCGGATCCTCGTGCTCGTAGAGCGCGGTGCCATCAAACCGGGCAAGGCCGTGTTCGTCCACCGGGAAATGCGCCGGCACCCAATCGATGATCACCCCGATCCCGGCCCGGTGCGCGCCATCGACAAAGCGGGCAAAGCCCGCGACATCGCCAAAGCGCGCGGTGGGGGCATAAAGCCCGGTGGTCTGATAGCCCCAGCTCGGATCATAGGGATGCTCGCAGATCGGCAGGAACTCGATATGGGTAAAGCCCATGTCCACGACATAGGGGATGAGCCGTTCGGCGAGCGCGTCCCAGCTCAAAAACCAGCCATTTTCATCGCGCTGCCACGATCCGGCGTGCACCTCGTAGATCGACACGGCCTCGCGCCGCGGATCGACGCTCGCCCAATGGGCGCGGTGGGCGCCATCGCCCCAGTCGGCCTTGCCGGGGCGGGCAACGACGCTCGCGGTCCTGGGGCGCAGCTCGCTGGCAAAGGCAAAGGGATCGGCCTTGAGGGGCAGCACCGTGCCATCAGCGGCGGTGATGCGATACTTGTACGCCGCCCCCTCGCCGATATCGGGAATGAAGATTTCCCACACCCCGATATCCACCCGGCGGCGCATCACGTGCGCGGCCGGGTTCCAGCCGTTGAAATCACCCACCAGGCTGACGAGCGCCGCATTGGGCGCCCACACGGCAAAATGCACGCCTTGGCAGCCCTGGTGGGTGATGGGGTGGGCGCCGAGCTTGTCGAACAGGCGCACATGGGTGCCTTCGGCCAAGAGGAAATCATCCACCGGCCCCAGCACCGGGCCGAAGGAATAGGGATCGGTTACCCACCATTCCTGGCCCTGGCCGCGGCAGCGATAGCGCAGCGGCTTGGGCTTGCCCTTCACCCGGCCCTCGAACAGCGGGCCATCGACGCGCGTGAGCCGGCCCAGCCTTGCGCCCTTGAGCGAGAAGGCCTCGGCCTCCTCGGCGCCGTGGAGCAGCGCCCTTGCAGTGGTGCCCTGAGGGCCTTCATGCGGGCCCAGCAGCGCGAAGGGATCGGCGTGGGTGCCGGCCATCAGCGCCGCGATCGCCTCGGGCGGTGGCCTCACAGCACGCCCCAGATGGCTTTCGCATATTCGCGGATGGTGCGGTCGGAGGAAAACCAGCCGACCCCGGCGATGTTGCGGATCGCCGCGCGGCGCCAGGCGGCCCGGTCACGCCAGCGCGCATTCACCTCGTTCTGGGCGGCGGCATAGGCCTCGAAATCGGCCGCCACCATGAACCAGTCCGATTGCATCAAGCCTTCCATCAGCGCGCCGTAGCGCGTGGGATCATCCGGGCTGAAGACGCCGCTGGCGATCGAGTGGACGGCCTGGGCGAGTTCCCGATTGCTCTCGATCAGCGCGCGCGGATCATAGCCCCCGGCACGCTTGGCCGCCACTTCCTCGGCGGTGAGGCCGAAGATCACGATGTTCTCGCGGCCCACGCGCTCCATGATCTCGATATTGGCGCCATCGAGCGTGCCAATGGTGAGCGCGCCGTTGAAGGCAAACTTCATGTTGCCCGTGCCCGAGGCCTCCATGCCCGCGGTGGAGATCTGCTCGGAAAGATCGGCCGCGGGGATGATCCGCTCGGCCAGGCTGACATTGTAATTGGGGACGAACACCACCTTGAGCACCTCGCCCACGATCGGATCGGCGTTGACGCGCCGGGCGATGTCATTGGCGAGTTTGATGATCAGCTTGGCGTTGTGATAGCTCGGCGCGGCCTTGCCGGCGAAGATCTTGACCCGCGGCACCCAGTCGCGCTCGGGATGGCTGCGGATCTGGTCATAGAGCGCCACGGTCTCGATGAGGTTCAAGAGCTGGCGCTTGTATTCGTGGATGCGCTTGATCTGCACATCGAACAGCGCATCGGGATCGAGCCTGATGCCGGTAAGCTCGCGCAGGTGGTTGGCCAGATCGACCTTGTTGGCGCGCTTGACCTCGTCCATCCGCTCGCCCAGCGCCGCATCCCCGGCGAGCGTGCCGAGCGCGGCAAGCTCTTCGGCATCCTCGAGAAAGGCGCTGCCGATCGCCTCGCGGATGAGCGCGGTGAGGCGCGGATTGGCCTGGTGCAGCCAGCGGCGCGGGGTGACGCCATTGGTCTTGTTGTTGATGCGGGTGGGATAGAGCTTGTGGAGATCGGCAAACACCGTCTCCTTCATCAGCTGGGTGTGGAGCGCCGCCACGCCATTGACCGAATGGGCGCCGACAAAGGCGAGATTGGCCATCCGCACCCGCCGCTCGCCATGCTCGTCGATCAGCGAGATCGCCGCGATCGCGCCATCGTCAAAGCCCTTGCGGCGCGCCTCGCGCAGCACCTGGGCGTTGATCGCATAGACGATCTGCATGTGCCGCGGCAGCAGCCGCTCGAACAGCGGCAGCGGCCAGCTTTCGAGCGCCTCGGGCAAGAGCGTGTGGTTGGTGTAGGCGATGGTGCGGCGGGTGATGTCCCAGGCCTCATCGAAGGCAAGGCGATGCACATCGATCAGGAGCCGCATCAGCTCGGGCACGGCGAGCGCGGGGTGGGTGTCGTTGAGCTGGATCGCCACCTTCTCGGGCAGGCTGCGCACCTCGCCGTGATATTGCACGTGGCGGCGCAGGATGTCCTGGATGCTGGCGCTGGAGAAGAAATATTCCTGCCGCAGCCGCAATTCCTGCCCGGCCGGGGTGGAATCGGCCGGGTAGAGCACCCGCACCAGGCTGTCGGCGCGCACCTGTGCGGCGAGCGCCCCGGCGTGATCGCCGGCGTTGAAGGCATCGAGCCGGATCGGGTCCATGGCATTGGCGTGCCACAGCCGCAGGGTGTTGACCCGCCGGCCGCGCCAGCCCACCACCGGGGTATCGAACGCGGTGGCCTCGATCTTCTCGGCCGGCAGCCAGCGCACCGCGCCTTCTTCGCTCACCACCTCGCCGCCAAAGCCCACGCAATAGGCGCTTTCGCGCCGCTCGAACTCCCAGGGATTGCCATGGGCAAGCCAGGTCTCGGGCAGTTCGACCTGCCAGCCATCATCGATGCGCTGGCGGAACATGCCGTTGATATAGCGGATGCCATAGCCATAGGCGGGGATGTCGAGGCTGGCGAGGCTCTCCATGAAGCAGGCCGCCAGCCGCCCGAGCCCGCCATTGCCGAGCGCGGCATCAGGCTCGAGCGCCGCGATCCGGGCAAGATCAAGCCCGTGCTGGCCGAGCGCCTGCTCCATCGCCCGGGTGCAGCCGAGGTTTGACAGGGCATCGCGCAGCAGCCGCCCGATCAGGAATTCAAGGCTGAGGTAATAGACCCGCTTGGCCCCGGCCTCGTGGGTGCGCGCGGTCGAGGCGAACCACAGGTCGATGATGTCATCGCGCAGCGCCAGCACCGCGGCGTTGTACCAGTCATGCGGCTTGGCGGCGCGCTCGTTCTTGCCGACCCGGTGGCGCAGCGCGGCAAGGATGCGCGCGTCAAGCTCGTCTGCCTTGCCGTTTGCGGGAATGGTCATCGCCGCTCACCTCCCTGTCGAAGCTGCGCCCTCGCCCGGCTGCGGCGCCCCCGCCCCTGCCTCGCGCTGGCACGAAACTAAGCACGCGGCTGGCCCGCCAGCAATCGCGCAAATCGCGTTTCAATCGTATTCATGCGCGAAAAGCCTGCGATTTTCCGGCTTGCCAAACGCCAGGGCCGCGCCGATCCGTGGCGGCGGCGGCGGGGGCGTGGTGCCGCCGGGAAGGCGCGTGATGACTCCACTCGACGCGCTGGCACGGGCCTGCGGCCTTGCGCGCAGCTGGCGCGATGTCGAAGGGCGCGTGCACAGGGTCAGGGATGATGTGCTCGCCGCGATCCTCGCAGCGCTCGGCCACGAGACGGCAAGCGAGGCACAGATCGCCCGCGCGCGCGCCGCGCATGCCGCGCGCAAGGCCGCCCTGCCGCGGCTGCTGGTGGCCGATGCCGGGGAAGTGATAACCCTGCCCTTCGCCCCGGCGCGGGCCACAATCACCGGCGCGGATGGCGTCACCCGCCCGCTGCCGCTCGCCGGCAGGCAGATGACCGTGAGCGCCGCGCCGGGCTATTATGACCTCGCGCTCGATCGCAAGGCCCTGCGCCTTGCGGTGGCGCCGCCGGTCTGCCCCCTGCCCGATGCGACCCATCGCCGCCCCTGGGGCGTGGCGGTGCAGATCCCGGCGCTCCGGGGCAGGCTGTCGCGGGGCTTCGGCACGCTGGGTGAGTTGGCCGAAGCGGCCGCGATTTTCGGCAAGGCCGGGGCCGATGCGCTGGCGATCAATCCGCTTCACGCGCTCTTTCCCGGCCATGGGCGCGCCTACAGCCCCTATTCGCCCTCGAGCCGGCTGTTCCTCAACACCGCCATGGCCGATCCCGCGCTTGCGGGCCTGCCGCCCCTGCCGCCCGCGGCCGAGGTGGCAGCAGACGGGGACCTCATCGACTGGCAAGCCGCCCTGCCCCGGCGCCTTGCGGCGCTGCGCGACATGTTCCGCCGGCTCGATCCGGCCACGCGGGCGGCCTTCATCCCCGAAGGCGATGCCATGCTCGCCCGGCACGCGCTGTTCGATGCGCTCGATAGCCATTTTCGCCCCTCGGGCGCCCATGGCTGGCGCGATTGGCCGCGCGCCTATCAGGATCCCGAAAGCCCGGTGGCGGCGCGCTTTGCCGCCGAACATGCCGAGGACGTCGCCTTCCACACCTTTCTCCAGGGCCTTGCGCGGCAGAACCTTGCCGCCGCTCATGCCGCCGCGCGGGGCGCGGGCATGGGGATCGGGCTGATCGGCGATCTTGCCGTGGGGGTTGATCCTGCGGGCAGCGATGCCTGGTCGCTGCGCCACGCCATGCTCAAGGGCCTCACCATCGGCGCGCCGCCCGATCCCCTGGGGCCGCTGGGGCAGAACTGGTCGATCACCAGCTTCTCGCCCGAGGGCCTCGTCGAGACCGGCTATGCCCCCTTCCTTGCCATGCTGCGCGCAGGGTTTGCCGCGGGCGGCGGGCTGCGCATCGACCATGCCTTCGGCCTCGCCCGGCTCTGGGTCATCCCCGCAGGCGGCAGCAGCGCCGAGGGGGCCTATCTCGCCTACCCCTTTGCCGATCTCCTGCGCCTCGTCACGCTCGAGGCGCACCTGGCCGGGGCGGTGGTGATCGCCGAGGATCTCGGCACCGCGCCCGATGGCTTCAGCGCGGCGGTGAGCGCCCGGCAGATGCTGGGAATGCAGGTGCTGTGGTTTGCCCGCGCCGCCGATCACGGCTTCATCGGCGCACAGGACTATCCCGCGCGCTCGGCAGCGATGAGCGGCACGCATGACACGCCGACCATCGCCGGCTGGTGGCGCGGGCGCGATCTCGATTGGGCCGCGCGGCTCGGCCGCTTGCCCGAAGGGATGCGCCGGAGCGAGGCCGAGGCGATCCGCGACTGGGACCGCGGACTCATGTGGTCAACCCTGAGCGGGACGCACCCCCGCCCTGCCCCCGAGGCACCGGCAGCGGTGGTCGATGCCGCGATCGCCCATATCGGCAGCACGCCAAGCGCGCTCGCGCTCGTCACTCTCGAGGACTTGCTGGCCGAGGAGGAACAGCCCAACCTGCCCGGGACGGTGCACGAACACCCTAACTGGCGCCGCCGCCTTCCCGCCCCGCTTGCGCGCCTGGTGGAACGCCCCGAGGTCGCCCGCCGCCTCGCCATGCTGCGTGCGACAAGACAGGCAAAGGGGGCTGTCGAAGGGGCGGGTTAGGGCCGCGGGGCTGGTAGCGGAGGAGGGACTCGAACCCCCGACACGCGGATTATGATTCCGCGTGTAATGCTGGAATCATTGTGTTTTTTTGTAAACTGCGTCCCGGACGGGCCTCGGATTTCCGCCACTTTCCGGCTGACTGTAAACCGGAATTCTGAAGACACAGCGTGTCCGAAACCGCTGCCGGCAATCCTCAGAGGAGCCGCACGTCGCCGATGAAACTCTCCAGCGTCTGCAGGTGTGGCTGCACTGCATCGGGATAGGCGTGGACGATACCCGACGGAACGACGAGCTGCACACCGGACTCGTGCATCTCGCGGAACTGGCCCTCGGAGACCCCTTCCTGCAGCGTAAGGAGGTGCTTCCTGCGGATCCGGTCGGCCTCGTTGAGCACCTGCCGCCAGCGGTCACGGCAGGTTGTCTTCACGGCGAGCATGCGCAGCCTGGAATCCGGGAAGCCCGGGTTCTGGTAGGCTGCCTGCGAAGGAAAGAGGAAGTCAGGACGCTTGCCGGGATCGGACTCCGGCTGGTGAGAGAAATGGGTTCCCTCGATCAGCCGCTCCTCGATCAGGATTTCGCGGGTCTGAAGCTCGAGCGAGCGGCCGGCGCGGGCCTTGCGCCGCTGCAGGATGGTCTGCGCGCGCTTCAGAAAGGCATCGAGGCTGTCGAAGCCTCTGAGAATCGCCGGAAGCTCGATGGCGTGCTCGACACTCTGGAAAATTTCATACTCACATGCGAGGCGCCGAAGCAGCCGAGCGTCTGGTTCAAGACCATCACAGGGCCGAAGCTCGACCGCCTTGCGGACGATCTCGGTGCCGGGCGGGAAAGACGTCCTCCACCCCTCGGGGATCTCGTCATCGGCGAGCCAGCAAGAAGCGCGCTCCGGGACACGGAACAGGTCTGGCTGGGCAACATCAGCGGTCCACACGACATAGCGGCCCGGCTCAACCGGACCGATCCGGTCCTCGATCAGGTCCTCCTCGGTGGCATGGCGGGCGATCCAGACATGGCACCCGGGCTGTTCACCAGCCTCGACCCTGCGGAACGAGAACAGAGCGACGGCGCCGGTGCTGTCCGGATCCAGAAGGGGCGAGGCGGCGCCGCCGAAGTTGGTAAGTCTTGCCTCGTTCCGCCCGCCCTTGGGTTTCCCGTGGAAGCGGTTATTGTAGTAGATCGCCCGCACCTTCCTGAAGTCCGGATGGCTGTCGATCGCGAGGTCGAACCAGGCGTCGGGGTTCAGGATGTCCGTCCGGTTGATGGCAGGAATGACCCGGAACAGGAACTCCTTCGGGATGTAAGGGCCCGCCTGGTGGGAACCGTTTGCCAGGGTGTCATTACCCGAGAGGCGCTTGGCGAAGATGATGCGCCCGGGTTTCAAAAACTCATCGAGCCAGTCAATGAGATCAGCCAGCGCCATGGATCGTCCCCCTGATCTCACCTTCGGACGCCCCGCCGAGAAGCCAGGCGGCCGCCTGTGCCACCACCGCTTCCGGTCCTTGTGCGAGCCTGCCCTTCAGGGCGCATTCCCAGACCGTCAGGACACGCCAGCCGCGTTCGAGCAAGGCCTTGCGGTCACGGGCGTCGCGCGCACGGTTTCCCTCGATCTTTGATCGCCAGAAATCCGAGCGCGTGCGCGGCCATCGGAACAGGCCGCAGTCGTGACCGTGCCAGAAGCACCCGTGCGCGAGGATCACCGCCCTCCAGCGGGGCAGAACAATGTCCGGGCGTCCGGGAAGGTCACGTCGATGCAGGCGGAAACGGAATCCCAGCCTGTGCAGTCCCTGCCGGATTGTCCGCTCAGGCGCAGTGTGTGCGGAACGGATGCCGGCCATCATCCGGCTTCTGGTAGCGGAATCGACAACATCAGACCGCAATGGGCAGCACCCCCTGCCGCAGGTCCGCGGGCAGATCGCTGATGCCCAGCCACGGGACCATGTGCCGCGCGACGGCCTCGACGACCGGGACCACGACAGCATTGCCGAACTGGCGATAGGCCTGCGTGTCTGACACCGGAATGACGAACCGGCTTTCGCCCGGTCGGTCAAAGCCCATCAGCCTCGCGCATTCGCGCGGTGTGAGACGGCGGGGATTTCCCGCGGTTCGCCGGACGAGGATTTCCGAGCCATCCTTGTAGTAACGCGCAGACAGCGTCCGTGCGACATCGTCGGGCCCGACCAGGCCGAAGCCGAACCCGTTGCCGGCCGCGCGGTGCCTTGCCGCATAGTCCTGCAAATAGCGCCAGAGGTGATCGGTCAGGACATACTTGTCGGCCACACGCCCGATGTTTCCGGTGGTGTAGGGGGACTCCGGTGCCTCGCTGCCGTCCTCGGGGTGCAGGATGTCGCCAAGCCGCGGACCATTGACAGGATCAGGCACCGGCAGGTCGTCGAACGTGAACCCGTTCGACTCGCGGAAGCCGACGATGAAGATGCGCTCGCGATGCTGCGGCACCCATGATCGCGCATCGATCACCCTCGCATGAATATGGTAGCCGAGCTCGTCCTCGAGCGTGCGACGAATCACCTCAAAAGTGCGCCCACGATCGTGGTTGACGAGGTTCTTGACATTCTCCAGCACGAATGCGCGCGGGCGGTGGTGCTCGATGATCCTCGCCACATCGAAGAAGAGGGTGCCCTGCGCCTCACAGCGGAAGCCGTGCGCCCGCCCGAGGGCATTCTTCTTCGAAACACCGGCGATCGAGAAGGGCTGGCATGGAAAGCCGGCAAGCAGCAGGTCGTGCTCCGGAATGTCGGCAGCATCGATCCGGGTGATGTCGCCGGCCACCTCGTGGTCGCAGGAATAGTTCGCCAGATAGGTCAGCTGGGAATGCCGGTCCCATTCGCTGGTGAAGACACACTGGCCACCAAGCGGCTCGAAGCCTCTGCGCAGTCCGCCAATGCCAGCAAAGAGATCGATGAACCGGAAGACAGGCCGGGATTTCCGCTGGTCGCGCGAATCCTTGCGCGAAAGGGTCTCCAGCAGGGCCACCGCAGCCCGGCGCGGCGGCGCCTCGCCATTCTCCCATCGGTAGATGGTCCGCCTCGAGAAACCTGTCAGCTCGGAGAGCTGATCCACCGAGACACCGGCGCTGGTGCGCAGCCGGGCGAATTCCGAGAGATTTGTGCTGGGCATCATTGCGTCACGATGGCACAAATCGACCCAGATGCAAGGTGAAATTAACCACCTGCGACCAGCTCGTAGTGCGGTCCGTCGAGGAAGGCGCTCTTTCCCGCTGCGCGGCGGCGGGCTGCATAGGCCTCGACTGCCCGTGCGAGCCCGGTGGCATCGCCCGGCAGGTCGGCCAGCTCGCGGTCCCACACCCCGCCCCAGCGCAACGCCACGTCCAGTTCGATTGCGGCCCGTCGGACGGCCACCGCCACCGCATGGATCAGCGGCCACTCCCAGCGCGCCCGCCCGCAGATCCACGGCACGAGGTCCACCGCATGGCCCCAGCCATCGGCCTGGCGCAGGTGTTTGGAGCGCATCGTGCGCGAGGCGCCGCGCGCGACCAGCTCGCGCTGCTCGGCCTCGGTCCGAAGGCCATCGTGCACGGTGAAGTCCTGCGTGGTGATCGTGATCGCGCGCTCGACCACCGCCACGAGACGCGGGTGCACTCCGTCCAGCTCGCGGCGCGAGGCCGCGCCGAGCACAAATGGCATGGCGAATCTCCTCTTCAGTGCAACGAAGCGGCTGGCTGCGCGCGCCGGCGGGTGACGACGCAGGCTGATGCCCTGCTCCGCCGTGGATGCCCCACCCCCTCGACCGGCATCGCCAGCAGCGCGCGGCAGGCCTCGGCAAGGGCGCAGGCCGCGGCGCGGCGCAGCTGGACGGCAAGGATGCTTTCGCGGCTCATCGGCCCAGCCTTTCCTGGATGACGGCGGTGAGCGCGGCGAGCGAGGCGGCGAGCTGGCGGTCGGCCTCGAGCCGCTCGCGGTCATAGGCGAGGCGCTCCCTGGCGGTGGTCATGCGCTCCCACACCAGCCAGCCGATGATGAGCCCGGCCGGGCCGAAGCGGGTGGCAAGCTCGAGGATGAGCGATGGCTCCATGATGCTCCTCCTTTCGTGCGATCAGCCGGCAGCGAGGAAGGTGATGCCGGCAAGCGAGCTGAACACGGCATTCGATCCGTGGAGGATCACCTCGCCCGCGGGCGTCACATCGACCCGGTAGGCCCCGCCGCCCGACCAGCAGGCGAACATCAGCCGCTCGGCCGGGCGATAGCCGGGAAGCAGGGTGAACACGGTGCCGTCGCTCCCGGCCTGCATCAGCCCCTCGATGCTCACCCGCCCATGGGCATCGCGCCAGTAGCGGGGTGAGGCATAGCCCGATCCGTAGCCGATCCAGCCGAGGGCCAGCGTCGGGATCTGCATCGCCTCGGCCGGCAGGTCGCCCCAGGCGCTGCCGGAGAAGGTGACGAGCCGCTGGGCCTGCTCGTCCCACAGCCGCCAGCCCGCGCGCGGCACGAGGAAGCGCCAGCCGGATTGTCACAAGGCCAGATTGCCGCTCTGCCCCGCCCAGGCACCGGTGGCGCCGGGCCCGACGATCCACGCCTCGCCCTCGGCGGGCGCGGCCGGTGGGGCGGAGAGGTGGCGGCCCTTCACCCGCCCCTGCACCAGGGCATCGAGCAGGATCAGCGCCTCGTTGTGGGTCACCTCCTTCTGCGCCTGGGCGGCATCGATGAAGGGCAAGGCAAGGTTGGGGGTCTGGGTCACAGGGTCACCTCGAGGGCTGCGCCGCGCCCCACCCGCTCGGAGAGCTGGTGGATGCGGCAGGTCACGGCGGATTGCACGGAGCCGAAGTCGGCGATCTGGTCCGCGGCCGGATAGAGCGCCTGCGGCTGGGTGGTGGCGATGGTGCGCCTGACGCTGCTGCCTGCCATGATGTCGATCTGGTATGCCTCGCCCGCCTCGCCGAGCGGGGCATCGACATGGTCGCTCCAGGGCGCTGGCCAGCGGGTGCGGCGGATCCAGCGGATCGCCAGATCGCCCGCGCCGTTGCGCGCACCGCGCGCATGGACGGGAGCGAGCGGGATCAGCGCGCGCGCCTGCCAGGCAAGGCTGATGACCGGCGCATCCTCGGCCCGGGTGCCGAGCGAGACCGCGCGCCACTGGCGCAGCGCCCCGCGCTCGGCCAGCGGCAGGGCGAGCCGGGCGATCCCGGCCGAGCCGGTGAGCAGCACGAAGCGCTCGCCCGGGGCATGGGTGCCGATCGCATCACCGGTGCCGCGCCGCCCGCGCAGCAGGGTGGCGAGACGCCAGGTGCCCGGCGCGACCAGTTGGGCATCGCGGAACTGGACCACCTCCCCGCCGACGAGGCAGGCATTGGCGCCGGAGAGCACCGCCGCCTCGCTCACGCTCTCGAGCGTGTCGGCCGGATCGAGCAGGCTGACGGTGATGCTGCCTGCCCGGTCCCAGACATGAGGTGAGGCCGGTGGCAGGGCGTCGAGCGCGGTGCCGAGCACGGCTGCCTCGGTGAGGTCGGCGAGCCGCTCCCAGGTGGCGCCACCATCGGCCGAGCGCTCGAGCACCGCGCCGCGCCAGCCGGACGAGGCCCCGGCCGCGGCGAGCAGCAGGTGCGGCCCGTCGTCCTCCTCGCGCAGCAGCGGCAGGTCGAGGAGGTGGGCGGTGGTGAGGCCGGGCAGCAGCACTTGCTGCGGCGGCACCGGGGCCGGCGCGGCGCTGGCGATGCGCGAGAGCGCGGCGGCGCCGTCGGTGACCGCCTCGAGCAGCAGGCTGCCCGGCAGGCGCAGCTCGCGCCGGGTGACCCGCAAGGTGCGCGCCCGGCCCTCGCCATCGAGCACCACCAGCTTGTCGCCCGGCTCGACATGGAGATAGGCGATCGGCAGCTGGCAGGTGACCGTGTCGCGCCCGATCCACTGGAGCCAGACCATGCGCTCGGCGATCGCCTTGGCCTCGGAGGCCTCGAGCACCAGCGGCAGGTCGACCGAGAGATCGGCGGTGCTGGGGCTGGTCGAACGGCGGGCGCGCTGCGCGTTCACCTGGTAGTCGCGCGCCGGATCGAGATGCTGCACGGTGATCTGGCGCGGCAGTTCGGCCTCCGCCGTGCGCCGGAGCTCGAGCGGCGGCGGCGGCTCGCTGCCGAAGGGGTGCGCGCCGAGCTCGCCGGCGGGAACCCGCGCGACCGGCGTGCCATCGGCGGGGAAGAAGGCGAGCGCGCCCTCGATCTCGGCGGCATCGAAGAAGAAGGCGCTGCGCAGCGGCTCGAGCACCTGGCGGATGCTTGCCGGGCGCGCCACGGCATAGCCGGCAAGATCGATGCGCCCGGTGCGCGCGGCATCGAGGAAGGGCACGCCGGCGAGGCTGCACAGCTCCTCGATCACGCTCGCCACCGTGGCCGAGGCCTGCGCCTCGACCTCGAAGGTGAAGTTGGGGATGCGGTTGCCGAAGTCGGCAAGCTCGAGGCGCTCGAACACCACATAGGCAAGGCCGCGGTGCGCCGGGCAGTCCGCCGCGCCGAGCGCTGCCTGCATGGTGGGATCGGGCATCTGGTCCTCGCTGCCGGGGTAGACGCGCAGGGCCTCGGCGTGGCGCTGCACCCCTTCGGCATCGCGGAACAGCTTGCCGTCGGCCCAGATGCGCCGCACGCCCGCGATGGGCCCGCGGCACAGCGCGATCGCGCAGTCGACGTGGTAGGTGTAGCTGGTGGTGGTGGTCTTCGGCGCGCCGCCCTTGCCGCCCTGCTTCGTGGTGGTCTTCGTCTCGATCAGGCCGGTCGACCAGATGAGGTTGCCGGCGATGCGGCCCGTCCCCCACAGCCGCGGGATGGGCTGGCCATAGCTCGAGGCCTGGACTGCCAGATCGGCAAGACGCGGGCCCTCGGCGCTCACCGTGGGGGCGAACAGGGTGCGGTCGAGCGCCGAGCCGATGAGGCCGCCGATCGCCCCGCCCAGCGGCCCGCCGATCGCGGTGCCGACCGCGGAGAGGACGAGCGAGGCCATCAGTCCGCCTCCTCCTCTGCCATCACGCCCGGCAGGCGGAAGGCGGCAAGGATGCGCTGCGCCCAGTCCTCGTCGATGCGGTGCTCGACCACCCGGCGCCGGGGCGCATGGGCGTGGATGATCGCCGGATCGCCGGCAAGGTCGGAGCGGATCGCGAGATGCTGCGCGCGGCCCTCGATGGCGATCAGCAGCACGTCGCCGGGCCGGGCGGCGGCAGTCGGGATCGGCTGCATCAGTTCGTGCGCGAGGCGGGCGAGCAGGTCGCCGTCGGGCCGGCGGGCATAGCCGGTGATGTCGAAGTCGGAGAGGCCGAGCTCACGCGCGACGCCGATCACGAGGCCGACGCAATCGACCCCGACCCCGCGCCGCCGCCCCTGGTGGCAGAAGGGGGTGCCGAGCCAGCGCCGCGCGGCGGCCACCACCGCGGCGCCGGTGACGGGGGCGGCAGGCTCAGCCATGGACGATCTTCCCTCCGCCGCGCAGGGTGCCGGTGCTCGTGCTGCTGGGGATGATCACCGGGAACAGGCAGGCATCGTTGGGGATGTCGGGCAGGCCGAGCTGGGCCCAGTCGGCGACGTTGGAGAAGTTGGCAACCGGCATGGGCAGAGCGGTGCGCGGGCGCGTGACGGTGATCCCGGCACTGCCCGCCGCCCCGGTCGAGGCCGAGAGCGTGACGCTGTTCACCCCGCGGATGTTGCGTCCCTGCTGGGCGGCGGTGCGCAGGCCGTCGAGGCTGAAGAGGCGACCGGCTGCCAGACTGCCGCCCACGGCGAGCGGATTGAGGGTGCCGGTCGAGCCGTCATCGAAGGTGACGGTGAAGGTGGCGTTGGCCGAGCTCGCGCCGCCGGGGCTGTAGACCTCGTACCACCATTGCAGGTCGGAGAAGTCCGCGCGGCCGATCCGGTCCGCTGCGACCCCGAGCGTCTGGACATCAACGCCAACCGTCTGCGCGGTGGTCACCGAGAGATTGAGCCCGCCCATGTGCGCCAGCCGGTCGTGGATCTCGAGCGTCGTGGCGCTGGCGCTCGAGACCGCCCAGAGCCAGGCGAGATAGCTGCGCCGCGGCGCGGCCTGGTTGGCAAAGGGCAAGGCGCCGACGAGGGCGCTGGTGCAGACCTCGGCCGCGCCGGGGATGGCGCCCTGCCCCGGCGTGCCGGTCGCGCGCCACAGCGAGGCATATTGACCGGCAGAGCCGGAGCCGAGGCTGACGGAGCCCTTGTCGATGACGATGCGACTGGCGCCATTGGCAAGCGCATCGATCAGCTGGTCACGGGTGGTGATCGGCATGGCTGGGGTCCTCGGGTTCAGGGCGCAGGGTCCAGGGCCACATCGGGCCAGGCTTCGATTGCGGCGCGGCGGCGGGCCTCGCACAGGGCAAGGTCGATGTCGCGCTGGCGCAGCGAGCGCTCGGCCCCGGCGGCGGTGAGCGTGCCGTCAGGGCTGGTCGGGAGCGGGGTGCGCGTGCAGGGCTGCTGCGCCACCGCCGGGGGCGGCGGCACCTTCCAGGCCAAGGGCAGCGGCGCTGGCCTCGATGGACTGCACGCGCCCAGCATCAAGGCACAGCACAGCGCCGGCAGGGGTGTTCTCATGGGTGCGGGCCTCCTCGAGCGAGCGGATGATGATCGGCTGCAACTTCTCGCGGGTGAGGGCATAGGCGGTGGTCGCGGCGCTCGCCCGCGCTGCCGCAGCAGCCTCGAGCGCGGCGATGCGCCGGGCCTGCGCCGCGAGCGCGGCCTGCCAGCGCCCCGCCGCTTCGGCCGCGGCGCGGGCCTCGCCTTCGGCCTTGCGCGCCGCCCCGAACTGCCAGAGCACGAGCGCGGCCAGCGCCAGCAGGATAAGGCCGGCGCCAAAGGGCAGCAGGCTGCGCCACGCGCTCACGGCTTGCCCGCCTCGCCCGTGCCGGCCCCGGGGCGCTCCCACAGCAGCATGGCAGCGAGGCTGGCGAGCGCGGCGGCCGCGGCGGACCAGACCTGCCACTCGGCCTCTGAGATCCCGAGCGCGAGCGCGAGGCCGGCGAGCCCCGCCCAGGTCGAGGGTTCGCGCAGGCGGTTGACGAGATAGCGGATCATGGCAGTCTCCATCGGCGCCCCGCCGCCAGCCCGGCGGGGCGCAAGGTGATGATGCTTGGCTGGAAAGAGGGTCGAAGGCCGCGCTCAGCCGCGCGGATCGGGATAGCGCAGCATCGCATCCTGCCCCGGCACGTGCGGCTCGCCGCGGAAGTTGAGCACGTTGGCGAACCTGTCGCGGCA
>Ga0209902_100187_pt1 | contig 104944 bp, 105 predicted proteins | sample FECB27metaG_FD_188304 | JGI IMG/M metagenome (GOLD analysis project Ga0209902, IMG submission 188304) | Cyanobacterial communities from the Joint Genome Institute, California, USA - FECB-27 (SPAdes) (version 2) | ecosystem: Environmental > Aquatic > Thermal springs > Hot (42-90C) > Microbial... | reverse complement strand
GGGAAGCGGGTCAGGAAGTCCTGCATCACCTTGAAGCCGTCATCGCGGTTCCAGTTGGCGAACTCGTCGTCCAGCACCTTGATGTTGGTGCCTTCGATGCCGGCAACGAACGCATCGAAGCGCTGCTGGTCGATCGGGATCGGCAGGCCGCGGAGGATCACGATGTTGCCGCCTTCCGGCAGCGCCTCTTTGAAGTATGCCGCCGAGTTGGCGCCGAGCCCCGGATTGTCGCCGGCGACATAGAGGTTTTCGACGCCGTTGATCGACAGCTGCCGGTCGACGACAGTGACGAACTTGCCGGCGTCCTTGACCTGCTTGATCGCCGAGGTCATCGCGTCCGGATCACCCGGCAGGATGACCAGCGCGTCGATGTTGCGGGTCGAGACCATATCCTCGATGTCGGCGATCTGCTTGGGCGCGTCGGGCGCCGAAGCGAAGACGAAATCGACATTCGGATAGGTGGTCTTCAGCCGCTCGATCGCCTGCTGCGCGAAGTAGTTGACGCCGCCGGTCCAGCCATGGTCGGCCGCCGGCACCGAGACGCCGATGGTGACCTTGTCCTGGGCCAAAGCGCTGCCGCCGAGAGCGCCGGCGATCACCGCCGCTCCCATGAGGGATTTCAGCAATTTCATGTAGTCCTCCCGTTGCTGCCCGCTCCTTGCGGGCATTGTGAAACCTGTTGGGCCTAGCTGGCGCGGCGACCCCGCTGCAGCAGCACGGCAAGAATGATGATGACGCCCTGGAACGCCCCGTTGAGGTAGGGGCTGATGAAGCTCTGGAGGTTCAGGATGTTGCCGATGAGCCCCAGGATCACCACGCCGACCACGGTGCCCCAGATCCGGCCATAGCCGCCCTTGAGCGTCGTGCCGCCGATGATCACCGCGGCGATCGCCTCGAGCTCCCAGAGCACACCGGTGGTGCTCGAGGCCGAGCCGAGCCGCGGCACGTAGAGCAGCACCGCGACGCCGACCAGGACGCCCTGCAGGATGTAGGTCAAGAGCCGCACGTTATCGACATTGATCGAGGAATAGCGCGCCACCTGCTCGTTCGAGCCGATCGCCGCGCAGTAGCGCCCGAAAGCGGTGCGGCGCATGACGATCTCGCCGCCGATCGCCACCAGCGCGAAGACGATGATCGGCCACGGCACGCCGAACAGCCCGTCGTAATAGACCGGCCGATAGAGGTCGGCGACCTGGAAGTTGAGCGACAGCGTCCCGCCATCGGCAAGGAAGGTGACCAGTGAGCGGAAGATGCCCATGGTGCCGAGCGTCACGATGAACGCCTCGATGCGGCCGCGGGTGATCATCAACCCGTTGCCGATACCGGCCCCGCCGCCGACCACCAGGCCCGCCGCCATGCCGAAAAGGACGACGCCCCAGGTGACGCCCATCGAGGGGATCAAAGAGTTCATCACGATGATCATGATGCCGGCGATCACCGCCGCCATCGAGCCGACCGACAGGTCGAGCCCGCCCGAGGTGATGACGAAGGTCGCGCCGATGGCGATGATGCCGATGAACGACGAACGCGCCAGGACGTTGGTGAGGTTGGAGTAGCTGAGGAAATTCTCGTTGAGCGAGATGCCGAGCAGCACCAGCAGCGCCAGCGCCAGCAGCGGGCCCACCGTCTTCAAATCGAGGCGAAAACCGCTTGCCGGCTTCACCGTTGCGTCAGGCGCTGATGCGCTCATCATTCCCACTCTGCTTGATGCCTGCGGCGTACCGCATGATTTCCGCCTCGGTGATCTCGGCGCCTTCCAGGAGGCCAGCCATGCGGCCCTCGCGCATCACCACCACGCGGTGGCTGAGCCCGATCACTTCCTGCATTTCCGACGAGATCACGATGATCGATTTACCCTCGGCGGCCAGCGCCGCGATGATGTGATAGATCTGCTGCTTGGTGCCCACATCGATGCCGCGCGTCGGCTCATCCATGATGATGATGTCGGGCTCCGACTCCATCGTCTTGCCCAGCATCAGCTTCTGCTGGTTGCCGCCCGACAGCCGCCCGACCGCCACCGAGGGGTCGCGCGCCCGGATGTCGAAGCGGCGCACGGCGCGATCGAGCGCCTTCTGCTCGCTGGAAAAATCGAGAAAGCCGGCCTTGAGGTGCTTGCCCAGCGTCAGCAGCGTCAGGTTGGGCCTGAGGCCCATATTGAGCAGCAGGCCTTTGCCCTTCCGATCCTTGGTCATGTAGGCGAGGCCGGCGCTGACCGATTGCGCCACCCGGGTGAAATTGACCGGCTTGCCGTTGACCTGCACTTCGCCCGCGGTGCGGTGCACCAGCCCGACGATCGCCTCGGCCACCGCGGTGCGGCCCGAGCCGATCAGCCCGGCAAAGCCGAGGATTTCGCCCCTCCGCATGTCGAACGAGATGTTGCGTACCCCCGGCGCCTCGAGCTTGCGCACCGATAGCACGATGGGCGCATCGACATCCGGCTCGTGCTTGGGCGGATAGAGGTTGGTGAGTTCGCGGCCGACCATCATCTGCGCTGCCGAATCCGGCGTCATCACTTCGGTGCCGACCGTGGCGATCAGCTGCCCGTCGCGCAGCACGGTGACGCGCCTGGCGAGCGCCATCACCTCATCGAGCTTGTGCGAGATAAAGATGATGGCGACGCCGCGCGCCGTGAGCCGGCGAATCTGCTCGAACAGCGTCTGCGTCTCGCCCACCGACAGCACCGCGGTCGGCTCGTCCATGATCAGCACCCGTGCATCGCGGCTGATCGCCTTGGCGATCTCGACCATCTGCTTGTCGGCCACCGACAGCGTGCTGATGCGCGTATCGGGATCGACATGCACATGCAGCGTTTCGAGGATCGAGCGGGCCTTGGCCCGCATCTCTGCCACATCGAGGAAGCCGAAACGGCGGATCTCACGGCCGAGAAAGATCGACTCGGCGACGGTCAGGTGCTCGGCGAGGTTGAGCTCCTGGTGGATCAGCACGATCCCCATCGCCTCGGCCTGGCCGTTGGGCGGCAGCACCACGGGCTTGCCGTCGAATATCACCGTGCCGGAGCTCGGCTGCTCGATGCCGCTCAGAATCTTGATGAGGGTCGATTTGCCCGCGCCATTCTCGCCGATCAGCGCGTGCACTTCGCCGCGCCTGACCTCGAAATCGACGCTGAACAGCACCGGGACGTCGTTGAACGACTTCGAAATCCGGCTCGCCGCAAGGATTGGCGGCGCTGACGCGTCAGCGGCGTGCGACATCGATGAGCTCTCCCCCGGGAAGCGGCCGGTTCCTCCTGGCTCTGCTTCCGTGATCGGTGATGTAAAGGTTTTCATGACCTATGTAAAGGTTTACATGACGCATCATTGGTGTAGCCTCGCGACGTGACGACTGGCGGAAGCCGCGCCTTCTGATAAGGGATTCCTGGGGACCACCTCGCCGGATGGCGGTGGACGGAGCAGCGCGTGCAGCAACAGAAACTGGCTACGATTGAAGACGTTGCGGCCATTGCCGGCGTTTCCATCGCTACCGTCAGCCGCGCCATCAACGAACCCACCAAGGTCGCCGACGAGACGCGCCGCCGCGTCAACGAAGCCATCGCCCGCACCGGCTACACCACCAACGCCATGGCCCGCTCGCTGCGCATGCGGCGCTCCAACATGATCCTGATTCTGGCGCCCGATGTCGGCGACCCGAACTTCTCCAACATCCTTGTCGGGCTCGAGACCGAAGCCAGCAAGCGCGGCTATGGCGTGTTGATCGGCAATACCCAGAACGATGCCGAGCGCGAGGCCGACTATCTGCGCTTCATCAGTTCCAACCAGGCCGACGGGATGATCCTGCTCACCGGCCACCTGCCCTACGGCCATGCCCAGCCTGGCCAGGAAACCCGGCTGCCGCCGATGGTCGCGGTCAACGAGCCGGTGCCCGACAGCGACATCCCGTTCGTCGGCGTCGACAATTTCGAGGGTTCGCGGCTCGCTGCCGAACACCTGATTTCGCAGGGCCACCGCCGCATCGCCTTCATCGGCCGCTCCAGCAGCCGGGCGGTGAACCAGCTGCGCGAGCGCGGCTATCGCGCGGCGCTCGAAGCCGCCGGCATCGCCATCGACCCGCTGCTGATCCTCGATGGCGACGGCACCACCGAGAGCGGCCGCCAGGCCACCGAGCACATGTTCGTCCGCGACGTGCTGCCGACGGCGTTTCTGTGCATCAACGACGCCACGGCGCTCGGGGTGATCATCGCCCTCAATGCCCGCCGCTACGACCTGCCGCGCCAGTTCTCGGTGATGGGCTTCGACGACATCTCGTTCGCCAGCTTCGTCACCCCCTCGCTCACCACCATGAAGCAGCCGCGTTTGCGGATCGGCGAGGCCGCCATGGACATGCTGCTCGGCCTGCTCGAAGGCAACCGCCCCGACCGCAACAGTGTGCTGCTGCGATCAGAGCTGATCGTTCGGAATTCGGTGGCGCCGCCACGGTCGTCGCTGCCTTAGCTCCACAGTGCAGTCGGCGTCCCTCTCCCGCTTGCGGGGGAGGGAACGCCGACTGCAAGATCTTGCCCTCAGCTCACCGAAACCTGCGGCTCCCAGCTCGTCAGCAACCCTTCCCACCCCGGGAACCATTCGAGCAGCAGAATCTGCACGTTGCGGTCCCAACCGAGCCAGATGGCGAGCGCCGTCAGCAACAGCACGATCCCGAACACGCGCTGGATGGTCGCGGCATGGCTCTGGAACCAGCCGAGCCGGCGCACCAGTTGCCGGCCGCCCAACAGCACCGCCGCCATCGGCAAGGCGGTGCCGAGCGAGAAGGCGAGCGTCACCGCAACCGCGCCAAAACCCACCGACTGGTTGAGCGCCAGCGTGATCACCGACGCCATGATCGGCCCGACACAGGGGCTCCAGGCGAGGCCGAGCCCGAGGCCCACCACCACGCCGCCGCCGAAGCCAGTGCTCTGGCTGGCGGGCGCCCGACCGGCAAGCCCGCTCGCCAGCCGCTCGAACTGCAGCTGCAGCCCGGGGATGACCAGCACCAGGCCGAGAATGGCGAGGACCACGGCACTCAGCGTGCGGTTGATGTCGGGCGGCACACCCAAGAGCCGCACCAGTGCGCTCAGCGCCAGCGTCGCCGCGGTAAAGGCGAGGACGAAGCCGACGATCACCCCGATCGGACGCGCCTTGCCCTCCTGCGTCGCCGTCGCGAGGATCATCGGCAACAGCGGCAGCACGCAGGGGGAGAGGATGGTGATGACGCCCGCGACGAAGGCGAGCGCGATAGTTGCCAGCATCAGCGGTCAGAGCGCGCTGGTATGGGCGTTGAGGCCGTTGACCCCACCGCTGTTCCACAGCTCCACGCCCTTGCCGTCCTGGTCGAGCAGCACGAACGTATCCTGGTAGGTGACGCCGAAGCGGGCCTTCAGCGCCTGCTCTTTGTCATAGTCGGCAATCACCAGTGTCAGGCCCGGGTTGACCTCGTCCCAGCGGGCATTGAGTTCGGTCACCGTGGCCCGGCAGTTCGGGCACCAGGCGGCATAGAAGAACACCACCGTCGTGCCCTTGGCGGCGAGCTCGGCGAGCTGCGCATCCCCCTCGTAGGAGAGCACCTGGGATTGAGGCGCTGCGACAGCCGCATCCTCGGCAATGGCCGGAACGATTGTGGCAGGCAGCAGCAGGAATAGGGAGGTGAGAAGCAGGCGGAGCAATGGGCGCATGAAATGGTTTTCCGGCACGACGAGCCGTCGATTTGATCGGCATTATCGCCTGCACCTGCGCGTATGCCTATGGGTTCACAAGGAAATTGATTGCCGCGAGGCCATCGCATGGCGACGGAAATTCCTGCCTTGCCCTGCAATTTGGAAACCTGTCGGCAGCATCGCACGGGGCGATGCGATTATGATGCCAACAAGTTCATGCTCGAGAGTGAGAATACTTCAATGCGTTTCAACGTCCTCGCTACGGCGCTCGTCCTCGGCCTTGCTGCCGCCGGCAGCGCGCAGGCCGAACGGCTGACCGATCAACCGCTGGTCGATGCCGCCTGGCTCAACAGCCAGCTCGGCAAGCCCGACCTGGTGATCATCGACATCCGCGACACCCCCAAGGATGGCACTGCCCCCTATGCCGCCGGCCACGTGCCGGGCGCTGTGGAAGCGCAGTACGCCGCCTATGGCTGGCGCGCCAAGATCGACGGCGCTCCGGGCCTGCTCCCCAAGCTCGAGGATATTTCGGCCAAGATCGCGGCGCTCGGCGTCAGCGACGACACCCAGGTGGTGATCGTACCGGCCGGCAGCGATGTCGCCGAATTCGGCGGCGCCACCCGCGTCTACTGGACTTTCAAGGTACTCGGCCACGACAATGTCACCGTGCTCGACGGCGGCTACAAGGCCTGGGCCGATGCCGGCCAGGCGGTCTCGACCGACGTCGTCACCCCGGTGGCCGGCAGCTTCACCGCCAAGCCGCGGCCGGAGCTGCGCGCCGAAGTGGCTGAAGTGGAAGAGGCGATCGCCAGCGACACCAACCTGATCGATGCCCGCTCGGTGGCGCAGTTCATCGGCAAGGAAAAGACCAACACGGTGCAGTCGCTCGGCTCCATCCCGACCGCGGTGAACCTCAACTTCGACAAGTTCTGGGACAAGGACGCCGGCAAGTTCGCGTCCAAGGCCTCGATCGATGCGCTGGTGCAGCAGGCTGGTGTCACCGACACCGACGGGCTGATCACCTTCTGCAACACCGGGCACCTCGCCTCGATCGCCTGGTTCGGTCTCTCCGAGGTCGCCGGCCTCAAGGGCGTGCGCCTCTACGACGGCTCGATGTCGCAGTGGACCCTCGACCCGGCCCGCCCGGTCGTCGTCCAGAACTAAGCACTCTTCTACCAATCGGTTAGAGCGCCCGAGATTGCGGTCTCGGGCGCTGCCGTTTACGACAAGTCGAAGACGGCCCGTATAGGATTTTGACTCTCGTGACAGACATCAGCGCGTCTCCGGCCCCTTCCTTCAGCTGGCCCAAGCTCGACCGCGGCCCGGTGATCGTGGCCCTCGCCATGTTCGTCATCGGCAGCGTGGTGATCGGCCAGGTGGTCGACCTGCGCCAGACCGTGCTGTTCCTGATCGGCGGCCTGCTCGGCGCGACGCTCTATCACGCCTCGTTCGGCTTCACCGGCGGCTGGCGGCGGCTGGTGGTCGAAAGGCGCGGCGCCGCCGTGCGCGCCCAGATGCTGATGGTCGCCATCGCCACCATCGTCTTCATTCCGCTGCTCGCCGGTGGTTCTGCCTTCGGCCGCCCGCTGGTCGGCGCTGTGGCTCCGGTCGGCGTCTCGGTCGTGATTGGTGCTGCCATTTTCGGGCTCGGCATGCAGTTGGGCGGCGGCTGCGGCTCGGGCACGCTGTTCACCGTCGGCGGCGGCAGCGCCCGCATGCTGGTGACGCTTGCCGCTTTCATCTTCGGCGCACTGCTCGGCACCGCCCACCTCCCGTGGTGGCTGGCGCAGCCATCGCTGCCCAGCATCAGTCTCGGCACCAGCCTTGGCGCGCCGCTGGCCATCATCGTGACGCTTGCCGGCCTCGCTGCCGTCGCCGGCATCACCGTGCTGATCGAACGCCGCGCCCATGGCGGGCTCGAACAGGCATCGAAGCCGAAGACCCGCGGGCTGTCGCGCCTGCTGCAGGGGCCGTGGCCATTGGTCGGCGCCGCGGTGCTCCTGGCGCTGCTCAATATCGCCACGCTGCTGATCGCCGGGCATCCCTGGTCGATCACCTATGGCTTTGGCCTCTGGGGCGCCAAACTCGCCCAGTCGGTCGGCGTGCCGGTCGAAACCTGGGCGTTCTGGACCGCCCCGGCTCAGGCCCAGGCGCTCAGCCGCAGCGTGCTGTTCGACATCACCTCGGTGATGGATTTCGGCATCCTGCTCGGCGCGGCCCTCGCCGCTGGGCTCGCCGGCAAGTTCGCCCCCAAGGCCGACCTGCCGCTCAAATCGGCGCTCGCTGCGGTGATTGGCGGCCTGCTGATGGGCTATGGCGCCCGGCTGTCGTTCGGCTGCAATATCGGCGCGCTGTTCAGCGGCATCGCCTCGGGGAGCCTGCATGGCTGGGTCTGGTTCGCCGCCGCCTTCGCCGGCAGCTTTGTCGGCATCGCGCTGCGTCCGGTGTTCGGTCTCGACGGGTTCAAGAAATGAGCGGTTCGCGTAACACCCTGCTGTTCGGCGCCGCGCTGCTCGCCGCCACTGCGGCCGTCGCCGCCGACCACATCAGCCGCGGCAGCGGCGCCGCGGCCCCCACGGCAGTCACCGCGGGCGCCGATGCGGCCCCCTGTGCCGCGGCCTCACCCTGCGCGGCTGAATCTCCCTGCGCCGCCTCGTCTCCTTGCGCCGCAGCTTCGCCTTGTGCGGCGGCCGCCCCCTGCGCTGCAGCCGCCCCATGTGCCGCAGCGGCTCCCTGCGCTGCAGCCGCTCCTTGTGCCGCAGCTGCTCCCTGCGCTGCGGCAGCTCCTTGCGCCGCGGCCGCGCCCTGTGCGGCAGGCAGCCTCTGATGACCGACGCCGCGGACCGGCTTCGCGCGGCGCAGGAAGCGCTGTTCTGCGAGGAGGTACTGCGCAAAGGCGGTGATAACGTGCTGCACGCCACCTTGCGTGATGCGCCGGTGATCGCCTGGAGCCACTACCCGCCCGGCGACGTCTACGACCCGGCCTCGGGCGGCCAGTGGTACTATCACTGCCACATCCCGGCAGCCGAAGCCGAGCACGGCCACTTCCATTGCTTCGTCCGCCCCGACGGCAAGGATGGTCCGGTGCATCACCTGATTGCCGTCGGCGTCGATGCGCATGGCCGGCTGCAGCGGCTATTCACCGTCAACCAGTGGGTGGTCGGCGACAGCTGGCTCGATGCCGAACCGAGCATCGCCCTGCTCGATCGCTTCGACATTGAGATGCCGCAGCCCTCCTACCTCACCAACCGCTGGCTGAGCGCCATCCTCCGGCTCTACGCCGACGAGATCGCCACGCTGATCCGGCAGCGCGACGCGACCCTCGCGGCGCGCCAGGCGCCGGGTGGCGCACCGATCCGCGACGATCGCACGCTGGAGGTCACCTCGGAACTGCGCGTTGACCTCGCGTCCACGGTTCGGGCCCTGAGCCAATGAGCTACCTTGCGATCAGCGTCACCGAAACGCCGGCAGCCGAGGACCTCGCACTCATCAGCGGCCAGCTCACCGCCTTCAACGAAGCCGATGTCGGCCCGGCCGACCGCCGTCCGCTGGCCGTGGTCGTTCGCGATGACGCCGGCAGCATCGTCGCCGGCATTTCCGGCTACACCGCCTGGGGCTGGCTCTACGTGCAGTGGCTGTGGGTCGCCGAGGATCAGCGCGGCGCCGGCCTCGCCGGCCGCATGCTGGCGGCGGCGGAGGCCGACGCCAAAGCCCGCGGCTGCCACAGCGCCTATATCGACACCTTCAGCCCGGTGGCGCTGAAGACCTATCAACGGGCGGGGTATCTGCCGTTCGGCGCGCTCGAGGATTTTCCCGAGGGGCGGACACGGACGTTTCTGCAGAAGCGGCTCTAGACTAGCGCCGGTGCGGGCTGACCCCCACCCTTGATCCCTCCCCGCAAGGGGGAGGGAGACGATGGAGCTTCGATGTCAGTGTCTGGGTCTCCCTCCCCCTTGCTTGCGGGGAGGGGACAGGGGTGGGGGTCCACAGCCACCGGCGGCAGCGGCGAGCCGCTCAAGCCGCCAGCCGTCCCCCCAGCAGCGGATGCGGCGCCCCCGTCGTCGTCGGAAAGCTGATCGGCAGGCCGCGCAGCACCCGCACGGCAAGAAACGCAAAGCACTCCGCTTCGATCGCATCGCCGCGCCAGCCGACGGTTTCCGCCGGGGCGGCCTCAACGCCGGCCCGCGCCTTCAGCATCTCCATCATCAGCGGGTTATGCCGCCCGCCACCCGAAACGATGAGCTTGCTCGGCCGGGTCGGCAGGAGGTCGAGCCCCTTGCCGACGGCGGCGGCCGTGAAGGCGGTGAGTGTCGCCGCGCCGGTGGCCGGGTCGAGCCCGTCAGCCATCGCCGAAGTGAAATCGAAGCGGTCGAGCGATTTGGGCGGCGGCGCGCTGAGATAGGGATGCTGCAAGAGCTTTGCGAGCCGCACCTCATCGACCGTACCGCTCCGCGCCAGCGCCCCGTCGCGATCCATCTCGCCCAGCCCATGCGCCTTCATGAAATCGTTGAGCGGCGCGTTGGCCGGGCCGGTATCGAAGGCGACCAGCCGGTCGGCGCCATCCCAATAGGTGACGTTGGCGACGCCGCCGAGGTTGAGCACGGCCGTCTCGCCATGCGTCCCGAGCCCGCGCAGTAGCGCCTGGTGGTAGATCGCAGCGAGCGGCGCGCCCTGCCCGCCGGCCCGCACGTCGGCCGAGCGGAAATCATAGGCGACCTTCACCCCGAGCAGCTGGTGCATCAGTTCGCCATCGCCGAGCTGCCGGGTGGCCCCGATCCGCCCCGGCTGCGGCGCCCGGTGCAGCACTGATTGGCCGTGAAAGCCGACGACGCCGATATCGGCCATGCCGAGCCCGGCGCTCTCCACCAGGTTCTTGACCGCCGCCGACTGCGCCCGGGTCAGCATCTCTTCCGCCTTGGCGAAGATGGCGGGATCCGGACCGTCGAAATTCCATTTGCGCGCCTCGGCCAGCGTCGCTTCGAGCGTATCGCGGATAGCCTGCGGATAAGGTGCCAGGGTATAGGCGCCGAAGCGCTCGATGCTCTCGCCGTCGGTTTTGAGGAGCGCCACGTCGATATTGCCGTCGAGCACGGTGCCGGTCATCAGTCCCACGGCCCAGATCGGTGCTGGCATGGTTCTTCCCCTCAGTTCTCGTTGACCAGGTCGCCCACGGCGCGGCGCAGCGCGATGATGCCGCTGTCAAAATGTCGGGTCGGGTGCACGCGGTTGGTGAGCAGCGTCCAGGCCCGTCCCGTGGCGAAATCGATCCACAGGCCCGTGCCGGTGAAACCGGTATGGCCGATGGTCTCAGCCGAACAGTGATCGCCACCCGACCAGCCTTCATAGGGCCGCTCCCAGCCATGGGTGCGGCGCGGCGACAGCGCAGTGCGCATCAGCGCAATGCTGCCGGGCGCGGCGCCGGTGCCGGAGAGGAGGCCCTGCGCGTAGTCGAGCACCGAGCTGGCCGTGCCGAACAGCCCGGCATGCCCGGAGCCCTGCAGCGCGTAGCAGTTCTCGTCATGTACTTCGCCGACGATGACCCGGCCGCGCCAGGCGTCCCGCTCGGTGGCGGCGCTCAGTTGCGGGTCGGCTGACCAGCCGAAGCCAGGACCCGGGTCCTGCTGCCGGATCAGCTTGCCGCTCAGCCGCTCGAGCGCAATGCCGAGGAGGATAAAGTTGATGTCGGAATAGACCGGCGGCCCCGCCTGCCATTCGTTCTGCAGCACCCAGGCGCGCAGCAGGTTCGGGTCGTTCCCATAGGTGTAGATCGGCACCACCCCGGGGAACGGCGTCTGGTGGCCGAGGCACTGCCGGAAGCTGAGCTTCCGCTCCCAGCTGTTGTCCGGGTTGTACTGCCGGAAGTCGGGGATCACCGAAGTCAGCGGCGCATCGAGATCGATCGTGCCCGCCTCGGCCAGCGCCAGGATGCGCGGCGTGGTGAAGATCACCTTGGTGAGCGAGGCGAGATCGAACCAGGTGTTATCAGTCATCCCCCGCTCCGCCGGCACCAGCTGCGCCGAGCCGATCGAGCGGACGGCACGGTTGCCGTCGCGGTCGACGACACCCAGCACCCCGCCGGGGATCCGCTTCGCTGCTACCGCCGCCTGCAGCGGCGCGAAAGCGCGATCGAGAACAGCGGTAAGACTCATGCAGTTTCCTCCACGCGCACGCGATGATCGTCGCCCGCCTCGCGCCACTTTGCTGCCGGCGGTTCGAACCCTGCTGGACGCACCAGCGAGGGCACCTGGGTCACGTCGACGGCAAAATGCTGGCGCCGCCGTTCGATCGCCGGCACTGCCGCGATCAATCGCTTGGTATAGCTGTGCTGCGGTGCGCCGAGCACTGCCGCCGCCTTGCCGATCTCGACGATCTGGCCGGCATACATCACCGCCACCCGGTGCGCGATGCGCTCCACCACCGCCATATCGTGCGAGATGAAGAGGTAAGCGAGGCCGAACTCGCGCTGCAGGTCGATCAGCAGTTCGAGCACCCGCGCCTGCACGCTGACATCGAGCGCCGACACCGCTTCGTCCAGCACCACCACGTCGGGGTTGAGCATCAGGGCGCGGGCGATGCAGAGCCGCTGCCGCTGTCCGCCCGAGAACTGGTGCGGGTAGCGGCTGAGCGCGTCCTTGGTCAGCCCCACCCGCTCGAGCAGGAACACCATGCGTTCACGCAGTTTCGCATCACGGCGCTGGCCCGCCGCGATCGCCGGTTCGGCCAGCAGGCCCTCGACATTGAGGCGCGGATTGAGCGAGGCGTAGGGGTCCTGGAACACCATCTGCACCGGCCGGCCGCTGCGGCCCGCCTTGGCTACGATCCGGCCGCGCGTCGCTTTGACGAGGCCAAGAATGGCCCGCGCCGTGGTGGATTTACCCGAGCCGCTTTCGCCGACAATGGCGAGCGTCTCACCCGGCCTGAGCTCGAAATCGACGCCGTCGACCGCATGCACCGCGCCGGTCCTGCGCCGGAACAGCCCCTTCAGCACCGGAAAGCGCACGGCGAGGTTATCGACCGTGACGATCGGCGCCGCGTGCGAGCCGCCATCGCTGCGCACCGCACTGCCGGAGGTGAAGTGCGGCACCGCTTTCAGCAAGTGCCGGGTGTAGTCGTGCTGCGGGTTATCGAGCACGCTGTCGAGCTTCCCCTGCTCCACCGCCACGCCATGCTGCATCACCATGATGTCGTCGGCGATGCCGGCGACGAGCCCGATATCGTGGGTAATAAAGATCATCGCCATGCCAAGCTCTTCCCGGAGCTCGGCCAGCAGCGCCATGATCTGCGCCTGCACCGTCACGTCGAGCGCCGTGGTCGGCTCGTCGGCGATCAGCAGCCGCGGGTTGCTGGCCAGCACCATGGCGATCATCACCCGCTGCCGCATGCCGCCCGACAGCTGGTGCGGGTAGTATTTGAGCCGCTGCGCCGCATCGGGGATGCGCACCCGCTCCAGCGCCTCGCGGGCCGCCCGGGTTGCCGCGGCCCCGACCAGGCCACGATTGAGCCGGAAGGCTTCCTCGATCTGCGCCCCCACGGTGTGCACCGGGTTGAGCGAGGTCATCGGCTCCTGAAAGATCATGCCGATCTCGCGGCCGCGGATGCGCTGCAGCGCCGGCTCGTCCGCCGAGGTAATGTCGACAGCCGCGCCGTCGGCGCGCTGCAGCGTGATCTTGCCCTTGGTGATGCGCCCGCCGCCGAAATCGACCAGCCGGTTGACCGACAGCGCCGTCACCGATTTGCCCGAGCCGCTCTCGCCCACAATGGCGAGCGTCTTGCCGGCCTCGAGCCCGAAGCTCACGCCCTTCACTACCTCGTTGTCCCGGGGTTCGCGGCCGAACCCGACATGCAGGTCCCGGACCTCGAGCAATGTGCTCATGCGGCCCTCCCTTGCGTGCGCGGATCGAGGATGTCGCGCAGCGCATCACCGAGCAGGTTAAAGCCGAGGATGGCGAGCATGATGGTGAGGCCGGGGAAAATCATCAGCCAGGGGGCGCGCGTCATCATCGACTTGCTCTCGGCCAGCATCACCCCCAGCGATGGGGCCGGCGGCTGCGTGCCGAGGCCGAGGAAGCTGAGGCCGGATTCGGTCAGCAGCGCCCAGGCCAGTGCCAGGGTGATCTGCACCGTCAGCGGCGCGACGAGGTTGAGCAGCAAATGCCGGGTCAGGATATAGCCCTGCGAACTGCCGAAGGTGCGCGCCGCTTCGACGAACTCGCGTGCCTTGAGCGCCAGCGCCGGCGCCCGCACCACGCGGGCAAAGATCGGCGTGTAGACGATACCGATGGCGACAATGCTGGTCACCATGCCCGCCCCCTCGATCGCCACGATCAGCAGCGCGAGGAGGATCGCCGGAAAGGCCAGCAGCACATCCATGGTCCGCATCAGCACCCCGTCCCACAGGTGTCCCCACCAGGCGGCGAATAGCCCGATCACCGCCCCGGCACTCGCCGCGACGGCGACCGAGGCGAAGGCGACGATGAACGACTCGCTGATCCCCAGCATCAGCCGGCTGAAATTGTCGCGACCAAGCAGGTCCGTGCCGAACCAGTAGGTAGCGCTCGGCGGCTTCAGCCGATCGACGACGAACTGCTTCAGCGGATCGTGCGGCGTCAGGCCCACCACGCCGAGCCCGGCGAGTACGAGGAAGATGAAAATGATCGCCGCACCAATGCGGCCGCTGGGGTGTCGCCACACCGCCTTGAGCAAGCCCATCACTTGCCCCCGAGCCGGATGCGCGGATCGAGTGCCGCATAGGCGAGATCGACCAGGAGGTTCACGACGAGGAAGTTGAGCGCGATGAACAGCACGGCGCCCTGCACCAGCGGATAGTCACGCTGGCTGATTGCGTCGAGCGTCAGCCGGCCGAGCCCCGGCAGGGCGAAGATCTGCTCGACGATCACTGCGCCACCGAGGAGGTAGCCGAACTCGACGCCCGACAGCGTCACCACCGGGATCAGTGCATTGGGCAGCGCATGCTTCCAGACCACGTCACGCTGCGAGGCGCCCTTGCTGCGCGCTGTGCGCACATAATCGTCGCTCAGCACATCGAGCATGGCCGAGCGCGAAATGCGGGTCACCGCGGCTGCGAAGCTGAGGCCCAGCGTGATCGACGGCAGGATCATCTGGCTGAGATTACCGATCGGGTCGACGAATAACGGGGTGAACGAGCCCATCGCCGGCAGCATGCGGAAGGTCACCGAGAGGAAGTAGATCAGCACCAGCCCGACGACGAAGCTCGGCGTCGATTGCCCGAGCATGGCGAAGAGCCGCACCACCAGGTCGGAGGGCCGATCGACGCGGGTCGCGGCGAACACCCCGGCCGGAATGCCGACAGCCAGCGAGATCAGCATCGAGAGAAGCGACAATTCGAGGGTGAGCGGGAAGCGGGCGAGGATCACCTCGAGCACCGGCTTGCCATAGGTGACGGAGATGCCGAGATTGCCCTCGAACAGCCCGGCGAGCCAGCGGCCATATTGCACGACGATCGGCTGATCGAGGCCGAAATAGGCGGCCAGCGAGGCGCGCTGCGCCTCGGTCAGCAACCCCGCCTCGGTCCCCAGCATGGCGATGATCGCGTCGCCGGGCACCAGCCGGATGGCAAAGAACACCAGCAGCGATACGCCCAGCAACACCAGCGGGAACGTCAGCAGCCGTTGCGTGAGATAGTTCATGTCGGCCGCACCCGCCTGTTGGTGAGGCGGGCCCTGGGGCCCGCCTCCTAGGAGCGCTTTCAGGAAAAGTTGCAGAGTTTTCCGGTTCGAAAGCGCGACAGAAATCTATGCGCTTACTGACCCACGGTCACCTTGCTCAGCGCGAACAGCAGGTTGCTCGGGTTGATCTCGTAGCCCTTCACGCTGTCGAGGTTGGCCGTGTAGGTCACCGTGCTGGAGATCCACACCCAGGGAGCCTGCTCGGCGAGGCGCGCCTCGAACTGCTGGAAGATCGGCTTGCGCTTCGCCACGTCGGTTTCGACCCGGCCTTCCTGCAGCAGCTTGTCGAGCTCGGGATCGGAGAAGTTCGACACCTTCACCAGGTTGCCGTCCTTGGTGAAGTAGCGGTTGTACATCGGGTACGGATCCGGCCGGCCGCCGTTCTGCGCCACCGCCATGTCGAAATCGCCCTTCAGCCAGGTGTCGACATAGACCTTCAAATCCATGGTCTTGATGTTGAGCTTGACGCCGATCGCGGCGAGTTGGCTCTGCAGCACCTGCGCCTCGTTGGCGGCATAGGGCGGCTCGCCGGTCGCGGCGATCACATCGACCGAGAAGCCGGCTTCCTGGCCCGCTTCCTTCATCAGCGCCTTGGCCTTGTCGACGTCCTGCGTATAGCAGAACAGCGTCGAGGGGTCGGAGGCGTAGGCTGCCATGGTCAGGGGACCGGTGACCTTGCCCTCGCCGATCAGCGCGGTATCGATGATCTCCTGCCGGTTGACGGCGCACGAGATCGCCTGCCGCACCTTGAGGTTGTCCATCGGCGGCCGCGACGGGTTCATCTGCAGCACGTTATAGGCGAGGCCCGGGATGCGGTTGAGGGTCATGCCCTGCTCGCCCGGAATGAGCGTCGCGATGGTCGGGTCGTTGAACAGCGCGAAATCGATCTGGTTGGCGCGCATCGAGTCGATGATGGCGCTCTCGCTCGGCAGCACCGAGATAGTGATGCCGTCGACGCCGACCTTGCCGCCGGCCCAGTTCGGGTTGGGGCTGAGCACTTCCTTGACGTTCGGATCCCACTGGTCGAGCTTGAACGGGCCCGAGCCGATGGCGGTGGTGCCGATGCTGCCATCGGTCACCGCGCTCGCCGGAACGATCGAGGCATTGGTGCCCGACATGGCGACGAGGATCGGCGCGTCGGGCTGGCTCAGGTGGAACACCACCGTCTGCGGGTCGGGCGTGTCGATCGAGGCGATCGAGGTGAAGTTGGCCCGCGCCGCGGCGGCGGTCGCTTCGTCGAGCAGGCGCTCGAACGAGGCCTTGACGTCGGCCGAGGTCACCGTGTCGCCGGTCGAGAATTTGGCGTTCGGGTCGAGCTTGAAGGTGAGGGTCAGCCCGTCGGCCGAGAATTCCCAGCTCGTGGCGATGGCGGGCGACACATTGTAGTTCGCGTCGAGCCGCACCAGCGGCTCGTAGATCAATTCGAGCAGGCGCAGCGACGAGAACGCCGTCTGCTTGTGCGGGTCGAGCCCGGTCGCATCCTGCGACCACGCCATGCGGAGGCTTGCGGCCTGAACCGGCAGGGCGAAGGCGGTGGTCAGCGTTGCCGCGACGGCAAGGCCGGCGAGCAATCGTTTGGTCGTGGTCAAATGCATGGTGTTTCCCTCTCTGTTTTCAGTCTCGGCTGATAACGGCAGCGCCGCTTCGGCCAGTCGCTAGATCGTCGTCTACTGCTCACGCACCGGCTTCGAGCGCGCGTCTCAGGAACCCGCCGGCGCCCGCCATGGCGGTGCGCGCCTCGGCCACATCGAGGCCGGTGAGGATGGTCAGGATCGCCAGCTTCACGTCGTTGCCGGTGCGCTCCAGCGTCGCTTCGGCGACCTGCTCGGGGCAGTCGGTCGCCTGCATGACGATGCGCACCGCGCGCGCCAAGAGCTTCTCGTTGCTGGTCCGCACGTCGACCATCAGGTTCTGGTAGGTCTTGCCGATGCGGATCATGCTCGCGGTGGAGAGCATGTTGAGCACCAGCTTTTGCGCCGTGCCCGACTTGAGCCGGGTCGAGCCGGTGACCACCTCGGCGCCGACCAACGGCGCAATCGAGATGTCGGCGAGGCCGGCAATGGCGGAGTCCGGGTTGCAGGTAAGCCCCACCGTTACCGCGCCGAGCGACTTGGCGTAGTTCAGTGCGCCGATCACATACGGGGTGCGGCCGCTGACCGCGATCCCTACCACCACGTCGCGATTGGTGAGGTCGATGGCCCTGAGGTCCGCCGCGCCGCCTGTGGTGCTGTCCTCGGCGCCCTCGACGGCGCTGACCAGCGCCCCGAGGCCGCCGGCGATCACCCCCACGACCATCGTCGGTGGCACGCCGAAGGTCGGTGGACATTCCGAGGCATCGAGCACCCCCAGCCGTCCGCTGGTGCCGGCGCCGATATAGATCAGCCGCCCGCCCTTGCCGAACGCCTCGACGATCTTGTCGACCGCCAGCGCCACCTGCGGCAGGGTCTTGCCAACCGCCTCGGGCACCAGCCGGTCCTCGGCATTGATGGTCTTGACGATCTCCGGCGTTGCCATCAGGTCGATGCCCATGGTGCGCGGATTGCGCTCCTCCGAGACGAGCTGTTCGAGCTCGCTCAGCAAGGCCCGGCGATCGCTGACGACGGCGGTCATGGGCGGCTATCCGGGCGAGTATCGCTTGGGGATTCGGTGCGTGACATCGGGACTCCTGAGCGTCGGTGGAAGGTAGAAACTCCGCGCTTTCGCTGTCAATTGTTTTCATTGCGGACGCACGGATTGCACTTTTGTTTCGCGTGGGTATGAATGGCGCGATGGGGATTCAGTCGAACATCGAGGCGTCCGCCGCGAGCTTCACGCCGACAATGCGGCGGCTCGCCAAGGCCATTCGCGACAACCCGGCGATCGTCCTCGAAAAGACCATCTCGCAGATCGCCGAGGCCTGCGGCACCTCGGTCGCCTCGGTGGTGCGCTTCTGCCGCGCCGTCGGGGTCAGCGGCTATGCCGAGCTCCGCATGTCGCTCGCCACCGAGCTCGGCAAGGAGGCGGCGCAGTTTGGCTCCGGCCTGACGCTGGGCGCCGAAATCGCTCGCACCGATACGCTCGAGGAGATGGCCGCCAAGGTCGCCTCGCTCGAAATGCTGGCCATCGAGGAGACCGTGTCGAGCCTCGACTTCAGGACGCTGGAGCGGGTGGTTACGGCGCTCGACCAGGCCGAACGCATCCTGCTGTTCGGCATCGGCGCCAGCCACTTCGTCGCCCAGGACCTACACCACAAGCTGTTCCGCGTCGGCCGCAACGTCTTCCTGATGGCCGATGCGCACGAGGCCTGGACCGCGGCGTTGCTGTCGCCGGCTCGCACCGTCGCCATCGGCTTTTCGCATTCCGGCACCACTGCCGACACGGTGCAGTTCCTGAAGCTCGCCAAGGACAACGGCGCCCTCACCGTCGCCATCACCGGCTCGCCGGAATCGCCGCTGGCGCGCGCCGCCGAGGAACGCCTCTTCACCCATGCTCGCGAAAGCACGCTGCGCGCCGGCGCCATGGTCAGCCGCATCGCCCAGCTGGCGCTGGTCGATTGCCTGTTCATGGGGGTGGCCCGGCTGCGCTACGAGCAGACCATCGACGCGCTGAAGCGCACCCGCGACATCACCCATCCCGAGCAGGCCGTATGACCACCAACTCCGAACCTTTGGCCCTGTTCATCGGTGTCTCCGGCTACGAGCTCACCGCCGACGAGACCGCCTTCCTCCGCGACGCGAACCCCTACGGGCTGTTCCTGTTCCGCCGCAACCTCGACCAGCGCGAGCAGACCCGGCGGCTCTGCGCTCAGTTCCGCGAGGTGGTCGGCCGCCCCGACGCGCCCATCTTCATCGACCAGGAAGGCGGCCGCGTACAGCGGCTCGACAACGGCAACTGGCCGAGCTTCCGCAGCCTCGGCGCCTTCGGCGCGCTCGCCAAAAAGGACCTCGCCCTGGCCAAACGCGCTTTGCGCCTCTCAACCCAGGCCATGGGCGCCATCATGACCGAACTCACCATCGACAGCGGCACCACGCCGGTGATCGATCTGGCGCGCCCCGGCACCCACGACGTGATCGGCCAGCGCGCCCTCGGTGACGATCCGGAGCTGGTGGTGACCCTCGCCCGCGAAGTGATCGACGGCATGCTCGAGGTCGGCGCGCTGCCGATCATGAAGCACATTCCGGGCTATGGCCGGGTAACGGTCGATCCGCATTTCGATTGCCCGGTGGTCGATGCGGCGCTCGACGACCTGCGCGCCACCGACTTCCAGCCCTTCATCAAGCTCCGCGACACCCCCTGGGCCATGGTCGCCCACCTGATCTTCACCCGGATCGACCCGGAGCGCGCGGCCTCGGTTTCGCCCGCACTCTACGACCTGATCCGCAACGACATCGGCTATGACGGCGTGCTGATCACCGATTGCCTCAGCATGGAGGCGCTGAAGGGCACGCCGCGAGAGCGAGTCGCCGCCGCCCTCGCTGCCGGATGCGACATTGCGCTGCTGACCCAGGGGGGTCTCGAGGCCAGTATTTCGGCCGCCGAAGGCGCCCGCCCGCTAGCTGGGCAAACGATCGAACGAATCACGCGCGCCACGCGCAAACGCGGTAACCTTCACGTCGATGCCACAGCGCTGCACGCTGAAGTCGAAGGGATTTTTCGGGAGAACGGCCTCGCCTGAGGCGACGCCGCGATAAAGAGGAGACTGGAAGTGTTAAAGAGCAAGCTGATTGCGGCCACCGCCCTGGCGCTCGCGATGACTGCACCTGTGAGTGCGCAGGTCGTCCTGACCGTCAGCTCCGAGCAGACCACGACCTATGTGCGCAACTTCAACCCGTTCAACCAGACGTCGGCGCGCGCCACCACCAAGGATTTCATCTACGAGCCGCTGGCGATCTTCAATCGCCTCGCCGGCGCCAAATGGGAATACCGGCTGGCCGAGAGTTTTGAGCTGGCCGACGACCTCAAGTCGATCACCTTCGTGCTGCGCGACGGGCTGAAATGGTCGGATGGCCAACCGCTCACCGCCGATGACGTGGTGTTCACCTACGCCAACCTGACGAAGTTCCCGGCGCTCGATTTCAACTCCGTCAGTAAGCTGATGGCGTCGGTCGAAAAGCTCGACGCGCGCACCGTGCGCTTCAACCTCGCCCAGCCCAACTCGCTGGTCGCCACCACCATCGTCGCCATGCCGATCGTCCCCCAGCACATCTGGAAGGACGTCGCCGATCCGGTGACCTTCACCAACGAGAACCCGGTCGGCTCCGGCCCGCTCACCGAGATCACCCGCTTCACCCCGCAGGTCTATGAGCAGTGCCGCAACCCCAATTACTGGGATGCCGCGAGCCTGCACGTCGATTGCATCCGTATGCCGCAGCTCGCCGACAACCCGCAGGTGCTGGCGGCTTTGGCCGATGGCACGCTCGACTGGGCGACGAGCTTCATCCCCGATATCGACAACACCTTCGTAGCCAAGGACCCCGAGCATAACCACTACTGGTTCCTGCCCTCGAGCCTCGTCGCCTTCACGCTGAACCTCGAAAGCCCCGACGCCAACAACAAGAAGGCGTTCAACGACGTCAACTTCCGCCGCGCCGTCAGCATGCTGATCGACCGCCAGTCGATCATCGATATCGCCGGCTACGGCTATCCGGTGATCAACGAAGATCCGGCCATGCTCGGCTCGTTCTACAAGGCCTTCGGCAACCCCGAGGTGGTCACCCAGTTCGGCCAGTACGGCAAGTTCGACCTCGAAGCCGGGAAGGCTTTGCTCGAGCAATCCGGTTATGTCGACAAGGACGGTGACGGCTTCCGCGACAACCCGGACGGCACGCCGATCGCCATCGACATCGAGATCCCCAACGGCTGGACCGACTGGATCGATGCCGTGCAGATCGCCATCGAGACGCTGAAGCAGGGCGGGCTCAACGTGAAGATGTCGACCCCCGAGGAATCGGTCTGGGCTTCGGATCTGATCGACGCCAAGTACTCGATGTCGCTCAACGCCATCGCTTCGGCGGCCAACCCCTACTTCCCCTATATCCGCTCGTTCAACCCGGCCGATTTCGGCAAGAGCCGTACCTCGGCACAGCGCTGGACCGACCCGGAAGTGGTCGAGATGCTGAACAAGTACACCCAGGTGAAGGACCCGGCCGAACAGAAGTCGATCATGGATGCCATCCAGCTCAAGGTGGCCGCGGCCATGCCGGTGATCCCGGTCTACAACAGCCCGTCCTTCTACCAGTACAGCACCAAGCGCTTTACCGGCTGGGCCAACGCGGAGAACCAGATCACTTCGCCGGTGGTCTCCAACGCCAACCCGGGCCGCCTGATCCAGCTCCTGGCGCTGCGTCCGGTCGCGCAATAATCCGCCACCAGCGAGGGCGCTTCAGGCGCCCTCGCTCCCCCACCTAGCGAAGAGATCCAATGGCCTTTCTGCTCCGCCGGCTGGTGTTCTACCTAGCGGCCTTCATCGCTGCGGCAACCATCAACTTCTTCCTGCCGCGCCTGATGCCGGGCGATCCGATCCAGAAGATGTTCGCCGGCGCCGGATCCGACCTGTCGCTGGAAAACCTCAACGCGCTGAAGCTCACCTTCGGCTTCATCGACGCGCCGATCGGCGAGCAGTATCTCGCTTATTTGAAGAGCGTTTTCACCGGCGATCTCGGCCGCTCCATCCGCTTCTTTCCGCTGCCGGTTACCGAGCTGCTCGGCCGCGCCCTGATCTGGACCGTCGGCCTTGTCGGCACCGCCACCATCATCGGCTTCACCATCGGCACGCTGCTCGGCGTCATGGCCGCCTGGCGCCGCGGCACCCGCTTCGACACCATCATCTCGCTGCTCTCGATCTTTTCGAGTTCGGTGCCGGCAGTGGTCGTCTCGCTGATCACCCTGTTCGCCTTCGGCTATACGCTCGGCTGGTTCCCCAACGGCTATGCCGCCGACCCGATGCTCGATCCATCCTGGGGCTGGGACTATGTCGGGAGCGTCCTCTACCACGGCACCCTGCCGATGCTGACCATGGTGATCGTGTTGACCGGCGGCTTCGCCGTGACCATGCGCAACAACATGATCAACCTGCTCGGCGAGGATTACATCGTCATGGGCCGCGCCAAGGGACTGTCCGACCGCGGCGTCATGCTCTGGTACGCGGCCCGCAACGCGCTGCTCCCCACTGTCTCCGCCCTCGCCATCTCCTTGGGCGCCGTACTCGGCGGCTCGCTGGTGACCGAGGTGGTGTTCAACTATCCCGGCATGGGCAACACGCTCTACCAGGCCATCCTCGCCCGCGATTACCCGGTGATCCAGGGCGCCCTGCTGATCATGACCGCGGCAATGCTGACCGCCAATTTCGTTGTCGATCTCAGCTACGTGCTGCTCGACCCACGCCTGAAGCGGGCCTGACCGATGACCCTCCTCACCCAACTGCTGCGCAACAAGAAGGCCCTGGTTGGGGTGACCATCCTTGCGATCGTCATCCTCGTCGCCATCTTCGCGCCGCTGCTCACCGAATACAGCCCGACCCAGCGCGTCGGCCGGCCGCATCAGGCGCCGTCGGCCGAGCATCTCCTCGGCACCACGCGGCTCGGCCACGACGTCTTCACCCGGCTGCTTTACGGCGCCCGCATCTCGCTCGCCGTCGGCTTCGGCGCCGGGCTGCTGATCACGGTGATCGGCACCGTGCTCGGCATCATTGCCGGCTACAAGGGCGGCGTGGTCGATGAGGTCATCACCTTCCTGACCAACATGGTGCTGGTCATCCCCAACCTGCCGCTGCTCTTGGTGCTCGCCGCCTTCATCGGCCAGGCGAGCCCGCTGGTCATCGCCGTCATCCTCGGCTTCACCTCCTGGGCCTGGGGCGTCCGCGTCACCCGTTCGGAAACCCTGTCGATCCGCCAGCGCGACTTCGTCAAATCCGCCGAGATGCTGGGCGAACCCAGCTGGCGCATCATGGCGTTCGAAATCTTCCCCAACCTGATCTCGATCGTCGGCATCAATTTCATCGGCAGCGTGCTGTTCGCGGTGATCACCGAGGCAACGCTCGAGTTCCTCGGGCTGGGCGACCCCAACACCGTCTCCTGGGGCATCATGCTCTACAACGCGCAGAACGCCTCGGCCCTCTCGGTCGGCGCCTGGTGGGACATTCTCACCCCCTGCTTCGCCCTGGCGGTGCTCGGCCTTGGCCTCGCGCTGATCAACTTCGCCATCGACGAGATCGCCAACCCGCGGCTCAGGACCGGCGGCATGCTGGCGCGCTGGACCGGGCTGATCCGCCGTGGGGAGGGCACGCTGTGAGCGACCCCGTCCTCTCGATCCGCAATCTTTCGATCGACTACATCGGCGCCACCACCGATTTCCATGCGGTGAAAAATGTCAGCTTCGACATCGGCAAGGGCGAGTTCTTCGGGCTTGCCGGCGAGAGCGGCTGCGGCAAGAGCACCATCGCCTTCGCCATCAGCCGCCTGCACCGCCCGCCGGCGCTGATCCGTTCCGGCAGCCAGATCCTGCTCGACGGGCGCGACGTGCTCACCCTCGACGACCAGGCGCTGAAGCAATTGCGCTGGCGCGAGGTCGCCATGGTGTTCCAAAGCGCCATGAATTCGTTGAATCCGGTACTGTCGATCGAGCGCCAGTTCTACGATGTGCTCAAAACCCATACCGGCATGTCGCGCGTCGCGGCTCGAGCCCGCGCCGCCGAACTGCTCAAGCTCGTCGATATCCCGGCCGACCGGCTCTCGGCCTATCCGCACCAGCTGTCGGGCGGCATGCGGCAGCGCGTCGTCATCGCCATCTGCCTCGCGCTCAACCCAAAACTCCTGATCATGGATGAGCCGACCACCGCGCTCGACGTGGTGGTGCAGCGCGAGATCCTCGAGCGCATCCACAAGCTGCGCCAGGAGCTCGGCTTCTCGGTGCTGTTCATCACCCACGACCTGGCGCTGATGGTGCAGGTCTCCGACCGCATCGGCATCATGCTGGAAGGCGAGCTGGTCGAGGTCAACGACGCCCAGGCGATCTACCGCACGCCGCAGCACGGCTATACGCGAAAGCTCTGGGCCTCGATCCCGCGCCTCACCGGCAAGCCGATCGCCGAGGCCACGCCATGACCGACACGGCCCCCATCCTCGCCCTCGACAATGTCTCGAAGGTCTTCAACCGCGGCGGCAGCACCGTGCATGCGGCGCGCGCCGTGTCGTTCGCGCTCCATCCCGGCCGCACCCTGGCGCTGGTCGGCGAATCCGGCTCGGGCAAGACCACCGCCGCCCGCCTGATCATGCGCGAATACCGCCCCGACCAGGGTCGCCTCCTGTTCCGTGGCGAGCCGATCGAGGGCAGTGCGGTGCGCGACATGAAGGCCTATCGCAGCGCCGTGCAGATGGTGTTCCAGGATCCATTCTCCTCGCTCAACCCGGTCCACACCATCCGCTACCACCTGGAGCGGCCGATGCGGCTGCACCAGCCGAGCCTGAAGGGTGCGGCGCGCGATGCCGCCATCGCCGAAGTGCTCACGCGGGTAAAGCTTGACCCGGCGCTGATCCTGCCGAAATACCCGCACGAACTGAGTGGTGGCCAGCGCCAGCGCATCAGCATCGCCCGGGCGCTGGCGGTGAACCCCGAGGTGATCATCGCCGACGAACCGACCTCGATGCTCGACGTCTCGGTGCGGCTCGGCATCCTGAACCTGCTCAACGACATGAAGCGGCAGCTCAAGCTCGCCGTGCTCTACATCACCCACGACATCGCCACCGCCCGCTATGTCGCCGAAGACATCATGGTGATGTATGCCGGCCAGATCGTCGAATGGGGCGAGACCGAAAGCGTGCTCGGCAACCCGCAGCACCCCTATACCCGCCTGCTCCTCTCTGCCGTCCCCGACCCCGACCGCCGCTTCGGCGACACCCGCTTCAGTGACGAGCTCGAACGCATCGACCTGATCCGCCGCCAATCGGCACTGGAGCAGCCGGAAGTGCGGGAGATCGGTCCCAACCACTTCATCCGGCCGATGCCGGTGTGACCGCCAGGCGCCAGCCGCAGCCCCTCTCCCCTGAGGGGAGAGGGTAGTGGAGCTAGGACCGTCAGGTCCGTAGCGGAACTCGGGTGAGGGGTTCAGCCTCTCAGCGAGCGCTCATTGCACCGCTTCACCCCTCAACCGGCCTTCGGCCACCTTCTCCCCTGAGGGGAGAAGGGACAGGCACCGCACCCGGTCGAGGTGGCTCCGAGTTAAATCCGCCGATACCCCGTCGGCTCGCCGCCTCCGAGGCGGCTGGTCCGTTCCACCACCTCGGCCAGTGGCTCGATCGCCACCGCCATGTGGAAGGAGTTGGCGTGGATGATCTCGCTCGGGCTGGTCAGCATCGCCACGTGCCCACGCCAGAACATCAGGTCGCCGCGCCGCAGCGCCGTGGCCGCGACCGGATCGCCCATCGCCGCCTGCTGGTCGCTGTCGCGCGCACAGTCACGCCCGGCGGCATACAGCGCCTGCTGCACCAGCCCCGAGCAGTCGAGCCCCAGGCTTTCGCGCCCGCCCCACTGATAGGGCGTCCCGACAAACCGCTCGGCAACCGCCACATAGTCCGGCGCACGGTCGCCAACCGGCGCCAGATGCTCCGCGACGAACCAGCCGCCGGAGGTTTTCACAAACCGTCCCTCGCGTCCCTCCTCGGCCACCAGCGCGTTCAGCGAATAGAGTCCGACCGGCGGGGCCTTGATGCTGGGCGCACTGAACCCATAGGTCCGTAGTGCCCGTATTGTATGGGTCGGCGCCGCGCCGGGCGCCCCCAACGCCGCCGCTGCGACATAGCCGACATAGCCGTCCCGCCGCGCCTGCCCGAAGGCCCAGCCATCGGTCTCGTCCAGCACCTCGAACAGCTCGCCGAACAGCAGCTGATCGAGCTGCTCGGCCTCTGCCGCCGGCGCCCGGCGCAGCGCCGCCGAGGGAATTCGTGCCTGCCGTACGCTGGTCTCGACATAACGGTCTGCGGGGACGATCCCCTCGAGCGACCGCGCAGCAATTCCATCACGGGCGAGGGTCAGGCGTGGATCGAGCAAGGTGGGTGTCCCATGGAAAGTGGCGGCGCAGAGCCCGAAGCTAGCCCGCCATTTCACCCCTCACAACCCGAACCAGCGGGCCCGCCGCGATGCGCCGAAATGCTGCTTGTCGGTGCGGAGGCTCACCGAGGGCTCGTAGTAGTTGCCGGTGGGTTGCGGGCCGGAGAAGAAATCCACCTCGACCTTGCCGATACGGCCGCCGCCGAACTCGATATAGCAGGTGCCGAACCCGTTGTAGGGCACGGCCTGTCCGGCCTGCCTGAGCTTCGCCACCAGCGCGCTCGCCACGGCCCTGGCCGCCCCTTCTGCGAACACCCCGGCCTTCGGCGTGCCGGTCGCCGCCCCGTCGCCCACGGCGTAGACATTGTCGTATTTCGTCTCGAGCGTCCGCGGATTGACCGGGATCCAGCCATTCTCGGACATGCCGCTCTCGAGCACCACCGGCGGCACCCGGTGCTTGGGGACGCCAAGGAACAGGCTAAACGGCATTTCCCGCCCGTCGTCCAGCACGGCGACATTGCGCGCATTGTCGACCGAAGCGACGCGCCGGCTCGGGATGAACTCGATGTCGCGTTCGGCGAAGGCGGCGAGCAGCGCCCGCGACGTTTCTGGCGACGGCGGCACCGGGCTACCGAGCGGCAGCACCAGCGAGATCTTGCAGTTCTGCCGCACGCCGCGCTCGACCAGGTAGTCATGCAGCATCAGCGCGCATTCGCTCGGCGCCGGTGGGCATTTGTAGGGCGCGCCGCATACCCCGATGATGGCGTTGCCGCTGCTGAAGCTCGGCAGCAGCTCGCGCAGCCGCTCCGCCCCCGGGATCGAATAGAATTCCGTGGTCCCCGCGAGCCCCGGCGTCGCCTCGAAGTCGTACTCCGCTCCCAGCGCCACCACGAGATGGTCCGCTTCGAACACGCCGTTATCGGTGCTGACCCGCCGCGCCACCGGGTCGATCGCCGTGATGGTGCGCTTGAGCAGCTTCACCCCCGGCTTGGCATAGGCGCTGTATGGCATCCGCACCGCCTCGGCTTCGGCATGGCCGAACATCACGTCGAGCTTGGAAAAGCCGAACATGAAGGAATCCGATTTGTCGATCAGCGTCACGTCGATGCTGTCGCCCAGTTGCTCGGACAATAATGTCGTCAGTTCGAGGCCGCCAAAGCCGGCGCCAAGCACCAGGATGCGGGGGTTGCTGCTCATATCAGTCTCGCCGGCTGGTATTGCTGGATGGTGACGGAGGCGCCGGAAGCGCCTCCGCATTGTTGGCTCAGGTGAGCACCGGCTGCGGCACGATCCGGATGTAAGGCTTGGGCTCCTTCCACCCCTGCGGGTAGAGCGTCCTGGCCTCGTCGTTCGACACCGAGCCGGCGATGATCACGTCGTCGCCCGGCTTCCAGTTCACCGGCGTCGCCAGGCGATGCTTGGCGGTGAGCTGCAGCGAGTCGATCACCCGCAGCACCTCGTCGAAGTTCCGGCCAGTGGTCATCGGATAGGAGATCACCAGTTTGATCTTCTTGTCCGGCCCGATGATGTAGACGTTGCGCACCGTCTGGTTATCCGCCGCGGTACGCCCATCCGAACTCGAGCCCGCCGAACCCGGCAGCATGTCGTAGAGCTGGCTGATGGCCAGCGTCGGATCACCGATCATCGGGAAGTTCGGCGCCGTGCCCTGCGTCTCCGCGATATCCATGGCCCAGCCGGCGTGCTTGTCCACCGGGTCGACCGACAGCCCGATCACCTTGACGCCGCGCTTGTCGAATTCCGGCTTCAGCCGCGCCATGTAGCCGAGCTCGGTGGTGCAGACCGGCGTGAAATCCTTGGGATGGGAGAACATGATCCCCCAGTCATTGCCCAGCCACTGATGGAACGAGATCGGTCCCATCGTCGTATCGGCGCTGAAGTCGGGAGCCATCACGTTGATATTGAGAGTCATTTCGGTGTCCTTTGCCTCTGGAATTCGATTGCCGGGACACCTTAGGAAATCTATGTTCCGCCAGCGTTCCCCGACGGGGGACGCTTGGTGACGGCCCGTCAACTGGGCGCGGCAACAGCTCGGGGCGGTGCTGTCTTGCGTGTTTCGATCACTTTGCTCGGCCGCTTCGGCGTCAGCGTCGATGGCCGTCCGATCCCGACCGCTGACTGGCGGCGCGACCGGGCCGCCGCACTGGTGAAGTTTCTCGCCATCACCCCCGCCCATCGCCTGCATCGCGAACAGCTGATGGAAGCGTTCTGGCCCGAGCTCGATACCGAGGCCGCCGGCGCCAACCTGCGCAAGGCCATCCACTTCGCCCGCCGCACCCTTGGCGCGCACGAACTCATCACCCTTGGCAACGACGTCGTTGCGCTGGCGCCGGAAGCCGAGCTCAGCGTCGACACCGAACAGTTCGAGGCGGCGACCAGGGCGGCGCTGAGATCCCGCGATGCCGCCGAGTTCGAGCGGGCCGCCGACCTCTATCCTGGCCAGCTGCTGCCCGACGACATCTATGTCGATTGGCTCGACGCCCCGCGCACCCAGCTGCAGCAGCGCTACACCGAGCTGCTGCGCGCCGGCGCGCTGTGGCAACGACTTATTGCCCACGACCCCACCGACGAACAGGCGCAATGCGCCCTGATGCAGCGGGCCCTCGATGCCGGTAACCGGGTCGAGGCGATCCGCCAGTTCAACCAGCTGCGCGACAACCTCCACGCCGAGCTCGGCGTCGGCCCCAGCGCCGCGGCGATCGCGCTCTACGAGCAGGCCCTGGCGCTGTCCAGCGCCGAGCAGCCGGACCCGTCGGACCGCATCCGCGCCTCGCTCGCCTGGGGCCTGGTGCACCTGCAGAGCGGCGAATTCGACCGCGCCAGCGAGATCGCCCGCGACACCCGCAACCAGGCGCTCGCCGCCAACCTCGCCCGAGAAGTGGGCCAGGCCAGCGCGCTGCTCGGCCTCTCGGCCAATATGCAGCAGCGCTGGCCCGAGCTGTTCCGCTCCGAGTTCATCGAATGGGTGCGGGCCCGCCCCACCTTCGTCCGGCATGTGTTCGACGGCCACCTTTGCCTCTCGGAATTCTGCCTCTGCAGCGCGCACGGCCATGCCGGGATCGCCGCGCAGTCGCGCGAGCTGCTGGCCGTCGCCACCGAGGCCGATTCCGTCGCCGGTCGCGGCCTCGCCAACCTGCTGCTGGGCGAGGTGGCGCTGTTCTCGGGTGAGCTCGATGCGGCCGAAGCACTGCTCGAGGATGCCGAAGACCAGTTGCTGGAAGCCGGCGCCGTCGCCGGCCGCGTCCTGGCGCTGGAACGACTGGCCGAGATCGCCCTTGAACGTGGCCAGAAATGGCGTGCCAATCGGCTGATCCAGCGCGGGCTCGGCGAGGCCGAAGCCACCTGGCTGTCGCCGCACCTCAACATGCGCATGCAGGCGCTGGCGGTGCGCGCCGCGCCGACCCGCGAGAAGGCTGCGGAAGCCATCCTTGCCGGCGACCGGCTGCTGACCAATGGCGCCTGCCAGCCCTGCTCGATGGCGCTCCGCACTGCCTCAGTCATCGCATTGGTCGAGGCCGGACAGCTGCACGAGGTCGATCGCCGCCTCGCCGATGCCGAACGCATCGCCGGTATGTGGCATGGCGGCCCGTGGGCCGCGGCTTTATGGGAAGCCCGCGGCGTGCAGCGCCGCGCCCAGAGGCACGAGGTCCGGGCGCTCGCTGCCTTCGACGAAGCCGCCTTGCGCTACGCCGAACTCGGCCGCCCCCGCGACGCGGCGCGCTGCCTCGCCCGCATGAAAGACGCCGCCTAAATCACTTCAGCAACGAGCGACCCACATTCCGGCTTTCGCGGGAATGACCCGGTGGCGGCCGCTCGATCGCGAACGTCCTAGTCGTAGGTATCCTCGTCCGCCCTGGCGCTGATGAACCCCGCGGCGCCTGGCATGTCGGGTGCTTCGTCCTTGGCCGCCGGCTTCACCGGCTTGTCCTTGGCCTTCTGCGCCTCTTCATGCCTGCCGTGTCCGGCCGCGTCTTTCTTGTGAGCCTTGTGCTTGTCGCTCATGGCATCCTCCTGTTGCTGTGAAAGGAGAACGCGCCAGCCCAGTTTTAGTGCCCCCCTGCTCCCCTCCCCCTTGAGGGTGGGTGGGGGTCCATCGGCGATCACCGCACCACCCCCTCCCTCAATCCCTCCCCTCCTAGCGGACGCGGCAGCGCCGCGGCGAGAGGGAAGCGAGGACTGGAGGATCGCTGCAGCCGCTCACCGCCCCAGCGCTGCCTGCTCCGAGGTGATCCGGTCCATCAGCGGGTCGAGTTCCATGTTGACCGGTGCGTTTGCGGTGAGGCGCTGCTTCAGGAAACCGATCGACTCCTCCAGCACCTCGTCGAGATTCTCCGAGCATTGGAAGTCGCCGGCGACACGCTTCACCTTGGAGTTGTCGAACAGCGCCGACCAGGTCTTGTCGCCGATCAGCGGCCCTTCCCAGGCCTTGTTGTAGGCGACCAGTGTGTCGGACGGCACGTGCACGATATCAGGCGTCAGCCCGACGCCGCGCCCGATGGCGTGATAGATGTCGTCCCAGCTATAGCCACGGTCCGAGGTGATGTGAAAGATCTCGCTCAGCGCCGCGTCCTTGCCGAACAGGTTGACGAACGGCACCGCGAAATCCTTCGAGCGCGTCAGCGTCCAGGGCGAGGTGCCGTCGCCGGCAACGATCACGGGTTTGCCCTGCTGCATGCGGCGGATGACGATATCGCCCTCGCCCATCATCGTCGGCAGCCCGGTGCGCACCGTGTGGCTTGGCCGGACGATGGTCCATGGCAGGTTCTTCGCCTCGGCCAGCAGTTTTTCGCAGGCGATCTTGGCCTGGCTGTAGCCCCAGTAGGGGTTCACCGCCGGGGTCTGTTCGGTGATGATGTAATGCCGGGCCGGCTTCTCGTAGACCGAGGCCGACGAGATGAAGATGTATTGCTTGGTGTTGCCGGCGAAAGTGGCGATGTCCTCGGCCATCTGCTCGGGGGTGAACACCATGAACTGCGCCACCACGTCGAACTTGTGGGCGCCCAGCGCGCGGTAGGCCGCCTGGTCCTTCATGTCGCCGACGATCGAGGTCACTCCGGCCGGCAGCGCCGCATCGCGCTGTCCGCGGTTGAACACACTGACCTTGTGCCCTTGGCTGACCGCATATTCGACGCATGGCAGCGAAATCTGCCCGGTACCACCGATGAAAAGTACGCTGAGACTCATGAAATCCTCCTCGAGTATGAGGAGCGTACCTCATCACCGGTCCGCCGCGACTGCAACCTTCGACGCAGCCCGGGGCGCCACGCCATTCAGCGATTGTGCGCACGCGAACAACCGCCTACCACTTCTTGTCGACGCGCCGGATCTGGGCACGGCAAGTCACCTGATCACCTCGGGACCGTAGCTTGATCAACATCGTCATCCCGATGGCCGGCCGCGGCTCGCGTTTCGAGGGCACCGCCGAACGCGTGCCCAAGCCGCTGATCGAGGTGCAGCCCGGCCGCCGGATGATCGAGTACGTGGTCGATTACCTGCGCCTCGCCGAACCGCACCGCTTCATCTTCGTCTGCCAGGCCGAGCACGCCCGCCGGCACCGGCTGGCCGAACTGTTCGCCACCCTGGCCCCCGGCCATGAACTGGTGCTCACCGACGCGGTGACCCGCGGCCCCGCAGCGACAGCGCTTCTTGCGGCGCCGCTGCTCGGGCCGGATGACGAGTTGCTCGTCGCCTATTGCGATTGCTTTTTCACCATCGATGTCTCAGCCTTTCTCGGCCGCCTGCGTGGTGCATCGGCCGATGGCGGCGTGCTGATCTTCCCCTCGACCCAGCCGAGCGATGCCTATGCCCTTGTCGATCCGCAGGGACGTCTCTCGCAAATCGTCGAGAAAGAGGTGATCAGCGGCGACGCCGTGGCCGGACTGTTCTATTTTCGCCGTGGCGCGGCGTTCGTCGGCGCGGCCGAGGCCGCCATCGCCGCCACCCCGGCTGACCGGGAGGCGTTCGTTTCAAACGTCTGCGACCGCCTGATCGCCGATGGCGGCACCGTTCTCGGCCAACGCATCGATCGCCGCCAGTGGATCGAAATGGGCACCCCGGCTGACCTCGCGCTCTCCCGCCAGTGGCTCGCGTCGCATCGGCCGACGGCAATGCCAGGCCGCCGAGGGTGAGGGCGATGAAGCCGCTCAAGCCGCGCTATCGGCGCACCTGGTCGCGCCCCATCGCGACACTGACCCGGGGGTTCGCCCGCAATCCCCAGCTGGCCTGGCAGCTGGTGCGCAGCGGCATGAACCTTCGCAACACCCAGAACCTGCGCCGCTTCAGCCTCGCCATTCATGGCCGCGACTTCCTCGCCGACATCTACGCGGTGGCGCGCGAGGTCGGCATTCGGCCCTATCTGATGTGGGGCACCCTGCTGGGGGCGGTGCGCGATGGCCGTCCGATCCCGCACGATACCGATATCGACCTCGGTCTCAGCGCTGCCGACTATGCCCATAAGGTCGCCTTCGTTTCCGGCATGGTCGAGCGCGGCTACTTCTTCGTCCTCGACGAGCGCTACAAGTTCCGCCTGCTGCGCCGCGATTACGTGCTGCACGCCGATTTCGACGTATTCTATCCGGCCGGCGGCGAGATGATCTGCCTGAATCCCCTCGATGGCGTTTACCAGGGCGCCCGCTTTCCGCTCCAGAGCTTCGATCGCCTGTGCGAGATCGAAATCCTCGACGGCCTCAAGGTGCTGATCCCGGATCCACCGGAGCGCCTGCTCGAAATCATCTACGGAGCGGACTGGCGAACCCCCAACCCCGGCTATGTCGGCACCACCGACCTCGCCAACCCACTCCGCATCGCCAAGGGCGAGCCCATTCCGCCGCTGCCGGAGAGGCCCCCAGGTCAGCCGCCGCCCTTCTCATAGGGTTGGCCCAAAGCCGCCGGAGCGCCACTGCGGGTCGCCGACACCGCCAGCACCACGATGGTCAGCACATAGGGCAGCATGATCAGGAACTGCAGCGGCACGCCGCTCGGCAGCAGTTGCGCCCGCAGCTGCAGCGCTTCGGCCGCGCCGAACAGCAGCGCTGCGACCATCACCCCGAACGGATGCCGGCGCCCGAGGATCAGGATGGCGAGCGCGATATAGCCGCGGCCCGCCGTCATATTGTCGAGGAACACCCCGGTGGCGCTGATCGAGAGGAACGCACCGCCCAGCCCGGCCAGCGCCCCGCTCACCGCTACCGCCGCATAGCGGATGGCGATCGGATCGAGCCCCAGCGTCTCCGCCGCTTCCGGATGCTCGCCTACCGCCTTGATCGACAGCCCGATGGTCGAGCGCTGCATCACCAGCCAGCCGCCCAGCACCAGCGCCAGTGACAGGTAGGTCAGCGGGTCATGCTGGAACAGCAGCGGTCCGAGGATCGGGATTTGCCCCAGCGGCCCGAAGTCGATCGGCGCGAATGGCGTGATCCGCGGCGAGGCCGTACCCGAGCCGAAGGCAAGGCGGAAGAAATACGCCGAAACGCCGAGCATCAGCAGGTTGAAGGCGATCCCCACCACCACCTGGTTGGACTTGAGCGTCACCGCATAGAAGGCCAGTCCCAGCCCGGCGATGGCGCCGATCAGCACCGCGACGCCGGCGCCAAGCCACAGGTTGCCGCTGAAGTGCACGGTGATGAAGCCGGTAAAACACCCGATCAGCATCATGCCTTCGAGCCCGATATTCAGCACTCCGGACTTCTCGGCGAACATCCCGCCCAGAGCCGCGAGGAGGATCGGGATCGAGAGCCGGACGCTCGCGGCGATGAACCCGGCGAGGACCGGATCGGCAAGCCACTCCATGGTTCAGCTCCCCACCACGGCGCGGCGGCGGAACAGCCGCGGCAGGGCGTTCTGGCCGATCAGCAGCAGCACCACCAGCGCCTGGATCACCGTGGTCAGCGCGCTCGGCACCCCGGCCGCCGATTCCATCGTGGTCGAGCCGATCTGCAGCGCCGCGAACAGCACCGCAGCCGCCAGCACCCCGAGCGGATTGGTCTGGCCGAGCAGCGCCACGATGATTGCCGTATAGCCAAAACCCGGCGACAGGTTCTCGATCATCCGCCGCTGCACCCCGGCGACTTCCGAAAAGCCGGCGAGTCCCGACAGCGCCCCGCAGATCAGGAAGCCGGTCCACAAAGCCGCCTTGACGTTCATCCCGGTATTCTCGGCTGCGCGTGCATTGTGCCCCACCGCCCGCAGGCGGAACCCCGCCACCGAGCGCCAGAGAAAGATCTGCGCGACGATCGCCACGAGGACGACGAGCAGCAATCCGGCATGAAGCCGCGTCCCCTCGAGCAGCATCGGCAGCCGCGCCTCGGCCGCGAGCCGCGCCGTACGCGCCAAGGGCGAGCCCGGATCCTGCAGCGGCCCATGCAGCAGGTAGCCGACGAAGTAGATGGCGATGTAGTTGAGCATGATGGTGGTGATCAGCTCGTCCGCCCGGAACTTCAGCTTCAGTACCCCGGCGATCGCCGACCAGCCCGCCCCGGCGACCGCCGCCGCGAGAGCCATGGCCGGCAGCACCAGCCATTGCGGCTGACCGCCGAGCTGCAGCCCCATCCAGGCCGCCGCGACGCCGCCGATGAACAGCTGCCCCTCGGCCCCGACATTGAACACCCCGGCGCGGAAGGCCAGTGCGATGCCGATGCCGCAGAACGCCAGCGGCACCGTGCGGATCGCTGTCTCGGCTAGCCCATTGGTGCTGCCCAGCGAGGCCTCGAACAGGCTGAGATAGGCCAGCACCGGGTCGCGCCCGATCGCCGCGATCAGCAGCGCCCCGATGGCGAAGGCGGCAAGCACGCAGAGCATGCCCGACAGCACCGAGCGTGGCAGCAGCCAGCGTCGGGCGAAGCCGATAGCGGCCGCCGATGCACTCTCGCTCATGCCGTTCTCCCGGCCATCAGCAGCCCCAGTTTCTCGACGCTGAAATCAGCCCGCGCCACCACGCCCGTCACCTGTCCCTTGAACAGCACGACGATCCGGTCGGCCAGCGCCAGCACCTCGTCGAGCTCGGTCGAAATCAGCAGCACCGCCGCCCCGGCGGCGCGCCGCTTGAGCAACTGGCTCTGCAGGAACGCCGTCGCCCCGATATCGAGCCCGCGCGTCGGCTGCACCGCAACCACCAGCCGCGGGTCACGGCTTAGCGCCCGCCCCAGCACCACCTTTTGCTGGTTGCCGCCCGAGAGCGAACCGATGGCCTGTTCGACGCTGCCCAGCCGCACATCGTAATCGGCCACCAGTTGCGCCGCAAAAGCCCGCGTCTCGCCCTGCCGCCGCAGGCCCCAGCGGGCAAAGCGCGGCCGCCCGGCTTCTTCAGCCACGGCATTGTCGGTGACTGACAGCTTTTCGAAGATCGCCGTGCGGTGCCGATCCTCCGGGATATGCGCCAGCCCCGCCGCGATCCGCTCGGCTACCGGCCGGTGGGTCATCTCGACCCCGTCGATCAGCACCCGCCCGGTATCGGGCCGCTGCAGCCCGACGATCGCTTCCGCCAGCTCCTGCTGGCCATTGCCGTCGACCCCCGCCACCGCGACGATCTCGCCGGCGCCGACCGAGAGGCTCACCCCCTCGAGCCGCCGCACCCCGCGCGCGTCGGTCAGCCCCAGCCGATCGACCTCCAGCAGCGGCCGTCCGGCAACGGGTATGCCCTCGAGCTGCGGCAGCGTCACCTCGCCGCCCACCATCATGCGGGCGATCTCGCGCGGTTCGGTTTCGGCCGTCCGCAGCGATCCCGCCACCTTGCCGCGCCTGAGCAAGGTGATCCGGTCGGTGACCGCCATCACTTCATTGAGCTTGTGCGAGATGAAAACGATCGCCGTCCCGGCGGCTGCCAGTGCGCGCAGCACGGGAAACAACGCCGCCGCCTCCTGCGGCGTCAGCACCGCGGTCGGCTCGTCCAGCACCAGGATTTTTGCGCCGCGATAGAGCGCCTTGACGATCTCCACCCGCTGCTGGCTCGCCACCGACAGCTCGCCGGCCAACGCCCGCGCATCGACCGCTAGGCCGTAGCGGGCGCCCAGCGCGTCGATCTCGTTGGCCAGTTGGTCGAGGCGCGGAAACCAGGTCCGCACCTCCTTGAGCCCCAGGGCGATGTTCTCGGCGACCGTCAGCGTCGGCACCAGCATGAAGTGCTGGTGCACCATGCCGATACCGAGCCGCCGCGCCTCCAGCGGCCCATCGATCGTGACCGGCTGGCCGCCGATCTCGATCGACCCGGCCTGCGGCTGGATCAGCCCGGCCAGCGCCCGCATCAGCGTGGTCTTGCCGGCGCCGTTCTCGCCGAGCAGCGCGTGGATCTCTCCCGGCTCTACGGCGAAGCTCACATCGTCATTGGCCACCACCGGGCCGAAGGCGACGCGGATGTTCCGCATCGCCACCGCCGCGGTTGCGTTCAGTTGTGACACTGCCCGCTTACTGCACTTCGCTGGTATCGAGCGGCACCTCGAACGTGCCGGCCTTGATCGCCGCGATCTTGTCCTCGACCGCCTTCAGCACCGCCGGATCGACATTCTTGTCGAGCCCGTGGAAATCGGCGAGCCCGACCGAGTTGGCGGCAACGCCATACGACCAGTTCTCGCTCTTCCAGGTGCCGTCGAGCACCGCCTGGCCGACTGCCGTCACCAGCGGCCCGAGGTCCCAGGTGACGCTGGTCAGCACCGCCTCGGGACCGAGATGGTTCTGGTCGGTCATGGCGCCGAGCGCGAACACCTTCTTGGTGATGGCCGCATCGATCACCCCGACGCCTTGTGCGGACAGCACGTCGGCGCCCTGCTCGACCTGGGCGATGGCGGCTTCCTTGGCCTTGGGCGGATCGAACCACGAGCCGATGAAGGTATGGAGTACCTTGATCTCGGGTTTCACCTCCTTGGCGCCGGCCTCATAGGCGTGCAGGTTGGCCAGCATATTGGGCGCCGGCATGCCGCCGACCCAGCCGACCGAGCCGGTCTTCGAGGTCCCGGCCGCCAGCATCCCGGCGAGATAGGCGCCCTGGTAGTCGGGGTTGGAATAGGTGCCGAGGTTCGGCGCGAGTTCCGCTGCCGTGCCGGCCATGAAGGTGGTGTCGGGGAAATCCTCGGCCGCATTGAGCGCCGCATCGCCGAACGAGAAGCTGTGCGCGAAGATCAGCTTGTAGCCGCGCTCGGCGAAATCACGCAGCAGCCGCTCGGCATCGGCGTCGGTGACGTTCTCGACATAGGCGACTTCCGCCCCCAGCGCCTTGCCGGCGGCTTCGAGGCCGTTATAGCCCACCGAGTTCCAGTCATTGTCGGTGATCGGACCGGGCAGGATCATCGCGATCTTGAGGTCGGCGGCCAGCACCGGGGTGCTCAGCGCGGTGGTCGCGACGAGCAGCAGCGCCGCCTGCGCAAAGCGCCGGCGCGAGAGTGTCATGAAGGATGTCATCTGTTCTTCTCCTGTATCGCGCACCGCGCGGGAACGATGGGCCCCGCCAGCCCTTCGTCCCGCATTCGGGGTCGCAGTGCGAGACGCAGATGGTAATGCTGCTAACGTTGTCGTCAATTGTCACAAAGACGTGTGGATGACAGGCAGCCCCTGCGTTGGGCGCATGACGCCTTCGTCCCGCGATCGCTAGTTCGGTGCCGAAAGAGCCCCCCACCCTGTCCCTCCCCGGCAAGGGGGGAGGAGACCAAAACACTGACGCTGGTGGGAGCGTCTCCCTCCCCCTTGCGGGGAGGGGACAGGGGAGGGGGTGCTCTGTGCGCACCGGCCTGTCCGCCGCGTGTCGCAGGCAGCTAGCCTCAGTCCCGCTTCACCTTGCGGATCGCCCCGGCCTGCGGATCGTAGCCGCGCGCCGCCAGCAAAAACGCCACCGCCGCACACCCCGCCACCACGCCGAGCGAGGTGAGATTGAGCTGGCCGTACATGGCGAAGCGGATCAGCTCCACCGCATGGGTGAACGGGTTCACCACGCTCAGCCAGTAGACGATCTCGGCGCCGGATTCGCGCAGCTTCCACAGCGGGTAGAGCGCTGAGCTCAGGAAGAACATCGGGAACACCACGAAGTTCATCATCCCGGCAAAGTTCTCGATCTGCGGCGTGTAGACCGACACCAGCAACCCGATCGAGCCGAGCATCAGCCCGGCAAGGATGATCGCCGGGATGGCGGTCAGGTAGCCGAAATCCGGCACCCCGTAGCCGACGAGCCGCGCGACGATGAGGAACGCATAGGCCTGCAGCAGCGCGAGGATCGTGGCGCCGGTGATCTTGGCGAAGAGGAGGAAGCCGCGCGGCAGCGGCGTTACCAGCATCACCCGCATCACCCCGGCCTCGCGGTCATAGACCATCGACAGCGCCGACTGCATGCATTGGAACAGGATGACGATGCCCACCAGCCCCGGCAGGATATATTCCTGGTAGGGCGTATAGGTCTGGTACGGCGGCACGATCGAGACGCCGAGCAGGTCGTGCAGGCCGGTGGCGAAGACGATGAGCCACAAGGCCGGGCGCACCAGCGCCGACAGCAGCCGCTCGGTCTGGCGCAGGAACTTGGCGATCTCCCGCCAGGTGATGGCGTAGACCCCAAGCCACAGGTGCTGCACGCTTACTGACACTTGTGCTCCGGCTCATCGGTGCCCAGTGTATCGAGCACGTTGGTCTGGTGCAGAAAACCTTCGAGCGGCGCCTCGGCGATGACGGCGTTATGCGTTGCGAGCACGATCGGGAACCGCATCTGCCCGTCCCACGGCCGGAAGTTGAGCTGCACGCCCTTGGCCCCATCGATCTTCAGCCGGTTGCCGCGGATATAGTCGGCGGTCTTCTGGTATTCGCCGGTCCGCGCCTTGGCATAGGCCGTGACGATGGCCTTGGCGGCGATCCAGCTCGACCAGTCCTGCCCGGTCATCCGTCGCCCCTTGGTCAGGGTCTCGAAGCGCGAAGTCACCTGGGTCGAGCCGTCGCGGTCCCAGCTCCACTGCCACTCCGACGCGACCAGCCCGGTGGAGCCGACCACCAGCCGCGGCAGCTGCGTGTCGTAGGGCAGGTAGCGCGAGAACTCGCCCTGGTGGTCGGCGACGAACACCACGTCGTAGTCGGCATTGCCGGTGATCAGCAGCGAGTTGTTCCGCTCGCGATTGGCCGGATCGGTGGCGAGGGTGAACTCGCGCTCGTCGACGATGTTGAAGCGCTGCCGCTCGGCCGAAGCGCGGAACGCCGCCGCCATCGCCTTGTCGCGCGGCTCGGCCCCCACCAGCATCAGCACCTTGGTCCAGTTGCGGGTACGGAGCAGTTGCACCATGGCGTCGGACAGCATGCGGTCCGAGGCGGCAGTGTGGAGGAGGTTCGGATAGCAGCGCTGGCGCAGGTAATCCTCCGGCGCCGTGGCATTGAGCAGCGTCACCGGCCACTCGCGGGTTTGCCCGGCCACCTGGTCCACCAGCTCGGCCGGCAGGTCGAGAATGACGAACTGCTCCCCCGCCTTCACCATCTCGTCGAGCTTGGCCACCAGCGTGGCCGCATCGGTGGCTTCCTGGTGATCCAGCACCACCTGCTGGTCCACCGCGTCCGACACCACTTTCATCTCCTCGACCCCCATCGTCGCCCCGTCGATCGGGTTGCCGCCGGGTGCGATTTCGATGCGCGTATAGACGAGGTCGGGGTGATAGCGCGGATCGTCCTTCAGCCCCAGATAGCCGATCTTCACCTCTGCAGAAAATGCGGCGCCGCTCAGGAGCAGCGACGCCGCCAGGGGGAGGAGGCGGAGAAAAAGACCCCTCATCCGGCGCTGCGCGCCACCTCCCGGCGAGGGCTCCGCCCTCGTCCGGTCTCCCCGACGGGGAGAAGAAGCGCTGCGGCCAGATCGAGGCACCATTCCTCTCCCCGTCGGGGAGGGGGTGGACCGGCGAAGCCGGGACGGGTGAGGGGTGTTCGCACTAATCATCGATCACCACCGAATGCGGCACGCGTCCCACCGGCACCGACTTGATCGGCTTCATCGAAGCCATGTCGATCACCGTGATGTCGTCCGACAGCCCGTTCGCCACATAGGCCCGGGACTCGTCGCTACTGAGATCCACCGACCAGGCGCGCTTGCCCACCAGCACGTATTGCAGCACGTCGTGCGTCTTGCCGTCGATGATGACGATATGGTTGGCGCGCCCCAGGCTGAGCAGGATCTTCGATCCATCCCGGGTCACCGCCATCCCCACCGGCGTCACGTCTTCCTCGCGGAAGCCGGGCGGCACGAAGATCAGGCTGTCGCCCTTGATCTCGTTGCTGGCCGTATCGATGACGTAGATCTCCGATGACAGCTCGCAGCTGACCCACAGTTCCGTTCCATCCGGTGTCAGGATGAAGCGGCGCGGCCGGGTGCCGACGAGGATGTTCTTGGTCACCGCCCCGGTGGTGGTGTCGACCACATGCACCATGTCGGCAACTTCCGAGGTCACGTAGGCGGTCTTGCCATCCGGCATCACCAGCACGCCCTCCGGCTCGGCCCCGGTCGGGATGTCCTGGATGGAGACCCGTGTCTCCATGTCGATCGCCTCGAGCCGCGAGTCCTCTTCATTTGAGACGTAGATCACCTTCTCGTCCGGCGAGAAGGCGAACACTTCCGGCGACGGCCCGGTGGGGATCGAGTCCACCACCTCGAGGCTCGCCACGTCGATCACGTCGATTGCGTCATCGTCACCGCAGGCGACGTAGAGCAGCTCCTTGGCCGCATTGAAGTGCATGTCGCGCGGCCGCCGCGAGGTGGCGATGCGTTTCACCACCGCCAGCGACTGGTCGAGCACCACCACTTCGTTGCCCTTTTCGGTGGAGACGAAAATCATCCCCGTGCCCTTGGCGACGGCACGCGGCACCGCGCTTGCAGCAAGCAGTGCCGTCGCCGTCGCGACGAATGTGCGTCGGGTGAAACTCATTTGACGATGAACTTCCCCTTGAGGCCGCGGTTTTCGTAGCCCGGCACGTAGATTTCATACTCGCCCGGCCGGATCGGCACGAACGAGATGTTGAAGGTACCGGCATCGTCGAACTCGATCGAGTAGAGGCCCCACACCTTGGTCTCGAGGTCGTTGACGACGATCTGGTTGATCCACGAGTTGCGGAACAGCTCGGGCGCCACTACGGCGATCTCCTCATTGCCGTCCGAGGTGATATCGAGCTGGTAGTATTTGCCGGTCTCGAGCTCCCACACCTCCTGCGAAAACTTCAGGTCCACCGTGTTGATTTCGAGCGTCAGGTCGGTGCCATTGGCGGCCAGATTACCCTCCGCCTGCGCCCCACCGGTGAACAGCAGAGCAGCAGTCGCGGCGACGAGAAGTTTGTGCATTTGGTGGCCCCCCATAGGCAGTTTCGATCAGCGTTATCGCAATTTACAATCTGCTGTCCCGACACGCACCAGCAACCCGCCAGCCGCAATACATGATATAGCCAAGCCCAATGATCCCGGGTGCTAGCGCTGCACCCACCACTGCTATTCTCGCGTTCCCAGGGAGGAACCATGCGCAAAATTCTACAGGCCGCTCTGCTGGGGATGACCCTCGCGATCGGCTTCACCTCCGGTGCCTTCGCCCAGCATGGCGAGCCGGAAAAACTGTCGCTCGGCGTGCAGGCCACCGGCACGGTGAAATGGGAGCTGGCCGCCATGCAGGCGCTCGAGCTCGACAAGAAGCATCACCTGAAGCTCGACATCCGCGACGTCGCAGACAGCAAGGCCGGCCAGATCGCCCTGCAGGCCAAACAGGTTGACGTCATCCTCTCCGATTTCGTCTGGGTCTCGATCCAGCGCCACCAGGGTAACATGGTCACCATGGTGCCGCACTCGCTGACCGTCGGCGGGCTGATGGTCGATCCGGCCGCCGGCATCGCCAACGTCGCCGGTCTCAAGGGCAAGACCCTCGCCGTCTCCGGCAGCCCGGTCGACAAGAGCTATGTCATCCTCGCCGCCTATTACAACAAGCTGACCGGCGGCAACCTCACCGAGGATGCCGAAGCCAAGTTCGGCGCTCCGCCGCTGGTCAACGAGCTGATCACCGGCGGCCAGGCCCAGGCGGCGCTCAACCTCTGGAACTGGAACTCGCGCGCCAAGCTGGCGGGGAAGACCGAGCTGATCTCGGTCGCCACGATGCTCGCCGATCTCGGCGTCTCCGAAACCCCGCCGCTGCTCGGCTGGGCCTTCTTCGACGAGACCGGTCGCGACAAGAAGGCCGCCATCAAGGGCTTCCTCGATGCCAGCTTCGAGACCAAGCACGCGCTGCTCACCGACGATGCACTGTGGGACAAGATCCGCGACGTGATGAATGTCGGCGATGACGACAAGCTGTTCGCCCAGCTGCGCGATGACTACCGCGCCGGCATCGTCACCAAATACGCCGCCTCCAGCATGCAGCCGGCCGAAGAATCCTTCGCGGTCATGGCCAAGTTCGGCGGCCCCGACGTCGTCGGTGACTCGACCGAACTGGCCGACGGCACCTTCTGGAAAGGCTATCGCAAATAGCCGTTGAACTGCGCGACGGCAGGACCGCAGCCGTAATCCCTGACAAGCAGCAGCAGCGCGTGGCGAGACGAGGCATTCCCCTCGAGCTCGTCAGCCTGCTGCTGTTGCTGGCTGCCTGGCAGATCCTCGCCATGCTGTTCCCGTCGCGCCTGTTCCCCACCCCGATCGACGTCGGCGCCCATGTCTGGACGCTGGCGACGACGGGAAAACTCCTGCCCGATCTCGGCAAGACCCTGACCCGCGCCGTCATCGCCTTCGTCATCGCCATGGCGCTCGGCACCGCCATCGGCATCGGGCTCGGCCGCTCGCGCGTCGCCGACCGGCTGTTCTCCGCCTGGGTGGTGGTCGGCCTCAACGTCCCGGCCATCGTCATCGCCATCGTGCTCTATATCTGGCTCGGCCTCACCGAGTTCGCGCTGATCCTTGCCGTGGTGCTCAACAAGCTGCCGCTGGTCATCGCCACCATCCGCGAGGGCGTCCGCAGCTTCGATCCCGCCTATGACGATCTCGGCCGCGCCTTCCGCATGCCGTTCCTGCGCCAGTTGCGGTTGATCGCCGTGCCGCAGCTGATGCCGTTCGTCCTCGCTGCCGCCCGCACCGGGCTCAGCCTGATCTGGAAGATCGTCCTCGTCTTCGAGGTGCTGGGCTCCGATGGCGGCGTCGGCTTCCGCATCTCGGTGTTCTTCCAGTTCTTCGACATCAAGGGGATCTTCGCCTACACCACGGCCTTCATCCTGGTGGTCTTCGTCTTCGAGTACCTGATCCTACGGCCGCTCGAGCGCCGGGTGCTGAAATGGCGGCAGCCGCGATGAGTGGTCCCCGTCTCGATATCGCCATCGCCGGCAAGCGCTTCGATTTCCTGCCCGACCCCCTGCTCGAGCGCTTCGAGCTCATGATCGAGCCCTCCTCGGTGGTGGCGCTGGTCGGCCCCTCCGGCGTCGGCAAATCCACTCTGTTGCGCATGGTCGGCGGCATCGACAGGCTGTTCTCGGGCACCATCAGTGTCGACGGCGTGCCAGCTGCCGCCGCCCCTCCGGCCGGCTTCGTGTTCCAGGATGCCCGCCTCCTCCCCTGGCTCACCGCGCTCGACAACATTCGCGCCGTCCGTCCCCAAACCACCGAGGCCGAGGCCATCGAGATGCTCGGTCGGGTCGGCCTCAGCGGTTTCGAGCACTACTTCCCGCACGAGCTGTCGGGCGGCATGCAGCGCCGTGTCGCGCTGGCTCGCGCCTTCTCGGTCAATCCGCGTCTCCTGCTGCTCGACGAGCCCTTCGTCTCGCTCGACCGCACGCTGGTGCGCGAGATGGAGGAGGTGCTGTTCGCGCTGATCGCGGCGAGCCGCCCCACCGTGCTGCTGGTCACCCACCTGCCCGAGGACGCGGCGATGCTTGCCGACCGCGCCATCGTGCTGAGCGGCCGCCCCGCCCGCATCGCCGCCGATTACCGCTTCGATATCCCGCGTGGCCAACGCAGCCGCGAGCAGCGCGACGCCATCGCCAACCAGATCGCCGCCTCGGTCGGCACCGGGGAGCATCAGCTGCCATGACCGATCCCGTCCTCACCCTGACCGATGTGAGAAAGTCCTATGGCAGCCACGAAGCCCTGAAGGGCGTCTCACTCGACATCGCCCCTGGCGAGATCGTCGGCCTGCTCGGCCCCAACGGCGCCGGCAAATCCACCCTGTTCCAGATCTGCTCGGGCCTGTTCTCCCCCGATGGCGGCGCGGTCAGGCTGTTCGGCATGGGCTACAGGGACAACGCCTCCGAGATCCTCAAGCAGCTGGGCGTGGTGTTCCAGTCGCGTTCGCTCGATCTCGATATGAGCGTTCGCGCCAACCTCAAATTCCACGGCAACCTGTTCGGCCTCTCCGGCAAGCTGCTCAACCAACGTATCGATACCGCCGCGGCGTTCTTCGCCGTCACCGAACTGATCGACAAACCGGTCCGCACCCTTTCGGGCGGCAACCAGCGCCGCATCGAGATCGTCCGCGCGACCCTCAACAAGCCCTCGCTGCTGCTGATGGATGAGCCGTCGGTGGGCCTCGACCCCAGCACCCGCAAACTGCTCGGCCAGCACATCCGCGGCCTCCGCGATACACACCAGACCTCGATCCTGTGGGCCACCCACCTGGTCGAGGAAGTCGAACACGCCGACCGCATCGCCCTGATCGTTGCAGGCAAGATCATCCGCATCGGCACGCCGGCCGAAATCATCGCCGCGGCAGGGACGGAGACACTTGGCGACGCCTATATCGCGCTGACCGGGGTGAAGCCGGTGGCTGCGGCAGTGGAGTAGCCGTTGCCGCTGGTGGCTGTGGACCCCCACCCTTAATCCCTCCCAACAAGGGGGAGGGAGACGCGTGCTGCAATGTCGGTGTGAGGGTCTCCCTCCCCCTTGCGGGGAGGGGACAGGGGTGGGGGTCAGCCCGCGTCGGCCTATCTGTCGTCGGCCAGCGCTCAGCGATAATTCCGCGGATCGGTCTTCCGGAACTCCCACGGCGCATCGATCTTCGCCCCCGGCTGGAACACCCCGATCGCCGCTGCCTTGGCTTCCTCCTCCTCAGCCACGTAGTCGTCGCCCTGCTCGACGAAGGCCCGCGCCATGCCGAGCCGCACCAGTTCGGCGCCGATATCCTTGCCCCCTGATGTGCATACCCCATAGCGCCGGTTGAACTTGTCCGGTTCGCCCGGCGTCAGCGTGCAGCTGGCTTCACCCGAGGCGATCAGCTCACCCAGCGCCTGGCGCGCCGCGCCATAGCAATCCCACAACAGGTCTCCGACAAAGCATTTCTGCGGCCGCTCCGGGGCGTCCACCGCCCAGAGGATCACCCGCTGCTTTTCCACCATGACGATATCGGCATCGACCACCTTGGCCGCCCCGCTCATCACTTCCTGCGCCGTAGCGCCCGACACCGCCGAGATCAGCGCCAGTGCGGCAAGGCTCAGTTTCCCATGCATCATTCCGCCCCCTGCACCCGCCCGTCCGGCAGGATGTTGCGTGTGTACGTCGCGTCGGCAAACTGCTCGAGCTTCAGCCTGGCCCGGGTGAAGCGGTTGTCGCTCAGCACCGCGCCGGCGAAATCGGCATTGTCGAGCGCCGCGCCGTAAAAGTCGGTCAGCGACACCTTGGCGTCCGCGAAACTGGCTCCCGCCGCCGTCGCCTGCAAGAACCCGGCGCTGGTAATGGTGGCCCCTTCAAATTTCGTCCGCCCGAGGCTCGCTTTCTCGAAATTGGTGCGCTCCAGCGAGGCGCCGCTGAGGTCGGCATTGTTGAGCCGCACTTCCTTCATCACCGCCCAGTCGAGATCGGCGCCGCGGAGGTCAGCGCCGGTCAGCCGCGCATGCTGCATGCGGGTCGCGGTGAGGTCGGCCTTGCCAAGCTTGGCGCCGGACAGTTGCGCCTCGTAGAACATCGCGTCCTTGAAATGCCCGCCGCTCAGGTCGGCACGGCTCAGATCGGCGAGGTTGAAATTGGCTCCCTCCGCCATGACGCCGCTGAGCTTGGCGCCCTTGAGGGTGGTGCGGTGAAAGCTGGCATTGGTGAGGTTGGCCCCGCTGAGATCAACGCCGCTGAGGTCGAGCTTCTTGAAGCTCTCATTGCTGAGGTCGCAGCCGCGGCAGTCGGTGCGCGCGCCGCTCCGCAGCTCGTCCGCCGGGCTGGCCAGGGCTGCGCCCGGCACCAGCACCAGCAACGCCAACAGCCCCATGCGCATCGGGTCTCTCCTCATCGCACAGGCCTCGTGTCCGGCTCATACGGCTTCTGCACCACCTCGAGCCGCGTTGCTGACTGGAAGTAGTTCTTGTTGACCTGCTGGGTCTCGAGGTTGATCGAGGTCTGCCCCTTCTTGCGGAAATAGGTGGCCTCGAGCCGCATCCGTGCGTCGCCCTCCGGGCTGTCCGCGGTGCAGATCTCATGCACGAAGATCTTGCCCACCGGCAGTTGCCCGTCGGTCGGGGGCAGGTCCTCGCAGCTCTGCGCCCAGCGCCCATAACGCGACTTGAGGTTGCGCGACAGCGTCATCGCCACCCGCCGCTCGCGGTCCGCCGCCCGCTCGTCGGTGACGACGCGGATGCCGCGCGCCATCCCCTCGGCGTCGATCAGCACCGAGAACACCACCGGATGGGCATAGATCGAGTTGCCGCCCTGCATGACGCGATACTCGGTCTCCAGCGCCTTGGCGATGTAGTCGGCCTCGTCGTCATTGGTGAAATAAACCTCGTGCAGCCCGCTCTGTTCCGCCGGGCACTTCTCGAACTCGGAGAAATCCTTGAGCGGTGTCGAGGGCGGCCCGCCATTGGTGCCGCAAGCGATCTCGGCGATTTCAGCCGGCGGAATCTGGCTGACGGGCAACCCGAACTTGATGTCCCAGATGGTGTATTTCGGCACGAGGTTGGCGTCGAACTGCGCCAGCGCCGGCGGGGTCACCGCCAGCGCACCGAGCACACCAAGGCAAAGTCGCAGCAGACCGAGCCGCATCGCTTACTTCTTCAAAAAGGCGCAGGCCTTCTCGGCCGAGGCGCCGAAATAGAAGGCGCAATCCTCGTAGGTCGCCTTGGGCTTTCCCTGGATGTGGGTATGGATGTAGGCGACGAGGCTGATGATATCTTCCTTCTTCAGCGACTTGCCCTTGTGCGGCATCTGGCCTTCCTCGAAGTCGGCCTTGGTCATGCCGTAGCAGCGGTCGTCCTTATAGGCCGAGGCATCGTGATAGGGCATCGGCGTGCCCGGGATGCCGCAGCTGATGATCTCGATGAAGCCCTGCGCATCGAGGCCGGAGTCGCGCAGCAGCGCCGCGGCGCCTTCCGAGCGCGGGTTCTTGCCCAGGCCATTACCGTCCCAGCCATGGCAGGAGACGCAGTTGCCGCCCTTGCTGCCATAAACTACGACGCCGCGGTTGATGTCGGCGCCGGCCAGCAGCGGATCGAGTTCGACCGCCGCGGCATCGGCCGCCGGCGCCTCGGCGGGAGCGGCAGTCTCTGCTGCCGGGGCGTTGGCCGGCGGCCGCGCGGCATGGAGCGCCAACGGGGTGACCGCGATGAGGCCGGCCGCGACGAGCAGCGCCAGGGATTTGCGGTTGAGGAGCGACATCTAAGACTCTTCTTTCTTCAATGAGCTGTGCCGGGCGGTAGGAAACCGCCCGGCATCGTTAGCTTGGGGATGGTCGCGGGCCGCTGTCAGAGCGCGAACACGTAGAGCACGTTGGCCGCGGGACGGTTGGCGAGCTCGGGGTAACCGAAGGTGGTCACGGCGCTGCCGCCGGCCGCGATCGCGATATACTCCTTGTCGCCGACCTTGAAGGCGATCGGCGGAGCGCTGAACGTGCCGCCCATGTTGATCGACCACTTCTGCTCGAGCGTCTTGGCGTCATAGGCGCCGAAGGTGCCATCCATCTCGCCGGTCCACACCAGGCCCGGCGTGGTCATCACGCCGGCATAGTTCGGATACGGACGCTCGATCCTGGCGACCTGCTTGCCGGTGGTGACGTCGAAGGCGAAGATCGAACCGGTCTGGGCGCCGGAAGCCGCCGCCGCGCCACCCGCGAAAGTCGTCGCGCCGGGCACCACGTCTTCGGGAGCGCGCACTTCGATGGTCAGGTCGGAACAGCCTTCAATGCCGGCGCCGTAGGCGATGTTGGAGGTCGAGTCGACCGCCGGGGGCCAGAAGTTCATGCCGCCCTGGATGTTCGGGCAGGTATTCACCGTCTCGCCGCCACGACGCATCGTGCCGTTGGCATAGACCTGGAGCGGCTTGGACGCATCATACTCAACCGGCTTGCCGGTCTTGGGGTCGATGCCCTTGGTCCAGTTCAGCTTCGACACATAGGGGTTGGCCGCGATGAACGATCCATTGGTGCGATCCAGCGTGTAGAAGATGCCGTTACGGCCGAAATGCGCCAGGACCTTGCGGTCTTCGCCGTCGACTTTGGCGTCGACGAGCAGCTGGGCGCCGACTTCGTCATAGTCCATGTAGTCGCCGGGGGTATACTGGAAGTGCCACTTCAGCTCGCCGGTATCGGCGTCGAGCGCCACGGTCGAGTTGGAATAGAGGTTGTCGCCCGGACGATATTCCGGATCGTACATCGGCACCGGGTTGCCCGTGCCCCAATAGGTCACGTTGCTGGCTTCATCATACGAACCCGTCACCCAGGCCGCCGCGCCGCCGGTCTTCCAGCAATCCGGGTTGCCCGACTGGTCGCACATCCAGGTTTCGGAGCCGGGCTGGCCGGGCTCGGGAACCGTGTAGAAGCGCCAGACTTCCTCGCCGGTCTTGGCGTCGAGCGCCGCCACCCAGCCGCGGGTCGCCCAGTCGCCATAGGACTGGCCGACGAGGATCTTGTCCTTCACCACCAGCGGTGCATTGGTGAAGCCTTCGCCCGGCTCCTTGCCGACCTGCTGGTCCCACACCACGTCGCCGGTCTCGTCGTCGAACGCCATGACGCGACCGTCATTGAGCGCGGTGATCACCAGGTTGTCGACCAGCGCCAGGCCGCGCGAGGCGAGCAGGATGCCGCGGCTCGGGTCCTTGTCGACGCCGGTATCGCCAACCCACACGGTCTTGCCCTGCTTGCCGTCCGAAGCGTCGATCTTGTAGGGCGTGCCCCAGGGGTCGGAGATGTAGAGGAAGCCGTCCTTGGCGAGCGGCGTTGCTTCCATCGAGCCGGCGCCGAACCCGGCCGGCTCCGAGCCGCCGAGCGGCACCGCGAAGGCGAGCTTCAGGCCCGAGACGTTCTCGGGAGTGATTTCGCTGAGCGGTGAATAGCGGTGCGCATCATAGGTGCGATGCACCATCAGCCAGTTGCCGGCTTCCGCTTCGCTGCCCGCGGCGGAAAGCCGCGCGGCGGTCACATCCGCAGCGAGGGCCAGCCCCGGCAGGACCAGCATACTGCCAGCCAACATGGCGGACATCAGGTGTTTCAGGTGCATTGGTCTCCCCCTTCAGGATCGTTCTTGTTTGGCACACTGGCGCCACATAAGACCGATGCGCGGGGGAGTTTGCCTATGTCATCTATTGGAAATTCTGCTGCACCCCGGCGGCTACCCGCCCGCCCACCAGTTCCTTTTCCAGCCGCGCGCGCTCCGGCGTCGGCAGCTCCAATACGCTGTCGGCAGGGACGTTCTGGGCGTACTCGTGCCGGCAGAAGTCGGTCAGCCGCTTGAAGATATTGGCATAGCCCGGCAGCGTCATCAGGTGCTTGGGCATGGCGAGGACGATCGAGCGGTCCATGCCGCTGAGCGTATAGACCCTGAGCCGCGTCCGCACCGAGTTGGGGAGGCTCGGCAACAGCGACAGCGGCACATGCGTTGTCGCGAGGCCCTCCGCCACGATATCGGTCGCCGCCACATAGGTCATCGCCGAGAAGGCCGGCGTCGCATAGGGCAGGTTGGAGCGATACCAGGCGTCCGACACCGGACGCATCGGCACATTGGCGCTGATCTCGACATAGCGGGTGAGCGAGGCATCGAGCTGCGACGCCTTCACCCCCTTGGTCAGCGCCTTTTCCAGCATGCCGCCCGGCAGGTCCGCCGGCACCAGCAGCACCATCGGATCGCGGAACAGCAAGGCCGTGGCAAAGCTCGAGCGGTCTTCGGCCAGCGCTTCGTCGTTGACGATCACGCAGTTGAGCTGGTGCAGCCGCAACTGCTCCACCAGCTCGCTGCTGGTGGTCGCATAGCTCACCTCGAACTTGGCAAATCCCTGCTCGTCGCTGGCGATGCGCGCCGCCGCCGACAGGAACCGCCCGCGCAGCGTGGGCGACAGCCCGATCCTGAGGAACACCCGGTTATCGACATAACGCTTCTCGTGTTCGTCGATCGCCTGGTCGAACTTCCTGAGCACCTCGTCGGAGAACTTGAACCAGTACTCGCCCGACGGCGTCAGGCTGACCGTTCCGGTGCGGTTGCGATTGATCAGCTGCGTGCCCAGCCGCTCCTCGAGCTTGGCCAGCTGCTGGCTGATCGAAGGCTGGCTCAGCCCGACGCGCCGCGACGCTTTGGTGATCGATCCTGCGATCACCACGGCGCGGAAGATCTGCATCTGCTTGAGGGTGATATCCATTGTGGCCCTGAATGGTGGGCGCTTATGTCATCACAATACGACACATTCGATAAGGCAATATAAGGTCGCATACCCCCCATTTGCGGGGTGCGCAGAAACGCCCTCCCCGTTTCCGGAGAGGGCGTTGATAACGCTGTCAGATTCGACTTACTGCGCCGCGGGAGCAGCCGGCTCGGCGGGCGCCGCAGCATCGGCCGGAGCGGTCGAGAAGGTCTGCAGGTAGGCCACGATATTATCGAGGTCGGCCTGCTCCTTGAGCCCCGGGAAGCTCATCTTGGTGCCCTTCACGAAGTCCTTGGGCTTGGTGAGGAACTGGTGCAGCGTCTCGGACGACCACACCAAACCACCGGCGCCCGCATCGATCATCGCCTGGGAATACTTGAAATCAGGGGCGGTGCCGGCGACGCGGCCGAACAGCTCGTTGAGCTCCGGCCCTACCTTGTTCTTGGCGCCTTCGCCCACCGCGTGGCAGGACGCGCACTTCTTGAACACATTGGCGCCGGCCGCCGCATCGCCTTGGGCAAAGGCCGAACCTGTCAGCAGGGCCGATACCACCAAACCAAGAGCCAGGACTTTCATAACGTTCCTCCAAACAGCCGCCGTACGACACGCGGGCTTAGTCACATGGGCAATCTCTGGCGGCCCGTAAGGTTGCAAGTCAAGCGACCGCACGTCGCAGGGGCGGAGTCGGCTCGCCGGCACTGACCTCCGCCCAACCCAATGGCATGCGGCTTGCTTAGCGTCCGAGGCCGCAACCATCCCACCCACCGGCGGTTTGCCAACCTGCCCTCACGAATGCCGGCTCCGCAACCTCCGGATGCCCAGAAACACCAGCACCACCACCACCGGCGCCGACACCGCCAGCATCTCACCCTTGGTGAATGGCAGCACCTCGTGCAGCCCCTCGAAGATATAGCCCAGGATCCCCAGCGCGTAATACGAGATGGCGATGATCGACAGCCCCTCGACCGTCAGCTGCAACCGGTACTGGCTGCGGCCGGTCTGGCTGATTGCATCGAGCACCGAGCGGTTCTGCGTCTGGATCGACAGCGTGATCCGCGCGTCGAGCAGCGAGATCGAGCGCCGCACCTTCTCGGTCAGGCCGCTCAGCCGCTTCTCCATCGCCTTGCAGGTGGCGAGCGCCGGCTGCACCCGGTTGTTGAGGAACCGCTCGATGGTAGTGAACTCGCCGATGGCGTGTTCACGCAGCCGCGTCAGCCGCTCCGCCAGCACCTCGCCATAGGCCTGCGTCGCGGCGAAGCGAAAGCTCGTCTCCTCGACCGTGCGGCTGATATCGACGCTGAGCTTATGCAGCGCCTCGAGCGACAGCTGGTGGTCCTCGGCGGTATCCCCGCCCTGCCCGACCTGCTGCATGATCGCCGCCAGCTGGTTCTCGTAAGTCGCAACCCGACCGCCCATTTCGCGCGCCAGCGGCAACCCGATCAGCGCCATCGTCCGATAGGTTTCGATCTCCAAAAGCCGCCTGACGATCACCCCGATCCGCAACTCGCCGCTGCGCCCCGCCGCCACCTCGAAGCGGGTGAAGCCGTCCGCGTCGAGATGGAAGTCGGTCGCCGCCTGCGCCCCATCATCGAAGATCGACGAGTAGCAGAGGCTGAGCGGATTGAACCCGGCGAGCGCTGCCGCTTCGATCGTGTCGGTCGGCATCACGTCGATGCGGGTGGCGAACACCAGCAGCAGCTTCTCGTGCAGCTCCAGCCCGATTCCCGTCGGCTTGGCGTCCCAGTCGTCCGCCGCGCCGCTCCAGGTCATGGTGGCGAACTCGTTGTGCAGTTCCCACGTCACCTGCCGCCCATCGCGGCTGAAGGCCAGCTGCCGCGCCCAGGCCGGCCCTTCCGGCGCCACCCCGGCTACCACCGCCATCTGGCCGTGCAGCGCCCTCAGGTCGCTGCCGCCATCGGCGCTCATAAACGCCAGCCGCCGGATGCGGATCGGCGGGGTCATCCCCAGCACCGGCCGCGCATGCGTCTCCGCATCGATCAGCCGCCGATAGCTATGCTCACGCCACTCCGTCACTGCCCGCCACCTCATAGCTTTCGGCCACAGCCTGAACGCAGCCGCGTCGCGCAGCAATCGTCACTTTGTCGCGGCTTCAGCGTCGTTGGCATTTCCAATGCGATGCATAGGCAGAGGCGATTGGCCGGCCATGCTAGCGGTGGCAGCAACCTGAAGCATCGCGCTCCCCGTCCCGAACGAGGCGAGCCGACCGGGTGTGGAGGAACGGGTCTTGGACGACGTAAAGGCGGCGGTCATCGGACCGCCCATCGAGAGGCGTGACTACAACCCGGTGCTGCGCTGGCTGATTGTCAACGTGCTGGTGGCGATTGGCCTCGTGACGCTGTGGCAGCTCGGCTTCCTCGGCTCGGTGCTCGCCTCCGACCACACCCGCATTTCGCTGCTGATCTTCGCCATCTTCCTCATCACCAGCCTCCATTGCCTGGTGCAGGCGATCGACATCAGCCGCGAGCTGATCGCCGCCCGCCGGGCCCGCGCCGTGATCGAAGCCGAGGGCGCCTCGGGCTTCCGCCTCGCCGGCAACAACGTCCTGACCGGCGCCGGCACCCTGCTCGAGCCGGGCGTCCTCACCACCCATGTCGGCAACCTGGTGAAAAAGGCCGAGATCCGCGGCAAGGGCCAGCTCGACCAGACGCTGCTGCTGCGCTCGGTCGCCGATAAACTGCGGGCCCGCGAAAAGCTCGGGCTGTTCGTCTCCGAAGGGTTGCTGCGCCTGGCGCTGCTCGGCACCGCCATCGGCTTCATCCTGATGCTGATCCCGATCGCCGGCCTCACCTCGTTCGAGGCCGACACGCTGCGCGGCGCACTCAGTGGGATGACCGGCGGCATGGCCGTGGCGCTCAACGTCACCGTCGCCGGTATCGCCACCGCGCTGATCCTGAAGTTCCAGTATTTCCAGCTCGATGCCGCCATCGGCGAGCTGTTCTCCGGGATCGCCGAAGTCTCCGAGATCTATGTCGTCCCGGCGATCGAGCGGAGCCACGATGGACGGGCCTAGCCTCTTCACCGGCGCCGAGGGCGACGACGGCACCTTCGTCCCGTTCACCGACATCCTGTTCAACGTGCTGCTCGGCTTCACCATGATGGTGTTCGTCGCCTTCGCGCTGATCCGGCCGGATGCCAAATCGGGCATCATCGACACCAATGCCGAGTTCATCATCACCACCACCTGGCCCGATGATAACGACGACGACATCGACACCTATGTCGAGGACCCGACCGGCAACGTCGTCTGGTACCACTCGATGCAGAAGGGTTTCGTCACTCTCGATCGCGACGATCGCGGCAATTATCTCGACGAAGTCACCGTCAATGGCGTCACCCACCACATCGCGCTGAACCAGGAGACGGTGACCATCCGCGGCATCCTGCCGGGCGATTACACCATCAACGTCTACCACTTCACCAACCCCAGCGCTGCCGCGGTGCCGGTGACGGTGAAGGTCGAAAAGATCAATCCCAAGCTGTCGGTGGTCTACTACGACACGCTGGTCCTCGATCACAAAGGCGACGAGAAGACCGTGGTGCGCTTCAGCCTCGACAAGGACGGCACCGTCAGCGGCATCAACACCGTGCCGGTCTCACTGATCCAGGCGGTCCGCAAATGAGCCCGCTGGTCATTGCCGGTGCAGTCGCGCTGTTCCTCGTCCTGGCACTGCTGCTCCTGAGCCTCAACCTCACCTCGCTGTGGAAATGGTGGATCAAGGCCGGCGCCATCGTCGTGACGCTCGCGGGGGTGATCGTGCTCTACTTCACCATGACCGGGCTCGTCGGCTGGGCCAGCTCGGACGACCTGCCCAAGCGCTTCGGCCTCCTCGCCACCCGCATCGTCGAGCCCGACAAGCTCGGCAACCTGCCCGGCGCCATCTACCTCTGGGTCGAGGAAGTCGACGACCGCCAGATCGTCATCGGCCCGCCCCGCGCTTTTGAGGTGCCCTACAAGGTGGAAATCGCCACCGAGGTCGCCTCCGCGCAGCAGCAGATCGAAGGCGGTGGCAAGGTGCTCGGCCAGTTCGCCGCCACGGGTAATGCCGAGGCCAATGCGGCCCAGACCGCCCAGCAGCAGGGCCAGGGCGCCATCAACACCGACGGCAACGCCAACCGCCAGGCCAGCGGCGGCGGCGAAGGCGCCGAAACCATCGGCGACCCCGGCGCCCTCAGCTTCTCCGAAATGCCCCCGGTCGACCTCCCAGACAAGGCCGCTGTAATTCAGATGGGGCAATGAGACTGCTCCCCCACCCGCGTGGCGGGAGGCGACTGACCGCCGGCAGACGGCCCCCTCCCATCCTCCCCCATGAAGGGGGAGGTGCCCCGCCGGTGTGTTTTGCATGATCGAAGACAGAGCCTCGACTCTTCACCTCCCCCTTCATGGGGGAGGCCGGGAGGGGCCGTCTCTATCAGTCGGGCCTAAGCGCCGACCCGGAGTTGCTGGCTGGGCAGTGGAGCCGCAGCGTGGCCTACTTGCTCAGCGCATCCGCCGCATAGCTCAGCGCGTGCTCGACCGCCCGGATTTCCACCACCAGCGGCGCCACTTTGGGGTCCGACTCCCACGCTGAAAACCCGCGCTGCTTGGCGAGTTCGGTGAGATCGGTGGCCCGCTGCCCGACGATCCCCGCCGCCGTTCGCGCTTCGCCCAGCGCGTCGGCCCGCACCGAGTCCGGCGTCTGCGGGTTGTTGGCGAGGCTCTGCAGCCGCTTGGCGTTGATTTTCCACTGCCGCGCGAACTCTTCCGCCCGCTTGAGGCGGAACGAGATCACCGTATCGCTGAGTGCTGCCTCTCCCATGCCCCCACCATTGATTCGGGTCGTTGAAGAGTCAATTTGGCGCGCCGATTTTGATCGCCAGATGGCAGCCGTCACTAAAGCAGTGGCTTGAGGTCCGCCAGCAGCGTCGGCACCAGCTCGCTCACCGTCGGATGGACGTGCATAGTGCGGATGATGGTGTCGACATCGACGCCGGCCGCCATCGCCTCGAGCAGCGACTGCATTACCTCGTCGCCCTCGATCCCGAGCAGCGCCACGCCGAGGATCTGCCGCGTCTCGGCATCGGCGAACACCTTCATGAACCCCAGGTTCTCCGCCCGTTCATTGGCCCGGCTCACCCGGGTCATCGGCCGCACCGCCACCAGCGCCTTCTTGCCCGAGGCCCGGACCTCGGCCTCGCTCATCCCGGCCCGTCCGAGCGGCGGATCGATATAGAGTGCGTAAGCCGGCACCCGCTCGCTCACCTTGCGGTCGGCGCCATCGAGCAGGTTCTGCGAGACGATCTCGAAGTCGTTGTACGAGGTATGGGTGAAGGCGCCGCGCCCGTTCACATCGCCCAGCGCATAAATATGCGGCTGGTTGGTGCGGAGCTTGTCGTCGACCGCGATATAGCCGTCATCGTCAAGCGCCACACCCGCCTTTTCCAGTTGGAGATCCTCGACATTGGGTACTCGGCCCAGCGCCAGCAGCAGGTGGCTGCCTTCCACCGCCTCGCTGCCGCGGCGGTAGCTGACCGCCACCCCGTCGCCGCGCCGCTCCGCCGCCATGCAGCTGGCACCGGTGATCACCCGGATCCCCTCGGCTTCGAGAATATCGCGGATGGTCGCCGAGACGTCCTCGTCCTCTTTGGCGGTGAGCCGCGAACTGCGGGCCAGCACCGTCACCTCGGCCCCGAACCGCCGATACATCTGGGCGAACTCCAGCGCGATATAGGAGCCGCCGGCAACCAGCAGGTGCTTTGGCAGCGTGTCGAGCTCGAGGATCGAGCTGTTGGTGAGATAGGGCACATCAGCCGCCCAATCAGGCACGACCGGCCGCGCCCCGGTATTGAGGAAGAACTGCTTGCCCGTGAGCACTTCGCCGTTCACCTCGACCGCGTCAGGCGAAACGAACGCCGCAGAACCGCGAAACACTTCCAGCCCCTCGGTCGCGCCCATCCAGTCGTCGAGCCCCTGGCGCGAGGCGAGCACCACCTTGTCCTTGCGCGCTTTCACCGCCGCCATATCGACGCTCACCGGCCCGGTCACCACGCCGAAATCCCTCGCCCGCCGGGCCAGCCACGCCACCCGCGCGCTCGCCACCAGCGTCTTGGTCGGCTGGCAGCCGTCATTGACGCAGGTGCCGCCCATATGCCGCCGCTCGATCAGCGCCACCTGCTGCCCGGCGCCGGCCAGCCGCGCCGCAAGGAACGGCCCCGCCTGCCCACCCCCAATGACGATGGCGTCGAACGATCGGCTCATGGCTGAACTCCGCAAATTTCAGGGCGGACCTTAGCCGCCCGCTCGCGATCTCGGAAGCGGCCCAGCTGGGCCGCGTATTGGCAAGTGCGGCACCAATGTCGTTCATAGCTCACTTGCGTCGAGGCCCCTTCGCCTCGTCATGTGTCGCTGCTAGGCTCATCCGGTCTGCATTAGGGTTGGCGCGCCATCCCGGTCGCGCCCCTGGCTCGGGGAATGACAATGCCCGCCAAATCGAAACCAGCCGACTCCGCCGCGATGGTCAGCGACGACGCCGTCCGCCAGCGCGCCTATTACCTGTGGGAAGCCGACGGGCGCCCCGACGGCAAGCACGACCACTACTGGACGCTGGCCCACCAGGAGGCCACCAAGGCCTTCGCCGAAGCCACCGCCAACGGTGTCGCCAAGGCCGGCAAGGGCAAAAGCCCCGGCGCCATCCCGGCCGCGGTGAAATCGAAACCGCCGAAAGAGGCCAAGCCGGTGAAGGTGAAAGCGGCGAAAGCCGCCGAGGCCAAACCCGCCAAGAAGGCCGCCACCAAGCCGCGCGCCGCGGTGCCTGCCAAGAAGGCGAAGTAGTTTCAGTCGTCTCCCTCCCCCTTGTGGGGAGGGATCAAGGGTGGGGGTGGCCGCACGCTCCGCGCGTGGAATTCCCCCACCCAGCTACGCAACGGACTTGGCCGCGCCAAGTCCTGCTTCGCTACCCCGCGGCGAGGGCGTCCCGCCCTCGTCCGGCTCCCCACAAGGGGGAGGGAGAGGGCCGATGCTCAGTCCTTCGCCGCCACGGCGATGATCTCGACCTTCAGCGACGGGTGCGCCAGGCGCGCTTCGATGGCGGCGCGGGCCGGCGGGTTGGCCGGGTCGATCCAGGCGTCATAGACGGTGTTCATCGCGGCGAAGTCGCCGATATTGTTGAGGATCACCTGGCAGAACAGCACCTTGGACTTGCTGCTGCCGGCTTCGGCCAGTAGCTTATCGATCGCCGCCAGAACTTCGCCGGTCTGCTTCTCGATCGAACCGTTGTAGTCGGTCGCCACCTGCCCGGCGAGATAGACGGTGTTGCCGTGGACCACGGCCTGGCTCATGCGCTTGCCGGGCTGGTAACGGGTGATGCTCATCGGATGCTCCTCAAATGAAATGCGGAGCCTCTGTAGCGGCTCCGCCATCAGGGAGAAAGCAGAACTTCCGCCCTATTGCGCCCGCCTCAACCGGCGCAGTCGCGAACGAATGCCGCCAACAGATCGTTGAACGCGCCGGGGTGGCTGGCCTGCGGCATGTGTCCTGCGCCAGCGATGCGGAACGCCCGGCCGCGCCACAGCCGGCGATAGGGCGCCGCCTCGACGAACTCCAGGTTGACGGCGCTGTCATCGCCGCCGTTCACCACCGCAATCGGCACGGCAGCGCTCCGCACCAGCTCGCGCTGATCGGCCGCCTGCTCCCCCAGCAGCGCCCCCACCACGGTGGTGCGGCTGCGCCCATCGGCGCGCCGGATCGCCCCGCGCAACCCTTCGGCGAGTTCGGGGCTGTCGATCGCATGGGCCGCAATGAACCTCTCGACGTCAGCCTCACCAAACTCCGCCTTGCCCGACAGTTCGATGGCGGGGCCGGGTAGCCACGCCCCGGTCAGGCTTGCCGTGTCCTTGGCAAAGGGTGGAGCGCCAACCAGCATCAGGCCGCGAGCATCAGGGAGTTGCGCCGCCAGCTCCAGCGCAATGTGACCACCCAGCGAGGTGCCGACCACCACGACCGGTCCGATCCCCATGGCCGCCACCAGCTCGGCCAGGTACTGGGCATGCCCGCCAAGCGTGTAGTCGCGTCCCGGCTCGCTGGCGTCTTCCGATCCACCGTGTCCGATCAGATCCGGCACCACTACGCGATAGTGTGGTGACAGCGCCTCGACCTGTCGCGAGAACACCTCCTTGTGCCCCGAATTTCCGTGCAGCAACAGCACCGCGGGCGCACCCGAACCCGCATCGATAGTCTCCACGACGCCGGCCCGTGTCTTGACCCGTGCAACATTCATGCATCAACTCCGCAGAATCTGTTCGCTCGCAGCAGCTGGATTTGAATACTGCACTTGACCGCCAAATCAAATGGTCGATTGTCAGCAAAGACAGTCACCAGAGGGACAGGATATCCCGTTGCTCGACATTGCCGAAGAAAGTTATGGCGTTCTGGTTCGCCGTGTCTATTCCGCCGGCCTCGATCGCGCCAGATGGTCGGAGTTTCTCGCCGATCTTTCGACCCTGATCGGTCGATCATGGATCGCCTTGCATGGGCACGACACGGCCCGCAACGTCAATCTTGGCTTCCTGACCCACAATTACAGCCCCGATCATCACTCGTCGTATCTGCAGCATTTCGCCGCTCGCAACCCATGGAACGCACAGGCGGCACGCGTCCCGGTCGGGGCGGTGATCCATTCGCAGATCCTCCTGGAGCCGGGCGTGCTGAAGCGCACCGAGTTCTACAATGACTGGATCCGGCCGCAGGACGACATCGGCACCGGCGCCGGCGTTACGCTGTTCCGCGATCGCGAACGCTTCCTGCGCCTCTCATGCAATGTCCGCTTCCGCGATCTCGAGAGCATGGAGGCCCGGTTGCTCGGCCTGCTCGAAGCCATCGGCCCGCACGTCCAGGCCTCATTCCAGCTGTCGCGCCGCCTCGCCGGCGCCCGCGTCGGCCAGCATTATCAGGATGCCCTGCAACTGGTGCCGGAGGCGGCCCTGCTCCTCGATCCCACCGGTCGCATCACCTTTGCCAACGCCGCGGCAGAGCGGCTGCTGGAGGGCACCAGGGCCATCGCAACCGCCGATGGTCGCATCACCCTGCCCGACCAGTCGGCGCAACAAGCGCTCGAGGCCGCGCTGGCCGCCGTCACCCACGGAACAACCAGCCCCGGCGCGCCGATCACCATCCGAACCGATACCGCGCCGCTCGTCGCCGAACTCTTCCCGTTCGTTTCCGGCGAGGCGCCGGTCAAGCCGCCTTTGCTTGTTCTGCTCGAAGGCCTGCCGACGGCGATCCTGATGCTGCGCCGCTCCACCTCGCCGCTGGGGGACGCACTGGAAAGCGCCGCGGAGCGCTATGGCTGGTCTCCGGCGGAGACGGCGCTCTGCCGGCACCTGCTCGAGGGCGGCTCGGTGCGCAGCTTCTCCGAGCGGCGCGGTGTCAGCTTTCACACTGCCCGCAACCAGATGCGCGGCGTGCTCGAGAAGGCCGGCGTACAGCGGCAATCGGCGCTGGTCGCCTTAGTGGCAAGCCTCGCCCCGCGCCACTGAAGTAGCGCATCTGCGTCATGCGGACCGCCGCCCCTTCTGCTGCTATGGCTCCGTCCACTTCGGGCACGACGAAACCATGCAACCCCTGCCGGCCCTCGTTCTCTCCCTTCTTACGGCGCTGTCGATCCCCATGGGAGCCGCGCTCCCCGCGCAACTCTCGATCATCGATGTCGACAGGCCCGAGGGCCGGCAGTCCTACCTGGAGCTCTCCGGCGACATCGCGGTCGGCGACTGGTGGAAGTTCGTCAAACTGCTCAAGCAGCACCCGTCGACGACGGGCGTGTGGCTGCGCTCCGCCGGCGGCTCGGCCGACGATGGCCTCGCCATCGCCAAGCACGTCTATGAGCACCGCCTCGACACCATGATCACCGACGCCTGCCACTCGGTCTGCGCCATCATTTTCCTCGCCGGCAGCGAGCGCTACCTCACCGTCGATGCGCGTCTCACCGTGCACAGCGCCTATAAGCAGCTCGCCGACTGGGTCGTCGAGGATCACCTCGCCAACGGTACCGTCGCCTGGTTCATCGGCCACATGGGCTATCCACTGCCGATCGCCAAACTCTGGGTCTCGACCGCCAGCGACGAGATGGCCCCGATCACCCTCGAAATGAACGACAAGCTGAAGCTCGGCTTCACCGTCATCAAGTAGCGCCGGGGCCTCGCCGCCTTATTCCGCCGGCGCCAGCACGGCAGTCGCCTGCTGCCGCTGCGCCCCGGGGATCAGCAGCGATACCACCATGGCGAGCGCCGCGACGCCGGCGAACAGCAGGAAGCCGGTAACGAACCCGGCCTCCTCCGGCACGCCATCGGCCGTATGGTGCGCCGTCACCACGGCCGTCATCACCGCCGTGCCGATCGCCCCGCCGATGGTGCGGATATTGGCGTTCATGCCGATCGCCGTACCGGTCTGGCTGGCCGGCACGTTCTGCACGATCACGCTGGTCAGCGCCGCATAGGCGAGCCCCAGCCCGATGCCGTAGACGCCACTGATCACCGCCACCTCCCAGATGCTGGCATGCAGCATTGCTAGCGCCACGCAGGAGAGCGCGATCACCGCCGAGGCGCCGGCGAGCTGCAGCTTGAACGGCACCACCCGGGCCAGCCGGCCGCTGAACACGCCGGCGACCGCCATCGAAACCAGCATCGGCAGCATCACCCAGCCGGCCTCGCTCACCGTCGCACCAAAGCCGTAGCCGGCCGAACTCGGCACCTGGATCAGCTGCGGCAGGAACACCCACACCGCGAACATCGCCGCGCCGAATAAGAGCGCCACGAGGTTGCTGGTCCACACGGCCGGCAGCCGCATCATCTTCATGTCGATCACCGGGTTGGACGAGCGTACCTCGACCGTCACCCAGGCCGCCGCCAGCACCACTGCCGCGACGAACAACCCGATCACCGCCGGCGAACCCCATCCCCAGCGTGTCCCGAGGCTCAAAGGCAGCAGCAGTGCGATCAGCCAGGCGGCGAGCAGCGCGGCCGCCAACCAGTTGATCGTGCCGCCGGCCTTGACCGGCGATTCCGGCACGAAGAACTGCGCCAGCGTCGCCGTCACCGCCACCACCGCCAGCGGCACCCAGAACAGCCCGTGCCAGCCGAACAGGTCGACGATCGGCCCGGCGAGAATGGTGCCGACGCCGCTCCCGACCGCGATCACCGCCGAGAGGATCCCCACTGCCGAAGGCACCCGCGCCGGTGGAAACTCGTCGCGGATGATGCCGAACGACAGCGGCACGATGGCGCCACCCAGCCCCTGCACGATCCGTCCGGCGATCACCAGCTCGATGCTGGGCGCCAGCGCCGCGATCAGGCTGCCGAGCCCGATGGCGGCGAGCGCCAGCACCAGCGTCTTTGCCTTGCCGATCATGTCGCCGACCTTGCCGAGGATCGGCGTCGCCACCGCCGCCGACAGCAGCCAGGCGATCAGCACCCAGGAAACGGCGCTCTGGCTGGTATTGAGTTCGCTCTGCAGCGTCGGCAGCACCGGCGCCAGCAGCGATTGCAGCATTGCGAACGATGCGGCGCCGACCGCCAGCACCAGGAAGGTGAGGCTCGGCGACGCGGATTTGGGTGACGCAGATCTGCTTGTGGCAGATCTGCTTGTGGATTGGACGTTGGACATAATGATCCTGTCTCGCAAAACGGCAGTTCCGGCTTGGATTGTCCGTTGCGATTGGCTATGTACTGGAGGACGCCTCCATATAAGTGGAGGGTTCCTCCGTTTAGCGGAATCAGTTTGTGCTGGCAAGGCCCCGCCAGGAAAGAAACCGGCCAGCCGAAAGAAAGTGCTATGACGACAACCCTCGCGGAACTGGTGCAGCGGCGTCCGAGCCGCGCCGATGCCCGGCGCAACTATGACAGCCTGATCGCCGCGGCGCGTCAGAGCTTTGCCGAAATGGGCACCGAGGCGCCGCTCGAGGAGATCGCGCGTCGCGCCGATGTCGGCATCGCCACGCTCTACCGCAACTTCCCCACCCGCGAGACGCTGGTCGAAAGCGTCTATCTCGAAGAGGTGCAGGCAGTGTGCAACGCCGCCGGCGAAGTCGGACACCTCGAGCCCTGGGAGGCGCTGCTGGCCTGGCTCCGCCGCTTCGTCACCTATGTCGGCACCAAGCGCGTGCTGGTCGAGGGGCTTAACCGGGACAGCAACACTTTTAAGGCCTGCCGCCTCGGGCTCTACGAGGCCGGCGCGCCGCTGCTCAGCCGCGCCCAGGCCGCCGGGCTGGTTCGCCCCGATGTCGCCATCGACGATGTCGTCCGGCTGGTTGCCGGCATTGCCGGCATCGGCTCCACCACCGAAGAGCAGCGCGACCGCATCCTCGGCATCGCCCTCGATGGCCTGAAGCGGGCTGCCTAAACCGGCACGACCGCGAGCCCGGCCAGCCGGTCGGTATCGGCCAGCACCTCGATCTCAGTCACCCGCTCGCCACTGACCGTGAAGCGCAGCACGCGGAACGGCGCGCCATCGCGCAGCACCACCACGGCCATCTCGCCATTGACCAGCGCCAGCTGCGCCTCCGGCATGAAACCGGTGAGCGCCCGGCGCGCCACCACCTCGGCGCCCCGCGCCACCAGCGCCACCCCTGCCGGTACCGCACTGGCATCGGCGCGCAGCACCACCTCGGGGTCGAGCACCGCCAGCAGGGCCGCGAGATCGCCGCTCCGCGAGGCCCTCAGATACGCCTCTACCACCGTGCGATGCCGCTCCCGGCTCGGCTCGATAGTGTCGCTGCCGCCCTTCACCCGTCGCCGCGCCCGGCTGGCCAGCTGCCGCGCCGCATCGGTGGAGCGCCCGACGATCGGCGCAATCTCCTCGAACGGCAGGTCGAACATGTCATGCAGCACGAACGCCACCCGCTCCGGCGGCGGCAGCGTCTCCAGCACCACCAGCAGCGCCACCCCCAGCGAGTCGGCCATCTCAAGCGTACGCTCCGGGTCGTCCGCATCGGCCAGCGTCTCCGCCGCCGGCTGCTCCAGTGGCTCCTCGCGCCGCGCCTTGCGCGTCCGCAGCATGTCGAGACACACCCGCGCCACCACCGTGGTCAGCCAGCCCGAGAGATTGCCAACCGTGCTGGTATCCGACCGGCTGAGCCGCAGCCAGGCTTCCTGCACCGCATCCTCGGCTTCCGTGGTCGAGCCGAGCATCCGGTAGGCCACCCGCTTCAGGTGCCCGCGATCCGCCTCGAACCGGCGGGCCAGAATTTTCTCGTCGTCCATCGTCACATTCCCTGGTCGCGCTCCGTCATAGCACTGACGAACGACGTCGGCCCGGTGTGACAGCCCGGGCCGGAAATCCTCCGTCAGCACGAAAACCGGAGCACAACAAAATGCAATCGCGTATGACCAACCCCGCCTTCGCCGTGCCCGGCGCCATGTCGGCGCTGCAGGCCATCAGCCAGGCCGCCCAGGCCAACCCTGCCGTCTCGCACCAGTTGCACGCCCTCGTTCACCTGCGCGCCAGCCAGATCAACGGCTGCAGCGTCTGCGTCGATATGCACGCGGCTGACTTGAAAAAGCTCGGCGATACCGACCGCCGCATCATCGCCGTCTCGGCCTGGCGTGAAACCTCGTGGTTCACCGCCCCTGAGCGCGCCGCGCTGGCCCTGACCGAAGCCGTCACCCGGCTCAGCGACCGCGCCGACCCGGTGCCAGACGCCATCTGGGACGAAGCCCGCGCCCATTTCGACGACGCGGCTTTGGCCTCGCTCGTCCTCTCGATCGGCATGATCAACATCTGGAACCGCCTCAACGCCGCCACCCGCCAGATCGCCGGCGCCTGGAAAGCCGCTGCCTAGCCGGGCAGCCCTCTTTCTTCACCTCCCCCTTGTGGGGACTTCGAGCCGTCCCGTAGGGCAAATCGCTCCAGTGGAGCGATTTGAGGTGAGAAGGCCATGAGAGCTACGCTCGAATGGCGAGGGAGGGGGCCGTCCGCTTCAGTCAAACCTCAGGAGTTCAAAATGCCCCGCATCGCCCATCCCGCCTTCGCCATCCCCGGCGCCATGGACAGCCTCGTCGCCCTCAGCAAGGCCAGTAAAGCCGTCCCCGGCCTGCCGCTGGCCCTGCTCGAGCTGATGCATCTGCGCGCCAGCCAGATCAACGGCGACGGCAACAACGTCAACCTCCACCCGCGGCTCGCCCGTGCCGCCGGCGAGACCTCGGAGGACCGCATCATCTCGGTGGCGTCATGGCGCAACACGCCGTGGTTCACCGAGCCCGAACGTGCCGCCCTGGCGCTGACCGAGGCCGTCACCCGCCTCGACGACCGCGCCGACCCGGTGCCCGACGAGGTTTGGAACGAAGCCCGCCGCCACTATGACGAGCCGGTGCTGGCCGCCATGGTGCTGTCGCTCGGCCTCGTCAACCTCTGGAACCGGCTCCACGTCGCTACTGGCCAGGTGGCCGAGCCGGTGAAGCCAGCTGCCTGAACCGCGCCACTCGGCAGTCCTACAGACGGCGCCCCAAACTTCGCCGTTTGCTGTTGTGCCCTACATCCGGAAATCCGGCGGCAGCCCGATATCGCTTAGCACCCGGGACGACAGCGGGGCGACGCCGCCGCGGCGGTACGGTCGGAGCGTGCGCCGAAGCAGCGCGTCGGCGCGACGCCGCGCGATGAACCAGCGCAACACGCTGAGGAGCCCGCCTTTCTCCTCAGCAGGATCGGCGGCCGGCGCGCGGCCCGGGTCTCCGACCAGGCTCGTCTCTAGGACCGGGAATGTCCCGCCCCCCGATGAGGCCCCCGGAGATAACGGTGTGACCGCCCCATCCTGCCGCATCTCACGCCACCTGCGGCCGAGTGGCGATAATGCCTTCGGTGCGCGCCCGCACTTCGGGCGTCGCAAGGCATGTCGCCACCGCCTCATAGCCGGTCGCCCCGGGATAGGGCGCCACCAGCGTCGGCGGGCTGTGGTTCGCCGGGCAGAGGATGATCGCCTCGTCCGGTCCCACCGCCGCGAGATCGAGGACGGCGTTTGACCGCGTCATCGCAAACACCGGTCGCGCCCCCGGCCCGCGATGTCTCAAATGCGCGACCACCGCCTCCTGCGACGACTGTTCGAGCCCCTGTTCGAGCATGTCGATCACCAGCACCGTCGGCCACGCGGCCTCGAGCCCGGCGACCAGCGCCGTCAGCGCGTCGGACGCCGATGCGCCATCCTCGATCAGCCAGCCGAGCGTCCGCTCGACCCGCTCGCGCAGCGCTGCATCGGCGTCCATCCGCGCCTCCGCCGCCACGCCATCCACCAGCCGGTCGAGGCCCAGGAACAGCGCACCCGGCAGTGCTTCGGCGAGCTTCTGCGCCAGCCGCGTCTTGCCGCTGCCCAGCGGCCCGATGATGTAGCTGAGCGGCTTGATCTGCCGCAGTTCGAACGTCTCGCCGCCCCACGGCCACGGCAGTTCGAACGACAGGCTGATCGGCGCCTCGGCCCCGAGCAACTCCGCCAGCGCGCCCGTCCCCGGCACCTCGCCACGCGACAGACTCTCGCGCAGTTGCCGCACCCGGTCGAGCATCCCCGCCAACTGCTGCAGCCGCCCCTCCAGCACGCCCTGATGCGCCGCGAGCGACGCCTCGAGCCCGCGCGGATCGCCCGCCAGCACCCGCTGCACCTGCGCGAGGCTCAACCCCAGCGCCCGCATCGCCACGATCTCGCCGGCCCGAGCCATTTGCTCGGGCCCGTATGTTCGCCATCCCGCCGCCGTGCGCACCGGCACGATCAGCCCGCGCTGCTCATAGAGCCGCAGCGCCTTGGCGGAAACGCCGAGCCGGCTCGCGGCATCGGATGCGTTCAGAAACTCAGTCGAGGAACCCATGAATCACCCCGTCATTGCTTGACCGCATCCCTTATCGGGGCGGCCCCAGGGGCCGAGTCAACAGGGCGTGCTCTCATCCCAGCGCTTCCAGCACCAGCCTGGCCACCAGCGCCGACGAGGCCGGGTTCTGCCCGGTCACCAGCCGCCCATCGGCCACTGCGAAGGGCTGGAAATCGGCGCCCTTCTCGTAGCGCCCGCCAAGTTGCTTGAGCCGGCTCTCGAGCAGGAACGGCACCGTCTTGTCGAGCCCGGCCGCCACTTCCTCGCTGTCGGTGAACCCCGCGACGCGCTTGCCTTGAACCAGCGGCGCGCCCGAGGGATCGGTGACCGCCACCAGCCCCGCCGGCCCGTGGCACACCGCCGACACCACCTTGCCCGCGGCATAAGCGGCGCTCAGCCCCGTTGCCAGCGCCGCGCTGCCCGGCAGGTCCCACACCGTGCCGTGCCCGCCCGGCAGGAACACCGCGTCGTAGCTCGCGACATCGACCGCATCGATCGCCGGGGTCACTGCCACCGCGCGCTGCGCCTCGGGATCGGCGAGGAAGCGCTGCACACTCTGAGGCAACTCGCCGCCTAGGCTCGACGGATCGACCGGCACCTTGCCGCCTTTGATCGAGGCAATGGTCACCTCGGCCCCCGCATCGCGGAACGCATAATAGGGCGTCGCCAGTTCTTCGAGCCACACGCCGGTCGGCTTGCCGGTGCTGCCGATACGGTCGTGCGAGGTGGTGACGATCAGGATGGAACGATTGGGCATCTGAGCCTCCGCTGTTTCAACTGCCAGCTATCTGGGGTTCCACCCGTGCATTGAGAAATTGCATGTTCTTGCCTGAGTGATAAGATTTCTTATGAGTTACCTCGATCACCTACGCAGCTTCGTGGCTGTCCACCGGCTGGCCTCGGTCACGGCAGCCGCCCGCAGCCTCGGGCTGACCCAGCCGGCGGTCAGCGGCCATCTCAAGGCACTCGAGGCCCGGCTCGGCCGTCCGCTGTTCGAGCGCGCCGGCCGCGGCATCGTGCCGACCGCCACCGCCGATGCCTTGGCTGCCCGCATCGGCACCCACATCGATGCGCTCGAGACAGTGCTTGATGGCGTCGCCACCCGCGGCAGCGAGCTCGCCGGCACCGTCACCATCGGCGGCCCGGCCGAGTTCATGACCGAGCGCGGCCTCGCCGCCCTCGCCCCGCTCGCCAGCCGGCACATCGCCGTGCACGCCCGCTTCGGCCTCGCCCGCGACCTTATCGGCCAGCTCGAGCGCGGTGATTTCGAGCTGGTGGTGGCGGCACAGCGCATCCCCCGCCCCGCCATCGCCTACCAGCAGCTCTTCACCGAACGTTTCCTGCTGGTCGGCGCGCCATCCTTCGGCGACCTGATCCCGGCCACTGCATCGGCCGAAACCATTGCTGCCACCCTGGAAGTCGCGCCCTGGGTCGCCTACGCGGCCGACCTGCCGATGATCCGCCGCTTCTTCCGGGCTGGCCTCGAGCGCGACCTCGCGCCGCCGGAAACCTCGATCGCCCCCGACCTCCGCGCCGTCCGCGCGCTGGTCGCGGCAGGTGCCGGCATCAGCGTGCTGCCCGATTATCTGTGCGCCCGCGCCATCGCCATGGGCGAGCTCGTCGAGCTGTGGCGTCCCGCCGTCCCGGTCACCAATACCGTCTGGCTCGCGACCGGCAAATCGGGCCGGCACCCGCGCGTCTCGCTGGCCATCGACCTGTTGCGCCAGGCCGCCACCAGTTGGGGCGACGCCTAGCTCCCCGCCAGGAGCTTTGTCGCCAGCGTCTGCAACGGCCCCGGTTGCAGCTCGGCCGGCGGGCTGTAGGGGTTGGAGAAGCCGAAGATCAGGAACAGGATGGCGCCGGTATAGGCGCTGAACAGCCCCAGCAGCACCAGGTTGTGCCGCTCCGGGGTGTAGATGTAGTGCCCGAAGGCGATCAGCACGACGCCGGACAGCGCCGCGATCCAGAAGAAATGCGCCACCGAGGTGATCGCCTCGCTCTGCCGCATGTCGCGCGAGGCGGAGATCGCGTGGAGACTCGCCAGCATGTGGTCGCGCAGGCTGACCTGCCGCGGCGTCTGCGGTATCAGGTCGAGCACCCGGTCGTAGGCCGTCGACCAGATCGCCCAGGCCGCATCGCTGAGCCCGTTCCCGGCCCCGAGCTGCTCCCACTCGGTGTCGATCACTGCCCGCAGGTACCCGCGCATGTCCTGCTGCAACGGCCCGAGCAGCGTGGCGTCGTAGCGCGCCGCATCGTTGAACACGTCGGCGATGGCGCTCGCCTCCGCCGCGGTCTGGGTTTCGAGCCGCTGGTACGAGGTCATTTCCTGGGCGAACACCAGCGCGATGATCAGCCCGTGCAGCGCGGCGATGCGCGTCACCATCGCCCCGGCCATTTCCTTGTGCCGCTCATACGGCCCGCGCCCGGCGAACCAGCGGGCCAGCATGTAGCTGCCCAGCGACAGCGTGACCGTAGCGATCACGAAAAGCAGCCCGAACGCTATGTCGGTTACGATCCCCACCGGCCGCCCACCCTCATCGCTGCACCCAGTTCTTCTGCTAGCAAACTTGCGCACGCCCGTCCAAGCAACCACCTCCATCCGACGGCGGTTTCCGTTCGGCGCCGATATGCGTTACCCATTCGCCCCCAACCTCGGATTCCCCAATGAGTCCCTTCCACCAGATCCTCGGCAACACCCTCGTTGCCAACGTCACCAACTTCACCGTCTGGTTCGCGCTGACCTTCTGGGTCTATCTCGAGACCCATTCGGTGTTCGCGACGGGCATGATCGCCGGCGTCTATCTGGTGTTCACCGCCGCCTTCGGCATCTGGTTCGGCTCGATCGTCGATCACAACTCAAAGAAGCTGGCGATGCTCGGCTCGAGCGTCGTCTCCGCCGTCTTCTATGCCCTGGCGCTGGCGGTGCTGCTGCTCTCGCCACCGGAGAGTTTCACCAACCCCTACAATGCCTTCCTCTGGATCTTCGTCTTCCTCGTCATGCTCGGCGTCATCGCCGGCAATATCCGCTCGATCGCGCTGCCCACCCTCGTCACCGTGCTGATCCCCGAGGATCGCCGCGACAAGGCCAACGGCCTCGTCGGCATGGTCAGCGGCATCGGCTTTCTCACCACCTCGGTGATCTCAGGCTTCCTCGTCGCCTGGGGCGGCATGCTGGCGGTGATGGTACTGGCGCTGGTGACAACCGCCCTGGCCTTTGCCCACCTCAGTTTCGTGCAGATCGACGAGGGCCGGGCCGCGCCTGACCCGGAAACCCCGGCCGAGCCTAAGCGCGTCGATCTTAAGGGCACCATCAAGGTGGTCGGCGCCGTCCCGGGCCTGTTCGCCCTGATCCTGTTTGCGGCGCTCAACAACTTCCTCGGCGGCATCTTCATGGCGCTGCTCGATGCCTACGGCCTGTCGCTGGTCTCGGTGGAAGTCTGGGGCCTGTTGTTCGGCGTGCTCTCCACCGCCTTCATCATCTCGGGTCTCGTTATCGCCAAGACCGGGCTGGGCAAGAAGCCGCTCCGCACCCTCTTGCTGGTCAACCTGATCACCTGGGCGGTGTGCTGCATCTTCACCATCCAGTCCTCGATCTGGCTGCTGGCTGCTGGCATGTTCGTCTGGATGCTGCTCGGCCCCTATGCCGAGGCCGCCGAACACACCACGCTGCAGAAGGTGGTGCCGCCGGAGCGGCAGGGCCGCGTCTTCGGCTTCGCCCAGTCGGTCGAGCAGTCCGCCTCGCCGCTTACCGCCTTCCTCATCGGCCCGCTCGCCGAGTTCGTCTTCATCCCGTTCATGACCGCCGGGCTGGGCGCCGAGCTGATCGGCAGCTGGTTCGGCACCGGTCCGGCCCGCGGCATCGCCCTGGTCTTTACCCTCGCCGGCCTGTTCGGCGTGGCGATCACCATCATCGCCTTCCGCTCAAAGTACTATCGCCAGCTTTCCGCCGCCTATGCCCGCCCCAGCGAGGGCCAACCCGAACCCGCGCCGGCCCAGTAGCCCGGCGTCCCCACCACAGGAACCGACAGCGTCATGTCCACGCCCGCCTCCACTCGCGTCATCGACCGCCTGAAGACTGAGTTCAGTTTCCAGATCTCGGTCGATACCGACAGCCTGCCGCTCGGGCTCACGGTCGCCGAGGCCGCCCTCGCCGCCGGCGTCGATCTCGTCGAAATGGGCACCCCGCTGCTAAAGACCGAGGGGGTGAAGCACGTCGTTCCCGCCTTCCGCGCCCGCTTCCCCGATGCCCTGCTGCTCGCCGACATGAAGACCATGGATGGCGGCAGCTTCGAAGCCCGCTCGGTGTTCGAAGGCGGCGGCAACATCATCGATTTCCTCGCCATTGCCGGCGTGCCGAGCGCCAAGGGCATCTGCGGCGTGCGCGACGAATACCGCCGCGCCAACCCGGAACTGCCGCGCCTGGTGTTCGCCGATATCCTGCTGCCGCATCAGGGCCCGGCCGACACCGCCATCGAGGTGGCGCTGCGCATGCTCGACGCCGGCGTCGACGGCATCGGCGCCCACCTGCAGCTCGATGCTCGCCGCGCCGACCCGAGCCTCTTCCACTCGAGCTACCTCGCCGACGTGGTAGGCGCCGTGCACCACCGCGTCGGTGCACTCGCCTCGGTGCAGGTGGTCGGCGGCCTCTATCTCGAGCAGGCCGTCGCGCTCGCCAAGACGGGGCTCCGTGCCTTCGTCATCAGCGGCAATCTCGGCCTCCCCGACGCCCAGGCCCGCTACGGCAACCCGCCCGGCGAAATCCGCGAGCACATCGCCGCCTTCATTGCCGGGGTGTCGCAGACCAGCACCGCGCCGTGAGCAAGCGCAAGGAGCTGCTTCTACCGGTCCTCATCGGATGCTTCCTCGCCTGGCTTGGCTATGCCTCTGCAGCCGAGCGACAGCAGTTCGTCATTCACGCATCAGGCGAGGACATCCTGGCAGAGACCTTCCTGAGCAGGTCCGGCGAGCCGCCTCCGGCAGTCATCGTCCTGAGCGGCAGCAGGGGATTTGCGGCGACGGCCTACGATGAAATCGGAGCGAGCTTTGCCGCGGCGGGCCTCGACACCTTCCTGGTTCACGTCCTCTCCCCGGCTGACCTGAACGCCATCGCCGGCGCCGGAAGCGCCGAGGCTCGCATCCGCTACTACGAACGCCGCCTGACCCAGTGGACGGCGAGCGTTCTGACTGTCGCTGCCCACCTCAACGCCAAGCCCGGCTACAGCGGCCGGATCGGTATCATGGGGATCTCTCTCGGTGCCCAGATCGCCTCGGCCGCCACTGCGAACCGGCAGGACGTGGCCGCGCTGGTGCTCGTCGATGGCGGGCTTCCCAACGGCTACGAGGAACCGCTCGTTTCGCTGCCACCGCTACGCCTGATCTGGGGCGGCGCGGATCGAACCTTTCCCCCGGCCATCGCGCAGGCGCTGCAGAAGACGGTACAAGGCCTGGGCGGATCGGCCGAGCTTGATATCTACCCGGGCGGCGCGCACGACTTCTTCCTGAAGCCAGGATCGGAGCAGGCGGCCGAAGCCCGTCGGAGCGCCGCCGATTTCCTTACCGGGCAGTTGCAGTCAACTCACCCCTGATCCGCCCGACTCGGAGCCACCTCTTGTCCAAACGCCTGTCGAAAACCCTCGCCGCTGAGATCGCCACGCGCACCCTCGAAGTCATCAACCCCGCCAACCGCGCCGTGGCGCTGGCCGCGACGCTCCGCCGCCACGGCTTCGACCCGGCTGCCGCCGAACTGCCCGCGGCGCCGGCCGATCGGGCCGATCTGGTGGCGTGGCTGCTCGCTACCTACGCGCCGCGGGAGTAAACTGCCGGGGTCCGGCCGCTGGGCCGTTGCGAGGAGGATCCCCATGCAGACCCGCCCGTTTCCGCCCGCTCCACATGGCCGCTCTCCGGCCGGCGCCGAGGTCCGCCTGCTGGTCGACGGGGTGACGGGCGGCATGATCCATTCCACCGTTCCGCCCGGTCAGGTAAACCGGGCGACCATCCACGCCACGGTGAGCGAGTTCTGGTTCGTGCTCTCGGGCGAGGGACAGATCTGGCGCCGCGACGACACCGGCGAGGAAACCACCGCGCTGACGCGCGGCGTCTCCATCGACATCCCGGTCGGCACCGCCTTCCAGTATCGCTGCAATGGCGCCGCGCCGCTCGAGTTCATCTGCATCTCCATGCCGCCCTGGCCCGGCAGCCACGAGGCGACGATCATTGCCGGCCCCTGGGAGCCCGACGCTCCCGAGGGTTGGCCGCCGGCGTAGCGAGGCTGGAGGCAGGATGTCTCGTCGGGTTCGCGCCCCTACATGGTGATGCCGCCATCCACCACGAAGTTCGACCCGGTCGCATAGGCGCTCTCGTCGCTCGCGAGATACACTAGCAGGTGCGCCATTTCTTCGGGCTGCGCCATGCGGCCCATCGGCTGGCGGGCGACGAAGGTCTTCCACACCTCGTCGTGGTCGCCCAGCGCGTGCGCCCGTTCGTGCAATGACGGCGAGTCGACGCTGCCGGGGCAGATGGTGTTGGCCCGGATGCCGTTCTTCATGTAGTCGAACGCCACCGACTTGGTGAAGCCGATCACCGCCGCCTTCGACGACATGTAGCCGACACGGTTCGGCACGCCCTTCATCGACGAAGCGACCGACGCCACGTTGATGATATTGGCGCCGCCCTGCGCAATGAAGGCCGGCAGGAAGGCCTGCGTCAGCACGAACATCGGCGTCACGTTGATATCGAAGCTGAGCTGCCATTCTTCGAGCGTGGTGGTGCCCAGCATGCCCTGATGCACCCAGCCGGCGCCATTGTAGAGCACGTTCACCCCATGATGCCGCGCCGCCGCCTCGCGCAGCGCCAGGTGGTCGGTGACATCGAGCGCGTAGGTCTCGTGACCGGGCGAGATCGCCCTGAGCTCCTCGCCCTTGCGCGCAATCCCCTGGGCATCGCGGTCGGTGGCGATCACCCGTGCTCCCTCGCGTGCGAATGCCGTGGCTGCCGCCCCGCCGATCCCCGCCGCTGCCGCGGTCATGAAGATGGTTTTCCCCTCGAGCCGTCCCATTTTCTCCCTTTCCGTCCAGTTCGGTGTTTGACCAAAGGCCAACCCTCTGGTCGTTGTCCCATTTCGCCTGTGTGGTACCATACCAGCCTTGCAAGGGGGACCAGCACTATGGATGAATTGACCTGGGAAGCGCTGCTTCCCCCGATCTTTGCGACTGCCGGCATCGACGCCGGTGGAGCGCTGGAAATCGCCCCGCTCACTGGCGGCGTTTCATCCGATATTGTGCGCATCCGCCTGCCCGATGGCCGCCAATACTGCGCCAAGCGCGCCCTCGGTAAGCTCAAGGTCGCCACCGACTGGCAGGCGCCGCTCGAGCGCAACCAGTATGAGGTGGCCTGGCTGCGCCGCGCCAACGCCATCGTCCCCGGCGCCGCGCCCGAAGTGATCGGCGAGGACCGCGCGCACGGCATCGCGCTGCTCGAATACCTGCCGGCCGAAGATTATTTGCTGTGGAAGGCCGAGCTGCTGGCCGGCCGCGCCGATCCGTCGGTTGCCACCGCCGTCGCCGAGGCGCTCGGGCGCATCCACGCCGCGACGCTCAACGATCCCTCGGCCGCCGCCGAGTTCCCCACCGACCACCTGATCGATGCCCTGCGGCTCGACCCCTATCTGCGCTTCACCGCCGGACGCCACCCGGAGCTTGCCGATCGGATCCTCGCCGTGCTGACGACCACCGCGAACACCAAACTGGCGCTGGTGCACGGCGATGTCAGCCCCAAGAACATCCTCATTGCGAAGCGCGACGGCCACCCGGTGCTGCTCGATGCCGAGTGCGCCTGGTACGGCGATCCGGCCTTCGACGCCGCCTTCTGCCTCAACCACCTGGTGCTGAAGTCCATCCACCTGCCGGCACTGCGCGATGCCCTGCTGGCTCAGGCGTCTGCCTTCGCCGCCACTTGGCTCGGACATTTCCCCGCGCAACTGCGTGCCAGCACCGAGGCACGCGCCGCCGCCCTCCTGCCCTGCCTGATGCTGGCGCGGGTCGATGGCAAATCGCCGGTCGAGTACCTCAGCGAGGCCAGTCGCCAGCTGGTGCGCGATCGGGCCATTCCACATATCCAACACCCGCCAGTAGCCATCGCCGAGCTGCTCGACAGCCTTAGTTCACCTCAGGATCGATAACGCGTTATGTCAGCCATCAAGACTATTCTTGGCCGCCAGGTGTGGGACTCGCGCGGCCGCCCCACCGTCGAAGTCGAGGTCACGCTGGAGAGCGGCGCCAGCGGTCGCGCCATCGCCCCGTCCGGCGCCTCCACCGGCAGCCGCGAGGCGCTCGATAAGCGCGATGGCGGCAGGCGGCTGGGCGGCTATGGCGTCAACGCCGCGCTGGCCGCGGTGAACGGCGAAATCCAGAACCGGCTCGTTGGCCTCGATGCCCTCGACCAGGTCGCCGCCGATCTCGCCATGATCGAACTCGACGGCACCCCGCAGAAGACCCGGCTGGGCGGCAACGCCATCGTCGCCACGTCCTCCGCCATCGCCTGGGCGGCTGCGGCGGAGCAGCGGATCCCGCTCTGGCAACATTTGCGGCGCCTCAGCAACCTCGATCCCGAGGCCCAGCACATCCCCGCCCCGATGATCCAGATTTTCGGCGGCGGCCGCCATGCCGGCAACCGCATCGACATCCAGGATTTCCTCATTCTCGCCGTCGGCGCCCAGAGCTTCGCCGAGGCCACCGAGCAGATCGCCGAAGTCTACATGGCCGCCAGCAAGGCCATGGTCCAAAAGGGCAAGCTAAACGGCGTCGCCGACGAGGGCGGCGTCTGGCCCGATTTCACCGCCAATGAGGACGGGCTCGAACTGCTCACCCGCGCCATCGAGGCGGCCGGGCTTCGCCCCGGCGCCGATATCGGTATCGCGCTCGACGTCGCGGCCACCTCGTTCTACGCCGATGGCGCCTATCGCCTGGCGCTCGAAGGCAGGGCGCTCTCGACGCTCGAGATGATCGAGCAGCTGCAATCCTGGGTCAGCGCCTACCCGATCGTCTCGCTCGAGGACCCCCTTGCGGAGGACGATGACGAAGGCTTTGCCGAGATCACACGGCGGCTCGGCAAGTCCATTCAGATCGTTGGTGACGATTATCTGACCAGCTCAGAGTCCCGTGTTGCCCTCGCCGCAGCACAGGGATGCTGCAATTCGGTGTTGCTCAAATCGAACCAGTGCGGCACCCTGACCGAACTGATTGCAGCAAGCACGCGCGCCCGCGCCGTCGGCTGGAATACCATCCAGTCCGGCCGCTCCGGCGAAAGTGAAGATGTGACGCTCAGTCATCTGGCGGTCGGCTTGATGTCAGACCAGATCAAAGTCGGTTCGATGACGCGCTCAGAACGGACTGCAAAGTGGAATGAAGTGATCCGCATAGAGGGTTACTACGTAGCGCCGCGCTACTGGCGTTTTACCATTCCGCGGCTGTAGTCGAATGAAGGGCAGTTTGGGGGATTCAGTTTGGGGGACGCAGACAGACGCAGTGGCGCGGGCCGGCCGGTTCGCGTTGAAGATGTAGCACGCGTCGCCGGTGTCTCGCCGATTACCGTCTCGCGCGCCCTGTCCTACCCCGACAAGGTCAAGGATGAGACCCGGGCCCGCATTCTCGAGGCCGTCGCCCAGACCGGCTACGTCGTCAACCGCTTCGCCTCCTCGCTCCGTTCCGGCCGCTCCAACGTCATCACCGTCTTCGTCTCGAGCCTGCTCAATCCGCACTTTGCCACCTCGGTGCAGGGCATCGTCGATTCGGTCGAGGGCAGCGGTTACCACCTGATGTTCGCCCAGACCGGCTATTCCGAGATGCTGGAGATCGACGTCGTCGAATCAGTGCTGCCGTTCCGTCCCGCCGGCGTCGTCTTCACCGGCGTGGTTCGCGCTGACAAGACCCGCCAGGCGCTGCAGAAGCTCGGCATCCCGGTGATGGAAATGTGGGGCAACCGCCCCGATCCGATCGACATGCTGGTCGGCTCGTCGAGCTACGATGCCGGCCGCCTGATGGGCGAGCATTTCGGCGAACGGGGCTTCCGCAAAATCGCCTATAGCGGCCACACCATCGAACGCACCGCGCAGCGCATCGAGGGCTTCCGCCACGGCCTCGCCAAGCACCGCCTGACGCTGGAGCTGATCCACCCGATGGATGGCACCCGCACCTTCGCCGACGGCATGCATGCCTTCGACGCTATTCTCGAGCAACTGCCCGGCCAGGTCGCCATCGCCGGCTACGGCGACCTCGAGTTCACCCAGCACGTCCGCCCCTCGCTCACCTCGCTGCAGGTTTCGAGCTACGAGATGGGCCGCGAGGCCGGCCGCATGCTGATCAAGCGGCTCAGTGGCGAAGCCATCGCCAACCCCATCGTACTGCAGCCGATCAGCCTCGAAGCCCGCTCCAGCACTCTGGGCTGAGGCCCCGGCCGCTGGTTGGATATCGTGGCAACGCCGCTGACAGGCCCGTGCAGGAAGATACCCCCTCCCCTGTCCCCTCCCCGCAAGGGGGAGGGAGACGCTCTCACCAGCACCAGCGTTTTGGTCTCCTCCCCCCTTGCGGGGGAGGGACAGGGTGGGGGGTACTCTTCCCACACCGGCGGCGGAGGCCACAGTGACTCCGTCGGTGACCTACCCATCCCGCCCATTGCAACCCGACATCCCGATCTCTATCATCGCCTCCGGTACGATCCTCCCTCAATCGAAGGAATGCCTGCCCAGTCCGTCGGGATTGGGCTATGGATCGTCGGGACAGCCTGTTGATTTGAGGAGATCACTATGAGTTCGGGTAAAGGCGAGACCGCGCAGGGCAAGAAGCTCCGGTCGCGCGCCTGGTTCGATAATCCGGAAAACCCGGACATGACTGCGCTCTACCTCGAGCGCTATTTGAACTACGGCATTTCGCGTGAAGAGCTGCAGTCCGGCAAGCCGATCATCGGCATCGCTCAGACCGGCTCCGACATCTCGCCCTGTAACCGCCACCACCTCGAGCTGGCCAAGCGCGTGCGCGACGGCATCCGCGATGCCGGCGGCATCGCCATGGAGTTCCCGGTCCACCCGATCCAGGAAACCGGTAAGCGTCCGACTGCCGGCCTCGACCGCAACCTCGCCTATCTCAGCCTTGTCGAAGTGCTGTACGGCTACCCGCTCGATGGCGTGGTGCTGACCATCGGCTGCGACAAGACCACCCCGGCCATGCTGATGGGCGCCGCCACCGTCAATATCCCGGCGATCGCCCTGTCGGTCGGCCCGATGCTCAACGGCTGGTTCCGCGGCGAGCGCACCGGTTCGGGCACCATCGTGTGGAAGGCGCGCCAGATGATGGCCGCCGGCGAAATCGGCTACGAGCAGTTCATCGAGCTGGTGGCGTCCTCCGCCCCCTCGACCGGTTACTGCAACACCATGGGCACCGCCTCGACCATGAACTCGCTGGCCGAGTCGCTCGGCATGCAGCTGCCCGGTTCGGCCGCCATCCCGGCGCCCTATCGCGATCGGCAGGAAATGGCCTGGCGCACCGGCATGCGCATCGTCGAGATGGTGCATGAGGACCTGAAGCCCTCCGACATCCTGACCAAGGACAATTTCATCAACACCATCGTGGTGAACTCGGCGATCGGCGGCTCGACCAACGCCCCCATCCACATCAACGCCATCGCCCGCCACATCGGCGTCGAGCTGAACATCGACGATTGGCAGACGCACGGCCACAAGGTGCCGCTGCTGGTCAACATGCAGCCGGCCGGCGAATACCTGGGTGAGGATTATTACCATGCCGGCGGCGTGCCGGCGGTGGTCAACGAGCTGATGAAGCAGGGCCTCATCCGCGAGAACGCCCCCACCGTCAACGGCAAGACCATCGGTGAGAACTGCCGCACCACCACCATCCAGGACGACAAGGTGATCCGGCCGTTCACCAACCCGATGAAGGCCGAAGCCGGCTTCCTGGTGCTGCGCGGCAACCTGTTCGACAACGCCATCATGAAGACCTCGGTGATCTCCGAGGAGTTCCGCCTGCGCTACCTGAACAACCCCAACGACCTGGGCGCCTTCGAGGGCAAGGCCGTGGTGTTCGACGGCCCGGAGGATTACCACCACCGCATCGACGACCCGTCGCTCAATATCGACGAGCACACGCTGCTGTTCATGCGCGGCGCCGGCCCGATCGGCTATCCGGGCGCGGCGGAAGTGGTGAACATGCGGCCGCCTGATTACCTGATCAAGAAGGGCATCACCTCGCTCGCCTGCATCGGCGATGGCCGCCAGTCCGGCACCTCCGGCTCGCCGTCCATCCTCAATGCCTCGCCGGAAGCTGCGGCGGGCGGCAACCTCGCCATCCTGAAGACCGGCGACCGCGTCCGCATCGACCTCAACAAGGGCGAGGCCGACATCCTCATCTCCGCCGAGGAGATCGAACAGCGTCGCGCCGAGCTGCATGCCGCCGGCGGCTACAAGTATCCGGCGCATCAGACGCCATGGCAGGAAATCCAGCGCGGTATCGTCGACCAGCTCGGCGCCGGCGGCGTGTTGAAGAACGCCGTCAACTACCAGCGCCTGGCACAGACAGCCGGTCTGCCACGCGACAACCACTGACGAAATTCAAAGGGGCCAATCAACATTGGCCCTTTCTTCTTGCGCCGGCGGCGCCGATGGGCCAACAAGCCGCCGCAATGTTTGACGAACAAGTTAGGGTCAGCGCACTATCGAGGGCGCTTAAGGCGGGTGAGGGCTCGATGTCTGATATTCTTGACTATTGCAAAGGGCGGGAGGCGCAGACCTTCAAGCCCGGCCAGGTGCTGATCCGTGAGGGCGGCCAGGAAGGCCAGTTGTTCGTCCTGATCGACGGCCAGGTCGAAGTGCTCCGCAAGGACACGCAGGTCAGCTACATCGACGAGCCCGGCTCGATCTTCGGTGAGATGGCGGTGCTGCTCGACATGCCCTCGAGCGCCACGGTCAAGGCGCTCTCGACGGTCAAGGCCTACGCCATCGCCGACGCCATCAGCTTTCTCGGCGGCAACCCGGAAATCGCGCTCTATGTCGCAACGCTGCTGGCGCGGCGGCTCTACTACACCACCTCGTACCTGGTCGATCTGCAGCAGCAATCCGAAGGCAAGCGCGAGGACCTCGACCTCGTCGACAAGATCCTCGCCCAGCTGATCGAAAAGCCCGACGAAGCCAAGCACGCCAAGCGCACGCGGAAGTAGTTCAAACCCTCGAGCGTGTGGGGCCATCCCCGCGCTCAAGCGCCAGCCTCAACAGCGCACGCGCCGCCCGGTAAGGGCGCGCGCCATCCAACCCCATCTGCTCCGTCTCGATGGCATGGAGATGCGTCACCAATTCCTCCTCCGTCGTGCCAGCGAGGAGCATGCGAAGGACGGTTGGCGCATAGCTATCGTACTCGTCGCGAGGGCCTCCCATGGCGTGAACGCCGATCGGATCCCAGTCCTTCAAGTTCAGCGTCATTGGACGCGCCGTCACACCAGCCCCTTGCTCAGCAGCACGGCGTAGATGATCGCGGCATAGGTCAGCTGGTGGGTGATCTGGTCGAGCCCGTGCAGGCTCCAGAACCGCCGCGGCTGTGTGTCGACATGCACGCCGCGCGAATAGTGGATCTTCGAATAGTCCAGCAGGTAGTGCACCACGAACTCGGCCACCACGATACCCGCGAGCCATGGGAGCGACGTGCCCGCCAGCAGCAGCAGCAGCGCCGTCAGCCCGGCATGCACGCCGGCATGCGCATAACCGCCTGGCTGGCGGAAATCGCCCTTACCGCCCAGCATCCATCCCGGCTGCAGAAAGTAATCCGCGATGTAGTGCTTGAGCTCCAGTCCGATGAACAGCAGAAAGAATAGTCCGACCATTCGGTCTTGTCCTTGCGGGGGTGACGCCCCCACGGCCCATCCCCGGGAGCTGATGCTTGCAAGCTCCCGTTGTCTGAGGCAAGCGCAGAGTTTACTCCTGTGTTAGGTTCCCGTCAGCGCCGTTCAGCCGGCGTTCATGGGCGGCGTGGCAGGTGGTCCGCGCCGGACGTCTGTCCTGGAGGTTCCGATGCTGCGGCTGCTTACCTCGTTCATTCTGCTGCTGTTGGTAGCGCAACCCGCCCTCGCCGCCTCCGGCAAGGCGATGGGCGTCGATCCAGCTGCCCGGCTCGAGGACAAATCCGGGACCAAAACACTGGTGGTCGGCACCGACGTCTTCATCGGTGATCGCGTCGTCACCGATGCCAAGGGCCTCGTCCAGATCCTGTTTTCCGACAGGACCAAGCTGGTGGTCGGCCCGCGATCGGCGCTGGTGATCGAGGATTACCTGCTGCGTGAGGATGGTTCGGGCGGCAAGTTCGCCATCAACGCACTGTCGGGAACGTTCCGCTTCGTCACCGGCGGCGCCCCCAAGGACCGCTACTTGATCACCACGCCCACCGGCACCGTCGGGGTGCGCGGCACCGCCTTCGACCTCAACGTCCATTCCGATCACTATTCCCTGCTGCTGTTCCACGGCGCCGTGGTGATGTGCAACAAGGCCAATAAGTGCATCACCGTCGATGATTTCTGCGATGTCGGCATGGCCGACCTGACCGACGCTAAGCTGCTCGGCAACACCGAGGATTTCGTCGGCGCCGAGCGCACCTCGATGCGCGGCATGTTCCCCTGGGCCGTGTCGGAGAGCGATCTGCTCACGCCATTCTGGGTGGCGCAGGCCCGCGAATGCCTCAATCGCTCCGTGGTACCGAACAGCCCCGACGCCGGCGGTGCCAGCCCGGACAGCGAACCGCCGCCGCGTACGGAACGGCCCGGCTCCAATAACCTGACGCACGGCTAACCACACCAGGACTCGATCCCGCCGATGCTCCGACGCCTGCTGCCGATCCTCGCTGGCCTCGTCATCGTGATCCTGTTGGCGTTCCTGCGCATCGCCGACCCCTTCCCGGTGCAGGTGCTGCGTGAGATCGCCTTCGATTTCTACCAGCGCCTGCATCCCCGCCCGCAGGGGGAGTTCCCGGTCCGCGTCATCGATATCGACGAAGCCGCGCTTGCCGAATTCGGCCAATGGCCGTGGCCGCGCGATCGCCTCGCTGCTGTCACCGATCGGCTGACCGAGCTTGGCGCCGCCGCCATCGGCTTCGACGTGCTGTTCCCCGAGGCCGACCGCATGTCGCCAAGCCGCATCGCCGCAGGCCTGCCCGGCGTCGATGCCGCGACGCTGCCCGACTACGACGCCATCTTTGCCGCCGCGCTGTCGCGTGCACCCTCGATCCTCGGCTTCTCGCGCACCCCCTCCGGCAAGCCGCTGACCGGCAACCCCAAGGGCGGCTTCGCTATCTCCGGGCCCGACCCCACCGAGCGCATCCCGTTCCTCACCGGCACCGCCGCGCCGATCCCGATCCTGCGCGATGCAGCACCCGGCCTCGCCGCCCTCAGCCTCAATTCCGAGCTCTCGGCCGGCGCCGTCCGCCGCATCCCCATGCTGTGGACCAATGGCAGCCAGCTGTTCCCCACCCTCTCGGTTGAGGCGCTGCGCCTCGCCATGGGCATCAGCACCGTGGTGGTGTTCGGCGATACCGCCGCCGAGGGCTATGTCGACAGCATCCGGCTCGGCGATTTCACCGTGCCGCTGACCTCCGAGGGCGACCTCTGGCTCTATTACAGCCGCCCCAGCCCGGATCTGCTGGTCTCGGCCGCGGACCTGCTCGGGCCGAATTACCAGCAGCTGAGCGATCGGATCGCCGGCAATATCGTGCTGGTCGGCACGTCTGCGTCGGGCCTGCTCGACCTCCACAACACCACGCTGGGCGACAATGTCGCCGGCGTCACCATCCACGCCCAGGCCATCGAGCAGATCCTCTCGGGCACCTATCTCAGCCGCCCCGACTGGGTGGCGGGGCTCGAGATCGTCGGCTTCCTGGCGCTCGGCGCTTTCATGGTGGTGGTGGTGCTGCTGCTCGGCCCCCTTGTCGGTATTGCTGCCGGTGCGCTCTCGCTCACCGCCGCCATCGGCTTTTCGTGGTGGATGTTCACCACCAGCGGCATCATGCTCGATCCGAGCTACCCGCTGATCGGTCTGACCCTGCTCTACCTGGCGCTGGTGTTCTTCCGATTCGTTACCACCGAGCGCGCCAAAAAGCAGATCCGCCGTGCCTTCGGCTACTACGTCGCCCCCTCATTGCTGAGCGAGATCGAAAAGAACGGCGACCGGCTGAAGCTCGGTGGCGAAGTGCGCCGCATCACCGTGCTGTTCTCCGACATGCGCGGCTTCACCTCGCTGAGCGAGAAGCTCGAGCCCAGGCGTATTCTCGCCATTCTCAACACCCTGTTCGGCGCCCTGGGCCACGAGATCATCGGCCGCATGGGCACCATCGACAAGTTCATCGGCGACGCCATCATGGCGTTCTGGAACGCGCCCGTCGACGTCCCCGACCATGAACGCAAAGCCCTGCGCTCGGCACTGGGCATGCGCCAGAAGCTCGCCGAACTGAACCATACCGATGCCTTCCACCTCAGGGCGGACAAGGCCGCGGTAGGGGAACTCGGTATCGGCATCGGCATCTCCACCGGCGAAGCGCTGGTGGGCAATATGGGTCTCGAAACCCGCTTCGATTATTCCGCCCTCGGCGACACCGTGAACGTCGCGAGCCGGGTCGAAAGCGCCTGCAAGGAGGTCGGCTACGATATCCTCGTCGCCGATCCGGTCCGCGTCATCGTCTCTGATTTCGCCTTTCTCGAAGCCGGCGCGCTGGCGCTGAAGGGCAAGGCCGAGCGCGTCGTCATCTACCTCCTGGTCGGCGATGCCGAGCTCGCCAAATCCGGCGCGTTCCACCTGCTGCGCGTTACCCACGCCGAAGCGCTCGAAGCGCTCCGCACCGGCCGCGACACCCGCGGCGCCATCGCCGAGTGTATCGCCCTATCGGCCAAGCTCGAGCCCGGCCTCAAGAAATTCTACGAACTGCTCCCCGGCCGCCGCATGGATTTTGTGTCGACCGAGACCGTCGTGCCGATCACCCCGGCAGCGTGATTGGTGCGAAGGGCACACACCCTCCATACCCACCGGCCGTCATCCCTGCGAAAGCAGGGACCCAACTATCCCCTTGGGCGCCTTCGGCTCAAATGAACGCCCATCACTCCCCCGCATAGGCCTCGCGCATTTCCTCGATCTCGCCCATTGCCTCGTAGAGCGGGCGCCAGTCGTCGCGCTCGGCAATCGGCGCCCACAGCGCCTCCATCTCGTCGATCAGCATGGTCCGCGGCACATCGTGCTTGAAATACGGGTGGTCGAGATTGGCATCCGGCGACGCCGGGTGCGCAGTCAACAGGCCGGCCAACGTCTCGAAAGCCGAACCGCGATAGTGGTCGGCCGCCGGGCTCCGCATCGCCCGCGCTCCATCGCCACCGCGCCAATCGAAGAAGAACTGCTCGAACGGCATCTGCGTTTCGCGCAGGAAGTTGAACACCTCCTGCACCAGCAGCGCATCCGCTTCCACCCCGAGCGACGCGAGCCCCAGACGCTCCAGCACCGCCGACCACACCGAACGCTGGAACGCCGGCCAGAACTGGTTCAGCGCCGCTTCCATCTCGGCATGCTCACCCAGCGGCAGCAGCACTTCGGCGAGCCGCGTCAGGTTCCAGGCCAGCGTGTCCGGTTGCTTGCCGAAGGCATAAAGCCCCCACTCGTCGAAATAGGCCGCGGTGAAACTCGGATCATAGGTCGGCAGGAACCGCCACGGTCCGTAGTCGAAACTCTCGCCGGTGATGTTGATATTGTCGGTATTGAGCACCCCGTGCACGAACCCCGCCGCGATCCACCGCGCCCCGGTTTCGGCGACATGTTCGCTCACCGCGCCAAGGAACTTTGCTGCCCGGCCGTTATCGCCCTCGACCCACAGCTCGGGGTAATAGGCGCGCACCGAGTGGTCGAGCAGCGCCCGCAGCCGCTCGTCTTCCTTCAAATAGCTCAGCCGCTGGAACGAACCGATCCGCGTGTGCCCGTGGCTCAGCCGCACCAGCACCGACGAGCGCGTCGGCGACGGCTCGTCGCCGCGCTGCAGCTCCTCGCCGGTTTCGATCAGCGACAGCGATTTGGAGGTGTTCACCTGAAGCGCCTCGAGCATGGCCGTCGCCAGCACCTCGCGCACTCCACCCTTCAGCGTCAGCCGTCCATCCCCGGCCCGTGACCACGGCGTCCGCCCCGATCCCTTGGTGCCCAGGTCCATCAGCCGGCCGTCATTGAGATCCTCGAGTTGCGCATAGAGAAAGCCGCGCCCGTCGCCGAGATCGGGGTTGTAGGTCTGGAACTGATGCCCGTGATAGCGCAGCGCCAAAGGCTCCGGGAACGACCCCGGCAGCGGCTCGAACTTGCCGAAGTAATTCACCCAGTCGTCGTCGCTGAGCCCATCGAGCCCCACCGACGCCGCCGCCCGCTGGTTGCGATAGCGCAGGACATGCTCAGGAAACTGTGCCGCCCGAACCTTGTCGAAATAGCCCTCGCCGAGCTCGGCATGGGTGGTGCGGGGTTTGAAGGGATGGGTCATAGCCAGCCACCCATGGTGCTGACGCCGGTGAAGGAAGAGCACCCCCCACCCTGTCCCTCCCCCGCAAGGGGGGAGGAGACCTGCGCTCGCGGGTCATCGTCCCACAGGCACCTGAGCTGCTGAGAACGTCTCCCTCCCCCTTGCGGGGAGGGGACAGGGGTGGGGGTATCTTCCCGCACCAGCGCTGGCGGCATGAGAAGAGCCACAGACCTCACCGCCGAAACACCCCGACCACCTCGACATGCGTCGACCATGCAAACTGATCCACCGGCACCACGCTCTCGAGCCGATATCCGCCGGCGATCAGGATCGCCGCGTCGCGTGCAAAGGTCTTGGGCTCGCAGGATACCGCCACCACAGTCTTCACGGTGCTGCGCGCCAGCTCCTTCGCCTGCGCTTCGGCGCCGGCGCGTGGCGGGTCGAACACCACCGCATCGAACGGGTTGAGCTCGATCGGGGCCAGCGGGTCGCGGAACAGGTCGCGCACTTTCGCCTCCACCGGCTTCAGCCCCTGCACGTGGTTGACTGCCTTGACCAGCGCCGCGATGCCCGCCCGGTCGCTGTCGGCCGCGAACACTCGCGCGCCCTCGGCCAGCCGCAGCGCGAACGGCCCGACGCCCGAGAACAGGTCGGCCACCGACTTCACCTTGCCAACACCTTCGCTGACCAGCCGGGCCAGCGTCTCTTCCGCCGCCGCCGTCGCCTGCAGGAAGCTCGCCGGTGGAATCTCCACCAAGGCCTTACCCATCTTCACCGCCGGCGGGCGCGCCATATAGACCGCATCGCCGTTGAAGGTCAGCCGCGCCAGTTTTTGCGCCCGCGCGAACTCCGCCAACGCCACCGACTTCAGCTTCCGTTCCGACTTGATGCTGAGGTCGATGCCGGTATCGGTGAGGGTAAACGAGACGTCGCAATCGCCGGCCAGCGGCTGCAGCGCCCGGGCGATCCGCGGCGCGTGCTTCGACAGCGTCGGCACCAGGATCGGGCAGGCGTCGATATCGAGCACTTCGTGGCTTTTCGCCCGCATGTAGCCCGCGCCGGTCTTGCGCACATGCAGGGTGGCCCGCCGTCGCCCGGCGCCGGTCGCATCGATCAGCGGCTGCACCACGGTCTCGACCTCGGCATGCTGCAAGGCGATCTCGACCAGGCCGCGCTTGAAGCTCGCGTAGGTCTCACGATTGAAGTGCTGCAGCGAACAGCCGCCGCAGGTGCCGAAATACGGGCTGATCGGCTCGGCCCGCTCGGCGCTCGGCGCGATGATGCTGATGAGCGTGCCGCGCTCACCGTCCCGCGCGATCTCCACTCGCTCGCCCGGCAGGGTGAACGGCACGAACACCCGCTCGCCGCCGATCTCGCCGATGCCGTCGCCGTGCTGCCCGATACTGTCGATGGTAACTTCTGTCATGGGGAACGCACTAACAGGCGAGCGGGGCTTTGGCACGCGTTTCCCGACTGATAGAGACGGCCCCGTCCCATCCTCCCCCATAAAGGGGGAGGTGCTCCGCCGGTGTGCTTGGCACGATCGAAGACAGGGCCTCGACTCTTCACCTCCCCCTTTATGGGGGAGGCCCGGAGGGGGCCGTCTGCTTCGGTTCTTGCACCCAGAGACATGGCCCAGTGCCTCAATGCACCGGCTGGCTCACCATTTCCAACAAGCTCGCAATCGACACGAACGGGATCCCCATCCGCTCGCTGAGCCCGGTGGCGCAGGTCGAGACCGTCGACAGCCCGATCTCACATCCCGCGGGGATCTGGGCCTTGGCAAAGCGCGTCGCATGGGCGTTGAGCTCGGGCACATAGAGCCCCTTGTCGCCGGCATAGCCGCAGCAGGTGATGGCATCGAGCACCACCACCTTCTCGGCAATCACCGCCGCCAGCGCCTCGATGGCGCCCTGCTCCTTCAGCCGCTGCGCCGAGCAGTTGTGATGCACCGCCACGGCCGGCAGCGGCTTGGTAATGGTCAGCCGCGGCAGGATTTCCTTGAGCAGAAACTCCGCCGAATCCATCACCGCGGCCTCGCCCGGATGTTCGCGCATGTGCTTGGCACAGGTCGAGGCATCGGTCACCACCGGCAGCGCCCCGGCTCGGCTCAGCCCATCGAGCTCGCGCCGCGTCGACCCGCCGACGCGCTCGGCCTCCTCGGGAAAGCCTTTCGACAGGAACGGCTGGCCGCAGCATTGTCCGTCGAGCTTTTCCGGCACCACCGGGTCGAACCCCGCCCGCCGCATCAGTGCGATCATCGCATCGGTGGTCGGCAGCAACCCGTTCTCGCGCGTCGGCGCCCCGAACATCCGCGTCGCGCAGGACGGGAAATACACCACCTGGCCGTTCGGCGCGCTGCGCGCCGGCACAGGCTTCGGCGCCCCCGGCCCCGGCCGCAACGCCGGCGATACCCGCGGCACCGCCTTGGGGGCCAGCGCATGCATGGCGCCCGCCACCGCATCGACCACGCCATTGCCGACGATTTTGCGGCCCAGCGCCTGCGCCCCGACTCCCAGCTTCATGCCGGTCTCGAGCGCCGCGGTATGCCCGCCGACCCAGTGCGCCACGTTGCGATCGCCATCGGTCCGCCGCCTGCCGCGTTCGCCGATCACCATGGTGCCGGTTTCGATCCCCACCGGGCAGCGCAGCGAACAGAGATTGCACGCCGCACAGGTGTCGAGCCCCACATATTGGAAGCCCTCGTCCATAGCCTTGAGCCGCTCCGGGTCCTCGCCGGTTTGCCTGAGCCGCGCCCGCTCGCGCGTCACCGCGATGCGCTGGCGCGGGCTGAGCGTCATGTGATGGCTCGGACAGGCCGGCTCGCAGAAGCCGCATTCGATGCAGAGGTCGACGATTTCGTCGGCCAGCGGCATCAGCTTCAGGTTCTTGATGTGGATGTCGGGATCGGGGTTGAGCAGCACACCCGGATTGAGCAGCCCCTCCGGGTCGAACAGGTGCTTGATCTCATACATGATGAGATAGGCCTTGGTGCCCCACTCGGCCTCGACGAACGGCGCGATGGCGCGCCCGGTGCCGTGCTCGGCCTTCAGCGAGCCGCCATAGCGGACCGACACCAGCTCGGACAGTTCCTTCGAAAAGTGATCGAACTTCACCGCCGCATCCGGGTCCATGAAGTTGTCGCTCATCTGGAAATGCAGGTTGCCGGCCAGCGCGTGCCCGAAAATGATCGCATCCTCATAGCCGCAATCGTCGAGGAGCTTCCGCATATCGATGACGAAATCGGCCAGCCGGTCGATCGGCGCCGCCACGTCCTCGGTCAGCATCGAGGTGCCCTTCGGCCGCGCCGCGCCGCCAGTGGCAAAAAAGCCTTTCCGCACGTCCCACAGCCCATGCGAAATGTGCTCGTCGGCCGAGAACGTGATGTCCGTCGCCCCCTCGGAGGCAAGGATCGCCGAGGCCTTCGCGGTCTCCGCCTCGAGCGTCGCCTGGTCGGGCGCCGTCACGTCGATCAGGATCACCGGCGAAGTCTCGGTGAAGAACTTCACATAAGGCTGGATGGCCGGCAGGTGCTCTACCGTCGCCAGTGCTCGCCGCTCGATATACTCGGCCGCCGTGACGCCGGTCGTCACCTGCACCCCGCCATTGGCCAGCTTCGAGATGGCGCGGGCGCAGGAATAGGGATCGGGGAACGGGATCAGCCCGGTCACCTTGTAGGGGTGCTCGGGAATGGTGTTGTAGGTCACCTCGGAGACGAAGCCGAGCGTCCCCTCCGAGCCGACGATCAGGTGGATCAGGATGTCGATCGGGTCGTGGAAATCGAGCAGCGCATTGATCGAGTAGCCGACGGTGTTCTTGATCCGGTACTTCTTGCGGATCAGCTCGACCAGCGCCGGATCGGCCTTGACCTTCTGGTGCAACGCCTTGAGCTCATCGAGCAGGTGCGCATGCGACGCCCGGAACGCCGCGACCGACGCCGGATCGCCCGAATCGAGCACCGTGCCGTCGACCAGCATCACCCGCAGCCGGTGCATGGTGTGATAGGTGTTGTAGGCGACGCCACAGCACATGCCCGACGAGTTGTTGTTCACCACCCCGCCGATCTTGCAGGTGGCCTGGCTCGCCGGATCCGGCCCGAGCTTGGCGCCGAACGGCTTCAGCGCCTTGTTGGCGTTGGCGACGATCACCGCCGGCCCCAGCGTCACCCGCTGCCCGGCCTCGTGGATCTCGAGCTTCTTCCAGCCGTCGCCGAGCACGGCGAGCACCCCGTCGGTGATCGCCTGGCCGGAGAGCGACGTCCCCGCCGCGCGGAAGGTCAGCGGCAGCTTTTCCGCCCGCGCCGCCGCGATCACCGCCCGGACTTCGTCCTCGGTATTGACGATCACCACCACTGCCGGGATCAGCCGGTAGGAGCTGGCATCGCCCGAATACGCGTAGGTCATCACCGGGTCGGTCATGATCCGGTCCTTGCGGATCAGATCCTTGAGCCGCGCCACAATCCCTTGCGTCGCCGCAGCCCGGTCCACCCCGATCGGGGCCATCTCGTTCACGTCACTATCCGCCCTTTAGGCCCGGAACGAGAAATCTCGCAGCCGGGCAAGATGTTTGGCCGGCATGTTAGAGACATTCGCAGCTGGGCGGTAGTGAGGCATTGGTCGTGGGCAATCGCCCGACTGATCGCCGGGCCGCCGGTCCCACCGAGACCAGTTTGCCATAATGAAAACTCCCGCCTGCCGGAAAGCAGCCGGCCAGACGGGAGCGCTTGTCAATCGGGCGGGACAATTAGCCGAGATCGACTTCGGTCGTGTCTTCGTCATACCCCTCGCGGATCTCCTGTGCCGCACGGCGCAGGATTTCCGCCACCCGGCGATCCTCTTCGGGGTCGCGCCGGATCGCTTCCTTGATCGCCTTCTTCAGCGCCTTGCGCGCGTCGTTCACTTCCGGCGCCACGTCGTCGAGATCACGGTCGGGCCGGCCCGCGTAGCGTTCCTGGGGCCGTTCGGGCCGCTCCGGTCGCTCGGGGTGTTCGGGATGATCCGGGTGCGGCGGAGCACCGCCCCGATCACCGAACCAGCCATGCCGGCCAAATTCCCGCCCCATGCCGCGAAATCGCTCGCGGAACTGCTCCGCCTCCCCCGGCGTGAAGGGGAAATCCTGGCTCGCCATCCGCTCCCGCAAATGCTCCATCCCGGAGCCTGCCTTGGCGAGGAAGTCGAGCGTCGACTGGATCGCCTCGCGATTATCGTTGAGGTGCGTCCGGCCTTCCTCGGTGATGGTGTAGAGCTTCTTGTTGCCCTCGGCGGCCGAGGTCACGTAGCCCGCCTCCTCGAGATAGGTCAGCGCCGGATAGACGATGCCCGGGCTCGGCGAATAAAAGCCCTTCGAATGCTCCTCGATCGCCTTGATCAGGTCGTAGCCGTGCCGCGGCTGCTGTTCGATCAGGAACAGCGCGACGAGCCGGAGGTCGCCCGAGGCCAGCATCCGCCCGATGCGGAAATTGCCCCCGAAACCGCCCCAGTCACCAGGGTTGATGTTGGCTTCGAAGTTGCCGAATTTGCGGAACCCGCGTCGCGCCATGGCTCCCATGCGCCGCCAGTTCCGGTCCCACCTGTGGTCGTGATCGTGCATCTTTCACTCCAAGATATATCTTACGATAGCCGAAAGATATGCCTCGGGCGCCGAGGCTTCAAGATAGCTCTCAAGATATATCTTAAGTCGGCGATACTGCCTGTTTTGCGCGCGGAGCTGATGAGGACCCTCATCGCTGCCCCAAACGCGATGTCATCCCAGCGAAAGCTGGGCCCATCTATCAGGCTGAGCAAGCGGCGAGTTGGGTCCCAGCTTTCGCTGGGATGACACCGAGCGTAGGGAGAGCTTGCTGGAGACTACCCCGCGATCGCCTTCACATAGCGCTCCGCCGAAGCCTCTACCCGCGCCTTGGCATCCTGCGTCATCACCCGGTCCCACCAGCCGGCATAGATCCGGTCATAGGCAAGCGGCGCCACCGTCCCGACGATGCGGTGCACCTCGCGCGCCGGCAGCGGGATCAGGTTGGGATAGGAGTACATGAAGCTCACCCAGCGCGTATCCGGCACCACCATGATGGTGTCGCCGGTCATCAGCACGCCCTTATTGTCCTCGCCGGCCCAATGCAGCGCGGTGGAGCCGACAAAATGCCCGCCGCAACGCACCAGCGTCACCCCCTGCCCGAGCTCCAGCCTCTCTCCGCTCCAGTAGTTCACGCGCTCCGACGGCCGCATCACATATTGCCGGTTGGCCTCGTGGATATGGATCGGCACGCCGCCCAGCGCCTCCGACCAGTCGACCATCGAGGAATAGAAATGCGGATGCGAGATCGCCATCGCCCGCACTCCGCCCAGTTCCTTGATCCGCCTGACCGCCTCGTCGGTAACCAGCGGCGTGCAATCCCACAGCACCCCGCCACCTGCCTGCTGGATCAGCAGCATACGCTGTCCGATGGCGATCGACGGCGTCGACCCGATCCCCACCAGCCCCGGCTCCTGCTCCTTGAACTCGATCGTATGCTTCTGCTGGAGCTCCGCCAGCGTCGTCCAGCGCTGCCCGGCGGCCGTCACATACTGCCGCTCGTCATCACAGATCACGCAGCGCTCGGGCGGCGCCTCGGACGGTGCATGGCCCACGCCACAGGTGACGCAGATAAAGGATTGCATCGGAAATCTCCGGTCGTTGTGGTGCTGCCGGACGGTAATCTGGCGAATGCGCGGGGAAATGCAACCGTGGCACCTACTGCACACCCCTCCCCAACCCTCCCCGTCGAGGGGGAGGGTGCCGGCCGGTGTCTCAGGCACAATCGCGCCACAGCGCCACCTCCCCCTTGACGGGGGAGGCAAGCGCAGCTTGGGAGCAAAGCGACCTAGCGCAGCTCGGAGGGGGTGCGCCACTCGCACAGACCGTCGGGCTTGGCTACTGCGCCACCAGCCCCTTCCACACCTCGAGCTCGTCCAGCGTCTCGCCGGCCCCGGCCAGGGCGAACTGGTAGATGTCGAAGCTGCCCACCATCACGCCGTAATAGCCCGGCCGCTCGCGCGCCTCGTGCTTGAGCCTGAGGATCAGGTCGCGGTCGCAGGCCGAGAGATCGGCCCGAAGGTTCGCATCGCGCGCCTGGCGCACCGCGAAATCGAACGGCTCCCAGCCCCAGATGTCGCATTTCCACGGGTTGCCGGCGTAATCCTTGAACTCGATGCCCCAGTAGAGCCCGGCGCCGAGCGGGTGCGGCTCGACATAATCGTTGAGGAAGCTCGCCTTGTGCAGCTGCAGCCCGGCCCGGTCGAACTGGATGGCGATATCGGCGGCGAGCCCGGCCCATTCGGCCCAACGCTCTGCCTCGCACGGCATGTGGATGTCGATATCGCGCCACACCATCAGGTCATAGCCGGCGCTGCCGGTCACCACCGCCTCGCCGAAGCGGGCATTGAGCAGTTCGAGCAGGCCCGTTTCCACCAGCACGGTGCGGGCTTCCTCTCGGAGTTCCGCGGCGACGTGCCGCCTCTCTTCCGCGTCCTGAAGAGCTGCGTCCATTCCAATTTCCCCATAACGAGATCTCCGATCTCGCGTGCATAAAGACCGGAATACGGGGCATCCCAACCCCGGAATCAAAAGCCCGGCTCGTGAGCCGGGCTGAACTCTAGTCGCGCTCGTGCCGAAACTGTGGCACGGCCGGAGCGGGCGCAGGAAAAGTTGTGAGACTTTTCCGTTCGACGCCCGCGACCACTTAACAGCGCTTCAACCGATTACTCGGCCTTGGGTTCGGTCGCGGCGGCTGCCTCGGCAGCAGCAGCGGCGGCGGCCTCAGCGGCGTCCTTCTCGGCGAGCTCCTTGGCCAGCGCCTCGGCGGCGGCGATCTTCTCGGCCTCGCGGGCGTTCTTGGCATCAAGCGCTGCAACGCGCTCGCCGGCCTCGATCTTCTTGGTGCGCGCGCCGACGTTCTCAAAAATACGGGCGGCCTTACCGCGACGGTCGCGCAGGTAATAGAGCTTGGCGCGGCGGACCTTACCGCGCTTGATCACTTCGACGCGGTCGATATTGGGGGAGAGCACCGGGAACACGCGTTCCACGCCTTCGCCGTACGAAATCTTGCGCACAGTGAAGCTTTCCATGATGCCGGTGCCGGAGCGGGCGATAACCACGCCCTCATAGGCCTGCAGGCGTTCCTTGTCGCCTTCGCGGATCTTCACCCACACCTTGACGGTATCGCCGTGGGTAAATTCCGGATGGGCGCCCTTGGCGAGCAGCTTATCGTGCTGCTCCTGATTGAGCTGTTCGATGATCTTGGACATCTGATGTTCCGTTCGTCTTTTTCAAAGGAGCGTTTCGCCGGCTTCACGCCGACCGCCCGGTCTTGGTTGCACGGATTTTTATGCATTATTGGCCGAGCCGAAGCTCAAGCGAGCGGGGCTATAAATCAAGAATGCCCGGGAGTCTAGGGCTCGGGTCTAGGGTTTGCTCGACATCGCCTAAGCCACCGGGTCATTCCCGCGAAAGCGGGAACCGCCGTTTGCGATGCCGGCCCCAGAAACGGCGATCCCCGCTTTCGCGGGGATGACCAGTTTCCACTCATCCTGCGAGAGGCTTACAGCCAGCCGGCCAGCACCCCGATGCCGCCCAGCGCGAACACGCCACCGGCCACCTGCGCAGCGGTCTTGCCATACTTGCCGACCAGCTTGGTCACGCCCATTGCCGCGCCGATGCCGGCCGCATGCAGCAACGCGGTCGCAACGATGAAGCCCGCCGCATATTCGAAACCCGAGGCATCGACCGGCATTTCGGCGCCGTGCGCGTGGCCGTGGAAGATCGCGAACACCCCGACCAGTGCCGAGGCTGCCACCACCGGCATCGGCCGGCCCAGCGCCGCGGCGCCGCCGATCACCACGCTCGAGAGCGCAATGCCCAGTTCGACGAACGGCACGTCGATCTGCCCGACGCCCAGCAGGAACCCGACCGCCATCATGGCGACGAAGCTCAGCGGCACCAGCCACAGCGCCTTGCCGCCCAGCACGTAGGCGAACACGCCCACCGCCACCATGGCGAGGATATGGTCGATCCCGCCGACCGGATGCATGAAGCCGTGCAGGAACCCCGAAGTGTCGCCGTGCCCGGTATGGGCAAAGGCCGCCGTCGGAACGGCGATGAGCAGAAGGGCCAGAAGCGCGCGCATAAATATCTCCATCTCGGGACCCGCCGTCCCGTAGCGTTTTTCATGTTCGATGGTCCCGGTTTGGGTCACCACCGGACGGCCGGTCTCCTGGCTCCGGGCACCTCTCACTCCACCTTCCCAGTCGCAAACCAGTGGCACGCTGAGTGAAAAGTCAGGCCCGTTACAGTCGCGGGGGCGGCGCCGGCATCGGCCAATGGCCTACCGGCTTCCCGTTTCACGCGGCCCCGAAAAGCGGGTCGCGCACCGTCGCGCTATCTCTGTCAGGTTCCACCGGCGAGTTCAATCGCCCGCCCGCGCATTTGCCGCATGACGCGGCAGCCCCGGCTGCGCTAAAGGGTCTTGTCGTCCAACGGGGTCGTTGCCGGTGCTCAACGCGCGAAACATGGGAAGAGAGCTGCTGCACGCGCTTGTCGTGCTCGCCCTGGTTTTCCTCAGTTTCGCCCACGCCCCGGTGGCTACCGCATCCGCCGGCCCCGATACCCTCACCGCCGCGCTCGACATGAGCTATTGCGGCGATACCCCGGATGACCCCAAGGCGCACGCCCCCTGCCACGCCTGCCGCATCGGCGGGGCTGACCTGCCGCCGCCCTGCGACATCGCTATCCCGGTGGCGATGCTGGCAGATGTCGCCTATGGCGCGCTTCCCATCCTGCATTTGCCGGCCGAGCCGCTGGGCACTGCCACCGCCCGCGGACCACCCGCCTCCGTCTGATCGATCGTACCCCATTATCGATTTGCTGCGCGCCCGCTACGGCCGCGGCCAACAGACGAGAGTCAGATGCACACCACATCCCGCATCGCCGCATTGGCGGCTTCTACCCTCATGCTCGCGAGCCCGGCCTTTGCGCATGCCACGCTCACCCCGGCCAACGCTGCCAATGGCGCGACCGTCAAGGTCGCCATCGCCATCCCGCATGGCTGCGATGGCGCCGCCACCGACACGGTCAGCGTCGTGCTGCCCGAAGGCTTGGTTTCGGCCAAGCCCATGGTGAAAGCCGGCTGGACCGTCGAGATCACCAAGGGCGACTACCAGAACAGCTACCAGGTGCATGGCCAGCCGGTGACCTCCGGCGCCCTCGCCGTCAGCTGGGCCGGCGGCTCGGTTCCCGACGACCAGTTCGACGAGTTCGTCATCCAGGGCTCGCTGCAGGGCTTTGACGCTGAAACCAGCCTGCCCTTCGTTGTGACGCAGAAATGCGGCGCCGCCTCGGTGGTGTGGGACCAGATCGCAGCCCCCGGCGAGAACGCCCACGCCCTCGAGCATCCGGCTCCCACCCTCGCCGTCACCACTGCGGCTGCCGGCGAGCATGACCATGGCGCCATGAGCATGGCCGCTCCGGCCGCGGTCACCATCGGCAACCTCGAGATCAGCGACGGCTTCTCCCGCGCCACCCTCCCCAATGCGCCGGTTGGCGGCGGCTATCTCACCATCACCAACAAGGGCGGCGAAGCCGATCGCCTGGTCAGCGCCGCCTCGCCGGTCGCCGGCGTGGTCCAGATCCATCAGATGAAGATGGAGGGCGACCTGATGAAGATGAACGAGTTGCCCGAGGGCGTCGAAATCCCGGCCGGCGAAACCGTCACCCTGGCGCCGGGCGGCCTCCACATCATGTTCATGCAGCTCGCCCAGCCGCTGGTGGAGGGGACAAAGATCCCGTTGACCCTCAACTTCGAGAAGGCCGGCAGCGTCGAGGTGGAACTCAGCGTCGAGAGCCCGGCCGCCAAGGGTCCGGCTGAAGACCACTCGATGCACGGTGGCTGACCATGAGCGCCATGACCTCGCGCCTCCGCCTCGCGCTCTGGGCTCTGGTCACGCTGGCGGCAGTGGCGGCAACGCTGCTGTTCTTCGTCACGCGGCCCGGGCCTGAAAGCGGCGGCATCGGCGGCGGCAGCTATGCCCTCGTCGATCAACGCGGCAACCCGGTCGACCAGTCCATGCTGGTCGGCCAGCCCTCGCTGCTGTTCTTCGGCTATACCCATTGCCCCGACGTCTGCCCCACCACCATGGGCGAGATGGCGGGCTGGTTCGCCGACCTCGGCGACGAGGCGAAAAACCTCAGGGCCTTCTTCGTCACGGTCGATCCCGAGCGCGACACCCCCGAAATCCTCAATGGCTATGTCAGCTGGGTGTCCGACCGGGTGACCGGCGTCACCGGCAAGCCCGAGGAGATCGCCAAGATGGTCAAGGCCTGGAAGGTGTTGGGCGAAAAGGTGCCGGGGGAGGGTTCGGATTACACCATGAACCACACTGCCTCGGTGTTCCTCGTCAACGCCCAGGGCGGCTTCGAAGGCACCATCGCCTACCAGGAGGACGCGACCACTGCCCTCGCCAAGATCAGGAAGCTGCTCGGCAAGTCGGCCTGATCAGGTGAGCAAATCCGGCCGGCGCGCCCGTGTGAGCCTCTCGCTCTCGGCGCGCCGCCACTTCTCCACCTTGCCGTGGTCGCCCGAGGTCAGCACCTCAGGGATCTCGCGCCCCTCGAACAGCTGCGGCCGGGTGTATTGCGGGTACTCCAGCAGCCCATTCTCAAAGCTCTCGTCGGCATGGCTTTCCGCCGCTCCCAGCACGCCGGGAAGCAACCGTACCACCGCTTCGAGCAGCACCATGGCGGCGACTTCGCCGCCGGCCAGCACATAGTCGCCGATCGAGACTTCCTCGAGTTGCCTCGCCTCGATCACCCGCTGGTCGATCCCCTCGAACCGCCCGCAGATGATCACCGCACCGGGGCCCAGCGCCAGCTCGCGCACCCGCGCCTGCGTCAGCGGTGTGCCGCGCGGCGACATCAGCAGCCGCGGTCGGAGATCGCCTTCCGGCGACACCGCATCGATCGCCTTGGCGAGGATATCCGGTTTCAGCACCATGCCGGCGCCACCGCCCGATGGGGTATCGTCCACCGTCCGGTGCCGGTCGGTGGCGAAATCCCTCAGTTGCGTAGTCTCGAGGCTCCACCGCCCATCCGCCATGCCGCGGCCGATCACCGAGGCGCCGAGCGGCCCGGGGAACAATTCCGGAAACAGCGTGATGATCGAAGCCGAAAAGCTCAATCGGGTTCTTCTTCGCCCGGCTCCGCCTCGATCGGCGGATCGATCAAGAGGTACCCATCGGCGACCCGCACCTCCGGCACCACGGCCTTCGAGAACGGATAGAGATAGGTATCGCCCGAGCGGGGGTCGCGGATTTCGAGCAGGTCACCGGCGCCGAAATTCGGCACCGCCATCACCTCGCCGATCTCCGAGCCGTCGGCCAGCCGGGCTTTCAGCCCGATCAGGTCGGCATGGTAGAAATCGTCGTCGTCGGTGTCGGGCAGCAGCGCGCGGTCGACGTAGAGTTCGACCCCGTTCAGCTTTTCCGCCGCATTTCGGTCGTTGACCCCCTCGAGCCGCGCCACGAGCACATTGGTCGTGGTGCGAGCCGCGAGGATCTTGATGGTGAGGCCCGGCTTATTGGTCGAGAGCGGGCCATAGGACGCCAGCGCCAGCGGGTCCTCGGTAAAGGACTGGATGCGCACTTCGCCCTTGATCCCATGGGCCGCGCCGATGCGGCCCATGAGGAGCTTGTTGTCGCCCGCTTGCGCCACGGCTTACTCGGACGCGGCTGCTTCGGCGGCGGCCGGCGCCGGCGCGGCGTCGGCAGCGGCCTTGTCGGCGACAGCCTTGGCCTTGGCTTCGGCGCGCTCGGTCGCCTTCTTGCCCGGCACGGCCTTCTCGGGGTTGTTGCGCGCTTCGCGCTTCAACAGGCCCGCGGCGTCGAAGAACCGCGCCACGCGATCGGTCGGCTGGGCGCCGACGCTCAGCCAATGCTGCACGCGCTCGGTCACCAGGGTGACGCGCTTGTCCTTGTCGGCGAGCTTGGGATCGTAGTTGCCGATCTTCTCGATGAAGCGGCCGTCACGCGGCGAACGGGCGTCGGCGACGACGACGTGGTAGTAGGGGCGCTTCTTGGTGCCGGCGCGGGCAAGGCGGAGTTTCAGCGACATTCTTCAGTCCTTCGTATGATCAGTCGTTTCGTTTGGTCGCGCTCTCGAACCGCAAAAGTCTGCAACTTTTGCTGATCACGCTTCCGGTGGGGTTATTTCTTTTTCGGCACGAAGCCGCCGCCGAGGCCGGGAAGGCCAGGGAAACGCGCCGCGCCGCCAAGCCCGGGAAGTCCCGAGCCGGATTTCAGCAGCTGGCCGACATCGGTCGGCAGCTTGTTCTGGGTGAGTTGCTTTGGCGCCTCGACCTGCTGCGGCATCGATGCGGGGTCGATCCCCATGCGCCGCGCCAGCTGCTCGAGTTCCTTGGGGTCCATGGTCGAGGGGTCGGGCATGTTGCCGAGCCCGGGCATCATGCCGCCCATCTTGCCGCCGAACATGCCGGCGAGCGAGCCCATGCCGCCCTTCGACACCTTCTTCATCATGTCCGCCATCTGGCGGTGCTGCTTCATCAGCTTGTTGACGTCTTCGACCTTGGTGCCCGAGCCGCTGGCGATGCGGATGCGCCGCTTGGCGTTCAACAGCTCCGGGTTCGCCCGCTCCGCCTTGGTCATCGAATTGATGACGGCGATCTGCCGGTCGAACACCTTCTCATCGATATTGGCGCCCGCCATCGCCTTCTTCATCTGGTTCATGCCGGGCATCATGTTCATGAGCGAGCCCATGCCGCCCATCTTCTTCATCTGCAGCAGCTGGTTGCGCAGGTCCTCGAGGTCGAAGACGCCCTTCTTGAGCTTCTTGGCCATCTTGGCCGCATCTTCGGCCGTGACGTTCTGCGCCGCCTTCTCGACCAGGCTGACGATGTCGCCCATGCCGAGGATGCGGTCGGCGATGCGCGAGGGATGGAAATCCTCGAGCGCGTCCAGTTTTTCGCCGGTACCGATCAGCTTGATCGGCTTGCCGGTGGCGGCCCGCATCGACAGCGCCGCGCCGCCACGGCCATCGCCGTCGACACGGGTAAGGACGATGCCGGTGATATCGACGCGCGCATCGAACGAGCGCGCCAGGTTCACCGCGTCCTGGCCGGTCAGCGCATCGGCGACGAGCAGGATTTCATGCGGATCGGTCGCGGCCTTCACCGCTGCCGTCTCTTCCATCAGCTCTTCGTCGATATGGGTGCGACCCGCCGTATCGAGGATCAGCACGTCATAGCCGCCGAGCTTGCCCTCGCGCTGGGCGCGTTTGGCGATATCGACCGGCTTTTCGTTCAGCTGGATCGGCAGGGTATCGACGCCGATCTGCTCGCCGAGCACGCGCAGCTGCTCTTTCGCCGCCGGACGGCGATCGTCGAGCGAGGCCATCAGGACCTTCTTGCCCTGCCGCTCCTTCATGCGCTTGGCGAGCTTGGCCGAAAGCGTGGTCTTGCCGGCGCCCTGCAGGCCGACCATCAGCATGGTCATCGGCGGCGTGGTCGAGAAGTCGATCGGCACCTGCGTCTCGCCGAGCACCTTGACCAGCTCGTCGTGGACGATCTTGACCACCTGCTGGCCCGGCGTCACCGAACGGGTGACCTCGGCGCCGACGGCGCGCTCGCGCACCTGCTCGACAAAGGCCTTCACCACCTCGAGCGAAACGTCGGCCTCGAGCAGCGCCCGGCGCACTTCGCGCAGCGCCGCATCCACGTCGCTCTCGTTGAGTGCGCCGCGGCCCCGAAGACCCTCGAAGATTTTCCCAAGCCGGTCGCTAAGGCTTTCGAACATTTTGGTTCCTTTGGTTCCGCAGCATCCCTGCCCCGGACCCGGAGATAGGTAGTCCTGGTCGTTCCTGCCATCCGAAGATGGCAGCATCCGCGCAAACGCCAGACCCACCCGAGGGCGCATCGCGCTGTCGGGTGTTAGCCTCCGGGATCTCTTTATACCTTTGCGGGTCCCGGTCGGCAGTCAGGCGTTTGAACCTGATGAATGGCGCGGTCGATAGAGGGGAAATGCGGCCGAGTCAAGGAACGCGCTCGGCGCGCACCGCCACCATGCCCTGTCCCAGTTCGGTGTCGACGCGGAAGCCGACGCCCGCGAGAGCCGCAGCGGCCGCCATGGCGAAACGGTCTGCCGTGCGGATCGCCGGCGCTTCCAGCACCAGCACCACCCGGCCACCCGGCTTGATCACATCGCGGAGCTTCCTGGCCCAGCCGCGATCCGCATGGCGCGGAAAATCGACGTTCACTGCGAAGGCCGCATCCAGCGCGCCAAGATCGAGCGTCTCGAAATCGCTCTCGAACGCGGTCAGCCGCCCAACCCCCTCGTTCCGCTTGATGCAGGCCGCCACCATCTTGCCCGACCGGTCGACGGCCACGACATCGGCGCCCGCCGCCAGCACCAGCCCGGTGGCGATGCCGTGCCCGCAGCCGATCTCCAGCACGGCTTCGCCGGCCTTCGGGGCCAGCAGTTCCACCGCCCAGCGATGACGTCTCGCGATTTCCGGCAAGCGACTCCCCCTTCGTACCCGCCCAGAACTAGCCCGCCCGAAGGTGACCTGAACATGGCCGTTGCCGGCTTTCCCCAGCAGCGCTACATCTTGGCCGGGTCCGCAGTTCACCCAGGCGTCGCCGCCCCATCCGGGGAGCTAAACCTGCCTCATAGCCGAGATCAGCACTTATCCCCGTGCCGCCTCGCAAGCCGGCGACCGCGAACCTTCCTCCGGGGAGTTCGGCACGACGAGGATGAGTTGTGATGACCAGAACTGCTGTCCCCCTGCGGGTGGATGACCTCTCCCCCTTCGCCAAGACGCTCCGCCACGCGCTGACCCAGCATGACGGCGTACCGAGCCATGTCGAACTCCTGAACCTCATCGCCAAGGCGGCGGGGTTCGCCAACTACCAGCACCTGCGCGCCGATGCCGGCACCGCCGGCCGCCTCGCCGCTGCCGCCGAGCCCACCCCGCCGGCCGACCTCAGCCAGGTCGAAAAGGCGGCGCGCTATTTCGATGCCGAGGGCGTATTGATGAGCTGGCCGGCGCGGCTCAACCTCCAGACCCTCAGCCAATGGGTGTTCTGGTCGCGTATCCCGCCCGAGACGGTGTTTTCCGAGCGCGAGATCAGCGAACTGATCCGCCACTGGCACGATTTCGGCGACCACGCCCTGATCCGCCGCGCCATGGTCGATGCGAAAATGCTCGAACGCACCGTCGATGGCCGCGAATACCGCCGCATCGAACGCGCCCCGCCCCCGGAACTGAAACCGCTGCTGGCGCATCTGGCGGCACGGGTAGGCGCCTGACGCAACCACCGGCGCACGTGGCCCCACCCCACCCTTGATCCCTCCCCATCGAGGGGAGGGAGACGCGCTGGATGGTTTAGTGAACCGGCCCCCTCCCTCCCCTCTGATGGGGAGGGTAGTGCAGCTTGGCGCTCGCAATCGCGAGGGCCTAGCGGAACTGGGTGGGGTGGGGCTGCTTGCACCATATATCCGGGACTCACCCCCGCCACTGGCAATTTCGTGTCAGTTCCGCCATATACAGCCTCAACTGAGACCCAGCAGGTCAGGCCCATGTCCACCGCCCCATTCCTCAAGATGAACGGGCTCGGCAACGAGATCATCGTCGCCGACATGCGCGGCCGTGCCGATCGCATCACCCCGGCGGCTGCCGTCGCCCTCAATGCCGACCCGGCTACCAAGTACGATCAGATCATGGCCATCCATGATCCACGCACCCCCGGCACCGCCCACTATATCGAGATCATCAACTCCGATGGCTCGCTGGCCCAGGCCTGCGGCAACGGCATGCGCTGCGTCGTCCAGGCGCTGAGCGCCGAGACGGGAGAAAAGCACTTCGTCTTCGAGACCCTCGCCGGCATCCTCACCGGTGACGAGCATCCGGATGGCTCAATCACCGTCGATATGGGCAAGCCCCGCTTCGGCTGGGAAGAGATCCCGCTGGCCGAGGAATTCTACGATACCACCGGCATCGAGCTGCAGATCGGACCGATCGATGCGCCGATCCTCCACACCCCGTCGGTCGCCTCGATGGGCAACCCGCACGCCACCTTCTGGGTCGAGGACGATGTCGGCAACTACGCGCTCGATCGCTTCGGCCCGCTGCTCGAGAACCATCCGATCTTCCCCGAGCGCGCCAATATCTCGATCGCCCAGGTGGTGGCGCCCGATCACATTATCCTCAGGACCTGGGAGCGCGGCGCCGGCCTGACCCGGGCCTGCGGCACCGCCGCCTGCGCCGCGCTGGTCAACGGCGCCCGTACCCATCGCACCGGCCGCAAGGCCACGGTGACCCTGCCCGGCGGCGATCTCGTCATCGAATGGCGCGCCGACGACCACGTGCTGCTCACCGGCCCGGCTGAGTTCGAGTTCTCCGGCAGCTTCGAGCCGTTCACCGGCAGCTGGCGGCGCGATCAGGACTCCAGCCAGATTTCGACCGGTCAGGTCTCGGCCTGATGTCCATCGAAACCCTGACCTTCGGCTGCCGCCTCAACGCCTATGAAGGCGAAGTCATGAAGGCCGAGGCGGAAAAGGCCGGGCTCGACAACACCATCATCATCAACACCTGCGCCGTAACCTCCGAAGCGGTCAGGCAGGCCAAGCAAGCCATCCGCAAGGCCAAGCGCGACAATCCCGAGCGCCGCATCATCGTCACCGGCTGCGCCGCGCAGACCGAGGCGCGTAGCTTTGGCGATATGGCCGAGGTCGACCTGGTCATCGGCAATGCCGACAAGCTGAAGGCGGAAAGCTATGCTCCCATAGCATTCGGCGTGCCGCTCAACGACAAGGTGCAGGTCAACGACATCATGAGCGTGCGCGAAACCGCCGCGCACCTGATCGAGGGCATGGATGGCCGGGCCCGCGCCTTCGTCCAGGTGCAGAACGGCTGCGACCATCGCTGCACCTTCTGCATCATCCCGTTTGGCCGCGGGCCGTCGCGCTCGGTGCCGATGGGTCTCGTGGTCGAGCAGATCAAGAAGCTGGTCGGCAACGGTTATCGCGAGGTCGTGCTCACCGGCGTCGATATCACCTCTTACGGCCCCGACCTGCCGGGCACCCCGACGCTGGGCAAGCTCACCCAGCAGATCCTCCGCCACGTCCCCGACCTGCCGCGGCTGCGCATTTCGTCGATCGATTCGATCGAGGCCGACCCGGCCTTCTATGACGCCATAGCGTCCGACCGCCGGCTGATGCCGCATCTGCATCTCAGCCTGCAGTCCGGCGACGACATGATTCTGAAGCGCATGAAGCGCCGCCACTCGCGCAGCGAGGCGCTCGAGGTGGTGGCAAAGCTCCGCTCGCTCCGCCCCGATATCGTCTTCGGCGCCGACATCATCGCCGGCTTCCCCACCGAGACCGACGAGATGTTCGAGAACTCGCTGAGCTTCGTCACCGAGGCCGAACTCACGTATCTCCACGTCTTTCCCTATAGCCCGCGTCCCGGCACTCCCGCGGCGCGCATGCCGCAGGTCGATGGACGGACCGCCAGAGCGCGCGCCGCGCAGCTCCGCGCCGTCGGTGAAGCCCAGTACGAGAAGCTGGCGCTGTCCCGCATCGGCATGGTCGAGAACGTGCTGATCGAAAAGGACGGCATCGGCCGGCAGGAGCAGTTCGTCACCTGTTCATTGCCGGGTCATCTGCCGGGGGAAATCGTGCCCGCCCGTATTACCCATTTCGCCAATGGCAACCTCGTCGGCGAAGCACTGAGGTCCGCAGCCTGATGGCCGAACAAAAGAAAAAAGGCTTCTTCCAGCGCCTGTTCGGCGGCGGCGACAAGCCAGCTCCGACCCCGCCGCCGGAGCACAGCGTCGCCGAGGACCTCGAAGCCGACATCGTCCTCGACGAGGTCGTCGAAGCCGCTCCGCTGGTGCTGCCACCGGACCAGGAGATCGCTCTCGAAGAGGCGATGCACGAGGCCGGCCTGCTGATCACGCCGGACGCGCCGCCGGAGCCGCCGGAGCCGCCTGCCGAGCCCGAGCCCACCGTCGAGGACGAGCTGGTCGCCGACATCATTCTCGACGACATCGTCGAGGCCGCGCCGCTGGTCCTGCCGCCCGACCAAGAGATCGCTCTCGAGGAGGCGATGCACGAGGCCGGCGAGCTGGTCACGCCCGAGGCGCCGCCGGCCCCGCCCGAGCCGCCGGCTGAGCCCGAGCCGTCCGTCGAAGACGAACTCGTCGCCCACATCATCCTCGATGACATCGTCGAGGCCGCGCCACTCGTCCTGCCGCCCGATCAGGAGATCGCCCTCGAGGAGGCGCTGCACGAAGCCGGCCAGACCATTGAAGGTCCACCGACCGATACCGGCTCCGAGCCGCCGGCCGGCCCACCTGAGGCCACCCCCGCTTATATCGAAGAGGTCGAGGAGCAGCAGGCGCCCGAACCGGCGCCGGTTCTGCCGGTCCCGGTCCCCGCCGCTCCCGCCGAACCGCCGAAAAAGCAGAATTGGCTGCAGCGCCTCGCCTCCGGGCTGAAGCGTTCCTCCGATCAGCTCACCGGTTCGATCGCCGCGGTCTTCACCAAGAAGAAGCTCGATCAGGCGATGCTCGATGACCTCGAGGACATCCTGATCCAGTCCGATTTCGGCGTCGACATGGCGACCGACGTCACCGAGGCGCTGCGCCGCGACCGCTTCGATC
>Ga0209902_100186_pt1 | contig 105251 bp, 112 predicted proteins | sample FECB27metaG_FD_188304 | JGI IMG/M metagenome (GOLD analysis project Ga0209902, IMG submission 188304) | Cyanobacterial communities from the Joint Genome Institute, California, USA - FECB-27 (SPAdes) (version 2) | ecosystem: Environmental > Aquatic > Thermal springs > Hot (42-90C) > Microbial... | reverse complement strand
GGGCGACAACGCGCGCCTGGTGGTCGAGCTGATCCAGCCGATCGCCATGGACGAGGGCCTGCGCTTCGCCATCCGCGAGGGCGGTCGCACCGTCGGCGCCGGCGTCGTCACCAAAGTCGTAAAGTAAACGTAACGGACGCGACAAGGCGAACATCATGGCCATGGACAACACAAACATCCGGATCCGGCTGAAGGCCTTCGATCACCGCGTGCTCGATTCGTCGACCAGCGAGATCGTCAGCACGGCCAAGCGGACGGGCGCACAGGTGCGTGGGCCCATCCCGCTGCCGACCGGCATCGAGAAGTTCACGGTCAACCGTTCGCCGCACATCGACAAGAAGTCGCGTGAGCAGTTCGAGATCCGTACGCACAAGCGAGTGCTCGACATCGTCGATCCGACGCCGCAGACCGTGGACGCGCTGATGAAGCTCGACCTCGCCTCCGGCGTGGACGTCGAGATCAAGCTCGGCGCCTAAGCGGACCAGGAAAGAAGGAAGAAGACCATGCGTTGCGGTCTCGTCACCCAGAAGGTCGGCATGACCCGCGTCTTCAACGACGCCGGGGAACATGTGCCCGTCACCGTTCTGAAGGTGGATCAGCTGCAGGTTGTTGCTGTCCGCTCGGAAGAGAAGGACAAGTACGTCGCCGTGCAGCTCGGCTATGGCAAGGCCAAGGTAAAGAACGTGACCCAGCCGATGCGCGGTCACTTCGCCAAGGCCAAGGTCGAGCCGAAGAAGAAGCTCGTCGAGTTCCGGGTCGCCAAGGACGCCGTTCTCGAAGTCGGCGCCGAGCTGGTGCCCAGCCACTTCGTGCCGGGCCAGTTCGTCGACGTCGTCGGCACCACGATCGGCCGCGGTTTCACCGGCTCGATGGTTCGCTGGAACTTCCACGGCCTCGAGGCCAGCCACGGCGTGTCGGTCTCGCACCGTTCGCATGGCTCGACCGGTAACCGCCAGGATCCCGGCCGTACTTTCCCCGGCAAGAAGATGGCCGGTCACTACGGCAACGAGCGCGTGACCACACAGAACCTGAAGGTCGTCGCCGTCGACGACGAGAAGGGCCTGCTGCTGGTGTCCGGCGCCGTACCCGGCCCGGCCAACGGCTACATCATCGTCAAGGACGCCTCCAAGCGCGCCCGTCACAAGGATGCCCCCTATCCGGCCGGCCTGCGCAAGGCTGCCGGCGAGGCGGCTCCGGCGGCTGAAGCCGCTCCGCAGGCTTAAGGATCAGGTCATGAAGATCGCGGTCAAGACCATCGAGGGCGGCAGCGCCGGCGAGATCGATCTCGCCGATGCGGTGTTCGCCGTCCCCGTTCGCAAGGACATCCTGCAGCGCTGCGTCGTGTGGCAGCTTTCGCGTCGCCAGCAGGGCACACACAAGACCAAGGGCCGTTCCGAGATCACGGCGACGGCCAAGAAGATGTACGCCCAGAAGGGCACCGGTCGCGCGCGTCACGGCAACGAGGCGGCGCCTCAGTTCCGGGGCGGCGGCAAGGCTTTCGGTCCGGTCGTGCGCAGCCATGCCAGCGACCTGCCGAAGAAGGTTCGCCAGCTCGCGCTGCGCACCGCGCTGTCGGCCAAGGCGGCCGAGGGCAAGCTGATCGTGGTCGAGGCGGCGGCGCTGGCCGAGCCGAAGACCGCCCAGCTCAAGGGTCACTTCGGCAAGCTCGGCGTCACCAGCGTCCTGGTGATCGGCGGTGCCGAGATCGACACGAATTTCGCCCGTGCCGCGGCCAACATCGCCCATGTCGATGTGCTGCCGCAGCAGGGCGCGAACGTCTACGACATCCTGCGCCGCGACACGCTGGTGCTCACCAAGGATGCCGTGAAGCACCTCGAGGAGCGTCTGCAATGAGCGCCAAGCGGTACATCCCCGCAACCGTCTCGCGTTCGCGCATGTACGAAGTGATTCGTGCGCCGCTGATCACCGAGAAGACGACCAACGGATCCGAGCACAGCCAGGTGACCTTCAAGGTCGCGGCCGACGCGACCAAGCCGGAGATCAAGCAGGCCATCGAGGGTCTGTTCAAGGTCAAGGTCAAGGCGGTCAACACCGTCACGGTCAAGGGCAAGAGCAAGGTTTTCCGCGGCCGTCCCGGCGTGCGGAGCGACTGGAAGAAGGCGATCGTCTCGCTGGTCGAGGGTCACAAGATCGACGTGACCACGGGCCTGTAGGACGGGAGAGCAAACATGGCCTTGAAGACATTTAAGCCGATCACGCCGTCCCTGCGACAGCTGGTCATCGTCGACCGCACCGGCCTCTGGAAGGGCAAGCCGGTCAAGGAACTGACGCGCGGCAAGAGCAACACCGGTGGTCGCAACAACCACGGTCACATCACCAGCCACCACATGGGCGGCGGTCATAAGCGCCGTCTGCGCCTGATCGACTTCAAGCGCCGCAAGTTCGGCGTGACGGCGACGGTCGAGCGGCTGGAATACGACCCCAACCGGACGGCGTTCATCGCGCTGGTCAAGTACACCGACGGCGAGCAGGCCTACATCCTGGCACCGCAGCGTCTGAAGGCCGGTGACGAGATCGTCTCGGGTGAGCGCGTCGACATCAAGCCGGGCAACGCCATGCCGCTCGCCAACATGCCGGTCGGAACGATCGTGCATAACGTCGAGTTGAAGGTCGGTCGCGGCGGCCAGTTGGCCCGTTCGGCCGGTAATTACGCCCAGCTCGTCGGCAAGGACGCGGGCTATGCGCAGATCAAGCTGAGCTCCGGCGAACTGCGCCTGGTGCCGGGCGGTTGCCTGGCCACGGTCGGCGCCGTCTCGAACCCCGACAACCAGAACATCGTCATCGGCAAGGCCGGCCGCCAGCGCTGGCTCGGCCGTCGCCCCACCGTCCGCGGTGTCGTGATGAACCCGGTCGACCATCCGCACGGCGGTGGTGAAGGCCGCACCTCGGGTGGCCGTCATCCGGTCACGCCGTGGGGCAAGCCGACCAAGGGCAAGAAGACCCGTAAGAACAAGGCGACGGACAAGCTGATCATCCGCCGCCGGCATGCGACGCGCTAGGAGATAGGACAGTGGCACGTTCCGTTTGGAAGGGCCCCTTCGTTGAAGGCAGCCTGATCAAGAAGGCCGAGAAGTCGCGCGGCAGCATCCGCAGCGAAGTGATCAAGACATGGTCGCGTCGTTCGACGATCCTGCCGCAGTTCGTCGGCCTGACGTTCGGCGTCTACAACGGCAAGAAGTTCATCCCGGTGAACGTCACCGAGGAGATGGTCGGTCACAAGCTCGGCGAATTCTCGCCGACCCGCACCTTCACCGGCCATGCCGGTGACAAGAAAGTGTCGAAGGATTAACGCGCGATGAGCAAGCCATCCGCTCCCCGCCGCGAGGCGGACAACGAAGCCAAGGCCGTCCTGCGCGCCGTGCGTATCAGCCCGCGCAAGCTCGACCTCGTGGCCGCGACGATCCGCGGCAAGAAGGCCGCGACGGCCGTCAACGAGCTCACCTTCTCCAAGAAGCGGATCGCCCGCGACGTGAAGAAGGCTTTGAATTCGGCCATCGCCAATGCCGAGAACAACCACAACCTCGATGTCGACCGTCTGGTCGTCGCCGAGGCGTCGGTCGGCAAGGGCCTGGTGATGAAGCGTTTCCAGACGCGCGGCCGCGGTCGTGCGGCGGGCATCGTCAAGCCGTTCGCTCATCTCACGATCGTGGTGCGCGAGCGCGCCGAGGCGGAGGACAAGTAATGGGTCAGAAGGTCAATCCGATCGGCCTGCGGCTCGGTATCAACCGGACCTGGGATTCGCGCTGGTACGCCGAAGGCGCCGAATATTCCAAGATGCTCCACGAGGATATCCACATCCGCAAGGTGCTGCGCGAGCGGCTGGCCCAGGCGGGTGTCGCCAAGATCGTCATCGAGCGTCCGGCCAAGCGCGCCCGCGTCACGATCCACACCGCCCGTCCGGGCGTCGTGATCGGCCGCAAGGGCGTCGACATCGAGAAGCTGCGCACCGACCTCGGCAAGATGACGAAGGGCGAGGTGGCCCTGAACATCGTCGAGATCCGCAAGCCCGAGATCGACGCCACGCTGATCGCCGAGAACATCGCCCAGCAGCTCGAGCGCCGCGTTGCGTTCCGCCGTGCCATGAAGCGTGCCGTCCAGTCGGCAATGCGCCTGGGCGCGCTCGGCATCCGGATCAACTGCTCGGGCCGCCTCGGCGGCTCGGAAATCGCCCGCATGGAATGGTACCGTGAAGGTCGCGTGCCGCTGCACACGCTGCGCGCCGACATCGACTATGGTACCGCCACGGCGTTCACCACCTTCGGCACCTGCGGCGTGAAGGTCTGGGTGTTCAAGGGCGAGATCATGGCGCATGACCCGATGGCGCACGACAAGCGCGCCGAGGAAGCCGCGCCGCAACGTACGCCGGCGCGCCCGGAGCGCACCGAGCAGAGGGACGCGTAATCCACCATGCTGCAACCCAAGCGCACCAAGTACCGCAAGGCCTTCAAGGGCCGTATCAGCGGCGCTGCCAAGGGCGGCTTCAACCTCGACTTCGGCTCCTACGGGCTGAAGGCGATGGAGCCGGATCGCCTGACCGCGCGCCAGATCGAGGCGGCCCGCCGCGCCATCACGCGTCATATGAAGCGTGCCGGCCGTGTCTGGATCCGCGTGTTTCCGGACGTTCCCGTTTCGAAGAAGCCGGCGGAAGTCCGCATGGGCTCCGGCAAGGGCGCACCCGAGTTCTGGGCGGCGCGCGTGAAGCCGGGCCGCATCCTGTTCGAGCTCGAGGGCGTCTCGGGCGTGATCGCCAAGGAAGCCCTGGCGCTCGGCGCCGCGAAACTGCCGATCAAGACCCGCTTTGTCAGCCGCGTCGGCGCCGAAGGCTGAGGGAGAAGGACATGAAGGCCACCGATCTGCGCCCCAAGACCAACGACGAGCTCAAGAACGAGCTCGGCAACCTTCGCAAGGAGGCGTTCAACCTGCGCTTCCAGAAGGCTGGGGGCCAGCTGCAGAAGACTTCCCGCGCGCGCCAGGTTCGTCGCGACATCGCCCGCATCAAGACGGTGCTGGGCGAAAAGGCCGCCGGTTAAGGAGCACGAAATGCCGAAGCGTATCCTGGAAGGCGTCGTCGTCAGCGACAAGATGGACAAGACCATCGTCGTGAAGGTCGAGCGCCGCGTTCAGCATCCGATCTACAAGAAGTTCATTCGCAAGTCGAAGAAGTATCACGCGCACGACGAAGCCAACGCCTTCAAGGGCAAGGTTGGTGAAATCGTCCGCATCCGCGAGTGCCGCCCGCTGTCCAAGACCAAGAGCTGGGAAGTTCTGGTCGAAGGCGCCCAGGCTTAAGCGGTCGGAGCAAAAGTCATGATTCAGATGCGAACCAACCTCGAGGTCGCCGACAATTCCGGTGCCCGTCGAGTCCAGTGCATCAAGGTGCTGGGCGGCTCCCGCCGCAAGTATGCGAGCGTCGGCGACGTCATCGTCGTGTCGATCAAGGAAGCCATTCCGCGCGGCAAGGTGAAGAAGGGCGAGGTGCATCGTGCCGTCGTCGTCCGCACCTCGTTCGCCCTGCGCCGCCCCGACGGCAGCGCCATCCGTTTCGATCGCAACGCCGCCGTGCTGATCAGCAAGCAGGACGAACCGATCGGCACTCGTATCTTCGGACCGGTGACGCGCGAACTGCGCGCCAAGAAGTTCATGAAGATCATCTCGCTTGCGCCTGAGGTGCTCTAGCCATGGCAATCAAACTGAAGATCAAGAAGGGCGACCGGGTGAAAGTCATCACCGGTGGCAGCAAAGGCAAGGTGGGCGACGTCCTGCGCGTTCTTCCCAAGGAGAACCGCGTGGTCGTTTCCGGCGTGAACATGATCAAGCGCCACACCAAGCCGAGCCGTGCGGAAGCCGGCGGCATCATCGAACGCGAGGCCACGATCCACGTCTCCAACGTGGCCCTGCTGGATCCCAAATCGGACAAGCCGACGAAGGTCGGGTTCCGGTTCCTTGAAGACGGCCGCAAGGTGCGCATCGCGCGTGCCTCCGGCGAGACCATCGACCGCTAGGAGAACGGGCCATGCCCGCGCGTCTGCAAGAACACTACACCAAGACCGTGCGTGAAGCGCTGATCAAGGAGTTCTCCTACCAGAACCCCTTCCAGGTGCCGAAGCTCGAGAAGATCGTCATCAACATGGGCGTCGGCGAGGCGGTCAACGACCGCAAGGCCGTCGACGGCGCCGTGGCCGACCTGACGGCGATTACCGGCCAGAAGCCGGTGATCACCCGGTCGCGCAAGTCGATCGCGACCTTCAAGCTGCGTGAAGGCATGGCGATCGGCACCAAGGTCACGCTCCGCCGCGACCGGATGTACGAATTCATCGACCGCCTGATCAATATCGCCCTGCCACGGGTTCGCGACTTCCGCGGCCTGAACGGCAAGTCGTTCGACGGCAATGGCAACTACGCCATGGGCCTGAAGGAGCAGATCGTGTTCCCTGAGATCGACTACGACAAGGTCGACCAGGTGCGCGGTATGGACATCATCATCTGCACGACGGCGAAGACGGATGCGGAAGCCAGGTCGCTTCTCCGCGCTTTCGACTTCCCGTTCGTGAACTGAGGCCGGAGAAACACATGGCCAAGACTAGCTCGGTCGAGAAGAACAACCGGCGTGCAAAGTTGGCGAAGCAATACGCCGGCAAGCGCGCCAAGCTGAAGGCGATGGCGGTCGACGACAAGTTGACGCCGGAAGAGCGCTTCGGGGCCCGCCTCAAGCTGGCTGACCTGCCGCGCAATTCGTCGCCGACGCGTGTCCGCAATCGGTGCGAACTCACGGGCCGCCCGCGGGCCGTGTATCGCAAGTTCAAGCTGTCGCGCGTTGCGCTGCGTCAGCTGGCGTCGCTGGGTGCTCTGCCCGGCGTCGTGAAGTCGAGCTGGTAAACGGGGACCGTAGACCATGGCGATGACAGATCCCGTCGGCGATTTGCTGACCCGTATCCGCAACGGCCAGTCGGCGCGCCTCGACAGCGTGACGGCGCCGGCTTCGCGGCTTCGGTCGAGTGTTCTCGATGTGCTCCAGCGCGAGGGCTATATCCGCGGCTGGTTCGAGGAGGAACTGCGCCCCGGCGTGAAGGAACTCCGCATCGAGCTGAAGTATGACAATGGCCGTCCGGTCATCAAGGAGATCAAGCGCGTCTCCACCCCGGGCCGTCGTGTCTATTCCAAGATCCGCGAGCTGCCGCGCCACTTCAATGGCCTCGGCATCTCGATCCTCTCCACGCCGCGCGGTGTCATGTCGGACGCCGAGGCGCGGGCCGCCAATGTCGGCGGCGAAGTCATCTGCAAGGTGTTCTGACCATGTCGCGCGTCGGTAAAAATCCGGTCGCCATCCCGGCCGGTGTCACCATCGAGCTCAAGGGCCAGCACCTCAAGGCCAAGGGCAAGCGGGGCGAACTCCAGCTCATGGTCCATGACGACGTCATCGTCGCCAAGGAAGCTGAGGGCCTGGTCTTCAAGCCGCGGAACGAGAGCCGTCGCGCCCGCATGCAGTGGGGCACGGCACGCAATCTGGCGAGCAACGTCGTGCGCGGCGTTTCCGACGGGTTCACCATCAACCTCGAGATCAACGGCGTGGGCTATCGCGCCGCGGCCGATGCCAAGATGCTGAAGATGCAGCTCGGCTTCAGCCACGATGTCGAGATTCCCATTCCGGCCGGCATCCAGATCAAGGCTCTGAAGCCGACCGAAATCGAGATTTCCGGCGCCGATCGTCAGCGCGTGGGCCAGATTGCGGCCGAGATCCGCAGCCTGCGCCCGCCGGAGCCCTACAAGGGCAAGGGCATCAAGTACTCGACCGAGACGATCCGGCGCAAGGAAGGCAAGAAGAAGTAGAGGCGAGAGAACCATGTCCGACCGCAATGCTCTTTTCGCCCGCCGCCAGCGGCGCACGCGCTACGCGCTGCGCCAGGCCGCCGGCGGCCGTCCGCGCCTCAGCGTTTTCCGCTCAGGCAAGCACATCTATGCCCAGGTCATCGACGACCGGAAGGGCGTGACCCTGGCTGCAGCCTCGTCGCTCGACAAGGATGTCCGGGGTTCGATCAAGACCGGCGCCGACAAGGGCGCTGCTGCCGAGGTTGGCAAGCTGATCGCCGCCCGCGCCGTCGCGGCTGGCGTCAAGGAAGTCATCTTCGATCGCGGTGGCTACACGTATCACGGCCGCATCGCTGCGCTGGCCAATGCCGCCCGTGAGGGCGGCCTGTCGTTCTGATCGGGAGTTAGAATATGGCTCGTTCACCCGGTGGTTCCGGCCGTTCTCCGCGCGATCGCGATCGGAGCCGTGACCGCGACCGCGACGAGGACAATGAACTGACCGACAAGCTGGTCACGATCAATCGCGTCGCGAAGGTCGTGAAGGGTGGTCGTCGCTTCGCGTTTGCCGCCATCGTCGTCGTCGGCGACCAGCGCGGCCGCGTCGGCCACGGTGCCGGCAAGGCCCGTGAGGTTCCCGAGGCGATCCGCAAGGCGACGGAAGCGGCCAAGCGCGGCCTGATCCGCGTGCCGCTGCGCGACGGCCGCACGCTGCATCACGACGTCAAGGGCCGCTTTGGCGCCGGCAAGGTGACGCTGCGTGCCGCCCCGGCCGGTACCGGCATCATCGCGGGCGGCCCGATGCGCGCCATCTTCGAGACGCTCGGCATCAAGGATATCGTTGCCAAGTCGGTTGGCACGTCCAACCCGCACAACATGATCAAGGCGACGTTCAAGGCGCTCGAGCAGCTCAACTCGCCGCGCATGGTCGCCACCCGCCGCGGCAAGAAGGTCGGCGACCTTCTCGGCCGCCGTGACGAGACGACCGCGGAAGCGGCGGCTTAAGGAACCGGACCATGGCCAAGACAGTCAAGATCACCCAGACCGGCAGCCACATCGGCCGCACGGACGATCAGCGCGCGACGCTGATCGGCCTGGGGCTCAACAAGCGTCACCGCACCCGCGAGCTCGTGGATACGCCCGAAGTTCGCGGCATGATCAACAAGGTGCGCCACCTCGTGCGCGTCGAAGAGGAAGCGCGCTAAGGCCCTGAGGCCGCGGCGCGGAGGTAATTACCATGAGACTGAACCAGATCTCGGACAACCCGGGCGCCCGCAAGGGCCGCATGCGCGTCGGCCGCGGTATCGGCTCCGGCAAGGGCAAGACCGCCGGTCGTGGCGTCAAGGGCCAGAAGTCCCGTACCGGCGTGGCCATCAAGGGCTTCGAGGGCGGCCAGATGCCGCTTTACCGCCGCATCCCGAAGCGCGGCTTCCGTCCGCCGCACCAGAAGAGCTACCAGGTGGTCAATCTGGGCACGCTCCAGAAGGCGATCGACGACAAGAAGCTCGACGCGGCGAAGGTGATCGACGCCGAGGCGATGCTGGCGGCCGGCCTGTTCAAGAATGCCGCGGACGGTGTCCGCCTACTTGGCAAGGGCGAGATCAAGACCAAGATCGAAGTGAAGGTTGCGGGCGCCTCGGCGTCGGCGATCGCCGCGGTCGAGAAGGCCGGCGGCAAGGTCGAACTCCCGCCCAAGCCCGTGGCCGAAGCGGCCTGATCCGGACGGCGTCAACGGGGGCGTCGCTTCCCCCTTGTGTCGTTCACGCGTGAGGTTCCATGGCATCCGCCGCCGAGCAACTTGCTTCTAACCTGAACTGGGGTTCGATCGGTCGGGCGACCGAGCTGAAGAAGCGGCTGTGGTTCACCGTGGCCGCGCTCGTCGTCTTCCGCATCGGCGCCTACATCCCGGTCCCCGGCGTGGATCCGGCCGCCCTGGCCGAGATCTTCAAGCAGAATGCCGGCGGTATCGCGGGCTTGCTGGACGTGTTCTCCGGCGGCTCGATCGGCCGCATGTCGGTGCTGGCGCTCAGCATTATGCCGTACATCTCGGCCTCCATCATCATGCAGATCCTGACGACGGTCGTTCCGTCGCTCGAGGCGCTGAAGAAGGAAGGCGAGGCGGGCCGCAAGAAGATCAACCAGTACACGCGCTACGGCACGGTGGTCCTGGCCACCTTCCAGGCCTACGGAATTGCGGTCGGACTCGAGAGCCAGGTGGCGACGGCCGGCCCGGTCGTGATCGATCCGGGTGTCTTCTTCCGTTTCGTGACGATCATCACGCTGGTCGGCGGCACACTGTTCCTGATGTGGCTTGGCGAACAGATCACCGCGCGCGGCGTCGGCAATGGCGTTTCGCTCATCATCTTTGCCGGCATCGTCGCGGCGCTGCCGGACGCGCTTGTCCAGACCCTCGAACTGGGCCGCACCGGCGCCCTGTCGGCGCTGTTCATCATCGCACTGGTGGTGGGCGTCGTGCTGGTCGTGGCGGTGGTGGTCTTCGTCGAAACCGCACAGAGACGCATCGTCGTCCAGTATCCCAAGCGCCAGGTCGGCAACCGCATGTATGGCGGCGAGGCCTCGCACCTGCCGCTCAAGATCAACACCGCCGGCGTCATTCCGCCGATCTTCGCCTCTTCGCTGCTGCTGTTTCCGGCGACCATCGCGTCGTTCCAGGGCAATTCGGGCGAGCCGGGCTGGATGCAGTGGATGTCGACCTATCTGGGTCACGGACAGCCGCTCTACCTTTTCGCCTACATCGGCCTGATCGTCTTCTTCTGCTTCTTCTACACGACCGTTGTGTTTAATCCGGCCGACACGGCCGACAATCTGAAGAAGAACGGCGGCTTCATTCCGGGCATCCGTCCGGGCAAGAACACCGCCGAGTATCTCGAGTACATCCTGAACCGCCTCACGGTGATCGGCGCCCTGTACCTCTCGGCCGTCTGTATCCTGCCGGAACTGCTGATCGCCCGCGGCGGCGTGCCCTTCTACTTCGGCGGCACCAGCCTCCTGATCGTGGTTTCGGTCACGCTCGACACGGTGACCCAGGTGCAGGCGCATCTGCTGGCTCACCAGTATGAGGGCCTCATCAAGAAGGCCCGCCTGAGGGGCAAGGGCCGATGAACATCATTCTTCTGGGACCTCCGGGTGCCGGCAAGGGTACGCAGGCGCAGCGGCTTCAGCAGGAGCGGGGGCTGATCCAGCTCTCGACCGGCGACATGCTGCGGGCGGCCGTGGCTTCGGGCAGCGAACTCGGCCAGAAGGCCAAGGGCATCATGGAGCGGGGCGAACTGGTTCCGGACGAGCTGATGGTCGGCCTGATCAAGGACCGTATCGCCCAGCCGGACTGCGCCAAGGGCTTCATCCTGGACGGTTTCCCGCGGACCGAGGCTCAGGCCAGGGCGCTGGACAAGATGCTGGCCGAGACGGCGAGGAAGCTCGACCGGGTCATCGAGATGGAAGTCGACGAGAAGGCGCTGACGGAGCGCATCGTCGGCCGCTTTTCCTGTGCCAAGTGCGGCGCGGGCTATCACGACAAGTTCAAGCGGCCGAAGGCCGAAGGTGTCTGCGACGTCTGCGGGTCCAAGGAATTCACCCGCCGCAAGGACGATAATGCAGAGACCATGAAGACTCGCATGGCTGCCTACAGGGCTCAAACCGAGCCCTTGTTGCCCTACTACAGCGCCCGCGGGGTGTTGCGGAAGGTCGATGGGATGGCCGCGATGGACGAAGTTTACCGCCAGATCACGGGAGTTCTGGTGGGGACTTGACAAGGGTTAGTTCCATTGACTCGGGGGCGCGGGTACATATAATCGCGCGCTTTTCCGGGGCCAGCGGAACTGTGACGGGCGCGCGCGAGCGCGCCATAAGTCTTTGAAGGAGTTGGGACTTTGGCTCGTATAGCCGGTGTGAACATTCCGACCGCCAAGCGTGTCGTGATCGGACTTCAGTACATCCACGGGATCGGTGCGGCGAAAGCCAAGGAGATCTGTGGAAAAGTGGGGATCGACGAGTCGCGGCGCGTGAACACGCTGAGCGACGACGAGGTCATCCGCATCCGCGAGACCATCGACCGCGACTACTCGGTCGAGGGCGATCTCCGTCGCGAAGTGGCGATGAACATCAAGCGCCTGATGGACCTCGCCTGCTATCGCGGCCTGCGTCATCGTCGCGGCCTGCCGGTCCATGGCCAGCGCACGCATACCAATGCGCGCACCCGTAAGGGGCCGGCCAAGCCGATCGCCGGCAAGAAAAAAGTGACGAAGTAAGAGGGGATAGAGGTCATGGCCAAAGCTGCAGCTGCTGCCGCCGCGCGTCCCCGTCGCAAGGAACGCAAGAACATCATCGCGGGCGTCGCGCACGTGAACGCGTCGTTCAACAACACGATCGTCACAATCACCGACGCGCAGGGCAATGCGATTGCCTGGTCGTCGTCGGGCCAGCAGGGGTTCAAGGGTTCGCGCAAGTCGACGCCGTTTGCCGCGCAGATGGCCGCCGAAGGCGCCGGTCGCAAGGCGATGGAGCACGGCATGCGCACCATCGAGATCCTTGTGCGCGGTCCCGGCTCGGGTCGCGAGTCGGCGCTGCGCGCGCTGCAGGCCGTCGGCCTCGCCGTGACGTCGATCCGCGACGTGACGCCGATCCCGCACAACGGCTGCCGCCCGCCGAAGCGTCGTCGCGTCTGATTTCGAGTGGAGGCGGCACTCCGGTTCCGCCCGCTCTTTGAGAATGTATGGCGAGTCCTGAGGGGCTCGCTCGAACCGGTCTAGAGGGGTAGCCCACGTGCTTCAGAAGAACTGGCAGGACCTGATCAAGCCGGAGAAGCTTGTCACCGAAGCCGGCGTCGATCCCGGTCGCGTCGCGACCATCGTCGCCGAGCCGCTCGAGCGCGGTTTCGGTCTCACTCTCGGCAACGCTCTGCGTCGCGTGCTCTTGTCGTCGCTTCAGGGTGCGGCCGTCACGTCGATCAAGATCGACAACGTGCTGCATGAGTTTTCGTCGATTCCCGGCGTCCGTGAGGACGTGGTCGACATCGTGTTGAACATCAAGGCGATGGCCGTGAAGATGCAGGGCGACCGCCCGCAGCGTCTTTACCTGCGCGCCGTCGGCCCCGGCGAAGTCACCGCCGGCATGATCGAACTGCCTGGCGACGTCCAGATCATGGATCCGAAGCACCTGATCTGCACGCTCGACGACGGCGCCTCGATCTCGATGGAACTGATGGTCGCCACCGGCAAGGGCTACGTCCCGGCCTCGGCGAACCGCCCGGAAGATGCGCCGATCGGCCTGATCCCGGTCGACTCGGTGTTCAGCCCGGTCAAGCGCGTCTCCTACAAGATCGAGAACAGCCGCGTCGGCCAGGTCACCGACTACGACCGCCTGTCGATGACGGTCGAGACCAATGGCACGACGATGCCGGCCGATGCCGTGGCGCTCGCTGCCCGCATCCTGCAGGACCAGCTGCAGCTCTTCATCAACTTCGAAGAGCCGCGCGAAGTCCGCAAGGAAGAGCAGCAGGACGACTTCCCGTTCAACCGCAACCTTCTGCGCAAGGTCGACGAGCTCGAACTTTCGGTCCGCTCGGCCAACTGCCTGAAGAACGACAACATCATCTACATTGGCGATCTGGTTCAGAAGACCGAGGCGGAGATGCTGCGGACGCCGAACTTCGGCCGCAAGTCGCTGAACGAGATCAAGGAAGTGCTGGCCGGCATGGGCCTCCACCTGGGTATGGAAATCCCGGGTTGGCCGCCGGACAACATCGAGGAAATGGCCAAGCGGCTGGAAGAGCCGTACTAGGCCGGTAGAAGGAAATAAGTCATGCGTCACAATAATCGCGGCCGGAAGTTCCACCGCACGGCTGAGCATCGCAAGGCGATGTTCATGAATCTCGCCGGTGCCCTCATCAAGCACGAGCAGATCACGACCACGCTGCACAAGGCGAAGGACCTGCGTCCGATCGTCGAGAAGCTGGTCACGCTGGGCAAGCGCGGCGGACTGCATGCGCGGCGTCAGGCGATCGGCTTCCTGCGCGATCCCTACATCGCCGACAAGCTGTTCACCACGCTGGGCCCGCGCTACTCCAAGCGCAACGGCGGCTACCTGCGCGTCCTCAAGGCCGGCTACCGCTTCGGCGACGCCGCCGAGATGGCCGTGATCGAGTTCGTCGAGCGCGACACCTCGGCCAAGGGCCAGGACAGCGGTCCGTCGGCCGACCAGGCCGAGCAGCAGGAAGCGGCGTAAGCCTCTTTCGCGTCATCGAATCGAGAACGCCCGGTCGAAAGACCGGGCGTTTTTTTGTGCGCTGGGGAGTTAGTCTCCGCCATGACCTTCATCTTCCGAACCGCGCTTCCGTCCGAAGCCGCCGATGCCGACCGTGTCTTGCGCGCGGCCTTCACGCCCTACCTTCGAAAGCTCGGACGCGAGATCCCGGCCGACTACTACAAATGGCTGCCGGCCTCGATCGAGCGGGGAGACGTGTTCGTGGCGGAGCAGGATGGGGCGGTCATCGGCGTCGCGGCGACCGAGCGGCGAGAGAAGGAGCTTTTCCTGGACCGGCTTGCCGTCGATCCGTCGTTGCAGGGCACGGGTCTGGGCCGGTGGCTGCTCGAGCGGCTCGACGAGGTGGCCCGCGACCGCGGCGACCTCGCTTTGTCGCTCGTTACGGCCGAGATGATGGACCATCTCCTCAAGCTTTACGCGAGCCACGGGTTCGAGATCGTCCACCGTGGCCCGCCCGACCATGGCAAGGATGCGTACACGCGCGTCCGCATGATGAAGAGACTGTAGAAGCCCGCAACGGCCTCAGAACTGCTCCTCGGAGAGCACGAACACCGTCCGCCCCGCCGCCTTGAGCGGGCCGAGCTGCGCCAGCGCCGGCGGCAGGATGACTTCGGCGTAGAAGCGGGCGGTCACCAGCTTCGCTTCGAGGAAGGCGGGATCTCCGTCGCGGGCGGCGAGCTTGTTCTGCGCCACCAGGGCGCTGCGGGCCAGCATCCAGCCGCCCAGCGCCGTGCCGGCCAGGCGCAGGAAGGGCACCGAGCCCGCCAGCGCGTTCACCAACTCGGCCTTCACCGACTGCGCCACCCACTTCGTCGCGTCTTCCAGCGCATCGGCGGCGGCCACGAGACTGGTGCGGACGGCCTCGATATCGTCGCCGGGGGCGGCCTTCATTTCCTCGGCCGTGGCACGCATCTCGGCCACCAGGGCCAGCATGGTCTCGCCGCCGTCCTTGGCCACCTTGCGGCCGACCAGGTCGCGCGCCTGGATACCGTTGGTGCCTTCGTAGATCGGCAGGATGCGGGCGTCGCGCAGGTGCTGGGCGGCGCCGGTCTCCTCGATGAAGCCCATGCCGCCGTGGATTTGCACGCCGGTGGAGGCGATCTCGTTGCCGAGGTCGGTGAACCAGGCCTTCACGATCGGGATCAGCAGGTCGACGCGGTCCTGGATCCTGCGACCGGCTTCCTTGTCGGGCTGCTTCAGCGCGCCGTCTATGCCGGCAGCGGTGTAGTAGCCCAGCGCCCGCATCGCCTCGATCTGGGACCGCATGCTCATCAGCATGCGGCGCACGTCGGCATGATGCACGATCGCCACCGAGGCGGGCTTGGGGCTGCCGTCGTCCTTCGACTGCACGCGGCTGCGCGCGAAGGCGGCGGCCTGCTGGTAGGCGCGCTCGGCGATGGCGAGGCCCTGGATGCCCACCGAGAGGCGGGCGTTGTTCATCATGGTGAACATGTAGGACAGGCCGCGGCCTTCCTCGCCGACGAGATAGCCGACGGCGCCACCATCGTCGCCGAACGACATCACGCAGGTCGGGCTGGCATGGATGCCGAGCTTGTGCTCGAGCGACACGCAGCGCAGGTCGTTGCGCTTGCCCGGCGTGCCGTCTTGGTTGGCGAGATATTTCGGAACGATGAACAGCGAGATGCCGCGCACGCCGGCCGGCGCATCGGGCGTTCGCGCCAGCACCAGATGCACGATGTTCTCGGCCATGTCGTGCTCGCCGTAGGTGATGAAGATCTTCTGGCCGGTGACGAGATAATGGTCGCCGGTCTTCACCGCGCGGCTCTTGAGCTGGCCGAGGTCGGAGCCGGCCTGCGGCTCCGTGAGGTTCATCGTGCCGGTCCATTCGCCCGAGATCATCTTGGGCAGGTAGGTGGCCTTCTGCGCCTCCGAGCCGTGATGGTGGATGGCGTCGATCGCGCCCTGGTTCAGCAGCAGCACCAGGCCGAAGCCCATGTTGGCGGCCTGCCACATCTCCTGCACCGTCGTCGCCAGAAGCCACGGCATGCCCTGGCCGCCGAATTCCGGATCGAAGGGAAGCGAATTCCAGCCACCCTCGACGAACTCCTTGTAGATGGCGGCGAAGCCCGGCGCGGTGCGCACGACGCCGTTCTCGAGCTTGGCGCCGACCTTGTCGCCCTCGCGGTTGAGCGGGGCGAGGCCGTTGCCAGCCAGCTTGGCGGCTTCCTCGAGCACGGCGTCGATCGTGTCGTCCGTGGCATGCTCGTAACCCGGCAGGGCGGCGACGCCGGAAAGGCCGGCCACTTCGCGCAGGGCGAAACGCATGTCGGCCAGCGGGGCAGTGTAAGTCATGTGAATTCCTCCGGTCCGCAATATGCCGCGCTCGGTCGCTTTTGGCGACCGGCTCGGCTATTTTGGAGGCCACATGACAAACACAGTCCTGCTGTCGATCGACGGCCCCATCGCCACCATCACGCTGAACGATCCGGCGAAGCACAATCGCCTCAACCCCGAGGGGCTGAAGCTGCTTCGGGAGGCGGTGGAGAAGGTCGACGCCGATCCGGTCGTGCGCGCCACCGTGATCACGGGCGCCGGCGAGAAGACCTTTTGCTCCGGCTACGATCTCGGCCGGCGAGCGCAAGGACGAGGGCGGCGACAATACGTTCGAAGTCGTCATGGATCGCATCGAGGCGATGCGGATGCCGACGCTCTGTGCCCTGAACGGCGGCGTCTATGGCGGTGCCACCGATCTCGCGCTGGCCTGCGACTTCCGGCTCGGGGTGAAAGGCATGCGCTTCTTCATGCCGGCGGCGCGCTTCGGCCTGCATTACTACCCGAGCGGCCTGCGCCGCTATACGCAGAAAGTGAGCCCGAGCTTCGCCAAGCGCGCCTTCCTTCTGTCGGAGGATTTTCACGACACCGAGCTGCTGGCTGTCGGCTATCTCGACTGGCTGGTCGACCGCGCCGAATTCAAGGACAAGGTGGCCGAGAAGGCCGCACGCCTCGCGGGCCTCGCGCCGCTGTCGATGTCGGGCATGAAGCGCGCCATCGAGCAGTTCGCCCAGGCGGCCCCCGATATGTCCTCGATCCGCCAGACGCAGCGCGCCTGCGCGACCTCCGACGATCTCAAGGAGGGGCTGGCGGCGCTCGGCGAGCGGCGCACCCCGGCCTTCAAAGGCCGATAAATGACGCATGCCGGCATCCGCAGGTGCCGGATTGTCGCAAGATTGCCGCGATTCAATGCAGGATGCCGGCAACATCTCAGGCCGTGCCGCCACCCGGCGGCCGGTGTATCTTGCAGACGGGCGGCAATCCGACAGGGCCGCTGAACCGAAGACACAATGCAACGCCGCCTAGCCGCCATCGTCCATGCCGACCTCGCCGGGTTCACCCGGATGATGGAAGGCGCTGAGACACGCACCTTCCGTCATCTAAAGTCGGCCCAGACCGAGGTCTGGCGTCCGGCCATCGATTCTGGCCGCGGCCGTCTGGTCGGCACGGCGGGGGACGCGATGCTGGCCGAGTTTGGCTCGGCCGTCTCGGCGGTCGCCGCGGCGATCGACATCCAGGAGCGGATGGCCCGCTTCAACGACTCGCTGAGCGAAGAGCAGCGCATGCTGTTCCGCATCGGCGTGCATCTGGGCGAAGTCATCATCGATGACGAGGACCAGAACATCTTCGGCGACGGCGTGAACCTGGCCGCGCGCATCCAGACCCTGGCCGAGCCGGGCGGCATCGCCGTGTCGCGGGCCGTGCGCGATCTCGTGGAACTGCGTGTGGAATACGTCTTCCACGACGGCGGCGAGCACCAGCTGAAGAACGTCAGCCGGGCGGTACAGGTGTTTCACGTGCGGCAGGCCAGGCTCGTGTCGCCCGGCACGACGACGCGCATGGTGCCGCAGATCACGCTGCGCTTCGAGGGGCCCGATTCGGCGGGCCGCAAGCACATGTTCGAAGTGTCGATGGAAAAGCTCGTCGGCCAGTCCCAGGGCATGTGCATCGGCCGTGCCGCCGACCAGTGCGAGCTGGTCGTGCCGCACCCGACGGTGTCGCGGCGGCACGCGAAGCTCAGCTTCGCGGCCGAGGCGTTGCAGGTCGAGGATCTCGGTTCGACCAACGGCACGGCGGTCAACGGCGCGGTCCTCAAGGCCGGTGCTCCCGTGGCGCTGCAGGCAGGATCGAAGCTGCGGCTCGGCGATGTCGAGCTGGTCGTTCATCACACCTAGCGGCGCGCAACGCCCATGAACGAACCCACCAAGATCGCCGGCGCCACGCCGCCCGAGCCCGAGGTCGACTACGTTTCGCTGAAGGCGGGCCAGACGATCGGCCGCTACGAGATCGTGTCGGTGCTGGGTCAGGGCGGCTTCGGCATCACCTATCGCGCCCGCGACGTGCAGCTCGGCCGCGAGGTGGCGATCAAGGAGTACCTGCCTTCGGCGCTGGCGGTGCGCCAGGACGGTTCCACCGTGCTGCCGCGCACCACGAAGATGGCCGACGATTTCGGCTGGGGCCGCGACCGCTTCGTCACCGAGGGCCGCACGCTCGCGAGCCTGCATCGCGTGCCGGCGATCGTGCAGGTCTTCGATTTCCTCGAAGCCAACGGCACGGCCTATATCGTCATGGAGCTGCTGAGCGGCGCCACGCTCGAGGACCGCATCAACACCGGCGGCAGGCTCAAGCCCGAGGAAGTCGATCGCATCCTGTGGCCGCTGCTCGACGGTCTCGAGCAGGTCCATGCCGCGGGCTTCCTGCATCGCGACATCAAGCCGGCCAACATCCTGCTCGACGCCGCCGGCAACCCGACGCTGATCGACTTCGGCGCCTCGCGTGCCGCGATGGTCGGCCGCACGGCGGCAATGACGGCGATCTTCACGCCGGGCTATGCGGCGGCCGAGCAGATGACGTCGGCCAAGCAGGGACCGTGGACCGACATCTACGGTCTGGCCGCCACGATCTATCACGCCATCGCCGGCAAGGCGCCGCCCAACGCCTTCGATCGCATGCTCGACGACGGCTACGAGCCGGTCGCCAGGATCGCATCGCCGGGCTTCTCGCCGGGCCTGCTCGCCGGCATCGATGCCGGTCTGACCGTCGCGGCGCGCGACCGGCCGCAGTCGATCGCGGGCTGGCGGCCGATCCTCGGCATGACGTCGGCGCCCGAGCCCGGCGCCACGATGGTGATGGGCAAGGCAGACGATCCGCCGGCCGGGCGCGTGTCGGTGCTCGGCCCTGCGACGCCTCCCCTTTCAGCCGAATCCTCACTGCCGCCGCCGCCGCCAGCCAAGAGCAAGGCAGGGCTGTGGGCGGGCATCGCCGTGGTGTTGCTGCTGGCGCTTGGAGGCGGCGGCTACTACGCGATGGCGACGCGCGGACCCGATCCGGAGATGGTGAAGGCGCGTGCGGCCGCGGAGGCTTCCGAGGAGGGGCGCCGCAAGGCGGCGGAGGAGGCCGACAAACTGCGCGCCGAGAAAGCCGAACAAGACGCCAAGGCAAAAGCCGAGCAGGAAGCCAAGGCAAAGGCCGAACTGGAGGCGAAGCGGAAGGCCGACGCCGAGGCCGCGCGTCGCCAGTTCGAGGAAGACACGCGCCGCAAGGTCGAGGCCGAGATCGCGGAGAAGAAGCGAGCCGACGAGGAAGCGCAGCGCAGGGCCGCCGAGGAAGTCGCGGCGCGCCAGAAGGCGATCGAGGACGCACGCAAGGCCACCGAGTTCGTCACCGGCAACTTCGACCATTTCGGCAAGACGCTGATGCTGATCGGGCTCAAGGATCGCAGTGGCGAGATCAGGCTGCAGGGCGTCGACAGCGTCGACGATCCGGCCCTGCACAAGCTTGCGGCCGACGCGCTGGCCGCGCAGCCGCGAAACCTGCGCTGCCGTCAGACCGATCGACTGACCGACGGCACGCCGCTCTACCGTTGCCTGATCACCAAGCGCACCGCCAAGGACGGATTGGCGGACATCCCGGACTCCGACCGAGACGATCTTGCCCTGGTCCTCGTACGGACCGGACTGCTCCTCGCCTCGTGCGATGCGCCGCGCTCCTATGCGGATGCGGAGGATGATGCTCGTGGCAGCAAGCAGTATCTTTGGAGTAGAGTGACCGTCCCAGATTACAAACGGAGATGCACGAGATGACTGCATTGACTGCTGCCATGGCCTTTCCCTCCGCAAGGAAGGTTGCGCTGAGGATCGTGGGCGTGATCGCTGCCCTCGGGTTTGCAGCCGCCTGCACGAACGATCGCGGCCAGCCGACCAACCAGACGACCGGTACCGTCATGGGCGCCGCGCTGGGCGGTGTCGTGGGTGGCCTGGCCTTCGGGTCCGTCGGTGGTGCCGTCGGTGGCGCGCTGGTCGGTGGCCTGGCGGGCAATCTCGTCGGTCGTGCGCTCGACGATCAGGAACGCCGTCGCCTGGCCGAGGCCACGCAGTATGCGTTCGTCGCCGACAACAACGTGCCGACGACCTATACGGTCGAGCCGACCAAGACCTCCTCGTCGTCCTCGACGCAGGCGCCGCCGACCGTGGTGAGCGCCAAGCCGGTCGCGCCGGCGAGCAGCCGTGCCGACGGCAGCACCTGCCGCCCGATCGAGCTGACGGCGACCAAGAACGGCCAGACGACGACCGAGACCACGACCTTCTGCAAGTCGGCGGGCTCCCAGGAACTGAAGCCCGTCGCCGTCTGATCGGCTGACATCTCACGAAAGAAGCGGCCGGCGGTCCTTGATCGCCGGCCGTTTCGTTGTCGCAGGACTGGTCCGCGCGACACAACTCCGTCATTTTCCTGGGCGAGGAGAGAGACATGGCAGGCAATAGACAGGCAGCAAAGCTGCGCGACCTCCTGGCCCGGAGCGAGTTCATCCTGGCGCCGGGCATCTATGATGGCATTTCCGCGCGCGTCGCCGATCGCATGGGATTCCCGGCGCTCTACATGACGGGCTATGGCGCGACCGCATCGATGCTCGGCCTGCCGGACGCGGGGCTCGCGACCTATTCCGACATGCTGGGGCGCGCCGAGATGATCTGCTCGGTGGTCGAGACGCCCCTGATCGCCGACGCCGATACCGGTTACGGCGGACTGTTGAATGTGCAGCGCACGATCCGCGGTTACGAGGCGGCGGGCGTTGCGGCGATCCAGATCGAGGATCAGGAGATGCCGAAGAAGTGCGGCCACACGCCGGGCCGGCGCGTCGTGCCGGCCGAGGAGATGGCGGTGAAACTCCGCGTCGCCTCGGATGCGCGTCGGCACGAAGAGACCCTGATTGTGGCGCGCACGGACGCACGCACCGCGCTGGGGCTCGACGAGGCACTGCGCCGGGCGAAGCTCTACGAGGAATCCGGTGCCGACATCATCTTCGTCGAATCGCCGGAGAGCGAGGCGGAACTCGAGCGCATCGGCCGGGAAGTGAGCAAGCCGCTGCTCGCCAACATGGTCGAGTTCGGCAAGACGCCGCGTGCCGAGGTCGACCGGCTGAAGAAGTGGGGCTTCGACCTCGCGATCTATCCCGTGCTGGGGTTGACCGTGGCCGCGGAGGCGATGCGCCAATCTTTCGTGCATCTCAAGACCGCGGGCACCAGCGTCGGGGACCCGGCGCCGCAATACGACGACATCCACGGGCTGATGGGATTCGGCGAAGTCTGGGAATTCGAGAAGCGCTGGGCACCATGAACGGCAAGCAATTCCTCGAAATGCTGTCGCGCCTGCCGCCCCGCGTCTGGATCCAGGCGATCCTCGGACTGATCGGCTTCGTCGTGCTGGCGGTGCTGGGCTTTGCCGTGATCGCGGGCGTGGCCGCCGTCCTGCTCGTGCTGTTGCTCGCCTTCAGGGCCAAGCGCTGGATCCTCGGCTTCTTCCGCCGCGACGTGGAGCCCACACCGCCGGCGCGCCCTCATCAGGACGGCAAGATCACCGACGTCCAGTTCGAGATCGTGGATCGCACCAACGACCGCACGCCGCGGCCCTAGAATTGCTCTTGTCATCCTGAGCGAAGCGAAGGATCTAGCGTTAGCCAAGCAGTACTTTGGTCGTTCCGCTAGGTCCTTCGCTGCGCTCAGGACGACAGGTACCTGGACGATCTTTCGAGATCGTGGATCGCACGAACGATCGTACGCCGCAGCCTTAACCATCGTCCGTCGTCTCGACCGGAGTGCCCCCTCGGATGCCCTCGGGGCAGGCTCCGGCGCGTAGCGGAGAGATCTTCTCTCCGCCAAAAGCCGGCTATTTGTAGAGAGAAGGTCTCTCCGCTACGCCTCGCTGCGCGAGGCTCCGGTCGAGACGACGGTGGTTTTTATAAGAGCCAAAATCCCGCTCTCGTTATACCCGGACGATCTTTCCCGGGTTCATCAGGTTCTGGGGATCCAGCGCGCGCTTGATGGTGCGCATCGTGTCGATCTCGACCTTGCTGCGATAGTGGGCGAGCTCGTCGACCTTGAGCAGGCCGATCCCGTGCTCGGCCGAGATCGAACCGCCGTAGCTCACGACCAGGTCGTAGACCGCCGCGTTCACCGCATGGGCGTGCGGCATGAAGCGCGCCTTGTCCCAGCCGGCGGGCGCCTGGCAGTTGAAGTGGAGGTTGCCGTCGCCGACGTGGCCGAAGGTGACCGGCCGGCACTCGGGAAGCGCCTTCTTCATTGCAGCCAGCCCCTCCGTGACGAAGGTCGGGATCCTGCTGACGGCGACAGAGATGTCGTGCTTCACGGACGGGCCTTCCTTCTTGGAAGCCTCCGTGTGGTTTTCGCGCAAGGCCCAAAGCGCGCGGGCCTGCGTCTCGTTCTGGGCGATGGTGGCGTCAAGCACGAGGCCCTGTTCCATCGCTTCGCCGAGATAGGCTTCCATCTTCTCGCGCAAGCCGCCCGCGTTCTCGCCCTCGCGGCGGGCGCGGGTCGAGGACCATTCCAGCAGCACGTACCAGTCGTGCTTTTCAGCGAGAGGATCGGCGGCGCCGGGAATGTGCTGCAGCACCAGGTCGATGCCCTGGCGGCCCATCAGCTCGCAGGAGGTGACGTTGTCTTCCGAGGCGGCATGCGCGCCGCTCAGCAGCGTCACGGCGGCCTCGGGTGAGGTGACGGCGACCCAGGCGGTCGCGACGTCCTTGGGCTTGGGCCAGAGCTTCAGCACCGCCCGGGTGATGATGCCCAGCGTGCCTTCGGCGCCGAGATAGAGATCGCGCAGGTCGTAGCCGGTATTGTCCTTCTTGAGCGCGCGCAGCCCGTTCCAGATCTCGCCCTGCGGGGTCACGACTTCGAGGCCGAGCACGAGCTGGCGGGCATTGCCGTAGTGCAGCACCTGGACGCCGCCGGCATTGGTCGAGAGATTGCCGCCGATCGTGCAGCTTCCCTCGGCCGCCAGCGACAGCGGGAACAGGCGGTCGTTCGCCGCCGCCGTCTCCTGGATGGTCTTCAGGATGACGCCGGCCTCGACGGTCATCGAATAGCCGATCAGGTCGATGTCGGTGATGCGCGTCATGCGGTTGAGCGAGAGTACGATTTCGCGGCCCTTTTCGTTGGGCGTGCCGCCGCCCACGAGGCCGGTATTGCCACCCTGCGGCACCACCGCGACCTTCTCGGCCGCGCAGAGCCTCACGACAGCGGCCACTTCCTCGGTGTTCGCTGGCCGCACCACGGCAAGCGCGCCGCCGACGAAGCTCTCGCGCCAGTCGGTAACGTAGGGATGCTTGCCCTGTTCGTCGGTGATCAGGCCCTTGTCGCCGACAATGGCGCGCAGCTTTTCGACGAAATCGGTCATCAGACGCGCAGCACCTTGCCGGGGTTCATGATGTTCCTGGGGTCGAGCGCGCGCTTGATGGTGCGCATCGTGTCGAGCTCGATCCGGCTGCGGTAATGGGCAAGCTCGTCGAGCTTGTCGATGCCGATGCCGTGCTCGGCCGAGATCGATCCGTCGAGGCTCGTCACCAGATCGTTCACCGCGCGCGTGATGGCGGGTGAGTACTGCTTGAGCGTCTCGCGATCCATGCCCTTCGGCCCCATGAAGGAGAAATGGATGTTGCCGTCGCCGATATGGCCGAGAGGGTAGGGGCGGATGCTGGGCAGGATGTCGAGCGCGGCCTTGAGGCCGCGTTCGATGAATTCCGGCACCTTCGAGATCGAGACCGAGATGTCGTAGCTGAGGCCCGGCCCTTCGGCGCGCGACGCGGGCGCGACCGACTCGCGGATCACCCACATGTTGCGCGCCTGCGCCTCGCTCTGGGCGATGACGGCGTCGAGCACGCGGCCGGCTTCCATCTGGTCGGCGAGGAACTGCTCCATCTTTTCCGACATGCCCTCGGAACCCTCGGTCTTGGGACGCGCCGACGTCCATTCGAGCAGCAGGAACCACTGCGTGTCGGCTTTCAGAGGATCTTGCGTGCCGGGAATGTTGCGCAGGACCATGTCGGTGCAGGTCCGGCTCATCAACTCGCACGAGCCGACATTGTCTTCCGACGCGCCGTGCGCCTCGGACAGGATCTCGATGGCGGCCTGCGGATCGCGGATGGCCAGCCAGGCGGTGGCCACGTCCTTGGCGGCGGGCCAAAGTTTCAGCACGGCCTTGGTGATGATGCCGAGCGTGCCTTCGGCGCCCATGAACAGGTGCTTGAGGTCGTAGCCGGTATTGTCCTTCTTGAGCGCGCGCAGCCCGTTCCAGATGTCGCCGTTGGGCAGCACCACTTCGAGGCCCATGACGAGGTTGCGCGCGTTGCCGTAGCGCAGCACCTGCACGCCGCCGGCGTTGGTCGAGAGATTGCCGCCGATCATGCAGGAGCCCTGGGCGCCTAGGAACAGCGGGAAGAAACGGTCGTGGCTGGCCGCGGTCTCCTGCAATGTCTGCAGTACGCAGCCCGATTCGACGGTCATCGAATAGCCGACCGGATCAACGTTCAGCACCTTGTTCATGCGGCCGACCGACAGGACGATGCCGGTATGCGTGGGCCAGGGCGTCGCGCCACCCATCAGGCCGGTGTTGCCGGCCTGCGGCACGATGGCGATGCCGTTGTCGTGGCAGAGCTTCACGACCCTGGAGACTTCCTCGACATTCGCAGGCCGCACGACGACGGCGGCGTTGCCCACGATCGAGCCGCGCCAGTCGGTGACGAAGGGCTGCTTGCCCTGGTCGTCGGCGATCAGGCCCTTGTCGCCCACGATGGCGCGCAGGCTCTCCAGGATCGCGGGCGTGACGGGGGCCGTCGGAATCGTCGGGATGATGGCGGTATCGGGCATTGTTTCCTCGCTTTGGCGGCAGACTAGCGCTGCCTGTTGGAGCCGTCATCCGCGGCGGCGCGCCGGAGCCGGTCGTTGATCGCAAGCCCGAGGCCGATGTGCGGAATGGGCATCACGGCGATACGGCCGATGCCCGGCCGGTCGAGCGACCGCATCATGGCGAACAGGTTGGCGGCGGCCTCGCCCAGATTTCCGGTGGGGCTCAGGTTCATCGTCAGCATGGCGCCCGCGGGCACGCTTTCGCCAAAGGCCAGCAGGCCTTCGTCGGACGTGACGGACGTCGCCTCAAGCCGGACGGGCCGCGACGGTGCGTAGTGGCTGTGGAGCTGGCCCGGCGACTTGCGCGCGGCATCGCCGCTCGGGATCGCGTCGCTGAGGGCGATCGGTCCGATCACCGCTTCGATCGCCTCGCGTGTCGCGCCGCCGGGACGCAGAAGCGTGGGCTTCGGAGCGGTGAGATCGAGCACGGTGGACTCGACGCCGACGAGGCAAGGGCCGCCATCGAGGATCGTGGGCGCGCGCGCGCCCAGCGACTGCGCGACATGCTCGGGCCGCGTCGGACTCACCTCGCCGCTTCGATTGGCGGAGGGCGCGGCGATCGGCCGGCCGGTCGCGCGCATCAGCGCCTGCGCCACGGGATGCGAGGGCGCGCGGATCGCCACCGTGTCGAGCCCGGCGGTGGCCAGCAGCGCGATGGTCGACCCTTCGGCGCGCGGCAGGACAAGCGTCAGCGGACCCGGCCAGAAGCGGGCCGCGAGCTTCTCTGCCGTGTCGCTCCAGCGCACGAAGGCACGCGCGCCGGCGGCATCGAGGACGTGGCTGATCAGCGGATTGAACTGCGGCCGGCCCTTGGCCTCGAAGATGGCCGCGACGGCGCGCTCGTTGGTGGCGTCGCCGCCCAGGCCGTAGACGGTCTCGGTCGGGAAGGCGACGAGGCCGCCATCGCGCAGCGTTGCCGCGGCCTCGGCAATGGACTGCGCCGTCGCCTCGATCACGCTCATCGCGCCGCCAGGCTGCGGGCGATGAAATGCGGATTGGAGAAGCGCGGCTTGCCGTAGAGCAGGGGACGGTCGTCGGTGGTGACGACTTCTCCGCCAGCGGCCTCAAGCACGCCCTGCGCCGCGGCCGTGTCCCACTCGTTGGTCGGCCCAAAGCGCGGGTAGATGTCGGCCTTGCCCTCGGCGATCAGGCAGAACTTCAGCGATGACCCCGCCTGCACGCGGTCGGCCACGGTGAGGTTGTTGTTGCGGAACCAGATGTCGAGGTCGCTGTAGATCGCGTGGCTGCGGCTCGCGCAGGCGGTCAGCCCGTGGCTCGGCGGCGTGCGGGTGCGGATGGTCTCGAAGGCGCCGTTGCCCTCGCGCTTGTCGGCGCCCAGCCCCCTGGCGCCGCGCCACAGGGTTTCGGTGGCCGGTGCCAGCACGATGCCTAGGGTCGGGCGGCCGCCCTCGATCAGCGCGATGTTCACCGTGAACTCGCCGTTCCTCTTGATGAATTCCTTGGTGCCGTCGAGCGGGTCGACCAGCCAGAAGGGGCGTCCGTCCTGGAGTGTGGGGACGCGGCCAGCCGCCATCTCCTCCTCGGCGATGATCACGGTGTCGGGCGTGAGCCTGCGCAGGCCGGCCAGGATGACCGCCTCCGCCGCGTGATCCGCGTCGGTGACGGGGCTCTTGTCGGCCTTGTCGCGCGCGCCGAGGTCGCCGGCATAGATGCGCATGATCTCGCGCGCCGCTTCTTCGGCGATGGCGGTGCAGGCGTCGCGAAGCGTCGCGATCGGGGGAAGGGGATTGGTCATGGGCGGCTCTTATAGACGCTGCGGCCTTCACCTTGACACCAAACTTCGACGACGCGAATATTATGGAACAGTGTTCCAATATATAGAATAACCGGAGGAAGCATGCCCGTCAAAGTGATCGGAATGATCGGCGTGGCCCCGCCACAGGGGACGGCGCTGCATGTCATCGCCGGGGGCATCTCGCCGACCTTCCTCCGCGAATTCTCGCAGGCCCATGAAGCCGCGGGCTTCGACTACGTGCTGGTCGGCTACTACGCGTCGTCGGCGGAAGGCTTCAACGTCGCGAGCTACGCGGCCTGCCAGACCACGACGCTGTCCTTCCTGATCGCCCATCGCCCGGGCGTCGTGGCGCCGACCATCGCGGCCCGCGCCGCGGCGACGCTCGACCAGCTCTCCGGTGGCCGCCTGGCGCTGCACATCATCGTCGGCAACAGCGATGCCGATCAGCAGCGCGAGGGCGACTTCTCGCCCAAGGAAGAGCGTTACGAACGTGCTGCCGAGTATCTCGACGTGATGCGCAAGGTCTGGACCTCGACCAAGCCGTTCGACTACGAGGGCAAGTTCTACCGCTTCAAGGACGTGTTCTCCGAGGCCAGGCCCTTCCAGCAGCCCTATCCGCCGCTGTTTTTCGGCGGCTCCTCGCCGGGTGCGATGGAGATGGGCGCGCAGCATTGCGATGCCTTCGCGATGTTCGGCGAGCCGCTCGCCGAGACGGCCGAGCGCATCGCCCAGTTCCGCCGGATGACCCAGCCGTTCGGCCGCACGCCGCGCTTCAACGTCTCGTTCCGCCCGATCATCGCGGAGACCGAAGGCAAGGCCTGGGACAAGGCGAAGAAGATCCTCGACGACCTGAAGTCGAGCGGCACCATGCCGACCAAGGCGCAGGACAAGTCGGCCGAGCGCCTGGTCGAACTGGCCAAGCGCGGCGACGTGCACGACGAGCGTCTGTGGATGCCGGTCGCCGGCGCCGCTGCCGGCAAGGGCAACACCTCGTGCCTCGTGGGAACGCCGGAGCAGGTCGCCGAGGCGACGCTGAAATACTACCGGCTGGGCGTGGCGTCGTTCCTGATCCGCGGCTTCGACCCGTTGGGCGACGTCACGGACTTCGGCCGCGAGCTGATCCCGCGCCTCAAGGCGGGCGCTCTCGAGATCGATCAGAAGCTCGCGGCGGCGGCGTAATAACAACCGTCGTCTCGACCGGAGCGCCGAAGGCGCGGAGTGGAGAGACCTTCTCTCCACTAAAGGCCGGCAAATTGTTGAGAGAAGGTCTCTCCACTCCGCCTCGCTCCGCGAGGCTCCGGTCGAGACGACAGAAGTTTTTTCGTCGACAACCTTACAGACAAGCGATCAAGCAGGAGGAAACGTGTTCAGGAAGCAGTTTTGCGTCGCTCTCGCGGGCGCCGTGGCGCTCTCGTTCGGCCTGGCCGGCATGGCGTCGGCACAGCAATATCCGGACAAGCCGATCAAGCTGATCGTGCCCTATCCGCCAGGAGCGACCAACGACCTGCTGGCGCGCGTGCTGGCCGAACCGCTGGCGAAGGAACTGGGCCAGCCGGTGATCGTCGACAACAAGGGCGGCGCCGCCACCGCGATCGGCGCGACCGCGACGGCAAACGCGCCGGCCGACGGCTACACGATGCTGCTGGGCACCGGCACGACCTACACGCTCAATCCGCTGCTGAAGAAGGGACTCGCCTACGACACGGACCGCGACTTCAAGATGGTATCGATCATCGCCGAGGTCCCGGTGGTGTTCATCGTCAACCCGAAGTTCCCCGCGAAGACGCTGTCGGAGTTCGTGGCCTACGCGAAGGCCCATCCGGGCAAGGTGAACTATTCCTCGTCGGGCCTGGGTTCCTCGCTGCATCTCGCGGCGGAACTGTTCGCCCAGCAAGCCGGCATCAAGATCACGCATATCCCATACCCTGGCAGCGCCGGCGCGATGCGCGCCCTGTTGGCCGACGAAGTGCAGATGTTCTCGGAGGTGGTCTCCGGCGCGCTGCCGCACATCGCCCAGAAGACGGTTGTGCCGCTCGCCATCACCAGCGCCAGGCGGTTGGCCGTCGATCCGTCGATCCCGACGGTCTCCGAGAGCGGCTATCCGGGCTTCGAGGCGCTGGGCTGGTACGCGCTGGCCGTACCGAAGGCCACGCCGGCGCCGGTGGTCGCGCGCATCGAGGCCGCGATCAACAAGATCCTGGCCTCGGGCGTCCTGCAGGCTCGCTTCGAGCCGCTGGCGATCGTGATTCCCGGGCCGCAGGAGCCGGGTTCGGCCGACAAGTACATGGCAAAGGACCGCGCCCTCTGGGAGCCGCTGGTCCGCGCGCTCAACATCACGCTCGACTGATGGATACGACGGTCGTCAAGGCACTGACGGTGCTGGAGGCCCTGGCCTCCAGCGGGGCGCCCCTGGGCGTCACCGAGCTGGCGACGAAGCTCGGCCTGTCCAAGAGCAACGTGCACCGTCTGCTGCAGACCCTGTCGAGCCGGGGCTACGTCACCCAGGTCGAGCAGCGCTACACCGTCACGACCCGGCTGTGGGAACTGGGCGCGATGATCGTCAGCCGCCTCGACGTCGCACAGGTCGCCACGCCGGTGATGCAGCGCCTGGTCGCCGAAGTCGACGAGACGGCGCATCTGTCGATCCTCGATATGACCACCTGTGAGGTCGTCTCCATCCACAATGTCGAGAGCACCCAGCCGGTTCGCGCCTACTCGCGCATCGGCCAGCGCACGCCGGCGCACTGCGTGGCGACGGGCAAGGCGCTGCTGTCGGTGCAACCCCCCGAGGCGTTGCGTGGGCTGCCCGAGGAGCTGCCGCGCTTCACGCCGCACACGCTCTACCGGCGCGACGATCTTCTGGCGGCGCTGGAGAAGATCCGGGACGACGGCTATTCGACGAATGCCGGGGAGTGGCGCGAACAGGTTGGGGGCGCCGCCGCGCCGATCTTCGATCATGCAGGCCGGCCGGTCGCCGCGATCGGGCTCACGGTGCCCGTCGAGCGTCTCAAGGCTGAAGTGATGGATCGCTACATCCCACGGCTGACCGCAGCGGCGGACGAAATCTCGCGGCTGATGGGAGCGCCGCCCCGCGCGCGCTGAAGGCTGGCTACCTCTTCAACACGCGGCCGGCGACGGCATCGAGCTTGGCCACCATCTCCGTCGAGCGCGCGGTCGGCGAGGTGATGAGCGCGTGTTCGAGCGCGTGGTCGCAGCCGGCCGGGCAGGGGGCGGGCCGCGACGCCTTGAGGCGCGGCGCGATCATGGCGACCAGCGACTTGGCCTTCTCGGCATTTTCCAGCAGCACGCGGACGATGTCGGCGACCTGCACATGGTCGTGGTCGGGATGCCAGCAGTCGAAGTCCGTGACCATGGCGACGGTCACGTAGCAAATCTCCGCTTCGCGCGAGAGCTTCGCCTCCGGCATGTTGGTCATGCCGATCACGTCGCAGCCCCAGCTGCGGTAGAGCTTCGACTCGGCCAGACTGGAGAACTGCGGGCCTTCCATCGCGAGGTAGGTGCCGCCCATCCTGATCGGGAAGCCGGCCTTCTGGCCGCAGTCATAGGCGACTTCGGCGAGGCGATTGCAGGTCGGCTGCGCCATCGAGACGTGCGCCACGAGCCCCTCGCCGAAGAAGCTCTTTTCGCGGGCGAAGGTGCGGTCGATGAACTGGTCGACCACGACGAAATGGCCCGGCGGCAGGTCCTCGCGCAGGGAACCGCAGGCCGACAGCGACAGGATGTCGGTGACGCCGCTGCGCTTCAGGGCGTCGATGTTGGCGCGGTAGTTGATCGAGCTCGGCGAATGGCGGTGGCCGCGGCCGTGGCGCGGCACGAAGACGACGTCGAGTCCGTCCAGCACGCCGAACAGGAACTCGTCGGAGGTCTCGCCGAACGGCGAGGCAATCTTGCGCCACTCCGCGTTCTTGAGGCCGGCCATGTCATAGAGGCCGCTGCCCCCCAGAATACCCAACACCGTCATATGCTTCTCCTGGTTGGCGGTGGTGTATCATCCCCGTCCGGCAAAGGGGAGAGACGCATGGGCAGGCTCGACGGCAAGATCACCATCGTTACGGGGGCGACCAGCGGCATCGGGCGGCGCACGGTCGAGCTGTTCGTCGCGGAGGGGGCGAAAGTTGTGGCCACCGGACGGCGCGAGGAGCTGGGCCGTACGCTCGAGGCTGCGCTGGGCAAGGACAATTGCCTTTTCGTGATGGCCGACGCGACGAGCGAGGACGACGTGAAGCAGATGTTCGATGCCTGCCTGTCGAAGTGGGGCCGGGTCGACTGCCTGTTCAACAATGCCGGCGGACCGGCGCCGGTGGGCGGCATCGAGACGGTGCCGGTCGAGGGCTTCGACGCGGCGATGGCGACCCTGGTGCGCTCGGTGATGTTGGGCATGAAACACGCCGCCCCGCTGATGATGGCGCAGGGCTCGGGCAGCATCATCAACAATGGCAGCGTCGCGGCGCGCCGGGCGGGCTACTCGACGTCGATGATCTACGGGGCGGCCAAGGCGGCGGTGAACCATCTGACCGTCTGCACCGCCATGCAGCTCGGCGAGAAGAACGTGCGGGTGAACTCGATCTCGCCCGGCGGAATCGCCACCGGCATCTTCGCCAAGGCGCTGGGCCTGCCGCCGGACAAGGCCGATTCCTATGCCGAGTCGATGAAGGCCAGCATGGCGAAGGCCCAGCCGATTCCGCGTGCGGGCATCGTGGATGACATCGCGAAGGCGGCCATCTTCCTGGCGTCTGACGATTCGACCTTCATCAACGGCCACGACCTGGTCGTCGATGGCGGCATGGTCGGCGGTCGCCTGTGGACGCCGCACCAGGAAGGCGTGAAGGCGATGCGCCAGGCCTTCGGCGTCGACGAGATCTGAAATGGCCTCTCTCTCCGGCAAGGTCGCGCTCGTGACCGGCGCGTCGCGCGGCATTGGCCGCGCTGTGGCCCTATCGCTCGCCCGGGAAGGCGCCGCGGTCGCCGTGAACTATCGCGAGCGGGCAGCGGATGCGGAGGAGGTGGTCGCTGCCATCAAGCAGGCGGGCGGCAAGGCACTATCCGTCGCCGCCGACGTTTCGGACAGCGCCGCCGTCACGAAGATGATCGCGGCGGTGGAGCGGGAGCTGGGGCCTGTCGACGTGCTGGTGAACAATGCCGGGCTTGCCATCATGACCGGCATCGACGACCTCACCGAGGAGGAGTTCGATCGCACCATCGCGGTCAACCTGAAGTCGGCCTTCCTCTGCACCAGGGCCGTGTTGCCCGGCATGCGGTCCCGCAAGTGGGGCCGCATCGTCAACATCTCGTCCGGTGCAGCGCGTGGCGCGGGCGGCATCGGCCCGCACTACAACGCCTCCAAGGCCGGCCTGGAGGGATTGACCCGAGGCTATGCGGCGCGGGTCGTGAAGGACGGCGTCACCGTCAATGCCGTGGCGCCGTCGCTGATCGAGACCGACATGGTGCGTGGCGGCCTCGCCTCGTCGCCCGACCGCATCCCGCTCGGCCGCTTCGGCACGTCGGAAGAATGTGCCCAGGCGGTCCTGATGGTGATCGGCAACGCCTACATGACCGGCCAGACGGTAGCCCTGAGTGGCGGGCTGTCGTTCCTCTGATGGTACGCATCATCGGCAAGGCGAGTTCGATCAACGTGCGCAAGGTCCTGTGGGCCTGCGAGGAGATCGGTGTCGCCTACAGGCGCGAGGACAGAGCGCCCGAGATGGCGCTCAATCCCAACGGGCTCGTGCCGGTGATGGTCGACGGTGATTTCGTGCTGTGGGAGAGCAACACGATCCTTCGCTATCTCGCCAACAAATGGCGCGCAACGTCCCTGCTGCCGACCGAGCCGCGCGCGCGAGCGGAGGTGGAGCGCTGGATCGACTGGCAGGCGACGGAGTTCAACACCGCCTGGCGCTACGCCTTCTCGGCGCTGGTGCGCAGGAACCCCGCCTTCGACGATGCACGCCAGATCGAGGCCTCGAAGGCCGACTGGGCACGGATGGTCGGCATCCTCGACGCCGTGCTGTCGAGACAAGCCCATGTCGCAGGCGACGACTTCACGCTGGCCGACATTACCATCGGCCTCAGCGTCAACCGCTGGTTCATGACGCCCATGGACAAGCCCACCTTTCCGTCGGTCTCGGCCTACTACGACCGGCTGAGCCGGCGGCCGGCCTTTCTCGAGCATGGCCGCAACGGCATTCCCTAACTATTTCTTCGGCTCGACATGGCCGCCGAAGGCGTGGCGCATGGCTGACAGAAGCTTGTTGGCCGTGCCCTCGCGGTCGCGCGAGCGGAAGCGGGCATAGAGCGCGGCCGACAGCACGTCGGCCGGCACGGCCTCCTCGATGGCGGCGTTGATGGTCCAGCGCCCTTCGCCCGAATCCTCGACGAAGCCGGAATATTTCGAGAGGGCTGGGTCCTCGGCCAGCGCTGCGGAGGTGAGGTCGAGCAGCCAGGAACTGACGACGCTGCCGCGCCGCCAGACCTCGGCGATGTCGGCGAGGTCGAGGTCGTAACGCCGCTCCTCGGGGACCGCTTCCGACGAGACCTTGCGCAGGATCTCGAAGCCCTCGGCATAGGCCTGCATCAGCCCGTACTCGATGCCGTTATGGACCATCTTCACGAAATGGCCGGCGCCGCTCGGGCCGCAATGGAGGTAGCCGCGTTCGACGCGAGGATCGCGCGTCTCGCGGCGCGGCGTCCTGGGGATTGTCCCCTCGCCGGGGCTCAGGGCGGCGAAGATCGGATCGAGACGTTCCACCGCTTCCTTGTCGCCGCCGATCATCAGGCAATAGCCGCGCTCCAGCCCCCAGACGCCGCCGCTGGTGCCGCAGTCGAGATAGTGGATGCCCTTATCCTTCATCTCGCGGGCGCGCCGCACATCGTCCTGGAAGAAGGCGTTGCCGCCGTCGATGATCGTGTCGCCCGGCGCAAGCAACCGGCCGAGTTCGGCCACGGTCTGCTCGGTGATCTCGCCAGCCGGCAGCATCACCCAGACGTTGCGCGGCGGGCTGAGCTTGCCGACGAGATCGGCGAGGGTGGCGGCACCGGTGATGCTCTGCCCGGCGAGTCCTGCGACCGTTTCCGGGTTCTGGTCGAACACGACGCAGTCGTGGCCCTGCCGCACCAGCCGGCGTACGAGGTTGGCGCCCATCCGTCCCAGGCCGATCATGCCGAGCTGCATACGTCTCTCCCGTTCGTTTCCTGATCGCGGGTCCATGATAGACTTGGCCGCAATGAAGACCATCGTCGTCGTGATGGGTGTCTCGGGATCGGGCAAGACTACCGTCGCCAGCCTGCTGGCCGAACGGCTTGGTTGCGCGTTCCAGGACGGCGACGATCTCCACCCGCGCGAGAATGTAGAGAAGATGCGGAGCGGCACGCCGCTCACCGACGCCGACCGGCTACCGTGGCTGCAGGCCATCGCTCGCCACATCGACACCTGGCGGGAGAGGGGCGAGGCGGGGGTCGTCACCTGCTCCGCGCTGAAGCGGATCTATCGCGACGTCATCGTGGGCGACCGGCGCGACGTGGCGCTGGTCTACCTGAAGGGTACGCAAGCACTGATCCACGGCCGCCTCAGCGCACGTACGTCGCACTTCATGCCGGTCGGCCTGCTCGATAGTCAGTTCGCGACGCTGCAGGAGCCTGCCGAGGACGAGCGACCGATCGTCGTCGACATCGGCCCCGAACCTGCGCGGATCGTGGACGCGATCGTGCGCAGGCTGGACCGGCGATGAGGATCATCGGCACGGCCAGCTCGATCAACGTGCGCAAGGTCCTGTAGGCCTGCGAAGAGATCGGTATCGCCGACGACGGGCCGGAGCTTTCGCAGAGGCCCAACGGGCTGGTGCCGGTTCTCGTCGATGGCAGCTTCGTGCTGCGGGAGAGCTGCAAATCCCTGCGTTCGGCGCGCTGTTTCAGAAATGCCAGGCGCCACGAAGGCCAAGGCTTTGGCTGACAAACGCCTGCCCGGCCAGCAGCTTGTACTCGACTCGCACTTCTCCGCCGTTGACACGATAGACTTGCACGCCTGCTTCGCCCGTACCCAATACGTTCGGCCCGGTGTACGGGGTGCGGAATGTACCGAGGACGGCCAGCGGGCCGACGAAGCTCGCATCAACTGTTGCGGTGTTGTCGGGCAGGACACTCGCGCCCAGGATCACGTAGGATCGCACGATAGTTGTCGTATCAAGGTTGTATCGTCCACCGATCTCGACCGCCGGATGTAGGCTGGACCTCACCATGCTGCGGCCCGCCACTGCCAACGCAAACGGGCTCTGACCGTATTCCTGATAGCCGGGTATGTCGGTGTAGGTCAGCGCCAGGTCGACACGCGGCCGGACATACCAATCAGCAAACGCAAAATCATAGGCTCCTCTCAGGCGCACACCGCCGGTGTAGGTATTCGCATTGCTCTGGAGCACGCTGGACGCTGCCTGTCCGGTCGGGCGCGTCAGATGGGTTGAGGCCAGATCCACGAACATCGCGCCGGCAAACAGCCACGGCCCCATCGTGTGCTTGAGTGCAACACTTCCCTCGAAGGACTGGGCGCGGGACCACACGGCGTTGCCCGACGAGCTCGAAGAATCGCCGATGCTGAAGGCACCTCCCAGGAACCAACCGGGGGCAATCTCGTCTTGCGCGCCGACGGCCCAGGTCCGACCTGCGCTGTAGATCGATTCATGGCTGGCCCACTCACCTCTGACCTGCGACCACACGCAACGATCCTCGCCCAGTAGCGTGCCCTCCCCCACAAAGACGGGACAGCTCAGTGCGTTGGTCCCACCCTGGACGCTCTTCGTGATCGCCCTCGCCTGGTCCTGGAGCCCGGTAGCCGCAGCCACGGCGGTAGACTGGTAGAGCGACAGGATATTCATCTCAAGTTGTAGCTTGAGCAGCGACGACACCTGAACGCCCCCACTGGGCATCTGACCTATCGCCTGCGTCTGGGCCTGCACCTGCGCCTGGAAGGCCGAGTATCTCTGAATGAGGCCACCGACATCGATCGAGTAGGAACCCTGCGCGAGGCCGGTCGTGGGCACGCTCGCCAGAGCGAGCAAGAAGCCACAACAAGAGGCGGTCCAAACCGCGCCCGATGTCATTGCGAGACCGAACCGTCTCTCCGGAACCTTGGCACTTCCCCCTCCTCGACACGCCATGCAGTACAGCGAGAGCTGTTGGAAACGCCGATTGTATCCATCCGACCTGGAAATGCTCGCGGGTCGGGCGGCGTCGCACTGCATATCTGCATTCCACGCCGCCGCAGCGATATCGCCCTTACACGGCTCGCGGAGCACCCGCCAGCGTCGCTGTCGACAGACGCTTGGATTGGCGAAACGGAGATGAGGAGCGCGACCGGGAATGCATCCAACAGCGGATCGACGCGATCCGCTTCTACGACGAAAGGCTGGCGTTGCGGCCGGGTTTCCTCAAACATGGGCGCAACGGAATTCCGTGAGGGAGGAAAGAATGAAGACGATGATGCGGCGTGCTGCCTGCGCGCTGGTCCTGGCTGCGGTCGCGACACCCGTCTGGGCGCAGGATTTCCCATCGAAACCTATCAAGCTCGTGGTGCCCTACGCGCCGGGCGGCGGCGCCGATTCGGTGGCGCGCATCGTCGCGAAGAAGGTTTCGGAGAATATGGGCCAGCCGATCTTGATCGAGAACAAGGGCGGTGCCGGCTCGATCGTCGGCACCGATCTTGTCGCCAAGGCCGAGCCCGACGGCTACACGCTGCTGCTCGGTCAGTCCGGCCCGATCTCGATCAACCCGGCCGTCTACAAGACGCTGCCTTACGATCCGGTGAAGGACTTCGCGCCCATTACGATGACGACGGCCTATCCCTACATCCTGGTCGTCAATTCCGAGTCGCCCGCCAAGACCGTGCAGGAGTTCGTGGCGCTGGCCAAGAGCAAGCCCGGCGCGATGAACTACGGCTCGACCGGTGTCGGCGCCGCCAACCATCTCGTCGCCGAACTGTTCGCGAGCAAGGCCGGCCTCAAGATGACGCACGTGCCCTATCGAGGCACGGCGCTGGCCGTGGGCGACCTCGTCGCCGGCACACTGAATGTCGTGTTTGGCGACCCGATCAGCGTCCTGCCGCACATCAAGTCGGGCAAGCTGCGCCCGCTCGCCGTCACCAGCCTGGAGCGGTCGCCGGTCGCACCCGAGGTGCCGACGGTCGCCGAGAGCGGCTACCCGGGCTTCGAGGCGCTGGCCTGGCACGGCATCCTGGCCCCGGCCCGGACGCCGCCGGCCATCGTGAAGAAGCTGAACGCCGAGATCGTGAAGGCCCTGGCCGACCCGGCCACCAAGGAGCTGCTGGTCAACCAGGCCATGCAGACCGTGGGCAACTCGCCGGAAGCCTTTGCGGCCTTCATCCAGAAGGACATCGCGACCTGGAAGGCGGTCGCGGCGGCCGCCAACGTCACCGTCGAGTAGGCACGGCCAGCGTCAGCAGCGACGACACATCCTCGCTGCGGTCGAGCGCCCACACGGCGTCGATCAGCGGCTGGATGTCGTGACCGGGTTCCCAGCGCTTCGCCTCGTCGCGCAGCTTGGCCTCGATCTCGGCATCCTTCAGCGGGTTCGAGGAGCTGCCGCGCGCTGCCTGGGTCGAGAGCGCGTGCTTCTTGCCGTCGGCCGTCCAGATGTCCATCTCGGCCGCGATGGTCGAGATGCGGTCCTCGGCTGAGCACTCGAACTTGCCGCGGAGCGCCTTGATGGCGGGATCGGCGACACAGGCATCGGTCAACTGGTCGAGGCCTGCCTTGCCGAGCACGAGGGCCGCCGCCACGCAATGCTGCAGGCTGACCTGCGCCTCGCGGCCCGTCGCGATGTCGGCGCGATCGGTGCGTTGCAGGAGCAGGGGATTGCCGCGTACGGCGATGCGATCGATCGCAGCGTCCGGATGGGTGCGCTTCCAGTCGAGCGCGAGGTCGAGCAGGGGATGGATCACGAAGCCCGCGGCATAGGGCTTGATCGAGTTGTCGTTGACCTGCCAGTTCTGGCCGAGCCCATCGAGCAGCGCCGCCCAGTTCGGCGGCTCGCCCATGGCGGCGAGGAAGCCTTGCGCCCCGGCGATCGGCTCGGGCGGGCCGGCAAAGCCCTTCTCGGCCAGCAGCGCGGAGAACAGGCCGTTGCGCGCGGCATTGCCGACGCTGACGCTCTTGGCCGGCCAGCCGAGGCATTCGCAGAGGCCCGCCGACTGCGTCGAGGCGCTGCCCAGCGCCCAGACGGTGCGCTCGGCATCGAGGCCGAGCAGCTTGGCCGCGCCGGCCGCCGAACCGAAGACGCCGCAGGTCGAGGTGATGTGCCAGCCCCTGGGGTAGTGGCCCGGCGAGATCGCGCCGCCGACGCGGCACTCGATCTCGAAGCCCAGCGCGAAGGCCAGCAGCAGGTCGGGCCCGGTCACCTTGCGGATCTCCGACACGGCCAGCAGGGCGGGCGCCAGCGGCGAGGTGGGATGCACCACGGTCGGCAGGTGGGTGTCGCAATAGTCGAAGACGTTGGCGCCTGCCGCGTTCAGGAAGGCCGCCGTCAGCGGATCGATACGCTCGGGCCGGCCGACGATGGTCGCCTGGCGGCCGCCGGAGAACTCGCCCAGGGTGCGCAGCGCCAGTTCGACCGGCTGGGTGCGGCAACCCGCGATCGCCACGGCAAAGAAGTTCATCAGGGCGCGTTTGGCTTCGTGTCGCGCCGTCCCGGGCAGGTCATCCCATTTGGTATCGACGATGAAGCGGGCGAGTTCGGACGTTACGCCTTGTCTGGGAAGCATGGGTACTCTTTCGGTGAGGAGAAGCGTCTATTCGCGGACCGGATTGCCTTCGAGCTTGAGCGGCGCATCGGCCGCCGGCCTGATCCCCTCGTCGAGCCGCAGGCAGCCGGCGTTCAAGCCATCGCCCGGTTTCTTGTCCACCGGCGCGATGAACAGGGCGGTCACCTTGATGTCGCCCACGGCGAGGCGGGCTTCGCTCAGCCAGCGCGTGGCGCGGATCGAGGCGCCGGCCTTGTCGAGCAGGACCCAGCCGCACATCACGGTCCGCTCGCCCGACGGATCGATGCGGACATGGGCGGTGTCGTTGCCTTTGAAGCTCCCCGCCGCGCTGGTCACCTGCCATTCGAAGGGTACGGCGCGGTAGTGCTTCGCGTCATCGGCCGAGACATCAATGGTGCCGACATAGTCGGCCTTCGCCAGCGACGGATCGCGGATCCATCCCAGCGACGCCGCGATGCCGAAGAGCACCAAAGCTGCCGCCAGCAGCAGCATCGCCCAACGCGGAATACCGGTCATGGTCGGGCTCGATCAGGCGAGGATCGGGGAGAGGCCGCCATCTACCACCAGCGTGTGGCCGGTGATGTAGCTGCCCGCATCCGACGCGAGCAGCAGAAGCGCGCCGCGCAGGTCCTCCTGCTTGCCCCATCGTGCGACGGCCGTGCGGCTCTCGAGCATGGCGTTGAAATCCTTGTTCTGCTGCAGCGGCACGTTGAGCTTCGTGCGGATATAGCCGGGCGCGATCGCGTTCGCGGTAACGTGGGGCCCGAGTTCCGCGGCCAGGTTCTTGGTGAACCCGATCAGCCCGTGCTTGGCGGAGACATAGCCCGCGACCGATGAACGGCCGACGACCCCCAGGACAGAGGAGATGTTGACGATCCTGCCGTACTTGCGTGCGAGCATGTGACGGCCGACCTCGCGGGACACGACGAACTGCGAGATCAGGTTGGTCTCGATCACTTTGCGGAAGTCAGCGGTCGCGGTGTCGACGATGTCCTGGCGGTGGATGATGCCGGCATTGTTCACCAGGACGTCGATGCGACGATGTTTGGCGACGATCCCGCGGACCTTGGCCACGATGTCCGCCTCGTCGGTGATGTCGAGTTGGACGACCTGCGCCTTGCCGCCCTTGCGAGTGATGGCGAGCGCCGTCGCCTCGAGTTCTTTCACGGTGCGGCCTGCGCAGAGAACGGTTGCGCCGGCGCCCGCCAGGGCCAGCGCCATGTCGCGGCCCAGCCCGCGCGACGCGCCGGTGAGCAACACCACGCGATTCTTCATCGAAAACAGATCGGCCATGTTCCCGCCCGCTACCCGTTTCTTTGCCTTGGAGGGCGATCCTAGCCTATGAAAGGTGCCGCAGATATCGGGAGAAACGACATGGCGAAATCGAACAAGGTGGCGATCGTGACGGGCTCGGCGACGGGGCTGGGCGCCTCGTGTGCCCTCGACCTGGCGGAGCGTGGCTGGAACGTCGCGATCAACTACACCAAGAGCAAGAAAGAGGCGGACGAGACCTACGAGGCGGTGAAGGCCAAGGGCGTCGAGGCGATCCTCGTGCAGGCCGACATGGGCCAGGACGCCGACTGCCGGAAGCTCGCGGACGAGACCATGAAGAAGTGGGGCCGCATCGACGGCCTCATCAACAATGCCGGCACCACCAAGTTCCAGAACCAGGGCGATCTCGACGGTGTCACGCCGGAAGACTTCGATCGCATCCTGCGGGTCAACGTCACCGGCCCCTACATGATGAGCCGCGCCGTCTTCCCGATCATGAAGAAGCAATGGGAGGCCGACCAGGCACGTGGCTCGATCGTAAACATTTCCTCGATCGCCGGGGTCATGGGCGTCGGCAGCTCGATCCCCTATGCCTGCTCCAAGGGCGCGCTGAACACGCTGACGCTGACCCTCGCGCGCTGGCTGTCGCCAGCGGTGAGGGTCAACACGGTATGCCCGGGCTTCATCCAGACGCGCTGGCTGTTGGGCGGCATGGGCGAGGAAAACTACAACAAGATGAAGACGGGCCAGGAGCAGAACACGCCGCTGCGCCAGGCCGGCACGCCGGAGCAGATGGCCGAAGCGGTGCTGTTCTTCCTCACAAGCGCCAGCAACATCACCGGCGAGTTCCTGATCGTCGACGCCGGCATGCATCTAGCCAGCCTGCCGATGAAGGCCCGGTAGGCACTTTTGTCATCCTGAGCGCAAGCGAAGGATCTCACGCCCGCAGCGGAGTCCGCTGGTCGTTCTGTGAGGTCCTTCGCTCCGCTCGGGGCGACAGCTACGTTGGAATCTCGTGGCCGCGGCCGATGTTGCGGACGACGTCCTTGAGGTGCGGCTTCACGTCGAGCAGCGCCTTTCGGTAGGCGACCAGGCCTCGGAGCATCGCGCCGTCGCGCTTCAGCAGCGTGTCGGCGAACTCGATCATGCGGGTGTTGGGCCAGCCATGCTTGCGCAGGTCCAGCAGCTTCAGGAAGGCCTCTTCCTCGTTCCCCGGCGCGAACTGCGTCATCAGGATGGCGGCGGCCGCGGTCGAGCGCGAGATGCCGGCGTGGCAATGGACCAGCACATGGCCGTCCGGGCGTGCATGCACGCGCTCGCCGAAGGCCAGAACCTTCTCGATGTGCGCCGGCGTGCAGGCCTCGAAGCCGGGATACTCGGCGACCACGTCGTCGAAGCGGATCAGCTCGTGGTCGACGCTGGAATAGGTATCGAGCGCCGGCGGGCGCGGCTCGTGGGTGTCGATGATCGACAGGACGTGGCTGACGCCGACGGCGCAGTGTTGCGGCAGTTCGGGGATGCCGCAGATCGTGACCTTGAAGGGAGGGAGTGCCATGGCGCGACCCTACAACAAGCCACGCGCCATGTGCAGCCCGATGCCCAGCAGGCCGATCAGGAAGACGCGGCGGAACATCTCCGGAGACAGCGCATTGCGCGATTTCTGACCCAGCCAGACGCCGATCGAGGTCGGCACGATGGCGGCCACGCCGCCGATCACGTTGGTGGCGTCGAAGGCTCCCTGGCGCAGCAGCGCGATGCCGAGCGCGCCGATCAGGAAGATGAACAGGATGCCCAGCGCCTGGACGAGGTCGTCCTTGTTGATCTCGAGAGACTGCATGTAGGGCAGGAACGGGACCGCCGCGATGCCGGTGATGCCGGCCACGAAGCCGCTGGCGGCGCCCATGACGGGGTTCATCCAGCGCTCGGCCTCACGCGACACGCGGGGCCGCCAGGCGAGAAGGGCGATCGTCGAATAGACGACCAGCATGACCCCCAGCCAGGCCGTGGCCTTGGGCGAGCCGAGCTGGTGCAATGTCGCGGCCACGATCAGCAACGTGATGGTCGCGGTCAGCGCCAGCGTCCAGAAGCGACGGAACAGGCGCAGGAGCCCGCGACCGTAGATCGCCTGCCAGACATTGGTGGTCAGCGTCGGGATGGTCATGATGGCGAGCGAGTCTTCGAGCGGAACGGCCAGCGTCATCAGGCCCACGGCGATGGGCGGCAGGCCGATGCCGATCGCGCCCTTGGCGATGCCCGCGACGATGAACGCCACGGCGATCATCAGGATCTGTCCCTCGGTGAACGCCATCAACTCAACACGCCTTTCGCCAGACGGTCGAATGCCTCCCAGAACAGGGCCCGGATCTCGTCTGTCTCCATCATGATCTCGTGCCGGGCATGACCGATCGTGTAGTGCTCGCCGTGCTTCAGGCGCGCAATCAGCGGCCCGTGGCTGCGCGGATCGATCAGCCGGTCCTCGCCGGCCGTGATGAGCAGGACGGGGATGTCGACGCGCTCCAGATAGCCCGGCGCCTGGACGGCGGTCATCGACCGGACGGCCTGTCGCGACCAGCCGAGCGTCGGGCCGCCCAGCGACAGGCGCGGGTCGGCGGCGAACCAGTCCTCGGTGAAGCGGTAGCGCCGCTCGTCGTGGGTGACGAAGTTGGAGGCGAACTCGCGGGCCAGCAGGACGAAGGGTCCGGTGCCGAACAGGTAGCGCTCCTCGACCGAGGGTACCTCCGGCATGATCATCAGGACCGAGCGCAGCATCGCCTCGCGGCGCAGCGCCGTCATCGGCGACACGAACAGCGCCGCGGAGAAGGGGCCGCTACCGCTCTCGGCCATCTCCCGCATGGCGATATGGCCGCCCATCGAATGGCAGAGCGCCATGACCGGGCGCGGGGCGTCAGGCGTAACGATTGTATCGAGGAACAGCCGAAGGTCGGCCATGTAGGTCGAGAAATGATCGATGTGACCCTTGCCGGAATCGGCCAACGGACGATCGGAAAGCCCCTGTCCCCGCCAGTCGAGGGCAGCGACGGCGAAGCCGCGTTCCAGAAGCTCGCCGACCACCTCGGTCGAATACTTCTCGATGAACTCGCCGCGCCCTGTCAGGACGACGACCGTACCGCGGGGCGCGCCCAAGGCGTTCCACCAGGCATACCGCAGGCGCGCGCCCTCGCGCACAAGGAAGCCGTAACGGTCAGCCGGGCGGTGGGTTGCGACGAGAGAGGGGGGAACCCCCCGGGGCGCCGCAGTTGGATCCTGATCGGTCATTGTTTGTGGCGTTTTGGCGAAGGACGTGCGTCAAGGCCAGCGGAGAATTGGGCATTTAGGCCATCATCGCCCACGGTCTCTTTACCGTACCCGGAGCCGCAGGGTATAGAACCGCCTGTCGCCTCACCGACGGAGAAGGGTCTCCGGCGAGGAAATCGGGCGCAAGGAAACCTCGAAGAGGTCCGCCGCACTGCGTGGTAGTCGGCTCGTCGGTTAGAGTCGATCCGGCACGGTCCTTGCGTCGACGATTGTCGTCCGCAGGAGACTTGCGACCGCGATCCCGAGCGAGCATTCACCACCGGCGGATTGCCGGAGCGATCGTCTCTTCATGATGCGTCGGGGCTTGGTTCTTCTCATCGTCGTCGCCGCCACTCTGGTGGGCTGGCGCCTATTGGACAGCCGGATCACGGCGGCCGACGTCGAAGGCACGCTGCATGGTGTGACCTATGCGCCTTGGGCCAAGGACCAGGATCCCCTGGAGGGCAAGGCGAGCGGCCTCTGGAGCTTCCTGCGCACCGCCGTCAACGAGGCGCCCACGCCGCAGATCAAGCCACGCAAGGAGCAGATCGAGCGTGACTTCGCGATGCTGAGCGGCAAGGTCAATTACGTCCGCACCTACCGCACGACCGACGGCGGCGATTCGATGCCGGCCCTGGCCGCGAAGTACGGCCTCAAGCTGGTGCCCGGCGCCTGGATCTACAGTCCCAACGAGGCCAAGCTGCAGTTCGGCCGCGAGTCGAGCGAGGTCAATGCCGAGGAAACCGGCGCGCTGATCCGCATGGCCAATCAGAACCCGAGCATCGAACGCGTCCTGGTCGGCAACGAGAACATCCTGCGCTGGGATGGCGAGAAGGACGTCCGCGATCCCAACGCGACCAGTCCGGCGCAGCTCATCCGCGAGATCCGCAACGTCAAGCGCAACGTCAAGGTGCCGGTCAGCACCGCCGAGCCGTGGCACGTCTGGATCAACTATCCGGAGCTCGCGCGCGAGGTCGACTACCTCGCCGTCCACATCCTCCCGTACTGGGACGAGAAGTCGAGTTCGACGCCGCTCGAGTACGTGAAGGAGAAGATCGGCCTGCTGCGCAAGCAGTATCCGAACAAGAACATCATCGTGACCGAGGTCGGCTGGCCCTCGAACGGCGCCACACGTCGCAGCCCGGGCACCGGCGTCGTGAAGTACGCCACGCCGGCCGAGCAGGCCAAGAACGTGCGCGACATGGTGGCGTGGCTGCGCTCTCAGAACATCGACACCTTCGTCGTCGAAGCCGTCGACCAGCCGTGGAAGGCCTACGACCTCGAGGGCAAGGCGGGCGGCTACTGGGGCCTTTGGAACGCCGACCGGCAGCAGAAGTTCGCCTGGACAGGCTCGATCGAGACCTTCCCGCAGTGGTTCTCCTGTGCGGCCTGGTCGCTGGCGGCGGCTCTGCCGCTGATGTTTCTCTTCCTGTGGCGCTGGCCGCGGCTCGGCATGGCGGGGCAGGTGGGTTTCTGTGCCCTGGTGGCGCTCTCGGCAAGCGCCGTGGCCTATGGCGGCTCTGTGGCGGCCGGAACCTACATGCTCACGTCCGAGAAGATCGGCTGGGGCGTGCTGGCCTTCTTCCTCGTCTCCAGCCTCGGCATGGCGCTGGTCCAGGCGCTCGAAATGGCGGAGACGATCTGGCGCGGCCGCTGGACGCGCGAGGCGCTGCCTGCCGCCGAGATGATCGCGCGCCAGCCGGCCGATCGAGACTGGCCCAAGGTGTCGCTGCACCTGGCGATCTGCAACGAGCCGCCGGCGATGGTCATGCAGACCCTCGATTCGCTGGCCGGGCTCGACTATCCGAATTTCGAAGTCATCGTCATCGACAACAACACCAAGGATCCCGCGGTGTGGCGTCCGGTGCAGGATTACTGTGCCCAGCTCGGCGAGCGCTTCAAGTTCTTCCACTTCGACGTCATGAAGGGCTTCAAGGCTGGTGCGCTGAACTTCGTGCTGAGCCAGACTGCGCCCGACGCCAAGGTGATCGGCGTCATCGACAGCGACTACATGGTGCGCCCGGACTGGCTGAAGGCGCTGGTGCCGTATTTCGACGATGCCAAGATCAGTTACGTCCAGGCGCCGCAGGACCATCGCGACTGGCGCGGCGACCGCTTCAAGGAAATGCTGAACTGGGAGTATGCCGGCTTCTTCGACATCGGCATGTGCCTGCGCAACGAATACGACGCCATCATCCAGCACGGCACGATGACCCTCGTGCGCCGCTCCTGCATGGAGGAGATGGGCGGCTGGGCGACCTGGTGCATCACCGAGGATACCGAACTCGGCCTGCGCCTGATGGAGAACGGCTACGGCGCCATGTACAGCCGCGAGCGGTTCGGTCATGGCCTGACCCCCGACCATTTCTCCGGCTACAAGAAGCAGCGCTTCCGCTGGGCCTACGGCGCCATGCAGATCATGAAGGCGCATGCCGGCAAGATGTTCTTCGGCGATACCAAGCTGACCTTCTGGCAGAAGTACCATTTCGTGGCCGGCTGGATGCCCTGGTTCGCCGACGCGCTGAACCTGATCTTCACCTGGGCGGGTCTCGCCTGGGTGGCGGCGGTCGTCCTGCCGCCGCTGTTCGGCATGAAGCCGGTCGGCCTGCCGCCGTCGGAGTTCATCGCCCCGACCATCGGCATCTTCGTCTTCAAGCTGCTCTACTCGTTCGGCCTCTACTTCGATCGCGTGCGCTGCACCTTCCGCCAGAGCATTGGCGCCTCGCTGGCCGGCCTCGCACTCACCTACACGGTGGGCCGTGCCGTCATCTACGGTCTGGCGACCAGCCGCTTGCCGTTCATGCGCACCCCGAAGATGGACGAGCGCGCGACGCTCGGCATGGCGCTGGGCATGGCGCGCGGCGAGGCGATCCTGGCCGTGCTCCTGTGGATCGCGGCGGCGGTCCTGTGGTTCGGCAACGGCGTTGTCGATCCGGAAGCCCGCCTGTGGGCGGTCTTCATGATCGTGCAGTCGCTGCCCTTCGCCGCCGCTGTGTATGTCTCCGTGGTCAACGCGCTGGAGCAGATGCGGCACGCCGAACCGGTGTTCGAGGCGACCGCCCCGGCGAATCCCCCCGCACCAGCCATGCAACCGGCGCAATAGGGAGCGGCTGCTTTTTCCTGTCGACTTGGGAAAGCGTCTGTTAGCGTTTCGACATGCCCCCGATCGAGTCACGTACCGGCCTCGACTCGCGCGCCGGTACCGCCCTTTTCCTGAAGCGCTGGCTGCGCAATCCCTTTTCGATGGGCGCCGTCGTGCCGAGCGGCCGGCTGCTCGCCCAGGCCATGGCGCGCGCGACCTTCGCGGAGATTCGCGGTCGCGAGGGCCATGTGATCGAGCTGGGCGCCGGCACGGGCGAAGTCACCAAGGCGCTTCTGGCCGCGGGCATTCCGGCCCACCGGCTGGCCCTGATCGAGCGTGAACCCGAGCTTTCGGCCTTCCTGCGGTCGCACTTCGACGGCCCCCGCATCGTCGAGGGGGACGCTGCGCGCCTGCCGAAGCTGCTGGCGGAGCAGGGGATCGGGGCGGTCTCCGCCGTGGTCTCGAGCCTGCCGCTGCTGTCGCTGCCCGCCGATGTCGTGCATGGCATCGTGAAGGGCATCTTCGACACCCTCCCGCGCGGGGGCGCGCTCGTGCAGTTCACCTACGGTCCCTCGCAGCCGGTGCCGCGCGCCCTGACCCAGGAATTGGGCCTGGTGGGCACGCGCGGGCCGCGCATCTGGCGCAACGTGCCGCCGGCCGTCGTCTGGACCTTCCGGAGACCGGTCTGCGCGTGAAGTCCTTTCCGCTGGATGAGGCGTTGCGCGCCCGGGTCACGACCCATCTCGGCCGTTTCGACCTGCGTCGACGCACGGAGGCCGGCGGTCTGAAACGTGCGGCCGTGGCCATCGTCATCGCCGAGGCCGACGAGCCGGGGGAGGCCGCCTTCCTGCTGACGAAGCGCACACCCCGGCTGCGTGCCCATGGCGGGCAGTGGGCGCTCCCGGGTGGGCGCGTCGATCCCGGCGAGACGATCGAGCAGACCGCGTTGCGCGAGTTGCACGAGGAGCTGGGCGTACTCGCGTCGACCGACGACATCCTGGGCACGCTGGACGATTATCCCACGCGGTCGGGCTACCTGATCGCGCCCGTCGTGGTGTGGGCACCGGGCGTCACGCTGACGCCCAATCCCGGCGAGGTCGCCGGCGCCTACCGGATCGCCTGCAACGAACTCTTCCGGGACGGCTCGCCGGAGATCGTGGCGATCGAGGAGTCCGACCGGCCGATCATCCGCCTGCCCTTGCCCGTGGCCACGGTGAACGCTCCGACGGCAGCCCTTCTGTTCCAGTTCCGCGAGGTCGCCCTGGCCGGCCGAGATACCCGCGTCGACCACTACGAGCAGCCTGTCTTCGCCTGGCGTTGAGTTCATTGGAGCGCGCCACTCCAGTGGCGCTCAAGTGTTGTAGGCGAGAAGCCATGAGCGCCACTGGAGTGGCGCGCCCCGTTGATCGTGTCGAACCTTAAACGGATCGCGCCGCGATGCTTGCGGTGCGCCGCTTCAGGAACACCGCCGTCTCCTGTTCCATCACCTGCTCGCCACGCTGATTGACCGTCACCTGGCGAATCCGGACGATGCCGCGATCGGGACGGGAGGTGGAAGTTCGCAGCTCGACGATGTCGGTGACGACGTGCAGCGTGTCGCCGGGCCGAACGGGACGCGGGAACTGGACCTCGCCGATGCCGGGCGAGCCCAGGCAGCAGGCGCGGAAGACGCCGAGGTCGAGCCACAGGCGCAAGGTCAGGCTCATCGTATGCAGGCCCGAGGCGATCAGGCCGCCGAACGCCCACTTGGCGGAGAACTCGGCATCGATATGGAAGGGCTGCGGATCCCACTGACGGGCGAAGTCGATGATCGCGGCCTCGGTCACCGTCATGCCGCCGCTCACGAAACGGTCGCCGACGTTGAAGTCCTCGTAGAAGCGATCGGTCAAAGGACCAGCTCCATGTAAACGGTGCCCGGTACCGGGCTGGGGTAATAGGGCGCGATCTCGGTGAAGCCCATCGTGCGATAGAGCTTGATGGCGGCCTCCATTTTGGGACCGATTGTGTCCAGCCTGAGACGTCGGTGCCCGCAGGCGCGCGCCGCCTCGACGATCCGGTGCGCCAGCGCGCGGCCGATGGAGTTGCCGTCTTCCAGCCGCAGCGTGCGGAAATCGGGCCTGACGTACAGGCGCTTCATTTCGCCGATGCCGGCCGTCAGCTCCCGCAAGGCCACCGTGCCGGCCGCAGCGCCGTCGACCCGTGCCAGCAGCAGGGCGCCGCCGGGCGGGCCGTATTTCGTGGCGAGATCCGCCAGTTCGGTCTCGAAATCCTGGTAGTCGAGCGAGAAGCCCAGCGACCCCGCATATTCGCGGACCAGGTCCGCGATCGCGTCGTGGTCCGTCGCGTTGGCCGGTGGAGCGATGAGGATTTTGCCCGTCATGGCGGTCATTCTCCGGGGCTTGTGCTAACGTGTCACTCGAAACGAACTGGGAGGTTCCATAAATGAATCCGACGCGTCGCCAGGCCCTGGCGCTCGCTGGCGCGGCCGGCGCAACGCTTGCCGCTCCGGCCCTCGCGCAATCGCCGTGGCCCAACAAGCCCGTGCGCTTCGTCGTGCCCTTCCCGCCGGGACAGGCGGCTGACATCTTCGCGCGCCTGATGGCCGAGAAGCTCGGCGAGATGTGGAAGCAGCAGGTCATCGTCGAGAACAAGGGCGGTGGCAGCGGCATTCCGGCGACGGAATTCGGCAAGGCGGCGGCGCCGGACGGCTACACGCTGATGGTCGTGTCGAGCGGCACGTTCGGGGTCAATCCGAGCCTCTATCCCGACTTGCCGTACAAGCCGCTCACCGACTTCCTGCCGATCTCCAACATCTTCCTGGTGCCGCTTGTGATCGTGGCGCATCCCAGCCTGCCGGTGAACACGCTGGCCGAGCTGATCGCGCTCGCCAAGAAGGAGCCGGGCCAGCTCTCCTACGCCTCGGCAGGACCGGGGACGTCGCAACATCTCAGCATGGAGCTTTTCAAGCTGAAGGCCGGCGTCGACATCGTGCACATTCCCTACAAGGGCAGCGGCCCGGCGATGGCCGACCTGCTGGGCGGCCACGTGAAGCTGATGATGGACAGCACGGCGTCGGCGCTGAACCACATCAAGGACGGGCGCATCAAGGCACTGGCCGTGACGACGGCGCGCCCCGCGCCGGCACCGCTCGACAAGATTCCATTGATCGCGGCCACCATCCCCGGTTTCAACGCCGCCGGCTGGTCGGGGCTCGCCGCGCCGGCCCGCACGCCTCTGGAAATCGTGGCAAAGGTCAGCAAGGACATGCAGACCCTGCTGAACGACGATGCCGTCATCAAGCAGATCGAGCAGCGCGCCGCCCTGCCGGCGCCGGGCACGCCCATCCAGTTCGCCGAGTTCATCAAGAACGAGATCGACACCTGGGGCGCCGTGGTCAAGGCGACCGGCACCAAGCCCGGGACCTGATCCCACGCATCAAGCCTCCCCCGTTTGACGGGGGAGGAATCGGTTGAGCGCTAGAGACCGAAGCTGCGCAGGCCGTAGATCAGGCCGATCACCAGCAGGCCGACGAAGATCGTCTCGGTGATCAGCAGCATCACCGGGCCCATCCCGATGCGCACCAGGGCGAGCAGCGAGGTCTTCATGCCCAGTGCCGCGATGGCGGTGATGATGAGGAAGGCCGAGATCTGGCCGACCGCGTCACGCACGCCGGCCGGGATGAGACCCAGAGAGTTCAGCGCCGCGAGCGCCAGGAAGCCGAACAGGAAGACCGGCGGAGTAGGCCGGGCCGAACTCTGCGGCCCGCCGCTCTTGGCCACCCACCAGGCGATGCCGGCGATGGCCGGCAGCAGGGCCGCCACGCGCAGCAGCTTGGTGATGACCGCGTCGCTCAGGACCTGCGGGCCCATCGTCTGGCCGGCGCCGGCGACCTGTGCCACGTCGTGGATGGCGCCGCCGAGGAACACGCCCATCTCGAAGAGAGAGAAGCCCAGCGCCTCTCGCAGGGTGGGATAGATCACCATCACCACCGTGCTGAGGAAGTTGACGCCCATCACCGTGAAGGCGAGGTCGCGATCGGAGTTCTCGTGCTTGGGCAGGACCGCCGAAGCCGCCATTGCCGCCGCCGCGCCGCAGACACCGGTGGCGCAGCCGGTCAGCAGACCGAAATTCTGGCTGAGGCCAAACAGGCGCGCCGCCCAGGCGCCGAACACGATGGTGCAGCCGACCGCCGCCACCGCGATCACAATCGGCAGCGCGCCGCCCTCGACGAGATTGCCAAGCGTCAGGCGCGCGCCCAGCAGCGCGACGCCGATACGGAGCAGGGTGCGGCCGGCGAATTCGAGGCCGGGCTTCAGCACCGGCCGGGCGGAAAGCGGCTGCAGCGCCATGCCGATCACCAGCGTGAGGATCAGCGGCGGCACCCACACGGCACCGAAGCGCAACAGGCTGCGTGTGTCGGCGTAGTAGGCGACGGCGGCAATCGCCGCACAGAGCGCGATACCGGGAGCGGAGCGGCGAAGATTGTCGGGAGCCCAGAGCTTGGCGAGGTCGGCGGCGACGGCGCTGTTACGCATCGATCACGGCCACGAGCTGGCCTTCGCCGATTGCCTCGCCTTCGTTGACCTTGATTTCCCGGATGACGCCCGCCTTGGGCGACAGGACGGGGATTTCCATCTTCATCGACTCGAGGATCATGATCTCGCCGTCGGCCTCGATCCGATCGCCGGGCTTGGACTGGATCTTCCAGACGTTGCCGGCGATCTCCGACTTCACATTGACGACGGCCATGTCCCAAGCGTCTCCCGTGCAAGCGTTATTCAGCTTTTTCGGCCAGCGCGCGCGCCAGTGCAAGCGCGGAGCCTCCCACACGCGCGCCGAGCCGGTATGCGATGTCATTGACGTCCGAAATCGTGCCGTCCTGCAGGGTAGAACGGCCGTCGCCGATCCGCGCCGACTGCGCAGCGACTGCGATGGCGGCGATGTCCTCCCCGGCGAGTTCGGGCAGGGCCAGCACGCCGCCCCGGTCGGCGCCGAAGCCGGCATCGTTGAACATCAGCAGCAACGGCCGGAATGGCGCCGTCGCCTTGTAGGAGTTGAGCGCGCCGTGGCTGCCGGTCGCGACGATTCGGCCGCGATCTTCGGGGACCAGCAGCGTAGCGGAGTCCACGCAGGCCGCCCCCTCGACCATGTACCGGCTCTCGCCCTTGGCGGGCGGCATCGTGTGCGGCCACGGCGCCCGCTTCAGCAACTCGGCCGCCTCGCGAGCGAACATGCCGGGGACGACACCGCAGGCGGCGGCCAGCCCGTTGGCCCGGCTGATGATGCCGCGTTCGTGCAGGTCGGCGCCGTCGCCGATGCGCGCGCTGGCCGTGGCGACGGCCGCCATCGCCATGCCGAGCCTGTCGGCATAGGCGAGGCCGCTCACCCCGGCCTCGTCCTTGCCGATGCCGGCATCGTGGTGAATCGCGGCGCGGCAGCCGAACTTCGCCGACATGTAGGCCGCATAAACGGCGGCGTGGCTGCCGCCGATGACGACCGCACCATCCGCCTCGGGCGGCAGCTTGGTCACGCTATCGAAGACGAGGGTGGCGACGCTGGGAGGAACGGGCATCGCGCGAGCCTAGCCGGGAGGCTATACGTCGGCCATGTCTCTGCCGGTGGACAACAAGGTCACGATTTTGGTGCTGCAGCACCCGCAGGAGCAGGACCGCGTGCTGGGGACGGCGGGCCTGCTGGCCCGCTCGCTGACCCATGCCCGGGTGGTGGTTGGCCTGTCGTGGCGCAACCTCGCCCACGCGCTGGGCGAGCCGGCGGAGTCGCGCGACTGGGGCGTGCTCTATCTCGGCTCGACGCAGACGAAAGGACAGGGGCCGCTGCTCGCTGTCGACCGCAACGGCGAGCCATCGCCCGACCAGATGGCCGCACGGGCGGGCCTGAAAGGGCTGATCGCGCTCGACGGCAACTGGGCGCAGGCCAAGGCATTGTGGTGGCGCAACGCCTGGCTGACCAAGCTGCGCCGCTTCGTCGTGGTGCCCGACGGACCTTCGCTCTACGGCGACCTGCGGCGCGAGGCGCGGCCCGATGCGGTCTCGACCCTGGAGGCCGTGGCGCTGTCGCTGCAGGTCCTCGAAGGCGATGCTGCGGTGCGGGAGGAACTCCTCGCTCCGTTTCGAGCCCTGCTGGCCAAGGCGCGCCGCGAGGGTGTGCGGGATTCCAAACGGGATCGTCGCGTCCGGCGTTAGCCGCCCCTATACTTTGCGCCATGCTCGACCAGCCGGCGGCCCAACTTCCCGTTGCCCAGCGGACCAACCCGGAACGCTCCTTCACCGAGGAGGTTCGCGCGCTGCGGCTGGGGAACGGCGAGGTCTTCCGCGGCGAGGGCATCCTCGCGGTCACCAAGGCGATCCTGCAATCGGGCGTGGCCTATGTCGGCGGCTACCAGGGCGCGCCGGTCTCGCATCTGGTGGACGTTCTGGTCGAATCGCAGGATCTGCTCGACGAGCTCGGCGTCCATCTCGAAACCTGCACCAACGAATCCTCGGCGGCGGCGCTGCTCGGCGCCTCGATCAACTACCCGATCCGCGGTTGCGTCACGTGGAAGTCGATCGTCGGTACCAACGTGGCGGCCGATGCTCTCTCCAACCTCGCATCCCCGGGGGTGATCGGCGGCGCGCTGATCGTGGTCGGCGAGGATTACGGCGAGGGCGCCTCGGTCATCCAGGAGCGCACCCAGGCCTATGCGCTGAAATCCTCGGTCTGGCTGATGGACCCGCGCCCGTCGCTGCCGACCATCGTGCGCTGCACGGAGAAGGCGTTTGAGCTGTCAGAGGCGACCAACACGCCGGTGATGATGGAGTTGCGCATCCGCGCCTGCCACGTCACGGGCGAGTTCGTCGCCAAGGACAACATCCCGCCGGCGATCTCGCGCAATCATCGTCTGGCCGAACCGGCCGCGCACAACTACGACCGCATCTCGCATCCGCCGTCGACCTATGCGCACGAGAAGATCAAGGTCGAGGTGCGCCAGCCCGCGGCCGAGCGCTTCATCGTCGAGCAGGGCCTGAACGAGCTGCTGCCGGGCGAGCGCTCCGACCTCGGCATCATCGTGCAGGGTGGCATCACCAACGTGCTGGTGCGCGGCCTCGATCGGCTCGAGGTCGCGGGCAAGGTGCCGACGCTGGTCCTCAACGTCACGCATCCGCTGGCGCCCGACCAGATCGTCGACTTTTGCAAGGGCAAGCGCGCCGTGCTGGTCGTGGAGGAGGGCGCGCCCGACTACATCGAGCAGGCGATCCACGCGCTTCTGCGCAAGCGCGACGTCGACACCAGGATCTACGGCAAGGACGTGCTGCCGATGGCCGGCGAGTACACGGCCGAGGTGATCACCGAGGGCCTGCTGAAGTTCTTCGCGCAGTCGGCCAACGACCTCGACATCAGCGGTCCGCGCGAGCGCTTCGAGGCGGCGCGCGCCGGCCGTACCGAGGCGCAGCGCCTGTTGGGCGGCCCATTGCCGCTTCGCCCGCCTGGCTTCTGCGTCGGCTGTCCGGAACGGCCGGTCTTCTCGGCAATCAAGCTGCTCGAACGCGAGGTCGGCAAGGTCCACATTTCGAGCGACATCGGCTGCCATTCGTTTGCGACGCTGGCGCCGTTCAATCTCGGCAACTCGATCCTGGGCTTCGGCATGTCGCTCGCGGCCGCCGGGGCGGTGGCGCCGGTGATGCAGAAGCGCACCATCTCGGTGATGGGCGATGGCGGCTTCTGGCACAACGGGCTGCTGAGCGGAGTTGCCTCGGCGATGTTCAATCGCGGCGACCGCGTGCTGGTCATCATGCAGAACGGCTATACCTCGGCCACCGGCGCACAGTTCATTCCCAACACGTCGGGCAACCGCCGTGACGGCGAGACCACGTCGGACATCGCCGCCACCCTGAAGGCAATGGGCGTCGGTTGGCTGCGCACCATCCGCACCTACAACGTCGGCACCATGCTCAAGACGCTGCGCGAGGCGATGAGCACCGACGACAAGGGGCTCAAGGTCATCGTTGCCGACGGCGAATGCCAGCTCGCGCGCCAGCGCCGCATCCGTCCGCAGATCGCCGCGCAACTGAAGCGCGGCGAGAGGGTCGTGCGCACGCGCTATGGCGTCGACGACGAGGTCTGCACCGGCGACCATTCCTGCATCCGCCTCTCCGGCTGCCCGTCGCTGGTGGTGAAGCCGAGCCCGGATCCGCTACGCACCGATCCGGTGGCGAGCGTCAACAATGGTTGCGTCGGCTGCGGCCTGTGCGGCGAGGTCGCCGATGCCGCCGTGCTCTGCCCGTCCTTCTACAAGGCGGACATCGTGCAGAACGCGACGTGGTGGGACCGGCTGAAGTGGAAGGTCCGTTCGAAAGTGATTGGAGCGATGGCGTCATGAGTTCCTCCCCATTCAAATGGGGAGGTGTCCGCGTCTTCGCGGGCGGAGGGGGCATGGATTCCACCGTCCCGCGTTTGACTCCTCCGTCGGCGTATGGCGCCGCCACCTCCCCATGTGAATGGGGAGGCAATGAAATATGAAACCCATCGCCATCCTCATAGGCGCACTCGGCGGCGATGGCGGCGGCGTGCTGTGCGACTGGATCGTCGCGGCGGCGCAGAGCCAGGGGCTGAGCGTGCAGGCGACGCAGATTCCGGGTGTGGCGCAGCGAACGGGTGCCACGACTTACTACGTCGAGGTCATGCCGGCCGGCGCCCGGGCATCTGCTACCTCCGTGCTGGCGTTGAACCCGGCGATGGGCGAAGTCGATGTCGCGCTGGCGACCGAGCTTCTGGAAGCCGGCCGCATGATCTTCAACGGCTTCGTGACGCCCGATCGCACGACGCTGATCGCCTCGACGCACCGCGTACTGGCGATCGGCGAGCGCATGGCGATGGGCGACGGCAGCTTCGATGTCGGCCGGCTGTTGCGCGCCGTGAAGGAACGCAGCCGCGCGCAAATCCTGTTCGACATGGACCAGGCCGCCGAGGAATCCGGCGGCGTCATCAACGCCGTCCTGCTGGGCGCGCTGGCCGGATCGGGCAAGCTGCCGATCCCCGACGGCGCGTTCGAGGCCGCGATCCGCCATGCCGGAAAGTCGGTCGACACCAACCTGGCGGCCTTCGCCTTCGGGCGCGGCCATGCGCGTGGCGAGCTGGAGCAGGCCGTGCGCGAGCATCGCAAGCGGCAGACGGCGGCGCGGGGCGTCGAAGACCTGATCGAGCGCGCGCGGCGCACCCATCCGGTCGCCAGCCTCGACATCGTGGAGGAAGGCATCCGCCGTCTCACGGCCTATCAGGATCGCAGCTATGCCGTGCTCTATCTCGATCGGCTCGACGCCATCCAGGCGCTGGGCTCGTCCGAGCTGTTGCGCGAAGTGGCACGCCATCTCGCCGTTCGCATGTCCTTCGAGGACGTGATCCGCGTCGCCCAGGCCAAGACGTCGGCCGAGCGGATGATGCGCGTGCGGGCAGAAGTCCGTGCCAAGGATCACGAGCCGCTGGCGATCACCGAGCATTTCAAGCCCGGTATCGAGGAGATCGCCGCCGTGCTGCCGCCGTCGATGGCGAAGCGCCTGCTGCGCTGGGGCGAGCGGACCGGGCGCCTCGGCAAGACCTACTTCTCCATGCACGTGCGGACGACGACGATCCTGGGCTTCGCGCGGCTGCGCCTGGTGGCCGGCCTGCGCTGGTGGCGGCCGCGTACCTCGCGCTACGTCGAGGAACAGGCCGAGGTCGAACGCTGGCTCAGCCAGATCCGCGCCGCCGCGCCGCTCGGCGTCGACCTTGCCCGCGAGATCGCTGAATCGGCGCGCCTCATCAAGGGCTACGGCGACACCCACAAGCGCGGCCTCGACAACTATCGGCGAATTTCCCACGAGGTGATCGCACCGGCCCTCGCGGGCCGACTGACGCCGCGCGCTGCTGCCGATGCCGTCGCCAACGCGCGGGTGGCGGCGCTGGCCGATCCGGAAGGCGAATCGCTGTCCCGGACGCTGGCGGCCATTGCCGGCGCGACATCGCCGCTCAGGCAGGCCGCGGAATGAGCAACAAGTCCGAACCGGCCGCGATCGACGTCGCGGCGCTGGCCCGCCGTGACGAATTCTGCACGAGCCTCGGCATCCAGTTCGTCGAGGCCTCGCTCGGCCGTGCCGTGACGCGCGTGACGATCGAGCAGCGGCATCTCAACTTCAACGGCGTCGGTCACGGCGGCCTGACCTTCACCCTGGCGGATGCCGCCTTCGGCTTCGCCTGCAATTCGCAGGGCGTCGTCTCGGGCAGCATCGATGCGCACATTCTCTACAGCGCCGCGGTGCGCCTCGGTGAGGTGCTGACCGCCACCGCGGTCGAGATCTCGCGCTCAAGCAAGGCCTCGAACTACCGCATCGACGTCGTTCGCGCCGACGGCAAGCTGGTCGCCGCGATGACCGGCACCGCCCTGATCAGCGGCAAGCCGGTCGTGGCGTAGCAATGGAGCGCGCCACTCCAGTGGCGCTCAGGCATCGTCGCGAAACAAGAGAAGAGCGCCACTGGAGTGGCGCGCTCCAATGAGGTCTAAGCCGCGCCCTTCAGGATATCTGCCATCTTCTCGCCGACCATGATCGACGGGGCATTGGTGTTGCCCGAGGGCATGGTGGGGAAGATAGAGGCGTCGGCCACGCGCAGGCCCTGGATGCCGTGGACCCGCAGCTTGTCGTCGACCACGGTGTTCTGGCCCTCGGGGCCCATGCGGCAGGTGCCGATCGGGTGATAGGCGGTCTGCGAGTTGTTGCGGATCCACGTCAGGATCTCCTCGTCGGACTGTACCGACGGACCGGGCGAGAATTCCTCGTCGCGATAGGCGTCCATCGGCTTGGCATCGACGATCCTGCGCATCATGCGGAAGCCGGCGGTCATCGCATCCTGATCGATCCTGTCGGCGAGAAAATTGAAGCGGATCGCCGGATGCGCCTTGGGATCGGCCGAGCGGATGTGGATCGAGCCCAGACTCTCGGGGCGGAGCTGGTAGCAGGCGATCGTCATCGACGGGAAGTCCTGAAGCTTGCGGGTCTTCGGGTCCTTGATCGAGTAGGGCACGAGATGCATCTGCACGTCGGGCGTCTCGAGTTCCGGACGCGTCTTCAGGAAGCCGAGCAGCGGCGCCGACGGGAGGCTCATGAAGCCGCCGCCGGTGGCGAGGTACTTCATCATCTGCGTCACGGCGCCCAGGCCGCGCGCCATGTGGTTGTAGGAGACGCTGGCGACCTTCAGGCGCCAGATGATGCGGGCGTTAATGTGGTCGCGGAAATTCTCGCCGACCGCCTTCAGCTCGTGCTTCACCTCGATGCCGTGCTTCTTCAGCAGCTCCGGTTGACCGATGCCCGAGAGTTCGAGGATCTGCGGGCTGGCGACGCCGCCGGCCGACAGGATCGTCTCCTTCGCCTTGGCCTTGACGGTCTTGCCATCCTTCTCGTACTCGACACCGATGCAGCGCTTGCCATCGAGCAGGACGCGAAGCGTGTGGGCGTTGGTGACGACGTGCAGGTTGGGCCGCTTCATCGCCGGCTCGATGTAGCAATGGGCCACGCTCATGCGCCGACCCTTGTAGATCGAAGTCTGCGTCTTCACGACGCCTTCCTGGTCCTCGCTGTTATAGTCCGGGTTGGTCTTGAAGCCGGCGGCCTTCGAGGCCGCGAACAGCGCGTCGTAGAGCGGGTTCTGGTCGGGAACGGTCGAGACCTTGAGCGGCCCGTCGGTGCCGCGGCCGTTCGAGCCGTCGCCGTCGACGAAGTTCTCCATGCGGGTGAAGAGCGGGGCGACGTCGCGCCAGCTCCAGCCGCGGCAGCCCATCTGCGCCCAAGTGTCGAAGTCGAGCGGCTGGCCGCGCACCCAGACCAGGCCGTTGATCGAGCTCGATCCACCCAGGACCTTGCCGCGCGGCACCGGGATCACTCGGTTCGCGGTATTGGGTTCCGGTTCGGACTGGTAGAGCCAGTTGGCCGCCGGGTTGTCGATCAGCAGGCCGAACGACAGCGGCATGCGGGAGTAGGGGTGGCTGGCCGCGCCCGCTTCCAGCAGGAGCACCTTGTTGGTGGGTATCTCGGTCAACCGCGCGGCCAGGGCGCCGCCCGCCGAACCCGCGCCAACGATGATGTAGTCGTACTCGGCCATTTCCCCGGATCCTTGCGTATTGTCGTCATGCAACCCTAGCGCACCGCCATGCAGATAGCAGGGCCAATCTCGCCTCGACAGGTCTGCGGGCACATGTTCGGATGAAGTGTCGCCGGAGCCGGGGAGCCAGGCGTCTCACGGTCGGGTGGAAGTAAGACCAAGATGCTGGATTTGGTCCGGGTCGCGCTCAAACGACCCTATACGTTCGTCGTCATGGCGTTGTTGATCCTGATCGTCGGGCCGCTCGCGGCCCTTCGCACGCCGGTCGACATCTTTCCCGAGATCAGAATTCCCGTCATCGCCGTCGTCTGGCAGTACACCGGCCTGCCACCCGATCAGATGTCGGGCCGCGTGATGCTGAACTTCCAGCGTGCGCTCACCACCACCGTCAACGACATCGAGCATATCGAGGGCACTTCCTACACCGGCGTCGGCATCGTGAAGATCTTCTTCCAGCCGGGCGTCGACATCAGCATCGCCAATGCCCAGGTCACCGCGATCGCCCAGACCGTGCTGCGGCAGATGCCGCCCAACATCACGCCGCCGCTGATCCTGAACTACAATGCGGCCACGGTGCCGATCATCCAGCTCGCGCTGGCCGGCAAGGGCGTTCCCGAGCAGGCGGTGTTCGATCTCGCCATCAACACGGTCCGCACGCCGCTGGTCACGGTGCCGGGTGCCGCCATCCCGTTCCCCTTCGGCGGCAAGTTCCGGCAGATCCAGATCGACCTCGACCCTGCGGCGCTGCAGGCGCGGGGCCTGTCGGCGGCCGACGTGGCCAATGCCCTGGCCGCCCAGAACCTGCTGACGCCGGTTGGCACCCAGAAGATCGGCGGCCACGAGTACGCGATCCAGCTCAACAACGCGCCGTCCGACTTCAATGCGCTGGCCGATATCCCGGTGTTCGCGGCCAACGGGACCGTCGTCTATCTGCGCGACGTGGCGCAGGTGCGCGACGGCAACCCGCCGCAGCAGAACATCGTGCATGTCGACGGCGGCCGGTCGGTGCTGCTCGCCGTGCTGAAGAACGGCACGACTTCCACGCTGGCGATCATCGCCGGCATCAAGGAGCGCGTGGCCGAGCTGAAGCGCGTCCTGCCCGAGAACGTGTCGCTGGCGATCCTGGGCGACCAGTCGCTGTTCGTCGAGGGCGCCGTCTCCGGGGTGGCGCACGAAGCGGTGCTGGCCGCGGTGCTGACCAGCCTGATGATCCTGCTGTTCCTGGGGAGCTGGCGTTCGACGGTGATCATCGCGATCTCGATCCCGCTCGCCATCCTGGGCTCGATCGCGCTGCTGGCGGCGTTCGGCGAAACGCTCAACATCATGACGCTGGGCGGACTGGCGCTCGCCGTCGGCATCCTGGTCGACGATGCCACGGTGACCATCGAGAACATCAACTGGCACCTGGAGCAGGGCAAGGACGTCGAGACGGCGATCCTGGACGGCGCCCGCCAGATCGTGACGCCGGCCTTCGTGTCGCTGCTGTGCATCTGCATCGTTTTCGTGCCGATGTTCTTCCTCGAGGGCGTGGCGCGCTTCCTGTTCGTGCCGATGGCCCTGGCGGTGATGTTCGCGATGGTCTGCTCGTTCATCCTGTCGCGCACGCTGGTGCCGACGATGGCGAACTACCTGCTGAAGCCGCACACCACCCACGGTCACGGCGGGGCGCCACCGCCGTCGCGCAATCCGCTGGTACGGTTCCAGCGCGGCTTCGAGGCTCGGTTCGAGAGACTGCGTGCCGTCTATCACGACCTGTTGGGCCTGGCGCTCACCCGGCGTCCGTTGTTCATCCTTTGCTTCATGGCCTTCGTGCTGGGATCGTTCGCGCTGGTGCCGTTTCTGGGGCGCAATTTCTTCCCCATCGTCGATTCCGGCCAGATTCTGATGCATGTGCGCGCGCCCATCGGCACCCGCGTCGAGGAGACCGCGAACAGCTTCGTGGCCATCCAGAAGGCGATCCGCACCGTCATCCCGTCGAACCAGATCGCGACGATGGCCGACAATGTCGGCATGCCGGTCAGCGGTATCAACATGGCCTACAACAACACGGGCACGATCGGCCCGCAGGATGGCGACATCCAGATCAAGCTGACGCCGGACCACAGGCCGACCGAGGAGTACGTGGCCGAACTGCGCCGGCGCCTGCCCGAACTGTTCCCCGGCTTCACCTTCTCGTTCCTGCCCGCCGACATCATCAGCCAGATCCTCAATTTCGGCGCCCCGTCGCCCATCGACGTTCAGGTCCGCACGTCGGACATCACCGCGGGCTTCGAGCATGCCAACAGGCTGCTGGCGCGCATCCGTCAGATTCCCGGCGTGGTCGACGCGCGCATCCAGCAGTCGCGCGGCGCTCCGGTGTTCGGCGTCGACATCGATCGGTCTCGTGCGCAGACCGTGGGGCTGACGACCCGCGACGTCACCAACTCGCTGGTCGTCAATCTCGCCGGCTCCAGCCAGGTCGCGCCGACCTACTGGCTCAATCCGGCCAACGGCGTGACCTACAACATCGTGATGCAGACGCCGCAGTACCGGCTTGATTCGCTGGCCTCGCTCAGCAACCTGCCGATCATGGCGCCGGCCGCCTCGCAGCTTCAGGTTCTGGGCGGCATCGCCGACATCAAGCGATCCTCCGCCAACGCCGTGGTCTCGCAGTACGACCTGCAGGGAATGGTCCAGGTCTATGCCGGCGTGCAGGGCAGGGATCTCGGGGCGGTCGCGGCCGATATTCGCGCCGTCGTGGCCGAACTGGCGCCGCTCCAGTCGCCGCGCATCCGGTCGGTCAAGGTGCAGGGTCAGGTCAAGACGATGGAATCCGCCTTTTCGGGGCTGCTGTTCGGCCTCCTCGGCGCGGTCGTTCTGATCTACCTGCTGATCGTGGTGAACTTCCAGTCGTGGAGCGATCCGTTCGTCATCATCACGGCGCTGCCGGCGGCCCTGGCGGGCATCGTGTGGATGCTGTTCGCCACGGACACGACGCTTTCGGTGCCGGCCCTGACCGGCGCCATCATGTGCATGGGCGTCGCGACGGCCAACTCGGTGCTGGTCATCTCCTTTGCCCGCGAGCGTCTGGTCGAACTGGGAGATGCGACGGCGGCGGCGCTCGACGCCGGCTTCGTCCGCTTCCGCCCGGTCATCATGACGGCGCTTGCCATGATCATCGGCATGACGCCCATGGCACTGGGCATGGGTGAGGGCGGCGAGCAGAATGCGCCGCTCGGCCGGGCGGTCATCGGCGGTCTCATTTTTGCTACCATCGCCACGTTGATGTTCGTTCCCGTAGTCTTCAGCGTCGTCCATCGCAATCACGGCAAGGCGGCAGCCAAAGCGCCCGCCCCCGTCCCCGGAGCGCCTCATGCCGCCTGAAATCCCTCCCGCGGCCCCCAAACCCCGTTCCCGGCGTGGCCTCGCGCTGTTGGGCTTCGCGGTGGCCCTCGGTCTGGCCGCCGTCGTCGTCAACGGCATCTGGAGCCGGCAGGCCAGCGAGGCGAAGCTGAAGGAATGGACCGATACCCAGGCGGTGCCGACGGTCAGCGTCATCACCCCCTCGACCGGCGCCAACAAGACGTCGCTCGACCTGCCGGGCCGGCTCGAGGCCTATTCGCGGGCGCCGATCTATGCGCGCGTCGGCGGGTTCCTGAAGGCCTGGTACGTCGATATCGGTGCGCCTGTGAAGGCGGGCCAGCTCCTGGCCGAGATCGAGGCGCCTGACCTCGACCAGCAGCTCCTGCAAGCCAAAGCCTCGCTCGCCAGCGCCCAGGCAGCCGAGCAACTGGCGACGGTGACGGCGGGTCGCTGGCAGCAGCTTGGCGGCGCCAACACGGTGTCGCGCCAGACGGTCGACGAGAAGACCGGCGACCTCACGGTAAAACAGTCGCTCACGAGGGCGGCCCAGGCCGCCGTGGACCGGCTCGAGGTCCTGTCGGCTTACAAGCGCATCACGGCGCCGTTCGACGGCATAGTGACGACCCGCAACACGGATGTCGGTGCACTCATCAGCGCCGAATCGAGTGCCGGGCTCGCGCTGTTCGTCATTTCCGACGTCGAAAGACTTCGCCTGAACGTCAGCATCCCGCAGAATTTCGTGCCGGCGGTGAAGCTCAATACGAACGTGCAGATCACGGTCCCCGAGCATCCCGGCAAGATCTACAGGGGCGTGGTCGAAGCGTCGGCCCGCGCCGTCGACGCCCAGACCGGCACGACCCGCATGCAGGTCGTGGTGGACAATGCCCACGGAGAACTGATGCCCGGCGCCTTCGCCAACACCCGTATCGAGCTGCCGTCCAGCCTGCAGTCGCTGGCCGTGCCGGCGGGGGCGCTGATCTTCGACCAGAAAGGCCTCCGGGTCGCGACGGTCGACGCCGACAGCAAGGTCCTGCTCAAGACGGTCACGATTGCGCGCGATCTCGGCCAGATCGTCGAGATCGGCAGCGGCCTCGTGGCCCAGGATCGCGTCATCGAAAGCCCGCCGGACGGTCTCTCCAACGGCGACCCGGTGCGCGTCGTCGATACCGCCAGGCCCGCCGCCGTGCGATAAATGCCTCTCGCCACGGGGGCGGCGGAGACGGCGATGATCGAGACGGAAAAGGGCAGGGCCGAGGTCACGCGGTTCACGATCGATGTCGCGGTTCGACTAGGCCTGATCGCGACCATCGTCTATGTGAGCCTGCTCCTGTTGCAGCCGGTGGCGCCGCTGCTGCTGTGGGCCATCATCCTGTCGGTCGCCGTGTTTCCCCTGTTCAACATGGTGCGCCGCCGCCTGCACGTCCGCGACGGTTTGGCCGCGGCACTGTTCTCGGTCCTGCTGCTGGTGCTGCTGCTGACGCCGGTGGTGATCCTGGCCGGATCGGCGATCGACAGCCTGGATGCCTATGCGCGAATGCTGCTGCGGGGCGAGCATGTCGTACCACCTCCTCCTGAATCGGTGCGCGACTGGCCGATGGTCGGCAACCGCGTCTACGAATTCTGGCTGAACGGCTCCAACGATATCCGCGCGCTGGTGACGACCCATGTCGGCCAGCTCGCATCGGCCGGTCGCTGGATCGGTCGCATCGCCGCAGGGGTGTTCCTGGAGGTCCTGCAGTTCGCCGGCGCGATCATCGTGGCGGGCATCCTGCTCGCCTATTCCGACGAGCTGCTGGAGACGGTTCGCGGCCTGGCGGGCCGTGTCGCCGACAAGCGTGGCCGGCACTTCCTTGAGATCGCCGGATCGACGATCCGCAACGTCTCGCAGGGCGTCATCGGCATCGCGCTGCTGCAGTCGGCGCTGCTCGGCATCGGCATGCTGGTGGCGGGCGTGCCCTTCGCCGGCCCCATCACCTTCGTCTGCCTGGTGCTGGCCATCGTCCAGGTCGGCCCCAACATCATCATGATTCCGGTCATCATCTGGAGCTGGATGTATCTTCCCGCCCTGCATGCCGGTCTCTTCACTGTCTACACGCTGCCGCTGCTGCTGCTCGACAATGTGCTGCGCCCGATCCTGATGGCGCGCGGCCTGCCGACGCCGATGGCGGTGATCCTGGCCGGCGTCATCTGCGGCACGCTGGCCGGTGGCCTGATCGGCCTGTTCGTCGGTCCCGTGGTTCTCTCGGTCTTCTACGACCTGCTGGTCGCCTGGATCGCGTCCGGCGCCAGAACCGAAGAGAGCGACGCCTCCGCCCCCTCGGTCTGACAGGTCGGCCTGAATGATTCGCTACTTCTTCTTCGGACGGAGCGCGTCCCACTGCTCGTCGGTCCAGTCGAGCATGGCGGAGGTGTTGGCGCCGCCGCCGCCGGACTGGAGCATCTTGCCGCCATCGATGACGATGGCGTCGCCGTTGATGTAGGCGGCGCCGTCGCTCACCAGGAAGGCGGCGAGGTTGGCCAGCTCGATATGCTCGCCGGTGCGGCGCATCGGGATGGCCTTGATCATGTCCTCGTTGCCGCCGCGCTCCTTCGGCATCAGGCGGCTCCAGGCGCCTTCGGTCGGGAAGGGGCCGGGCACGATCGCGCAGGTGCGGATGCCCTTGGGACCCCATTCGACGGCGAGGCTCTTGGTCATGGCCAGCACGCCGGCCTTGGCCATCGCCGACGGCACGGTGAACGGCGCGCCGGTCAGCGACGAGACGGTCAGGATCGACATCACGACCTTGTTGCGCTCGCCGGCCTCGATCCAGCGGCGGCCGGCCGAGACGGTGCAGTAGGCAGAGCCGTGCAGCACGATGCCGAGCACGGCGTCGATCGCGCGCGAGGACATCTTGTGGGTCTGGGCAAGAATCTGGCCGGCGGCGTTGTTGACCAGGATGTCGAGCGGCCGCTTCTCCCAGATCTTGTCCATCATCGCTTCGACGGCGTCGGGCACGCGCACGTCGCAGCCCACGGTCTCGATCTCGCCACCGGTCTCCTTGGCGAGTTCGTCGGCGGTCTGCTTCAGCACGTCCTCACGGCGGCCGCAGATCACGACATTGGCGCCGAGCTCGAGATAGCGATGAACCATCGAGCGGCCGAGGCCGGTGCCGCCGCCCGTGACGAGGATGCGCTTGCCCTTCAGCAGGTCGGGTTGAAACATTCGTCTTCTCCTATTTCTTGATCTCGGTGAGGGCGATGCCGGACGCGACAAGCTTGTCGATCTCGGCCGCGGAATAGCCGGCCTCGGCCAGTACGGCGCGCGTATCGGTACCGAACTTCTTGGGTTTGGTGCGCGCTTCGGGCGGGGTACGCGAGAGCTTCACGGGATTGCCGACGTTCCGCCAGCCGTCCTTCTCCCACACCATGCCGCGGTGCCTGGTGTGCGGATGCTCCATGACGTCGGAGACGTCGAGCACGGCAGCCGAGGGCACGCCGCCCTTCATCAGCTCCTGCGAGAATTCGTTGGCGTCGCGATCCTTCAGCAGCTCGCGCAGCTCGGCCTCGAGTTCGGCGCGATGGGCGACGCGGTCCTTGTTGGTCTTGAAGCGCGGATCGCTCGCCAGTTCGGGCTTGCCCAGCATCTTCGTCAGCTTGGCGAACTGGCCGTCGTTGCCGGCGCCGACCACGATGTTGCGGGTCTTCGTCGGGAAGTTGGAATAGGGCACCAGGCTCGCGTGGCTGTTGCCGACGAGCTTGGGCTTGAGACCGGCCATGAAATAGTTCGGCGCATGCGGCTGGTGCAGCGCGATGGCGCTGTCGTAGAGCGTCGCGTCGACGAACTGGCCCTTCCCCGATCGGTTGCGCTCATAGAGCGCCATCATGATGCCGATCGTGGCGTTCATGCCGGTCGAGAGATCGACCACCGGCACGCCGATGCGCACCTGGCCGCCCTCGGGCGAGCCGTTGACCGAGACGAGGCCAGCCGAGGCCTGGACCATGGCGTCGTAGCCGGGGAAGCCGCCCAGCGGGCCGTCGGCGCCGAAGCCGGAGACGCGGGCATGGACCAGTCGCGGGAATTTCGCCGCCAGCACGTCGTGGTAGCCGATGCCCCACTTCTCCATCGTGCCGGTCTTGAAGTTGTCGATCAGTACGTCGGCCGTCTCGAGCAGCTTCAGCAGGACGTCGCGGCCCTCCGGCTTGGAGAGGTCGAGCGCGATCGTGCGCTTGTTGCGGTTGATGCCGGCGAAGTAGGCGGAGACGCCCTCGGCATCGAACGGAGGTCCCCAGGTGCGGGTCTCGTCGCCCTGCGGCGGCTCGATCTTGATCACATCGGCGCCGTGGTCGGCCAGCATCTGGCCGCAATAGGGACCGCCCAGCACGCGCGACAGGTCGATCACTTTCAGGCCGTCGAGCGCGCCCCCATTTGCCACCGCCATTTCGTTCCACTCCTCGGGTTCAGACAGGAGGCGCGGTTATAGACCATGGGGCTGGAGCCCGGTACCGTCCGGCCATGATCGAACGCGAGCTTGATATCGCCACGCAAGATGGCGCCCTGAACACTTATACGGTGCGGCCCGACGATGGCGGGCCACTGCCGGTCGTTATCATGCTGATGGACGCTCCCGGCGTCCGCGAGGGCCTGCGGGAGATCTGCCGCCGGATTTCGCAGTCCGGCTACTTCGTGCTGCTGCCCAATCTCTACTACCGTTCGACGCGCGAGTTCGTCTGCGGGCCAACGCGGAACCATCCCGACGGCGAGGCCAACCTGAAGCGCATGTTCGGCCTGATGGAGACGATCTCCAACGCCAAGGTGGCGGCCGACACGGGCGCGGTGCTCGACGTGCTGCCGACGCTGCCGGATGCGAAGTCCGGCAAGGTCGGCCTGGTCGGCTATTGCATGAGCGGCGCCTTCGTCACCGCCGCGGCGGCTGCGCATCCCGACCGGATCGGCTGCTTCGCGTCCTACTACGGAACGCGCCTGATCACCGACAAGCCGGATTCGCCCCATCTGATGCTGGGCGACATCACCGCCGAGGGCTACTACGCCTTCGCCGAGCACGATACCTACGTGCCGCTTTCGGACGTCGCGAAGTTCGAGAAGCTGCTCGCTGCCGCGCCGTTTCCGTCGAGGGTCGAGACCGAAGCCGGCACGCATCACGGCTACGCCTTCTCCGACCGTGGCAACCTGAACGAGGCCGCGCGCGAGAAGCACTATGAGCGGATGCTGGCGCTCTATCGCCGGCATCTGGGTTGACTCCGTCGTCCTGAGCGCAGCGAAGGACCTTGCGGAGCGATCAGGGTACTTCGGTGCTGGCGTGAGATCCTTCACTCCGTTCAGGATGACAAGAAGAGGGAACGCAATATGCTGAACGGCATCCACGGGCATCAGGACATCGAGCGCGTCGTCTACGGGAAGCCGGCGGGCGCGGCGTTACGGGCCGAGGCCGAGCGGCTGGGGGCCAAGAAGGTGTTCATCACCACTTCGAAGTCGGTGGCGCAAAGCGCGCTGCTGGCGTCGGTGATCGACGATCTCGGCGAACTGCACGCGGGTACCTACGCAGGCATCACCGCGCACTCGCCGAGGCCTTGCGTCGTCGAGGGTGCGGAGATGGCACGCAAGGCCGGCGCCGATCTGATCGTGGCGGTCGGCGGCGGTTCGGTGATCGATGCCACCAAGACGATCCTGATCGCGCTCTGGCAGAATGTGAAGACGGTCGACGACCTGGATGCCTATCGCGCCGGTAAACCGAAGGAAGGCGCCGCGCCGCCGTCGGAGGCGATCAGGCCGCCGGCCGATGCCATCCGCATGATCGCCGTGCCGACCACGCTGTCGGCCGCCGAGTTCAATGCCTTCGCCGGCATCTCCGATCCGCGCAAGGGCATCAAGGAGAGTTTCGGCCACCGGCTGATCGTACCGCGGGTCATCGTGCTGGATCCTGCCGCAACTCTCGCGACGCCGATGGACCTCATGCTGTCGACCGGGCTGAAGGCGGTCGATCATGCCGTCGAGCGGCTGTGCTCGCAGCAGGCCCACCCCTTCGTACTGGGGACCGCGACCGAGGCGCTTAGGTTGCTGGCCGGCGCTTTGCCGGCGCACAAGGCGAATCCCGACGACATGGCGACCCGGCTCGACCTCCAGTTCGGCATGTGGCTGTCGATCGGCGCCGGCACCTCCGGCGTCGGCGTCGGCGCGAGCCACGGGATAGGCCACGTGCTGGGCGCCGCCTGCCACGTGCCCCATGGCCATACGTCCTGCGTGATGCTCCCGTCGGTTCTGCGCTGGAACCTGCCGGCCAACGAGGAGCGCCAGAAGCGGGTGGGCGAGGCCTTCGGACAGCCCGGCAAGGCGGCCGGCGACCTGGTCGAGGGGCTGGTGAAATCGCTCGGCCTGCCGGGACGTCTATCGGAAGTAGGCGTCGGCCGGGACCGCTTCCGCGAGATCGCCGAGAAGTCGATGCACGACCGCGCGGTCCTGAACAATCCGCGTCCCATCAAGGGACCGGAGCAGGTCATGGAGATTCTGGAACTCGCAGCCTGAAGCGACATGACCCCATGAATTCTTCTCGTGAGCCTGCGGGGTGTTAAGCGTCTAAAGCCACACGATCTAAAGGGGGCTAACGCTTCAAGTCACGGGTGAAACCATGGTCGATCTCCGAACCGTCGAATCCGCCGCTACGAGGCCGCCGACAGCCCCCTGGGTCGAGGCGCCCATCCAGTATCTGGCCGACCTCAGCATCAAGCCGGTGACCTACAATCCTCCGCACGGCACCGGCCTGCCGCGGCGCGAGGGCAACTACCGCGACTTCACGATGCGCATCCACGATGCCCGCCCGATCGCGCATGAACTGTCGCTCGACCGGCAGGCCTTCATCCTGACCCACCATGACACCGAAGTGCGCGACTTCTACGACGAGGAAGAGGTCCGCACGAAGTACCACGCCGAGGTCGAGGCGCTGATCAGGCGCGAGACCGGGGCCTCGAAAGTCGTGGTGTTCGATCATACGGTCCGGACCGCCGATCGCGCCGTGGAGCGGGGCCTGCGGACGCCGGTGCGCAGCGTTCATTGCGACTACACGGAGAAGTCGGGGCCGCAGCGCGTGCGCGACCTGCTGCCGCCCGAGGAGGCAGAGCGGCGCCTCGGGAAGCGCTTCGCCGAGTACAATGTCTGGCGCAGCATCGCGCACGAGCCCGTCGAGATGACGCCGCTGGGCCTGGTCGATTCCGAAAGCCTGGCGCCGCGCGATCTCGCCGTCTGCGACCTCGTCTATGCCGACCGCACCGGGGAGATTTACCAGGGGGTCCACAACGCCGATCACCGCTGGTTCTATTTCCCGAAGATGACACGGGACGAGGCGATCCTGATCAAGTGCTACGACTCGATGAAGGACGGAAGGGCGCGGTTCTCGCTGCATTCCGCCTTCGACGATCCAACGTCGCCGGCCAACCCGCGGCCGCGTCAAAGCATCGAGGCGCGGGCGTTCGCGTTCTTTGATTAAGGCGCGTTCAAACGCGCCGGCGGGCGGCAGCGCCTTCTGAGGCGCGAGAGCCCGCACGGTTCAGATTGCGCACCTCTTGTCATCGCGCGGGGGTAGTCACCGCGCTGGAGAGAAGCGAAGGATCTATCGTCAGCCACGCAGTGCTTTGGTCGTTCCGCCAGGTCCTTCGCTTCGCTCAGGACGACAATTCTTTAGCTGGCCGCAATCGCTTCGAGATGCTCGACCAGCTCCTCGGGATTGCTGAAGAACGGCGAGTGGCCGCTTTCCAGCCTCAGCACCTTGCAGGGCGTCGCCTTCACCATCGCGCGCTGCAGGGCGATGCGGATGGCGTTGTCGTGGATGCATTCGATGTACCAACGCGGCACCGAGCCGAAGCGTTCGTCGGTCAAGGTCACCGGCGTGGTCGAGATGGCCAGCGGCTGCGGCCGCAGCCGCTCCATCGCCTTGTAACGGTCCTCGGGCGAGACGTCGGCGTAGAAGAGGCTCGGCAACTTGTCGCGCGCGAAGGTATAGGTCTTGCCGTCGGGGCTGACCTGGCGCGAAAGGCGGAACAGCGCGTCGGGTTCGAGCGCGGTCATGTCCCTGCCGCTCTTGCCCGAAGTCGGCAGCAGGGCGCAAAGATAGACCAGCGCCTTCAGCTTGCGGCGCCGGGCCTCGGCGAGCTGGCTGATCGTAATGCCGCCCAACGAATGGCCGACCAGGATGACCTGGTCTTCCATCTTGTCGAGGAGACGGGCGAGTTTCTCCACATTGTCGGCGAGCGTCACGTTGGCCGGCGGCGTCTGGTCGTTGCCCAGACCCGGCAGGTCGGGCGCGCAGACCTTGTGTCCGGCCGCCTCGAGCAACGGCACGACCTTCTCCCAGCACCAGCCACCGGTGCACGCGCCATGGACCAGCAGGAACGTCGCCACGCTTCAGGCCTTTCCGACGACGGTGCGCGCGCCGGGAGCGGGCACGAAGAAGTCGGGTAACAGTTTCGTGCCGGGAGAGACGGCGTACTTGTCGAAGTCCGTGACGCCCTCGGCCGCCAGCACCTCGTCGTCGATGAAGAAGTTGCCGGTGCAGTCGCGAGCCGCGCGATTGAAGATCGCGTAGGCGGCGTCGGCCATGATCTCGGGCTTGCGGCACTGCTTCATGCCCTCGTCGCCGCCCAGGATATTCTGGATGGCCGAGGTGGCGATCGCGGTGCGCGGCCACAGGCAGTTGAAGGCCAGCCCCTTGTCCTTGAATTCGGCGGCCATCGACCAGGCGAAGACCGACATGCCGTACTTGGCCAACGTATAGGCCGGGTGGTTGGCGAACCACTTCACGTCGAAGTCGAGCGGCGGCGACAGATTCAGGACGTGCGGGTTGGCGGCCTTCAGCAGGTGCGGGATGCACTTCTGCGAGACCATGAAGGTGCCGCGGGCGTTGATCTGGTGCATCAGGTCGTAGCGCTTCATCGGCGTGGACAGTGTGCCGGTCAGGCTGATGGCGCTGGCATTGTTCACCAGGATGTCGATGCCACCGAACTTCGCGGCGGTCTCGGCCACGGCCTTGTCGACGCTCTGCTCGTCACGGATGTCGCAGGCGAGCGGCAGCGCCTTGCCGCCGGCCTTCTCGATCTCCTCCGCCGCTGTGAAGATCGTGCCGGGCAGGCGTGGGTCGGGTGTCACCGTCTTCGCGGCGATTGCGATGTTGGCGCCGTCGCGCGCCGCGCGCAGTGCGATGGCCAGTCCGATGCCGCGGCTCGCGCCGGTGACGAACAGGGTTTTGCTACCCAAGCTCATGGCGTCCCCAAGAAATCCTCGGGCTCTATAGCCGGGGCGAGGGAGGGGCGGCTAGTCTCGCGACACTCAGGGGAGGCATGCATGAATCCGTGCTTTGAAACGGCCACTCGTCTTGCACGCGCCATACGAAACGGGCGGCTGAGTTCGGCTGAGGCGACGAAGGCGCATCTCGACCGGATCGCGCGCGACAACCGGTCCGTCAACGCGCTGGTCGTGGTCGATCGGGACGGCGCGATGAAGGCCGCGAGGGCGGCCGACCGGGCGCTCCAGGCGCGGAAATCCGGGGCGGGGAAGCCGTTGGGCCCCTTGCACGGTGTGCCGATCACCATCAAGGAGGCGTTCGACGTCGCGGGTTTCAGGACGACGTCCAGCCATCCGCCGCTCGGGGCCAATGTTGCCAAGCAGGACGCGACCCTCGTGGCGCGGCTGCGTGCCGCCGGCGCGGTGATCCTCGGCAAGACCAATGTGCCCGAACTCTGCGCAGACTTTCAGACCGACAGCCCGATTTTTGGCACGACGAAGAATGCCTGGGACGAGCGCCTGACGGCCGGTGGCTCGACCGGCGGCGGCGGCGTCGCCGTGGCGGCGCGCCTGTCGCCGCTCGAGCTGGGAAGCGACATCGGTGGCTCGGTGCGCAACCCCGCGCACTACAACGGGATCTTCTCGCTCAAGCCCACCGAATGGCGCGTGCCGGGACACGGCCATGTGCCGGACCTTCCGGGAGCGACGCGGAGCACGCGCTACATGGGCACGTTCGGGCCATTGGCGCGCTCGGTCGACGATCTGGAGGTCGCGCTCCGCATCATCGCCGGGCCGGACGGATACGAGACCGAGGCGGCGCCCGTGCCGCTCGGACCGAGCCCCAAACTGACGGCCAAGGGGCTGCGCATCGCGGTCCTGACCAGCAATCCGCTGGTACCGGTCTCGGCCGACACGGTGGCGGTTGTGGAGGCGACCGCGAAGCTGCTGTCGAAGGCGGGCGCCAGGGTGAAGCAGGCCGAGCCCGAGGGGCTGGACTGGCAGCAGGGTTGGGACGACTGGGCGGACCTGTTCCAGTACATGATCATGAATGCCCAGCCGCTCGCCGAGCGTGAACGGCATTTCCGCAAGATCCATTCACCCGATCCGACGGCGCGATCGGTCGCGCGTGCTGCGCATCTGAACATGGGCGAGTTCTTCGCCGTGCTCGACCGGCGCGATCTGACGGCCCGCCGGTGCGAGGCCTTCCTCGACGACTACGATGCCTGGCTGATGCCCGTGATGCCGGATGCGGCTTTCGTCCGCCAGTCGCAGAAGCGTCCGCTCACGATCGACGGCGTCGACCATCCGTATTTCTTCGCCGGCACGGCCTACAACTTCCTGGCCAACCTGACCGGCCAGCCGTCGATCGTCCTGCCCTGCGGCTTCTCGAAGGACGGTTTGCCGATCGGCCTGCAGCTCACCGGCAAGCGCTGGGGCGAGGCCAAACTGCTCGGTGTCGCCAAGGTGCTGGAGAAGCTGCTGCCGCCGTGCCCTGTGCCGCCGGCGTTTGCAAAGGCATAGCTCTCGCGTTTCCGGAGCGAAGAGGAAAGGTCCTTCGCTTCGCTCAGGATGACACTGTTGTTGGAATTGGCGCAGTGCGTCGATGAGAGAAAAGGTGTCATCCTGAGCGAAGCGAAGGACCTTTAGGCGGTGCTAAAGATAGGCACGCCGCACCTCAAGATGACATGCAGCCGTCACTCCACCTTCACGCCGGCCTTGTCGATGATCGGCTTCCATTTGGCGAACTCGGCCTTCTGATAGGCGCCGAAGACGTCGGCCTTCATCTGCTCGGGCGTCGGAATGTCCTGACCGAGATCCTCGAGCTTGCGACGGATGTCCGGGTCCTGCAGGGCCTTCACGGCAGCGGCATTGATCTTGTCGACGACGTCTTTCGGCGTTCCCTTGGGCGCCCACAGCCCGTGCCAGATCGCGACCTCGATTCCGGGGAAGCCGGCTTCGGCGGTCGTCGGGACATCCGGCGCGGCGGCCGTGCGCTGCTTGGCGGTCACGGCATAGACCTTGAGCTTGCCGGCGCGGATGTGCGGCAGCGAGTTCGACGACTGGTCGATCATGATCTGGATCTGGTTGGCGATCAGGTCCTGCACGGCCGGGCCGGTGCCGCGATAGGGCACGAGCTGGTAGTTGGTGCCGGTGACCGCGAAAAAGGCCAGCGCGCCGATATGCGAGCCGGAGCCCACGCCCGCCGTGCCACCCGAAATCTTGTCGGCATTGGCCTTGAGGTAGGCGACCAGCTCCTTCAGGTCCTTGGCCGGCACCTGGTTCGAGGTCACGATCAGCAGCGGATTGGACGGCAGCAGAGCGATGGGTTCGAGGTCGTTGATCAGGTCGTAGTTCAGGTTCTTGTAGATCGCGCCGTTCACGACGTTGGTGCCGAGATGGCCGATGCCGATCGTGTAGCCGTCGGACGCGGACCGCGCGAGCTTGCCCATGGCGATCGAGCCTGCCGCGCCAGTGACGTTGTCGATGACGATCTGCTGGCCGAGTTCCTTTCCCATGCGTTCGCCGAGAATGCGGGCCATCACGTCGGTCGGACCGCCGGCCGCGAAGGGCACGATCAGATTGATCGGCTTGTTGGGATAGGCTTGGCCGAAGGCGGGGCCGGCGGCGGCCACGGCAAGCAAGGCGAGCGCAACTCTACGCAGCATGGCAATTCCTCCCTGAACTTCTCTTGTTGGGAGGAGCCTAGCGCTAAGTGGCGTCCGGCTCCATCGCCACCAATACCGTTCGGTTGGACACCTGCTGGCCCTCCAGGACGGAGATCGCCTCGACCTTCGCGTCGAGCGCCGCCTTGAGCTGGTGCTGTATCTTCATGGCCTCCAGCACGATCAGCGTCTGGCCGCGAACGACCTTGTCGCCGGGCGCTACCTTGATCGCGACGATGCGACCGTCCATCGGTGCCCGCAGCTTGCCGTCGCTGCCCGCCGCCGCCGTCTCGGGCGGGGCGTAGGTCTTGTCGGTGAAGCGAACGGTGAGCGCGTCGAGGTCGACCACGATGTCGTTGCCGTCGATATGGAACGGGACGTCGAGCGTGTCGGCCTCGCGGACCTGAAGCAGGCGCTCCGTTCCGCCAGCGGCCAGCCGGATCGGCGTCGGTTCGGGGTTGGAGTTGCGCCAGCCGCGCAGCGAAGGCGGATACTTCCGGGCCGAGGCCTGCCACAGAAGTTGGGCCGCGGCGTTCCAGTGGGCGTCGCCGATCTCCGGCGCGGGGAACTGATGCTTCATGAGGAACGACGTCGTGGCCTCGCCCGCCGCGAAGTCGGGATGCTCAAGAAGGCGGATCAGGAAATGCCGGTTGGTCGTCGGTCCCAGCACGACCGTCTCGGCGAGCGCCCGGATCAGGCGCACTCGCGCTTCCTCGCGCGTCGCGCCATGGGCGATCACCTTGGCGATCATCGGATCGTAGTAGGGCGAGATCGCCAGCCCGTCCTTCATGCCGTGGTCGATGCGCACGCCGGGGCCGGTCGCCGGCCGCCACACGTCGATGCGGCCGGTCTGCGGGAGGAAGCCGGCATAGGCATCCTCGGCGTAGAGCCGGACCTCGATCGCGTGACCGTCGAAACTCACCTGCTCCTGCGCGAGCGGCAGCTTCTCTCCGCGCGCGACACGGAGTTGCCATTCGACAAGATCGAGGCCGGTGATGGCCTCGGTCACGGGATGCTCGACCTGCAGGCGGGTGTTCATCTCCAGGAAGTAGAACGCGCCGTCGGCGCCCAGCAGGAACTCGACCGTGCCGGCGCCGCGATAGCCGATTGTCCGGGCGGCGGCGACAGCCGCTTCGCCCATCCGGCTGCGCAAGCCCGGGTCGACGGCGGGCGAGGGTGCTTCCTCGATCACCTTCTGGTGGCGACGTTGCACCGAACAGTCGCGCTCGCCGAGATGGATGACGTTGCCATGGGAGTCGGCAAAGACCTGGATCTCGACATGCCGCGCATCGACCACGGCCTTTTCGAGGATCAGCTCGCCCGAGCCGAAGGCGCTCTCGGCCTCGGTCCGCGCGGTGCGAATCGCTTCTAGAAGGTCGTCGTCGCGCTCGACCAGCCGCATGCCCCGTCCACCGCCGCCGGCCGCGGCCTTGACCATGACCGGCAGACCGATCTTGCGCGCCTCGGCTTCGAGGTTGGCGTCGCTCTGGTCGGCGCCCTGATAACCCGGCACACAGGGCACGCCAGCCTCGATCATGCGCCGCTTGGCGGCGGCTTTGTTGCCCATCGCGCCGATGGCGGCGGGCGGCGGGCCGATGAAGGTGACGTTCGCCGCCTCGCAGGCCTCGGCGAAGGCTTCGTTCTCCGACAGGAAACCGTAGCCGGGATGGATCGCGTCGGCGCCGCTCCGGCGCGCGGCGTCCAGGATGCGATCGATGCTGAGATAGCTCTCGCCGACGGGCGGTGGTCCGATGCGCACCGCCTCGTCGGCAATGGCGACGTGCGGCGCATCCTTGTCGGCGTCGGAATAGACCGCGACGGTGCGGTAGCCCATTGCTCTGGCCGTACGCATCACGCGCCAGGCGATCTCGCCGCGGTTGGCGACCAGGACCTTGCTGAAGTTCATCACTCGACGGCCCAGCGCGGCGGCCGCTTCTCGGCGAAGGCGCGCAGTCCTTCCCCGGCCTCGGGGCCACGGCGCGCCTCGGCGAACTTGTCGGCGGCGAAGTCGAGCACGTCCGACAGGGGCTCCGTGCCGACCCTCATGACCACCTGTTTGGTGAGCGCATTGGCGATCGGCGCACACTTGTCGATCTGCTTCAGTACCTCTTCGAGCTTGGCGTCGAGGGCGGCGGAATCGGGTACGAGATAGTGGGCAATTCCCAGCCGCAGCGCTTCGGCGCCCTTGAAGCGCGCGGCCGTGAGCGCGAGGTGCCTCGTCTGCGGCACGCCGATGCGCACGGCGACGAAGGGTGCGATCTGGGCAGGCACGATGCCGATGGCGGTTTCGCTCATGGCGAAGCCCGCGCCCTCGGTGCAGATCGCCACGTCGGAGACGCAGAGGATGCCGAAGCCGCCGGCGATGGCGTAGCCCTCGACTGCCGCGACCACGACCTGCGGGGTGTTGTTCATCGTTTCGAGAAAGGCGCCGAATTGGCGGTTCCAGACCGCGATCGGGTCTTTCTCGCCGGGCTTGGGTTTCTCGGTGAAGCTCTGCTCCATGTTCTTGAGGTCGGCCCCGGCGCAGAAGGTGCCGCCCGCGCCGCGCAGGATCACGACCTTGATGTCGCGCCGGTCCTTCAGGATCGCGAACACCGACTTCAACTCGCCGATCAGCGTCGGGTTCAGCGCGTTCTTCACTTCCGGTCGGTTGAGCGTCACGTAGAGACGCGACCGCTCGCGGCGGAGGATGAGGGCTTCGTACTTGTCGGCGAATTCAGTCATCACGAACTCCACTTGTGGCGCACATCGGTCACCACGCCACCCATTGTCATCCCGAGCGAAGCGAGGGACCCTTTTGCTGAAGAAGTAAAGGTCCCTCGCTGCGCTCGGGATGACACCACTTCCTTCATTACCTGTTTTCGAGTCTCGGCAGCGTGCCCATGTGCTTGGAGATGATCTGCAGCATCACCTCGTCGGCGCCACCGCCGATCGAGGCGAGGCGGGAATCGCGGAAGGCGCGGGCGGTGGGCGATTCCCAGAGATAGCCGGCGCCGCCCCAGTATTGCAGGCAGCCATCGGTGACAAGACGGACCATGCGACCGGCCTTCAGCTTGGCCATCGAGGCCAGCATGGTGACGTCGGTGCCGTCGAGATACTCCTCGCAGGCCCGGTAGCAGAGCGAGCGCACCAGTTCGATCTCGGTGCGCAGCTCGGCCAGCTTGAAATGGATCACCTGGTTGTCGAGCAGCGGCCTGCCGAACACCTTGCGCTCGCGCGTATATTCGATCGTCTGGTCGATCAGCCGCTCCATGCCGACCACGGCACTGATGGCGCCCCACAGCCGTTCCTCCTGGAACTGCTGCATCTGGTAGACGAAACCCAGCCCCTCCTGGCCGATCAGGTTCCGGACCGGCACCTTCACCTCGTCGAGGAAGATCTGGGCGGTGTCGGAGGAACGCATGCCGAGCTTGTCGAGCTGCTTCACGATCTGCACGCCCCTGGTCTTCATCGGCAGGCAGATCAGCGACTTGTTCTTGTGAATCGGGCCGTCGCCGGTGCTGGCCAGCAGGCACATCCAGTCGGCCTGCGTGCCGTTGGTGGTCCACATCTTGCCACCATTGATCACCCAGTCGCCGCCCACCTTGCGCGCGGTCGTCTTGATCGATGCCACGTCGGACCCGGCGCCGACCTCCGATACGCCGAGGCAGGCGACATAGTCACCGGCGATGGATGGCGCGAGAAACTCCTTGCGCAACTCGTCGCTGCCGTAGCGGGCCAGCGCGGGCGTCGCCATGTCGGTCTGCACCCCGATCGCCATCGGCACCGAGCCGCAATTGATGTGGCCCAGCTCCTCGGCCATGACCATTGCGTAGGAATAGTCGAGCCCCATGCCGCCGAACTCGGTCGATTTGTTGATGCCAAGCAACCCGGCATCGCCCAGCTTCTTGAAGACCTCGTGGGCGGGGAAGATGCCGTCTTCCTCCCACTGGTCGACATGCGGGTTGATGTCCCGGTCGATGATCGCCCGCAGCGTGCGGCGGATCTCGTCATGCTCCTGGGTGAATTGCACAGCCGTCTCCTATTTTCGCACGGGCGGGCGCACCGCCAAGCGTGTCAACCCGAGCGTAGCGAGGGATCCTTCATCAGCATTGCCAAGGATCCCTCGCTGCGCTCGGGATGACACAAGTGCTGTTGTTCCGACTGTGCGCATCATCGATTCCCCAGACGCGGCATCGTGCCCATCAGCTTGGAGATGATCTGCAGCATGACCTCGTCGGCGCCGCCGCCGATCGAACCGAGGCGGCCGTCGCGATAGCCGCGCGCCACCGGATTGTCCCAGAGGTAACCCGCGCCGCCCCAGTATTGCAGGCAGGAATCGGACACCTCGCGGCGCAGGCGGCCGGCCTTCAGCTTGCCCATCGAGGCCAGCATCGTGACGTCCTTGCCGGCGAGATAGTCCTCGCAGGCGCGATAGACGATGGAGCGCAGCGCCTCGACTTCGCTCTTGAGCTCGGCCAGGCGGAAATGGATCACCTGGTTGTCGAGCAGTGGCTTGCCGAACACCTTGCGCTCGCGCGTGTACTCGATGGTGGCGTTGATCAGCCGTTCGCAGGTGTTGAGCGAACCGGCGCCGGCCCACAGCCGCTCTTCCTGGAACTGCTGCATCTGGTAGGTGAAGCCCATCCCCGGCTGGCCGATCGTGTAGCGCACCGGCACCTTCACCTCGTCGAGGAAGGTCTGCACCGTGTCGGAGGCGCGCATGCCGAGCTTGTCGAGCTTCTTCACGATCTCGATGCCCCTGGTCTTCATCGGCACGACGATCAGCGACTTGTTCTTGTGCGCGGGTCCGTCGTCGGTGCTGGCGAGCAGGCACATCCAGTCGGCCTGGGCGCCGTTGGTCGTCCACATCTTGCCGCCGTTGATCACCCAGTCGCCGCCGACGCGGCGCGCCGTGGTCTTGATCGAGGCGACGTCGGAGCCCGCGCCGGTCTCGGAGACGCCGAGGCATGCGACATAGTCGCCAGTGATGGACGGCGTCAGGAACTCCTTGCGCAACTCGTCGCTGCCGTAGCGGGCGAGGGCCGGCGTCGCCATCGAGATCTGCACGCCGGTCGCCATCGGGATCGAGCCGCCATTCACCCATCCCAGCGATTCGGCGCAGACCATGGCGTAGGAGAAGTCGAGGCCCGAGCCGCCAAACTCGACGGGCTTGTCGACGCCGAGAAGACCGGCATTGCCCATCTTCTTGAACAGCTCATGGGCCGGAAACTGCCCGTCCTTCTCCCACTGGTCGACATAAGGATTGATCTCGCGATCGATCAGCGTCTTCCAGGTCTGGCGCAACGCCTCATGCTCAGGGGTGAATTTCATTTGGACGACTCCTTGCGCACAGTCATGCGATCCACTTCCCGTGTCATCCCGAGCGCAGCGAGGGATCCTTGTCGGGCGGCGTTGGTAGGGATCCCTCGCTGCGCTCGGGATGACACGGATTCTGCTGCGCTCATCCCTTACATCCTCGCCACGCCGAAGGAGATGGGATTGAGCGGCCGCACGATGGATTCGCGGGCGATCGACAAAGTGAAGGCCAGAATCCGCCGCGTGTCGCGCGGATCGATGATGCCGTCGTCCCAGAGATGGGCAGTGCCGTAGAGCGCCGTCGATTCGCGCTCGAACTGATCGACGATGCCCTTGAACATCTTGTCGATCTGCTCGTGAGGCGGCTCCTTGCCCTCGCGCAGGAACTTCTGCTCGGTCACGGTCTTCATGACGCCGGCCGCCTGCTCGCCGCCCATCACCGCGGTGCGGCTGTTGGGCCAGGCGAAGATGAAGCGCGGATCGTAGGCGCGGCCGCACATGCCGTAGTTGCCGGCGCCGAAGCTGCCGCCGATCACGATGGTGATCTGCGGCACGGTCGCATTGGCCACGGCCTGGATCATCTTGGAGCCGTGCTTGACGATGCCGCCGCGCTCGCTCTCGGTGCCCACCATGTAGCCCGTGGTGTTCTGCAGGTAGACGATTGGCGTGCCCTGCTGGCAGCAGAGCTGGATGAACTGCGCGGCCTTCACGGCGCCCTTGGTGGTGATCGGCCCGTTGTTGCCAATCAGTGCGACCGGCTCGCCCTCGATCGCGGCCCAGCCGCAGATCGTCTGCTGGTCGAACAGCGCCTTGAATTCGAGGAAGTCCGAGCCGTCGACCAGGCGCGCAATCACCTCGCGCACATCGTAAGGCTCCTTGTGCGACGGCGGGACGACGCCGCACAGCTCCTCGATGTCGTAGAGCGGCTCCTTGAACGGACGTTCGGCACGCGGCGGCAGCCGATCGTTCCAGTGCCACTTGGCGATCACGTCGCGCGCTATGCGGATGCCGTCGGCGTCGTTCTCGGCCATCCATTCGGCGACGCCGGAGACGGTGGCGTGCATCTCGGCACCGCCCAGCTCCTCGTCGGTCGCGATCTCGCCGGTCGCGGCCTTGAGCAGCGGCGGACCAGCCAGGAACACCTTGGCCTGGTTGCGCACCATGATGACGTAGTCGGAAAGGCCGGGGAGATAGGCGCCGCCGGCGGTTGAGGAGCCGTGCACCACCGTGACCTGCGGGATGCCGCGCGCCGACATGCGCGCCTGGTTGGCGAAGCCGCGGCCGCCGGGCACGAAGATCTCGGCCTGGTAGAGCAAGTTGGCGCCGCCGGACTCGACCAGGTTCACGACCGGCAGCTTGTTCTCCATGACGATCTGCTGGACGCGCTGGCCCTTGCGCTGGCCGGACGGCGCGACCGTGCCGCCCTTGATGGCGGAGTTCGAGGCTGACACCACGCAGCGCACGCCCTCGACATAGCCGATGCCGGCGACCGAGCCGCCGCCGGCACTCGACCCGTCCTTGTCGTCGTGCATGCGGTAGCCGGCGAGCGGCATCAATTCGAGGAACGGCGCGCCGCGATCGAGCAGCAGCGCGATGCGCTCGCGCGGCATCAACTGTTTGCGCTTGGCGAAGCGCTCGCGCGACTTCTCGGAGGCGGCCTGGACGCTGGCCTCAGCCTCGCGGAACTCCGCGATGGCGGCGAGCATGCGTTCGCGGTTCTGCTTGAACTCTTCGCTGTTGCGATCGATCTGGCTTTCGAGGATGGGCATGTCGTTCTCAGCCGCCCAGGACCTTGGGAGTCCTGGCGAGGTGGAAGCCGTTGAAGGCTTTCGATTTGTCTGTGGCGGGGAGGTCGACCGAGCGATTGGCCAGCGGCACGCCGCCATCGATGCGAAGTTCCGTGCCGGTCATGTAGGCCGAGGCATCGCTCAGCAGGAAGCAGACGGCGGCGGAAATCTCGCTCTCGGTGCCGAGACGGCCCAGCGGGCAGTAGCCCCTGAGCTTGGGGATCTGCTCCTTGAACTCGCCGGTGTAGGTGTCCATGCCGGAGGACGCGATCCAGCCGGGCGCGACGGAGTTTACGCGCACGCCCGCCACCGCCCATTCGTAGGCCAGCGTCATGGTGAGGTTGGCCATGCCGGCACGCGCGGCGCCCGTGTGCACCATGTTGGGAAAGCCGTTGCGATAGTCGGCCGTCATGTTGACGATCGAGCCGCCGTGCTCCTGCATCGATTGCGTGAACACCTCGCGGCTCACGATGAAGCCGCCCGTCAGGTTGTTGCGTACCACGACGTCGAAGCCCTTGGCGCTGAGACTGGCAGCAGGCGAGGGGAACTGGCCGCCGGCATTGTTGAACAGGCCATGGATGCGGCCGTTCCTCGCCACGATGGCGGCGACGGCTTCCCTGACCTGGGTTTCCTCGCGGATGTCGAAGACATGCGTCTCGCAGGTGCCGCCCGCTGCCTCGATCTCGGCCTTCACCGTGTCGAGCTTCTCCTGCTTACGGCCGGTGATGACGGCGTGGGCGCCGAGTGCCGCGATCTCGTGCGCGGTGCAGCGCCCGATGCCGCTGCCGCCGCCGGTCACGACGATGGTCTGGCCCTCAAACAGTCCCGGTTTGAAGACCGAGCGGTACGTCATGCTTCCTCCGATGAATGGCCGTTTACCGGCCTATTTGACGTTTACGTAAAGGTCAAGTAAGCCCCCCAGACCATTGCCGACTGGAGGAACTCGCTCATGACCTTGCAGGAAATCACCGCGAAAATGAAGGAAGGCTCTTCGACCAAGTCGGCCTTCGGAAACAGCGTCAAGTTCGCCACCGATCAAGGTGTTGTCCACATCGACGGCAACCAGACCCCGCCCGACGTCACCAACGACGACAAGGCAGCGGACTGCACCATCAAGATGGATTTCAGCGACTTCGCCGACCTGATCGGCGGCAAGCTCGACGGCATGACCGCGTTCATGACCGGCAAGCTGAAGATCGAAGGCGACATGGGCGTCGCCATGAAGCTCCAGAGCATCCTGCGCTAAGTCGCTTTCTTACGCGCAAGCAGCAAGGGCCCCTTCGCGGGGCCCTTTCCATGTCTGCGATCAGTCGCCGTTCTCGATCATGCTGCGGATGCGGTTCGCCAGGTCCTCCATGACGAACGGCTTGGTCAACAATTGCATGCGCGGCGCGAGCTGGGCATTGCCGATGATTGCGTTCTCGGCGTAGCCGGTGATGAACAGGACCTTCAGTTCGGGGCGCGAGACGCGGGCGGCATCGGCGAGCTGCCGGCCGTTCATGCCCCCCGGCAGGCCGACATCGGTGATGAGCAGGTCGATGCGCACATCCGTCTGAAGCACCCGGAGCGCCTCGGGCCCGTCCATAGCTTCGAGGGCGGTGTAGCCCTGGTCGTGCAGCACATCGGTCACGAGCATGCGCACCGTGGGCTCGTCGTCGACGATCATCACCGTCTCGCCGGCATGGGCGCGCGCCGGCTCCGCCGGTGCCGCGGCCGCCATCCGGTCGCCTTCGCTGGCATAGTGGCGAGGCAGGTAGAGGCACATGGTGGTGCCCTGTCCGACCTCGGAGTAAATCCGGACCTGGCCGCCGGACTGGCGGACGAAGCCATAGATCATCGACAGGCCGAGCCCGGTGCCCTGTCCCATCGGCTTGGTGGTGAAGAACGGATCGAAGGCGTTGGCCCTCACCTCGGGCGTCATACCCGTGCCGGTATCGGTGACGCAGACCGCGAGATACTGTCCCGGCGGCAGGTCGCGCTCGGCGGCGGCGCGCTCGTCGAGCCACTTGTTTGCGGTCTCGATGGTAATGCGGCCGCCGTCCGGCATGGCATCGCGCGCATTGATGCAGAGGTTGAGGAGGGCGTTCTCGAGCTGCGGTGCGTCGATCAGCGTCGACCACAGGCCGCCGGCCGTAACGACGTCGACGGCGATCTGGGGGCCGACGGTGCGCCGAATCAGCTCTTCCATGTCGATCACGAGGCGATTGACGTCGGTCGGCTTGGGATCGAGCGGCTGGCGTCGGGAGAAGGCGAGCAGGCGATGTATCAGCGACGCCGCCCGGCGCGAGGCCGAATGGGCGGCCATGATGTAACGGTCGGCGTCGTCCAGGCGCCCCTGGCTGAAGCGGGTACGCAGCAGTTCCAGCGAGCCCATGATGCCGGTGAGCAGGTTGTTGAAGTCGTGAGCGATCCCGCCCGTGAGCTGGCCCACCGCTTCCATCTTCTGTGACTGGCGCAGCGCTTCCTCGGTCGCGCGCAGCCGCTTCTGCTCCTTCATCCGCTCCGCAAGTGCGTCGTTGACGCGCTGTTCGAGCGTTTCGTTGAGTCGCTGGAGTGCGAGTTCGGCCTTCTTACGGGGGGTGATGTCCTGGAAAAGCACGGCGACCTGGCGGCGGCTGGCCGGCTCGATCCGGAAGGCCGCCAGTTCGAGTTGCCGGCCGGTCGCGACCAGTTCCTGCTCGAAGCGGATGGGCTCGCCCGTGCGCAACACCGCGCCGTAGCGCGCGACCCAGGCATCGGCCTCATCCGGGACCATCTCGCGCAGCTTCTGGCCGACGACGTTGGGAATGCCGGCATGCTGGGCGTAGGCCGGATTCGCCTCGATGTGGATGTAGTCGCTCAACGGGCCGTGCGGTCCGTCGAAGAATTCGATGATGCAGAAACCTTCGTCCATCGATTCGAAGAGGGTGCGGTAGCGTTCCTCGCTTTCGGCAAGCGCCTCCTCGGCTTCACGCAGACGTGCCGTGTGGCCGTCTCGCGCCTTGAGGCGTGCATTCTCGGTTTCGACGGCCTTCAACCGCTCGACGAGGTGGTGGATCTCGTCGGGTGTCACGGACTTCCACCGCCAGTTACAGGAGATGCGACCATCGTCTCGTTCTTTGGGACCGGCGGGAGAGGCCCACCACAACGTCGGAATCCCGACAATGTTCCGAAAACGTCAGGTCTGCTTGCTTTTGTGATAGTGCCTCTTGGCCTTGGCGCGATTGCCGCACGACGACATGGTGCACCAGCGCCGCCTTCCGGCGCGGCTTTCGTCAATGAAGAGATAGAGGCACTCGGGATTGGCGCAGCGGCGCACCTTGGCGAGATTCGAACTCGCCAGCAGGTCGCCAGCGGACCACAGGACGGGCGCCAGGAGCGCCAAAGCCGTGCCGGATTTCACGTCGAGATCCCAGTCGTAGCCGTCTTTCGCGCGCCTCAGCACCTTGCGCGCGGGCGCGGTGGCGAGGGCGGCGTTCAACTCCTCGAAATCGCGACCGCCCGCGGTCTTGCCCTGCGCCAGCGCGTCGAACAGGCGATGTATCGTCTCGCGCAACGCCAGTGCCTGCTCGAATTCCTTCTGAGGGGGAGGCTTCGGCAGCTTGAGCCAAGCCGCCAGATCGGCAGGCTCTTTCAGCGTCTCCGTCGGCGTGTCCTGACCGCGCCAATAGCGCGTGTTCGCAAACTCAAGACAGAGATCGACCTTCATCGACTGGACTTACTAACCGGTTGTCGGGTTGACAAGGTGGCTGTCAGATAATAACCATATAACCAGTTAAATAGTTAATAAGGAGGAAATTGCCATGTTCGACCATGTTTCCATCGGCGTTGCCGACATTCCCCGGGCCCGGGCGTTCTACGATGAGGCGCTCAAGCCGCTCGGCTACGCGCGCCTCAGCGACGGCGAGACCTCGCTGGGTTACGGCGAGAAGGAGGTCGGTCTGTGGATCGGAAAGTCCGCGAAGCCGGTGAAGGCCGACATGGAGTCCGGCCTGCATTTCTGTTTCGTCGCGAAAGACCGGAAGTCGGTCGATGCCTTCCATGCTGCCGCGATCAGGAACGGCGGGAAGGACAACGGGAAGCCCGGCGTGCGTTCGGACTACAGCCCGACCTACTACGCCGCCTTCGTGATCGATCCCGACGGTTATCGGATCGAGGCCTATTGCGGGAAATGACCCGACCGGCTTGCAAGGATCGCTATCGCTCGCGATGTTGAAGCGAACGATAGCGAACCTGAGAGGCCAAGATGACCAACACTGTCCGGTCGGCTGCTCCACCGGAAGAGGCGGCGGCGATCGCCACGCTGACGCTCGCCTTCAGCGCCGATCCCGCAACACGCTGGACCTGGCCGGATCCGCAAGCCTATCTCAACGCCTTTCCAAGCTTCGCAAAGGCGTTCGGCGGCGCGGGCTTCGCGACGGGCGGCGCCCATATCGTCGGCGATCATGCCGGCACGGCCCTGTGGCTGCCGCCGGGCATCGAGCCGGATGGGGCGGCGCTGGGCGAGTTGATGCGGACGACGGCATCGCCGGAGTCGATGAACGACGGCATGCAGGTGATGCAGCAGATGACGAGCCATCACCCGCGCGAGCCGCATTGGTACCTGCCGTTGATCGGCATCGACCCGAAGCACCAGGGCAAGGGGCTGGGCAGCGCGCTGCTCGCTCATGCCACCGATATTTGCGACCGCGATGGCGTGCCGGCCTATCTAGAATCGTCGAATCCCAGAAACGTGCCGCTCTACCAGCGCCACGGTTTCGAGATCACGGGCGAGATCCAGCACGGCAGCTCGCCGACCATCGTGCCGATGCTGCGGCGACCGCGGCGTCGCTGAAGGCTCAGGCCGCCTTCTTGGCGTGATGGCTGTGGAGCTTGGCGCTCAGCACGCGGCGGATGGCATTGAACTCCGGGCTCGCGACATCGCGGGGACGCTGGAGGTCGAGCGGGTTGTCGCTCTCGATTCGGCCGGGGCCCGGCGTCATCACGACCACCCGGTTGGCCAGCAGGATCGCCTCCTCGACCGCGTGCGTCACGAACACGACGGTGAGCTTGGTGCGTTCCCAGATGTCCAGAAGCTCGTCCTGGAGGCGCTCGCGCGTCATGGCATCGAGCGCGCCGAACGGTTCGTCCATCAGCACGAGCTCGGCATCGTTGGCCAGCACCCGCGCGATCGCCACGCGCTGCTTCATGCCGCCCGAGAGTTGATGCGGATAGGCGTTGGCGAACTTGGCGAGACCGACGAGATCGATGAACTTGTCGACGATGGCTTTGACCTCGGCAGCCCCCAGGCCGCGCGACGCCGGACCGAAGCCGATGTTGGCGCGCACGCTCAGCCACGGAAACAGCGCGTAGTCCTGGAAGACCATGCCGCGCGACGGATCGGGTCCGGCGATCGGCTTGCCCCACATCAGGGCTTCCCCCGAGGAAGGCTGATCGAAGCCGGCCATGATGCGCAGCAGGGTGGACTTGCCGCAGCCCGAGGCGCCGATCAGGCAGATGAACTCGCCCTTGTTGATCGAGAGGTTCGCGCCCGAGAGCGCATGGATCGTCTGGTCCTGGAGCTGGAAGACCTTGGACACGCCCTTGATCTCGACGATGGGGGTGGCGGACTCAGCCATGATGGTTGGGACTCCAGCGCAGGAGGTAGTTGCCGAGCGCCACGACGACGCGGTCGGAGATGTACCCGGCAAGACCGATCACGATCATGCCGCAGATCACCAGTTCGGTGCGCGACAGGGTGCGGCCATCCATGATTACGGCCCCCAGTCCCTGCGGCACGCCGGTCATCTCGCCGACGACGATGACGAACCAGGCGAGGCCGAGGCCGAGTCGCAGGCCGGTGAAGATCGACGGCGTCGCCGCCGGCAGCACCACCTTGTAGAACTGGGCGTTGCCGCGGCAGCCCAGCATCGAGGCCGCCTCGAACAGTTTGGGATCGACCGAGCGCACGCCGAAGATCGTGTTCAGCAGGATCGGGTAGAAGGCGCCCAGGCAGACCAGGGCGAAGGCCGACTTCGCGCCGAGGCCGAACAGGATCATCGACAGCGGCAGCCACGCCGTGACCGGGATCGGCCGCATCACCTGCAGGAAGGGATCGAGCACCATGCGCGCGGTCGGCACGCGGCCGATCAGGATGCCGATCGGCAGCGCGAACAGCGCCGCCAGCGCGAAGCCGCCATAGACGCGGCTCATCGAGGCGAGCAGATGCGTGGTCAGCGTTGCGGAGTAGGCGTCGTCGTAGATGCCGCCCACAGCGAAGTCGATCATGTACTCGCCGACCGCATAGGGCGTCGGGATGAGCCGGGTCCATTGCTGAGTCGTCGCGACCTGCCAGAAGACCAACAGGATCAGCGGCACGATCAGCGCCAGCACGATCGGCTTGAGGCGTTGCCAGGTTGAGTTGGCGCCGGAACGCGGCGCGACGGCGGCCGGTGCCGCCGTCGTGGACACTGTCTCGACGATCGCCATGCTGCGCTCCGTCCTCGTCAGCCGGTTAGCTGGCGATCTCGTTCGAGAACTTCGGATTGAGGAAGGTTTCGAACTTCGGCAGGGCGCGGATCTGCTTCAGCTCAAGCATGTGCTGGGCGTAGGTCTTGGCCTGGCCCTGTACCTTGTCGTCGAGCTTCCAAACGTACTCGACGTTGTCGGCGCCCAGCACCTGCTCGACCGCGGCGCGGTTGGCGCCGAGCTTCTGTACCGTCATGTCGACCACGGCCGGCTTGTTGGCCGACATGAATTCGACGGCCTGGCGGTGGGTCTTCAGCATGGTCCGGATCATTTCCGGATTCTTCGCAACCGTCTCCTCGTTGGTGCCGATGATCATGTTGAGGCCGCCCATGGCCGTGCCATAGGGATACTCGACGAGCTGGCCGACGCCGGACGTGATGGAAAGGGCCGGGCCCGGTTCGGCGCCGACATAGGCGTCGATGTCGCCGCGCGACAGCATGGCGGGCATCTCGCCGAAGGGTACGCGGACCGAGGTGATGTCCTTCGGCGTAAGGCCTTCCATGCGCATGCGCTCGAAGATGAAGACTTCCTGTGTCGAGCCCGGCCAGATGCCGACCTTCTTGCCCTTCAGGTCCTTGACCGTCTTCACGTCGGAGCCGGCCTTGGAGATGACGCCCATGCCCTTGTTCGACATGGCGCCCACGACGACCACGGGCTCGCCGGCAGCGGCGCCCAGGATGCCCGCGGCAATGCCGAACGTGCCGAGGTCCACCGACTTGGTGACGACGGCGTTCTTGCAGTCGGTCGGGCTGTCGAAGGTGATGATCTCGATCTTGAGGCCGGCCGGCGCGAACTTCTCGTAGAAGTGGGGCGGCATCGAATGGACGAGGCGCAGGGCGCCCATCTTGACCGTCTGCCCGCTTTGCGCGCGCAGAATGGACGGCGCAGCCAAGGTTCCCACGGCAGCAAGGCTGGCCCCGGCCAGCAGACGACGACGATTGATCATGAAATGCCTCCCAAGCAGTACCCTCGGAAGGCAACAAGCGTGCCAACTCTCATGTCCCTCTCCGCCCGCGCCAGCGGGGGAGAGGCTAGGTGAGGTGGGTCATGAACGGTTCTGCGGGCAGACTGGTTCGCGGTCCCCTGACCACCTCACCTACCCATTGCTTCGCAATGGGTCCCTTCCTCTCCCCCGCTGCGCGGCGGAGAGGACCTTGATCTAGAACCCGACCGCCGCGCCGTCGCGACGGCTTTCGGAGGCGCCGAGATAGGCGCCGCCTTCCGGGAAGCGCCAGATGATCTGGCTCGATCCGAAGTCGAAGCTCGGCATCTTGGTCCGCGTCAGGCGATGGCCGCGGCTCTCCAGCCCGTCGAGCGTGCCCTGCGGCATGTGCTCTTCCGTCCAGACGGTCCCGTCGGTCTCGTGCACGCGCCAGCGCGGGGCGTCGATCGCGGCCTGCGGGTTCTGGCCGTAGTCGACGATGCGGGAGAAGACCTGCATGTGGCCCTGGGGCTGCATGGCGCCGCCCATCAGGCCGAAGGTCGCCACCGGCCGGCCGTCCTTGGTGATGAAGGCCGGGATGATGGTGTGGAAGGGCCGCTTGTTGGGGCCGACCTCGTTGGGATGCCCCTTGGTCGTGACGAAACCGGTGCCGCGGTTCTGCAGCGCAATGCCGGTGCCCGGCACCACGACGCCCGAGCCGAAACCGGTGTAGTTGGACTGGATCAGCGACACCATCATGCCCGAGGCATCGGCCGTGCCGAGATAGATCGTGCCGCCGTCCTTGGGCGTGCCCGGGCCGAAATCCTTGGCCTTCTTCGGATCGATCAGCTTGGCGCGGCTCTTGAGGTAGGCCTTGTCCAGCATCTGCGCCGGCGTCACCTCCATGAAGCGCGGGTCGGCGACGTAGCGATAGATGTCGGCGAAGGCGAGCTTCATCGCCTCGATGCGCAGATGGGCGACCTCGGGGCCGTCGCCGTCGAGGCCGGCCAGCTCGAAGTTTTCGAGGATGCCCAGCGCCATGCAGGCCGCGATGCCCTGGCCCGACGGCGGGATCTCGTGCAGCGTCGTGCCGCGATAGGCCAGCCCGATCGGGTCGACCCAGTCAGGCTTGTGCGCCGCAAGGTCTTCCTTGCGCAACGCGCCGCCGGTCTCGCGGGCATACTTGTCCATCGCCTCGGCGAGTTCGCCCCGATAGAACGCCTCGCCCTTGCTCTCGGCAATCTTGGTCAGCGTCCTGGCCTGGTCGGGGAACTTCCACAGCTCGCCGGGCTGCGGCGCGCGTCCGTTGGGCAGGAACGCTTTCACCCAGCTCTCCTGGCCCTTCAGCCGGTCGATCGCGCGGTGCCACTGGTGGGCCACCATGTAGGAGACGCGGAAACCGTCATGGGCGTACTTGATCGCCGGCTCGAAAAGGTCGGCGAAGGGCAGCTTGCCGTAGCGCTTGTGAAGTTCCATCCAGAGCGACACGGCACCCGGCGTGGTCACGCTGCCCCAGCCGACATGGGGCATCTTGTCGAGGCCGGCATACTGGTCGGGCGTCATCAGCGCCGGCGAATGGCCGTGCGCGTTCAGGCCCACGAGCTGCTTGCCGTCCCACAGGATGCAAAAGGCGTCGGCGCCAATGCCGTTCATCGTGGGCTCGACCACGGTGATGGCGGCCGCGCTCGCGATGGCTGCGTCGACCGCGTTGCCGCCCTTGGCCAGCATGCGCAGGCCGGCGGTGGAGGCGAGGTGCTGGGACGTGGAGACGACGTTCTCGGCGAAGACCGGCAGCTTCTTGGTCGAATAGGGGAAGTCGTACGTGAAAGACGGCACCTCGGAATCCTTTCTACTTCTTCGAGGCCTGGAGGGCCTCGATGCGCGCCACGAAGCGTGGCGTCTGCAGGAACTGGCGATGCTCCGCGGCGCTCTTGCCGAACAGGCGGGAGAGATCGAGCACGCCGGAGCCCGCGATCTCGCCCATCCGCCCGGAGAGCGTCACGCGTTCGCCAAGCCGCAGGGTTTTTAGCGCCGCGACCGCCCCTTCGGAAAGGCCCGGCGGAGGCGCTGCACGGGATCGTGTGGAGAAAAAGTCCGTCACCGTGCCTGCAAAGGCGAGTGCCCAGTCATTGAACGCGTAGAGCGAAACCTGGCGTCCGATGTCGATCGTGACCGCCGCGGTCTGGGCATTGCCCTCGATCTTCGTCAGCGTGCCGCACCAGTCCTCGAAGGCGCCGACCTTGCCGGCCAGGGCAATGCTCTGGCGCGCGGCTTCCTCGACCCTGAGCGGGTTGTTGGAGGCGAGGGCGGGCTTGGCCAGTTCCTGCAGTCCGTCGAGAAACTCCTTCTGTGCCGGATTGCGTTCGTGGCACGGCCGGTCGAAGCATCCGGTCAGCAGCAGGCCTACGCCACCGAACATGACGGTTCTGCGCAACACGTCCGCTCCGCCGGCGCCAGCGGGGCGAGAGGAAGGGGACCCGCGCGTCAGCGGGGGGGAGGTGAGGTGGGTCATGTGCCGCGTCACCCCCTCACCTTACCTCTCCCCCGAGGGGGTAGGGCAATCGCATATGATTCAAGGATCCCTCACTTCGTTCGGGAAGACACCTGTGTTTTCATCAGCGCAGTGCGCCAATTCCAGCACGAGTGTCATCCCGAGCGTAGCGAGGGATCCTTCACTGCCCATCAAAAGCAATGCGAGACGATCACGCCGCCTTCGACTGCGCCTTGGCCCGCTCTTCTTCCTTGAGTTCCTTCTTCGAGAGCTTGCCGACCGGGGTCTTGGGCAGCTCGGCGCGGATCTCGAGGGCGACCGGCATCTCGTGCTTGCCGATCTTGCCTTCGAGATGCTTCTTCAGTTCCTCGAAGGTGAGCGACGCGCCGGGCTTCAGCTTGGCAAAGACCTTGGGCGCTTCCTGGCGATAGGGATCGGGAATGCCGATCACGATCACCTCGTCGACCGCCGGATGCTCGTAGACCGCTTCCTCGATCATGCGCGGATAGACGTTGTAGCCCGAGGAGATGATGAGGTCCTTCGAGCGGTCGACCAGGTAGAGCCAGCCGTCCTCGTCCATGTAGCCCATGTCGCCGGTGCGCAGGCCCATCCAGTTGCTCGACGGATGGCGGAACAGGACCTTGTCGGTCTCTTCCTGTTTCTTCCAGTAACCCTTCATGACCTGCGGGCCGATGATGCAGACCTCGCCGACATGCTCCTTGCCGGGCGGCAGGACCTTGTCGCCGTCCTCCATGTCGCGGATCTCGATCACGGTGCCCGGCATCGGCACACCGCACGAGCCGACTCGGCGCACGCTCTTGTCGACCGGGCAGATCGCGCCGGTCGGCGAGGTCTCGGTGAGGCCGTAGCCCTCGATCAAGGTGGCGCCCGTCAGCTTCTCGAAGCTCTGCTGCACCTCGACGGGCAGCGGCGCGCCGCCCGACATGCAGATCTTGAGCGAGCTGAGGTCGAGGCCTTGAGCCTTGGGATGCTTGTTGATCGCGGTGTAGAGCGTCGGGACGCCCGGCAGGAACGTCGGCTTCTTCTTGCCGAGGTCGTTCACGATCATGTCGATGTCGGGTCGTGGATAGAGGATGAGCTGGTTGCCGTTGCGGACCGCGCCCAGCATGATTCCCGACAGCGCGTAGATGTGGAACAGCGGCAGCACGCAGACGACCTTCTCGGTGCCCGGTGTGGTGTAGGGCACCGTCCAGGCCTGGCCCTGACTCATCGCCGCCATCACGCAGCCATGCGTCAGCATCGCGGCCTTCGGGTGCCCGGTCGTGCCGCCGGTGTATTGCAGCAACGCGACCTCGTCCCACAGATTGTCGCTCGACGGCTTGTAGGCGAGGTACTTGCCGTCGTTGTTCAGCAGGTCCTTGAACGACATGTGCCAGTCGTCGCGAGGCCAGGCCGACAGTTCCTTCTTCTTGGCGATCGGATAGAGCCAGCTCTTGGGCCACGGCAGGTAGTCGGCGATCGAGCCGACGATCAGCTTCTTGAGACGCGTCTTGCCGCGCATCGCGGCCATCTTGGGGTAGAGCGCGGCGACGTCGAGCGTCACCAGGATGTCGGTCTCGGAGTCGCCGATCTTGAATTCGAGTTCACGCGCCGCATCGAGCGGCGAGTAGTTCACCACCCGGCCGCCCGCCTTCAGCACGCCGAAGAAGGCGATGATGTAGTGCGGGGTGTTGGGCAGGTAGAGGCCGACGTTCATGCCCGGCTTGACGCCGAGCTTCTGGAAGCCGGCGGCGGCCCGGTCCGAGGCCTCCTTGTAGTCGCGGAACGTCATCACCTTGTCGAGGAAGTCGGTGAAGGGCCGGTCGCCGAACTTGGCGCAGCTTTCCTCGAAGCTCTGATGGATCGTCATCCGGGGGACGTCGAGTTCCCACTTCACGCCCGGCGGATAGCTTTTCTCCCATGGGTAGTTCGACATTCTTGAGTTCCTCCCTGCATCGACTATGCGAGGGGGGACATGGGAGGGTCAAGAAGCCGGCGGGATGCGGTACTCGTAGGCATAGACCGTGCGGAAGCCCTGGGCCTCGTAGAGCGGCATGGCGGCTCGATTGGTCGCCACCACCTGCAGATAGGCATGGCGGGCGCCGCGCTCCCAAGCCCAGGCATAGAGGCTCTCCGTGACCCGCCGGGCCAGGCCCTGGCGACGTGCCTCGGGCATCACCAGCACGTCGAACAGCCCCATGTGGTCGCCCTCGACGGCGCCGATCGCCATCGCCATCGGCCGGCCCTCGTGCTGGACGAATGCGAAGCCCACCGGCTGGGCGATGGCCAGCAGCATTTTCTGCATGGTGCCGCGATGCTCCGGTTTCACCGGACTATGGGTGGCGAAAGCCTCGATCCAGGAGGGGCTCGGCGTCGGCGAGATCGCAACGGCCGGATCGGCCCGGAAGCGGTCGTGCAGCGGGCAGACCTGAAGCAGGCTGCGCTCGATGGCCCGGTAGCCCCGTTCGGCCAGGAGAGAAACGGCTTCCGGCGGGGCAAGCGGCGTCAGGCGCCAGGCGGGCACCTGCCCACGGTCACGATAGGGCGCTTCCAGAGTTTCAATATCAGTTGAGAAATCTGGCCCTAACGCATTGATAGAATTTGCTCTTTTTGTGTAACCGCCGGACAGACGCAACCGCCATCCGCCGATATCGCGACTTTCGAGGGCCGGCCAGCCCTTGAAGGCGAGGTTCTCCAGGCGCCGGACTTCATCCAGATTCTGAGCAACTTCATCCAAATTATGAGGAGATGACATCGGGCGCGATCCGTGATAATTTAATACTCAATAATAACAATTGTTTATTTTTATAACTGTAAGTTACGCATGAAGTCCGACCCCCTCGATGTCGACTTTCGTGTTTGCTGGCAGCCGCTGCATCGTCCCCCCTCCAGGATAGAAGCGCGGTTGCCAGCAACTCTTCTGCTCGTCCTGCTTCTGGCCCTTGGGCTCGCCGGCTGCGGCGGCGGGGGATCGGGCACGGACGACCGTCCGCCCAGCGACAAGGTCGCTTACACGGCCTGGAAGGAATGGACCAGATTCGGCCGCGCCACCGTCGTCTATGGCGGGCAAGCCAACGGCTACACCAACCGTCACGGCATGACCGAGCGCAGCGAGCCGCTCTCGAGCCGCGTGGGTGAATACTGGGGCGCGTGCGGGCGCCCTCAGTGGAACGGCAGTTCTGACAAGCCTTGGTCGGGCGCCTTCGTGACCTGGGTGATGGTCCAGTCGGGCTACAGCGCCTCGCAGTTCCCGCGCGACGGCCGCCACGGCAGCTACCTCTCGTCCCTCTACGACCGCGAGCGCGCCTCGCGCGGCGCGCCGTTCCTGCTACACGCGCCCAACGAATACTCGCCCAAGCCCGGCGACCTCGTCTGCTCCGGCTCGGCCGGGCCGACCTGGCGCTTCGCCGACCCGCGCACCGCTCATCGCCGCATCGACAACACGGCGGCCCATTGCGACATCGTCACCGACGTGCGCGGCGGCTACGTCCACGCGATCGGCGGCAACGTGAAGGACAGCGTGGCGATGAGCCTCTTTCCCGTCGACTCGCGCGGCCGCCTGATGAACGTCTCGGGCCGGCCCTGGCTTCTGGTCGTCGAGAAGCGCGGCTAAGCCGGAAGCCGGCTCAGTTCGTCATTCCCGCCGCGTGCATGATCGCGGCTGTACGCTCCGCCAGCATGATGCTGGGGGCGTTCGTGTTGCCGCCGATCAGCGTCGGCATCACCGAGGCGTCGACCACGCGCAGTCCTTCGACGCCGTGCACCAGCAGCTTGTCGTCGACCACCGCCATCGGATCGCTGGCCGGGCCCATCTTGCAGGTGCCGACCGGGTGATAGATCGTCTCGCACTTGGCCCGGATCCACTGCTCGATCTCGGCATCGGTCTTGGCGGCCGCGCCCGGCGCCAGTTCGTCGGCGCGATAGGGATCGAGGCCGGACTGGGCGAAGATGTCCCGTCCCATCTTCACGCCGGCGATCAGCGCATCGAGATCCTGGCGCTCGCTGAGATAGTTCGGGTCGATCAGCGGATGCTCCTTGGGATCCTTGCTGCGCAGGCGGATCGTACCCTTGCTCTCGGGCCGAAGGGTGCAGATGTGCAGGCTGTAGCCGTCCTTGTTCAGGCGTGTGCGGCCATGGTCCATCACCAGCACCGGCAGGAAGTGGAGCTGGATGTCGGGGGCCGCCAGGCCCGGGCGCGTGCGCAGGAAGCCGCCGGACTCGGCGATGGGCGATGTGCCGGGGCCCTTCTTGTTCACGACATACTGGAACAGCGACGCCAGCTTGTTGGCGCGGTCGTAGGTGTCGCGCGTCTTGCAGAACTGCAGCAGCGCCGCATCGACATGGTCCTGCAGGTTGCCGCCGACTCCGGGCAGGTCGAGGATCGGGCGGATGCCGATCGACGTCAGGTGATCGGCCGGACCGATGCCCGACAGCATCATGAGCTGCGGCGAGTTGATGGCGCCACCGCACAGGATGATCTCGCGCGTGACGCGGGCAACCTCGTCGCGGCCGTTCAGCGTGTAGCGCACGCCCATGGCGCGGTTCTGGTCGAAGATGATGCGCTCGACGAGCGCGCCCGTGATGACCTCGAGATGGGCGCCGCTGTTGGCGACCGCCGGCCGGAGATAGGCGCTGGCCGTGCTCCAGCGCTGCTTGTTCTTCTGCGTGACCTGATACAGGCCGACGCCGTCCTGTTCGGCGCCGTTGAAATCCTTGGTGCGCTTGTGCCCGGCCTGCTCTGCTGCCTTGAGGAAGGCCTCGTTCAGCTTGCAGGGGTCGACCTGGTCGGCGACGTTCAGCGGCCCGCCGGTGCCGTGGAAGGCATCGGCGCCGCGTTCGTTGTTCTCCGCCTTCTTGAAGTAGGGCAGCACGTCCTCATAGGACCAGCCCTCGTTGCCCAGCTGGCGCCAGTGGTCGTAGTCCGAGGCGTGGCCCCGGATATAGAGCATGGCGTTGATCGACGAGGAGCCGCCCAGGGTCTTGCCCCGCGGCCAGTACATGCGCCGGTCGTTGCAGTGCTTCTGGGGCGTCGTCTCGTAGTGCCAGTTGTAAGGGTTCTTCTCGCCCAGCGACGCGAAGCCGGCGGGCATCTTCAGCATGAACGACTTGTCGGGGCCGCCGGCTTCCAGCACCAGGATACGTAGCTTGGGCCGTTCCCAGGCCAGGCGGGCAGCCAGGGCGCAACCGGCGGAGCCGGCGCCGACGATAATATAGTCGTAGAGCGAAGACATGGTCCTTCCTTCAGGGCAGCCTGTTCTCGATGACGGTGAAGAACGGTCGGCCGGATAAGGGCGACAAAAACCCGTTCCCGTCCAGTGGAAAGACGCTCCGTGTGACGGAGTCACCCACGTTGCCGCCGATGGCGTCGACCTGTCCGGGACGGACGTCGACCACGATGTCGCAATGGCCGGCACCGCGGTTGAGGTTCTGCAAGGTCGTGCCGCTGCCTTCGCGCGAGGCGCAGATCAGGTCCCCGACTTGCGGCGCGCGCTCGGCCGGCGGATGCGGAATGAAGGCGGCGCCGGGGCTCTTCGCGCGCTCGACCATCCTCTCCACATAGATCGTGTGGCGCTGGTCCGGGCAGAAGAGGTCGCGCGGCACGCCTGCGCTCTCGATGTCCCAGGAAATGAAGGCCGCCGACCACGGCACGTCGTTGAGCCCGCTCAGCTTGTTGCCGACGGAAGCCCAGTAGTCGGCGATGCGCTGCGGTGCGTCGCGTTCCTTGATGCCGAGCTGTTCGGTCTTCGCCGGCGCGTTGTCAGAATAGGTGATGACCTGCTTGCCGAAGCGGCCCCACTCGCCGACCGCCAGCAGCACCATCGAGATCTTGGCGCTCGCCGTGGGCGGCGGCGCCTCGGGCTTCCAGGCGGCGGCACGGCAGGGGCCGAGCGGCTGGAGGTCCTTTGCCTGCACGATCGGCTTCGACGCAGGGGCCTGCGTACAGGCACCGGCGAGGACGAGGAGCAGGATCGCGAGGAGGATACGCATGGCGCAGTCTACCAGCGCGAGCTCACCAGCGCCCGACGCCGCCAATCAGGATCGTCGGCACGCCTTCGGTGCCGTTCTTCACTGTGCAGACCTGACTGCCGGGACGGCGGCCGTCGCGTGGCTCGGAGACTTCGAGGCCGGCTTTCGTCAGCCGTGCATGGGCGGCCGCGATGTCGGGAACGCGCCAGGACAAGCCCCAGAGATGGTCCGGCCCGTCTGACTCGCCTTTCGTGAGATCGTGGGCGATCTCGACCACGAGGTCGCCGCAGCGGAAGAACAGCAGGCGGGCGCCCCACTTGGGATTGCTGCGGTCGAGCCGCAGGTCGAGGCCCAGGCGGCCGCCATAGAAGGCGACGGCGCGCTCGGGGTTGGGCGTGCGCACCACGACATGATCGAGGCTGGCGACGGCGGCGGCTTCGTCGGTCTCGAGGGGAGATGGGACGTCATTGCCCGTCGTGCAAAGACCGATCGCAACACCGTTGCCGGTGAGGGCGACGCCTTGGTCGGTGCGCACAGCCTTCACCGCGCGGCGTTCGAGCAGCGCCGATTCCTTGTCGAGATCGGCCGTCGCGAAAACCATCGAGCGCAGGCCCGGCACACCATTCTCGAAGCGCAGCCCGACATTGCCAGTGCGCAGGCATCCGTCGGTCGCACGTCGTCCCAGCAGCGTCTCGTAGGCGGCGGCCGAGCCGCCGATGACGAGATGGTCGAGGGAGGCCAGCACGGCGTTAGCCGATGCGCTTCAGGTTCGTCTTGTAGTCCTGGCTGCGCTTCACGTAGCTCTCCGCGCTCATGGAGAGCCGCGAGGCATTCTCCTCGCTCAGTTCGCGCACGACCTTGGCGGGCGCACCGAGGATCATCGACCGGTCGGGAAAGCTCTTGCCCTCCGTCACGACCGATCCGGCGCCGACCAGGCAATCCTTGCCGATCACCGAACGGTTGAGCACGACCGACTGGATGCCGATCAGCGAGCCGTCGCCGATCGTGCAGCCGTGCAGCATCACCTGATGGCCTACCGTCACGTTCCTTCCGATGGTGAGCGGTGCGCCGGGATCGGTGTGCAGGACACTCAGCTCCTGGATGTTGCTGTCGTCGCCGATCACGATCGGCTCGTTGTCGCCGCGCAGGACGGCGCCGGGCCAGATGCTCACGCGCTCGCCGAGGATCACCGAGCCGATGATGGTGGCCTCCTCGGCAATGTAGCAGGAGGCCGGAATCACCGGCACGCGGTCGTGGAGCTGGTAGATGGCCATCTCGTATCCTTCCGGTTGCGCGAAGCGTTGTCTTGTTGCCACTCCGCATGCCACCTTGAACTGTCCAATTCAATAGCGCGGCGCCCCGGCCGTGCGGGAAACGAGGCGGGTATCGATCATGAGTGTGAAGGACGAATCAGGCACGGCGCCAGGGGAAGCCCATGTTCAGGCCGCGGAACCGGAAAAGCCCGCATTCGTCGTTACGGCCTCACGCCAGTTCCAGAGCTGGCTGGCCGACAGCGCGATCAGCCTCGCGATCTCGACCTACCAGAGCAGCAAGGTCATCCTGATTGGCAGCAACAAGCAGGCCGGGCGGCTCTCGGTGTTCGAGCGTACGATCGAGCGGCCGATGGGCATGGCCTTCCTTAATTCGCGCCTGGCCGTCGCGTCGATGATCCAGATCACCAGCTTCGTCGATGCCGCGCGCGGCACGCCGGGCGCCGCCGGCTACGACGCGCTGTTCGTGCCGCAATCCGCCACCTATACCGCCGATCTCGACGTCCACGACGTGGCCTACGGCGCCGACGGCGAGCTCGTCTTCGTGAACACGCTTTTCTCCTGCCTGGCGACGACCAGCGAAACGCACAGCTTCAAGCCGCTGTGGAAGCCGTCGTTCGTTTCGCGCCTCGCGCCGGAAGATCGCTGCCATCTGAACGGCCTGGCGATGCGTGACGGAAAGCCGGCCTACGTCACCTGCGTCGCCGACACCGACGTGGCCGATGGCTGGCGCGAGCATCGCAGTGGCGGCGGTGTCGTGATCGACGTCGCTTCCGGTGAGGTCGTGTGCCGCGGCCTCTCGATGCCGCACTCGCCGCGGCTGCACGACGGCAAGCTCTGGGTGCTGAATTCCGGTGCGGGCGAACTGGGGACCGTCGACCTGGCGACGGGGCGCTTCGACCCGCTGGCCTTCTGCCCGGGTTATCTGCGGGGCCTCGACTTCGTGGGACCCTACGCGCTCGTGGGCCTTTCCGAGCCGCGCGAGAACCGAACCTTCGCCGGCCTGCCGCTGCAGGAGCGTCTGACCGCCGCCAAGGTGGGCCCGCGCTGCGGCGTGTTCGTCATCGACACCCGGACCGGCGACGTCGCCCACTGGCTGCGCTTCGAGGGCGTCGTGAACGAACTCTACGACGTCGTCTCCCTGCCGGGCCTCGTGCGGCCGATGATGATCGGCTTCAAGAACGAGGAAATCCGCCGGACGGTGTCGATCGAGTAGTGGGGAAGCGGGACTTTACGTAACTCGACGACACGTAAAGGTGTTTGACGTTTACGTAAACGTCAACTACATCGTCTCCATCATGCCCGTCGCCGCAACATCCTCGGCCAACAGCGGTGCGCTGCGCGACCCGCAGCGCATCTACAGCATCGCCGAATTGTCGCGCGAGTTCGCGATCACGCCGCGGACGATCCGCTTCTATGAGGACGAGGGGCTGATCAAGCCGCGTCGCCAGGGCACGATGCGTCTTTATACGGTCGGCGACCGCACGCGACTGAGCTGGATCCTGCGCGGCAAGCGGCTAGGCTTCTCGCTCGCCGAGATCCGCGAACTGCTCGATCTCTATCAGGTCGATCGCACCGGCATTCAGCAACTGCGCGAGCTGCTGCGCCGCAGCCAGCTCCACATCGCCGATCTCGAGCGCAAGCGCGCCGACCTGGACCAGCACATCGGCGAGTTCAGGGAAGTCGAGGCACAAGTGAGCGCCGAGCTGAAGCAGCGCGGCGTCGATCCGGAAAGCGACTAGAAAAGTTCGACCGAGGAGGAAGGCATGGCCGTCTACAAGGCGCCGATCAAGGATATCCAGTTCGTTCTGAACGAAGTCATCGACGTGTCGAAGCTGGCTAAACTGCCCGGCTACGAAGACGCGACGCCGGACACGATCCACGCCATCGTCGAGGAAGCCGCCAAGCTCTGCGAGAACGTGCTGTTCCCGCTGAACCGCAGCGGCGACGAGGAAGGCTGCCACTACGAGAACGGTGTCGTGCGCACGCCGAAGGGCTTCAAGGAAGCCTACAAGCAGTTCGCCGAGGCGGGCTGGACGGCCGTGACCTGCGATCCCGAGTTCGGCGGGCAGGGGCTGCCGGCGACGGTCGGCTTCGCGCTGCAGGAGATGTTCACCGCGTCGAACCAGGCCTTCGCGATGTACCCGGGCCTCAGCCACGGCGCCTACGAGGCGCTGTCGCGCCACGGCTCGGACGAGCTCAAGAAGAAGTTCCTGCCCAAGCTCACCGATGGCACCTGGTCGGGCACGATGTGCCTGACCGAGCCCCATTGCGGCACCGACCTCGGCATGCTGCGCACCAAGGCCGAACCGAAAGCCGACGGGAGCTACAGCATCACCGGCACCAAGATCTTCATTTCCGCGGGCGAGCACGACCTCACCGAGAACATCCTCCATCTCGTGCTGGCGCGCCTGCCGGACGCGCCGGGCGGCACCAAGGGCATCTCGCTTTTCCTCGTGCCGAAGTTCCTGCCGAAGGCGGACGGCTCCGTCGGTGAGCGCAACGGCATCCGCTGCGGCGCCCTCGAACACAAGATGGGCATCAAGGCCAACGCGACCTGCGTGATGAATCTCGACGGCGCCACCGGCTGGCTGGTCGGCGAGGCCAACAAGGGCATGACGGCGATGTTCGTCATGATGAACGCCGCGCGCCTCGGGGTCGGCATGCAGGGCCTCGGCATCGCCGAGACCTCCTACCAGAGCGCCGTCGCATACGCGCGCGACCGCCTGCAGGGCCGCTCGCTCACCGGCCCTAAGAACGCCAACGGTCCGGCCGATCCGATCATCGTCCATCCCGACGTGCGTCGCATGCTGATGATCCAGAAGTCCTTCACCGAGGGCGCCCGCGCGCTCGCGCTGTGGGTCGGCATGCTGATCGACGAGGCGCATTCGCATCCCGACGCGGCGACCCGCGAGGCGGCCGACGATCTCATCCAGATGCTGACGCCGATCATCAAGGCCTACTTCACCGACATGGGCAGCGAGTGCGCCAACCTCGCGGTGCAGACCTGGGGTGGCCACGGCTTCATCCGCGAGAACGGCGTCGAGCAGTTCGTCCGCGATGCGCGCATCACCCAGCTCTACGAGGGCACCAACGGCATCCAGGCGCTCGACCTGGTCGGCCGCAAGCTGCCGATGAAGGGCGGCCGCGCCGCCCAGCGCCTGCTCGGCGAGATCGGCGGCTTCATCGCCCAGCACAAGGCCGACGAGAAGATGAAGGAGTTCGTCGAGCCGCTCGAGAAGGCGATGGGCCGCGTGCAGGACTCGGCGCTCTTCCTGATGCAGAACGCGATGAAGAACCCCGACGAGGCCGGCGGCGCAGCCACCGACCTGCTGCGTCTGATGGCGCTGACCGCGATGGCCTACATGTGGAACCGCATCGTGGTTGCCGCGCACAAGGGCCTGGCGGCGGGCAACGACAATGCCTTCTACGAGGCCAAGGTTGCCACCGCGCGCTTCTTCATGGCGCGTGTGCTGCCGCAGACCGTGTCGCTTAACCATCAGATCAAGGCCGGCGCCTCGACCCTGATGGCACTGCCGGCCGACGCGTTCTGAAGTCGGTCTTCGCCTACGGGGCGGCGGCGTTCCTCGAGATCGCCGGCTGCTTCGCCTTCTGGGCCTGGTTGCGACTCGGCGCCTCGGCCTGGTGGCTGGTGCCGGGTATCGTGGCGCTCGGCCTGTTCGCCTGGGCGCTCACGTTCATCGACTCCGATGCCGCCGGCCGCGCCTATGCCGCCTATGGCGGCGTCTACATCGCCGCGACGCTCGTCTGGCTGTGGACCGTGGAAGGCACGCGGCCCGATCGCTGGGATATCACCGGTGCGATCGTCTGCCTGATCGGCGCCGGCATCATTCTTTTCGCACCGCATCGCGCGACGGGGTAATCTCGGGACGTTTCAATGAACGCCCGAGGAAATTGCCCCATGTCCGCACCGCACGTTCTCGCCGAAGTCAAAGACGGTATCGGCTGGCTGACGCTCAACCGTCCCGATTCGCTGAATGCGCTGTCGATGGAGATGCGCGATCTGCTGGTCGAGCACAGCGCGAAGTTCGAGAAGGATCCGGCGGTGCGCTGCGTCGTGATCCGCGGCGCCGGCACGCACTTCATGGCGGGCGGCGACATCCGCGGCTTCCACAAATCGCTGACCGAGGACAAGGAGGCCCATCTCGCGGGCTTCGAGATGCGGGTCGTGAAGGCGCACCAGGCGATCTACCAGATCCGCCGCATGAACAAGCCGGTCCTCGCCTCGGTGCAGGGTGCCGCCGCGGGCTTCGGCCTGTCGCTGATCCTGAACTGCGATCTCGCCATCGCGTCGGACGATTCGTTCTTCACGCTGGCCTATCGCCACATCGGCCTCAGCGCCGACGGGGGCGCGACCTATTTCCTGCCGCGCGTGGTCGGAGAGCGTAAGGCACTCGAGATCGCACTGCTCGGCGAACGCTTCACCGCCGAGGAGGCCAAGGCCAACAACATCCTGAACTGGGTGGTGCCGAAGGATCAGCTCGCCGCCGAGACCGAGAAGATGGCGCGCAAGCTGGCCGACGGCCCGACCTATGCGCTGGGCGTCGCCAAGAAGCTGATCCGCAACTCGTTCGACAACAGCTGGGACGAGCACTCGCATCGCGAGGCCGAGGGCCTGGCCGCCTGCGCCGCGACCGAGGACCATTTCGAGGGCCTGAGCGCCTTCCTCGAGAAGCGGAAGGCGAAGTTCAAGGGCCGATAGTATCGCGGGTCTAAGCGGCTATCGGCACTTCGATCAGACCGAGGTGGCGCGCCATTGGACGGAAGTCATTGTCGTTGTGCAGGAGCGCCGTGCGGTTTTCGATGCACCACGCTCCGATCAACAGGTCGATGGTCGTGCGGACGGTAATGCCTCGCCGCCGCAGGGAGCGAAAGTTTCGTGCGGCGGCTACCGCGATTTCCGGGCCGCCCATGGCGACGATGTCGAAGCGTCGGAGAAGTGTTTCGACGCTTTTGGCGGCCCGCTCATCCTTCAGACCCTGGAGGACTTCGCAGAGCATCAAGTCGCCGACGACGACTTCTTCGACGCCGAGGATGGCGCGCAGGCGGCTGACATGTGGCGCCTCGCGCCCGTTCAGGAAGTCGATCCAGACGCTGCTGTCGACGACGATCAATCGAGTCCCCGGCTCCTGCGGCTTCGGGCGAGATCGCCCCGCCACGGATGTTTGCCGAAGGCAGCGGCTACTTCCTGTTGCCGCCGCAGCTTGATCATCAGGCGAAGTGCCTGTTCCACAGTCTGCTTCTTGGTGGCGAAGCCGGAAGCCTTCTGGGCATCGGCCATCAACTTGTCGTCGATTTCGATGTTGGTGCGCATCATGTCACCCCCGATGTGTACAAATCAGTATATCGTACACATCGCGCTCTCGCCAGCCTGCGAAGAGGCTGGCCCAGTCCGGCCTCAGCGGCCCTTCCAGTTGGGCTTGCGCTTCTCGGCGAACGCCTTCGGGCCCTCGACCGTGTCCTCGCTGTGCGCCATGGCGACGAACGCGGGATAGTGCTGGTTGCGCATGCCGATCTCGAGCGAGGGCACGTCGAGCGAGCGCATCACGACCTGCTTGGTGGCGCGCACCGACATCGGCGAGCATTCGAGGATCTGGGCGGCCCATTTCTTAGCCGAGGCCATCAGCTCGGCGTGCGGCACCACCTCGGTGACGAAGCCCAGCTCGTAGCCTTCCTTGGCGCCGACGTGGCGTCCGGTCAGCATCATGCCCATCGCCTTCTTGAGCGGGATCATGCGGCTGAGGCGCTGCATGCCGCCGGCGCCGGCGGCGAGGCCCACGCGCGGCTCGGGTAGGGCGAACTTGGCCTGCTCGGAGGCGATGATGATGTCGCAGGCCAGCGCGATCTCGAAGCCGCCGCCCATGGCGATGCCGTTCACCGCGGCGATCACCGGCTTGTCGAGGTCGAAGCGGTTGGCGAGGCCGCCGAAGCCCTTGGCCGGATGGACCGGGCGCTTGCCGGTCTTGGCCTGGATCTCGGCGTGGTACTTGAGGTCGTTGCCGGCGCAGAAGGCCTTGTCGCCGGCACCGGTGATGATGGCCACCCAGAGGTCCGGGTTGGTCTGGAATTCGTCGAACGCCTCGACCATCTCCTGGTTCGCCATGGGATGGCAGGCGTTGTAGACCTCCGGGCGGTTGATCGTGACGATCATCAGGCGGCCGTCGGTCTCGACTTTGCTGTACTGGCCCATGGCAATCTCCTCATTCTTTTCTGAACGGCGATTTACCGTCCAAAATGCCACGGTGAAAAGCCGGACGATGCCGCCTATCTGCATCGTGAAATGACATTCCCATCTTTCCGATACGCCGCCGGTGGCCTCGCCGGGGCGCTTGCCCTGTTTTGGGTAAGCCTCACTTGCGCTGCGACCTTAAACCAGAATCTCCAGACGACCGCGGAGAGGCCACAATTCCTTGTGTCTCCCGCCAGTCAGACTTCCGCCCCTCCTGCGCAAGCGCAGCCTGTCCTGATCGCCGAGGCGAAGAAGCCCCTGCCGGCAGTCAAGGGATCCGAGCCGCCGGCTACCGCCGCGGAGATCGTCGGCAAGCTGCTGGCGCCGGGCGCATCCAATCCCTACGTGCCTTTGCCGCATCCCGACCTGTCCGAGCAATTCTCTGCCAGATCCGAATCGGGCGGCCCGTTGAAGGGGCCGACACCCTATGGTCGCCCGGAGACCGGGGGCGGCGTTTTGGGCTTCCGGATGCCCATTCCGGTCGAGCGAAGCGGCGGCGGGGCCACCACTACATCTAGTCCTGGTGCCCCCGGTGCGACGGTGCCTTCCGAAGGGACCGGGAAGGCCCGATAGAGCCGACTGTGGCGTCCGGGTCACACGTTTCCGGCGAGTCGGATCGGGCCGGGGCCACTGGTTGCACCGCACCAAAGGTGGTGTGTATATTCTGGCCAGTTGGCGAACGAACACAGCCCCGCCAACCTCTATTCAGTTTCAGTCCGACAAGTTTCAAGAACGAGGGGAAGAACTCATGAAGAAGGCTCTTCTGGCGGCCGCCGCCATCGTCGCGCTGCCGCTGGCCGCGCAGGCGCAGTCGCCGCAGCCGGGTCTGTACATTGGTGCCGAGGGCGGCATCAACTGGCTGACGAACTTCACGG